>Ga0070660_100002124_pt1 | contig 13668 bp, 12 predicted proteins | sample KBSC33metaG_FD_64670 | JGI IMG/M metagenome (GOLD analysis project Ga0070660, IMG submission 64670) | Corn rhizosphere microbial communities from Kellogg Biological Station, Michigan, USA - KBS C3-3 metaG | ecosystem: Host-associated > Plants > Roots > Rhizosphere > Soil ... | reverse complement strand
TAAGGAGCTGAATATGCAAAAGGCATTTTGGGGTTCTGCAATTGGGGTTTTGGTGAGCACCGTTGCTATCGGCCAGGTGGTGAGGGTGCCTGCCCACAGGCCATACAACGACCCGTATTCCAGCTATTACGGCGGAGGCAAGCGTATCACCTTTACAGGCAAGATCACCGGCATCCAGTCGGTGCGCGTGCCGGACAGCACGGATAGCGAAGTGACTTTGCTCGTTCGCAATCGGGACGGCGGCGGCACGGCTGTGGTCGAGCTCGGCCCCCAATGGTATGTCGACAATCAGATTGCGAAGCTCCGCATCAAGGATACGGTGCAGGTGAGCGGATCTAAGGTGCTTGTGAATGGGCGAGGAATCATCCTCGCCTCCAATATCGTTTTGCGCGGCCAGGGCGGTCCGGTGCTCGCATTGAGAAGACCAACAGGTCTTCCCTACTGGACAGGTATTCAGGAAGTGTCCAACCCGATCGTGCCAACCGGCGGCAATGTAGTTGTTGGCGACATCACCGGCTTCACTAACTACATGGTGAATGATGTGCCGTATGCGGCCGCTGTGTTACGCACGGGAACCGGATCTGTTACGGTGGACTTGGGACCGCAGTGGTATTGGGGTCGGCAGAATATCGTTTACAGCGTCGGGCAGAACGTTTCCGTGGTCGTCGGACCCAATCCGATCCGCGTGGGTGGTGGGGTTACCGTTCTTCCCACTTACGGTGTTTATGCGGGCAACACGGTTTACACTGTGCGCTACGGCAACGGTCAACCGGCCTATTACTGGACTCAGCCTTAGAAGTTAGCAGGTAGCAGCTAGCGGTCCGCGGCGTTTATAACGGGCAAGAGAGCTTCTCTTGCCCGCTTTCTTTACCGGCTAGTGGCATCACCTGATTTGATTCTTTGTTAGCGGCTAAGCGCGATTATTGCATTAGAGTGTCTCATTGGGACGTGCGTCTTGCGAGACGCGAGGGGCTAGACATGAATAGGGCACTAGGAATTGTGCCGATCCTCGCAGCGGCGGCGGGATTGGCATGCGCTTCAGAAGGATATTCGATACAGAATCTCGGCTCGCTCGGCGGCAACGCCAGCTACGGGATGGGACTTAACGATGCCGGACAAGTCGTGGGGTGGGGAACGACGCCGTCTGGCGAACGGGGCTTCCTTTGGGACCCGAGCACGGGTATGCACGTGCTGGCCCCGTCAACGGGAGGGGTGGATTCGCGGGGACGCGCCATCAATAGCAGCGGCAAGGTCGCGGGCTATTCGGCCGTCTCGAACAGCAGCCTGCAATCTGCGACCTGGGCAGGCGCAAGCGCAAACACCTTCTCCCCAGTTTCCGGCGCTTCACTGACCTATACGGGCGGCATCAACTCGTCTGCAGAGGTCGTGGGCTGGGCACAGACCACTAGCGGATACAAAGCTTATCGATGGAGCGGCTCATCTAGCGCGTTACTTGGCACCCTATCAGGAGATACTGAGGCGACGGCTTATGCTTTGAACGACAGCGGGATGGCAGTAGGCGCGAGCTACGGTGCATCCGGTGGCACCGCCGTGTACTGGGATGCATCCGGTGTGCACAAGATTGGCATCCTTGCGGGTGGTACCTACAGCAATGCCTATGGCCTGAATTCACTCGACCACATGACAGGCCTCAGTGGATCCACGATCGGGCAGCAGGCGTACCTATATTCCAGTGGCTCGATGACCGGGCTCGGTTACCTGGCAGGAGATACCTATAGCGTTGGCTTCGGCGTGAATGGAAGCGATTGGGTGGTAGGCCGAAGCGGGAACTCCGCCGGGCAGCATGCTTTCTTGTGGCACGACGGGGCAATGGTCTCGCTGCAGTCGCTCTTAACTGCAACGGATGCCGCGCACTGGCAGCTCTTCGACGCGCAGGGCATTAATGCTGCGGGCCAGATCGTGGGGACGGGCTACTATGATGGGCAGCTACGAGCCTACATATTGGGGCCGCAGGCGGTCCCGGAACCGTCAAGCTTCCTGGCGCTTGTCGGGGGCGGGTTGTGGATGAGGAAGCGGAAGAAAGCGAATACGTGAATACGCGGCGTTGAATGATGAAGACCAGACAATAATTCATCACTCAACGCTCGACATTTCAGGCTTCGTTGACTACGAGCGTCTTCGCGGCGCCATCCATGATGCGCTTGCCCGTGGTGAGGACCATGAAGAGCTCGACCAGGCCGAAGATCAGCACGATCGGCATGATCACGTAGGGTCCCACATACGGGATCGGTAACAAGATCAGCGGGGCCATGCTGATGTTGCGGAGGACCGATTGCAGCATGCTGCAGTTCTGGCCGTAAACGTTGATCACCTTAATTCGAGCAATCCGCTTGCCGATGCTCTGGCCCGGGAAGAATGCATCTCGGAACAGATAGTAGAGAGCAACAAAGAACGGCACTGAGTAGCCAAGGTAGCCGGTCCATCCGTGGGCGTAACTCCAGAGGAGCAGATCGGACCAGGAGCCGATCGCACCCATGACGCCGACACCGAGCAGAAAGTCGATGAGGAACGCCGTTGCGCGTGTTCCAATCTTCGGGATCGAGTTCGCAGAGTCTGATCCTTGAAAGCCGAACTGCTGCGCTGGCTGAGCAAAGGTGCCCTGTGGGACCTGCTGCTGGAACGTGTTCTGCTGCGGCTGAGCGAACCCTTGCTGCTGCGGAGCCGACGGCTGAGCATACGCCTGCTGAGGCGCGGCAGGAGCGTTGCTAAAGACATTGGTGCCGGCGAGCAGTGTGCCCGCGGGGCCCTGCTGGCCATTCGTGGTGTTGATCACCGTCATGTCCGGCGTGAGCCGGCCCTCGCTGGCCCAGTTGCGCAAGGTCTCGACGGGTACGGGCCCGTGCGTTTGTCCGGTTCGATCCACTACTTGATACATCTTCTTCTCGTAACTCCCTTCGTGGCAACTATCCTGCACCCAACAGACTCGCGGCGTCAAGTGCGCTTAGGTCAAGGACGATTCAAGTTCCGAGTTTGGAGGTTGGAGTTTGCGTTGTTGCGGTGTTGCGTTGTTGCGGTGTTGCGGTGTTGCGGTGTTGCGGTGTCCTCGGATGAAGGCTGTCGTATTCACTCGTTCACTACTCCTTCGCCGCTCGGCTCGTACACTTAAGTGATGAGCACGGGGCGATTGGTGGTCGGGGTGACTGGGGCAAGTGGGGCGATCTATGCTCAACGGTTTTTGCGGGTGGCAGCGCGGCATTACAAGGAGATCCTGCTGATCCTGAGCGAGCAGGCGCTCCAGGTCGCCGCAACTGAACTCGGTGTTCACCTCTTTCGAGATAACTTCTCAACCAGGGATTGGCTCGGCGAAGAGTTTGAAAACGTTCGGTTGCTCGCTTCCAGGGATTACTTCACGCCGCCAGCGAGCGGCTCCTTTCGGCACGACGGGATGGTGATCGTGCCCTGCTCCATGGGTTCGGCCGGGCGGATCGCTCACGGAATCTCGGATGACCTGCTCACGCGCTCGGCAGACGTGTGTTTAAAAGAGAAGCGCAAGCTGATCCTCGTGCCCCGCGAGATGCCGATGAATGTGATCATGCTGAGGAATCTGGCCACCTTGGCAGAGGCGGGAGCGACGGTGCTGCCTGCCTGCCCCGCATGGTATGGCCGGCCCCAATCCCTGGAGGAACTCGCGGATACGGTGGTTGCCCGGATTCTTCAAAGCCTCGGAGTCGAGCAGGACTTGGTGCCAGAATGGGCGCGCTGATCGCCGGCTTGCTCCTGTTCTTATCCCCCGCGCGGGCGCTAGAACCACCGGAGCAGCTCATTCAGAAGTTTAAGACAGACGACGCCCCGAGTGCGGCGAATCAGCTGGTGCTCACCGGAGAGAGCGTTGTTCCACAGCTATTGGACGCTCTCAAAAGCCAAGACGAGAAACAGCGGTACTGGTCCGCCAGCGCTCTTGGGGAAATCGGAGTCGTTCGGGCGGTCAAGCCCCTACTCGAACTCGCCGGGGACAGCGATGCCGATGTTCGCGCTTCAGTGGCGGAGGCATTGGGCGAGTTGCGCGAACCGACCTCCTACCAGGCGCTAGCAAAACTGGCTGGGGATGAGGACGAGCAGGTGCGAGCGGCAGCCGTCCGCGGTCTCGGGCAGCTGCGAATGCCGGCCGCTGCCGACGTGCTGATGACGCGCATGACCGACTCGAAGGCATCCGTGCGACAGGCGGCCGGATTTGCTCTGGGTGATTTGAAGGGTTTTTCGGCCGTGGATGCGCTGCTCACAGCGATGAAGGACACGAACCCTGATGTGCGATCGGCTGCGGTGTTTGCCTTGCCCTCATTGCGCTACCCAGGGCTGGTGCCCGCGCTGATGCTCGCCTGCAGCGACTCGGAAGCGGAGGTGCGGTACTACGCCATTCTGACCCTCGGCCAAATGCGTGCACGTGAGGCTTACGAGCCTCTCGTCCGCGAGTTGCGAGATGTCGAAGCGAAGAATGCGGAGGCTGCCTTCAACGCTTTGGCCGACCTGCGGGATCGGCGCTTCGTGCCCACTTTGCTCGGCTACATCGCGGACGCCGGTTCCCCCTTGCGGCGGGCGGCGGTGGCACGCATCGGAGCATTTCGCGACGGGCGAGCTCTCGATCCTCTGCTGAAGCTGGTGAAGGGCGGAGGCAGTCTAGGACGAAGCGCAATTGAATCGCTCGGCGCCTTGGGCGACTCCGACGCGGTGGCCGCCCTGAAAGAAATCGTGGAAGGGCGCGACAGCTCTATGGCGACACAGGCCAAGCAGGCGATCGCGGCGATCGAAGCTCGGGTTCATCCGCAGGTAGTGCATTGACCGAACCTCGTCCGAAGGTCGTCGTCTGCGGTGCGACCGGTTTCTTGGGCCAGCCGCTTGTAAAGGCTCTATCGCAGACCTACAAAGTTGTCGCACTGAGCCGGTCAGGGAAGCCGGTCCATGGAGCGGCTGCATCCGGGGCTTGGGACGGGAAATCGCCTTCTTCCCTGCAACCTCATCTTGACGGTGTGGAGGCTTTCATCAATTTGATCGGCGAACCCGTAAATCAGCGCTGGACAACCGAGGCTCGCAAACGCATCTTAGACTCAAGGGTGGACTCGACTGAGGCGATCGCAGAGGTGCTGGGTGAGCAGCCGGTCGCGGTCTGGATCAACGGGAGCGCAACGGGTTACTACGGGGACACGGGAGATCGCGAGGTCGACGAAAACTCGCGCCCGGGCTCAGACTTTCTGGCGGAAGTCTGCGAGGTGTGGGAGCACACCTGCCTCGGCCCTTCCCTACCCTCGACTCGCCGAGTGATGATCCGCACCGGGGTCGTGCTTGGTCCCGGCGGTGGGGCTGCCGCACCTCTGTTCAAGTTGACGAAATGGTTTCTCGGCGGACCGGTGGGCGGAGGTCGGCAGTACGTGCCATGGATTTCACTCGAGGATGAGATCGGGCTGATCTGCCACTGCTTGTCCAATCAAATCAGAGGTCCTATCAACGCGGTTGCACCTCAGCAGGCGACGCAAGGCGACTTGATGAAGGAGTTGCGCAATGCCTTGCACCGCCCATGGGCTCCCCCGGCACCTGCTTTTGCGGTGAAGCTCGTATGCAGCTTAATCGGTATTCCGCCGGAGCTTGCCCTCGACTCGTTCCGGGTACGGCCGACGGTTGCGCTGGAGAACGGCTACAAGTGGAAGAATCCAGATCTAGCTTCCGCGGTCAAGGCTGCTCTGCCGAGCCATTAGGAAGCGCAAAGGCGATGCCGATAATTAGCGTACATGGCCGCACCTTTCCTGCTGGAACGCGATGCTTGGCGGCTCTTTGAAGTCGATCCAGGTGCGCCCGGCGAGTTGCAGGGCTACCTCGACCGCATCCTGGCGCGTTGCCGGGATTGGTTTGAGGCGACGAGCGCAAGCATTTTTCTGCGCGACTCCTCGCATGAGGACTTCTGCTTCGTGGCAGGAGATGGCTCGCCAAAGACGCGGATAAAGGCGGGGCAGGGCATCGCCGGTGTGGTGGCACAGAGCCAGCAAGCGGTCCTGGTGAACGACCCAGAAGATCACCCCTTGCTGCGCGGGAAGGTGAAGGCGCGCCGCGAAAAGCTCGCCAGCTCAATCGTCGTGCCGCTAACGCAGGGAGCTGAATGCGTCGGCGTTCTGAATCTTTCCCGGAAGGCTGGATCGCGCGAGTTTGCGAATGAAGACTTGCAGCGGGTGCGCTCGGTTGCTCGGCAGGTGTCTCTGGCCGTGGCGAATGCGCGCCTGTTCGTGCAATCCGAACGAGCAAAGGACAGGCTGCGGGCGGTTCTGAAGAGTTTGGCGGTCGGGGTGCTAGTGATCGATGGCGAGAAGAAGATCATCGACTGGAATGATCGTGCTGCAGAACAACTGGGGATTTCTGGAGCCATGGAGCTCGGAGACCTTCGGAGACCCGACCTCGTCAGTGCGATCGAAAACAGTTTGGTATTGGGACGCGACAACCGGGTGCGCACAACCGACGCACGCTCATGGCTCGTTCGCGCGACTTCCCTGCGCGGCGGCGGTGCCACCGTGACGATCGAGGACACAACTGAGCAGGAGCAGGCGATCGCCGAAATGGACCGGCTGAAGCGGCTTGCCGAGATCGGACAAATGACCGCTGCGATCGCGCACGAGATCCGCAATCCACTGACAGGCATCCGAAGTGCGGCGCAGCTCGTGTCGGAGGACCCGAGCACGGGAAAGGAGATGGCCGAGGTCATCGAGGAAGAAGTGCAGAAGCTGAACTGGCTATGCGAGCAATTTCTCGAGTTCGCGCGTCCCATGGTGATGCGGGTCGCGCCGATGAAGCTGGCCAGGAGCATGGAGAAGCTGGCGGCGTCCGTTGGTAAGCAGTTTGAAGAAGCACGCGTGACTCTGGAGCTAGAGATCGGACACGATCAGCCGACAATTACAGCGGATGCCTTGCGCCTCGAGCAGGTCGCGCGAAACCTGTTGTTGAACGCGCTTCAAGCTTGCAGGCCGGGTGGAACGGTGCGCATGAAAGTAGGAGATCGCTGGTTGAGCGTCGAAGATGACGGCTGCGGCATGTCGCCAGAGCAGCAGGAGCGCCTGTTCACGCCCTTCTTCACGACGAAGCCCAGCGGCACGGGCCTGGGGCTCAGCAATTTGCGCAAGATTGTGGACGCGCATGGAGGGCAGGTGACGGTCACCTCCGGGCTACAGCGAGGCAGCCGATTCATGGTCGTCCTTCCTGTGGAGGTGCTGGCGTGAAACACCGGTCGAGACTGCTCGTGGTCGACGATGAGCCGAATATCCGGCGCATCCTTCAGGTGGCGTTCGAAAAGGCCGGCTACGAGGTCGTCCCTGCAGACGATGCTTACTCCGCATTAGAAGCTCTCGCTGCGGACGGCCCGTTCGCCTGCGTTCTGACCGATGTGACCATGCCAGGGATGACCGGCTATGAGCTGTTGCGAGCCGTCAAGGAGCGCCAGCCGGATACTGCGGTGGTCATCATGACGGCGTTCGGGACTATTCCACAGGCCATCCAAGCGATTCGTGACGGCGCTTTCGAGTACGTGACCAAGCCATTCGATCTCGAAGCTTTGAAGAAGGTCGTTGCCGCGGCGATCGCTTCCGAGGGCGGTCCGGTGGTGCGTACTTCGCGCGGATCGGGCGGGAAGAAATCGACAGAGCGGCCCTTCATCGCGGAAGCTCCGGCCACCAAGCAGGTGTTCGAAACCGTCGCACGGGTTGCTGATTCGCGCGCAACCGTGCTGATCACCGGCGAAAGTGGGGCCGGCAAAGAAGTTGTGGCGCGAGCCCTGCATACGATGTCGAGCCGAGCCTCCGCTCCGTTCGTCGCCGTTTCCTGTGCTGCGCTGCCCGAATCGCTTCTCGAGAGCGAACTGTTCGGCTACGAGAAGGGCGCATTTACCGGTGCGAACGGTTCCAAGATCGGTCGCTTCGAGGCCGCGGACGGCGGAACGCTGTTCCTCGACGAGATCGGCGACATTCCGATGGCCACCCAGGTAAAGCTGCTCCGCGTCTTGCAAGAGAGAGAGTTTGAAAAGCTCGGCGCATCCAAGCCGACCAAAGTGGACGTGCGGCTGATCACCGCTACGAACCGCGATTTGCATCGAGCGGTGGACGAAGGGGTTTTTCGCCTCGATCTGCTTTACCGCTTGCAGGTCATCGAGTTAGAACTGCCTCCCTTGAGGGAGCGGGTCGCGGACATTGTGCCCTTGGCACAGCATTTCTTGTTCAAGTACGCGATGGAGAATGGGCGCAAACCGCTGGAGATTTGTGCCGACGCGCGGCGCTTATTGGAAGCCTATGCCTGGCCAGGAAATGTGCGCGAGCTTGAAAACACGATGGAGCGCGCGGTCGTGCTCTCGAGTCCAGATGACGTGAGCCTATCTCCCGCGTTGCTCCCCGGATCAATGCGTCGAGCGGCGTAACTTTGTTAAGAATTGCCTCGCAAATTCCTTGCTGTTGCGAGCAGAGCCTTGTACCATAGCTTAAGCGATCACCTGATTGAGTGATCTTCGGGGGATGGAATGCGAAATCGCCGTTTCTTTTCGACCTGCCTTGGAGCGAGCCTTGTTCTTGCGGGGATGATCTGGCCCGTGGACAGCATCCAAGCGCAGGCTTTTGGAAAGCCTAAGTCCTTCGATTTTCCAAACACTTTTGGCGTCGCTCGGACAGTCTCTTCGAATGGACCGCTGAGCCTCTCCGGACCCTTCTTCCAGTCGCTCGGCTCCAATGGGCGATCGTGCGTGAGTTGTCACCAGCCAGCCCAAGGCTGGTCGATCACGCCCGAGGAAGTTCAAAAGCGCTTTAACTCGACCGACGGCCTTGATCCGATATTCCGAACCAACGATGGGTCGAACTCTCCCAACACGAACGTAAGCACGACGGCGGCTCGGAAGCTCGCCTTCAGCATGCTGCTCACCAAGGGTCTGATTCGAGTGGAACGGCCGATACCGGCGAATGCCGATTTCGAACTTTTCGCCGTCGACGATCCTTACCACTATGCGAGCGCGTCCGGTCTGTCACTCTTCCGCCGCCCTCTGCCGAGCACGAACCTCCGGTTCATCAGCACGGTCATGTGGGATGGTCGGGAGGTGGATCCGTTAACGCCGATGATCATCGCGAACGCGCCGGAGGTGAACAGAGGCATCCTGATGGCCAGCCTTTCTCACCAAGCTTTGGACGCAACGAACGGCCACGCGCAGGCAGCTTCGGATCTGACCGAAGGCCAGAGAAATGCGATCGTGGACTTCGAAATGGCTTTGGCAACGGCCCAGGTCAAAGACAATGAGGTGGGTTCTTTAACGGCTGACGGGGCGAAGGGCGGTCCAGAGAACATTTTCAGTCTTCCCTTCTACATCGGGATCAACGACAACATGGCCGACCCCAATGGCCCCTTTAATCCTGAATCGATGAGCCTTTATGAAGCGTGGAAGGCATCGAGCCATGATGATCGCAAGTCGATCGCTCGTGGGCAGGCGCTATTTAACACTTTCCCAATCACGATCTCGGGTGTGAAGGGCATCAACGATAATCCTTACTTCGACAGCCCAACCTCCTTTGTAGGCTCCTGCACGACTTGCCATGACACGCCGAACAGCGGCAATCACTCTTTGGCGGTTGCGCTGGATATCGGTCTAACCGACGCCTCGAGGCGAACGCCCGACATGCCGCTGTACACCATGAAGAACAAACTCACGGGTGCTCTGCTGCAGACCACAGATCCGGGACTCGCGTTGAGCACGGGCAAGTGGAAGGACATCGGTCGCTTCAAGGGCCCTGTGCTGCGCGGGTTGGCGGCGAGAGCGCCGTATTTCCACAATGGCTCGGCCAAAGATCTCGACGCAGTGCTGAACTTCTACCAGGATCGATTTGGACTTACGTTGTCGCGGCAGCAGAGGAAAGATCTTAAAGCCTTCCTGGTTACGCTGTAAGCTACTTGCTTGCCCACCAGTCCTGTATGGCTTGCTCCCAGCTACTCTTAAAGAACTGGGAGCGATAGCCTTCTAGACTGATCTGCCCGTCGTTGTAGGTTGCTAGAAGGCTTTCTGCTGTAGCCGCAGAAAGCCATGCCTGCCAAGCCATAAGTCCTGCTTCAAGTAGCCGAGTGCCACTTTCCTTGTTTCCCTTGCGCGGGTGTTCCCCTAGCACGGACTGGGCTTTGGGGTCGAGTTTGTCCGGGAGTGCTTCTGTGCGGACCAAGTCGGGACGGATGGCGAGGAGCTGCGAAGTCTCATGCTCGCCCGCGTGGTCCAGCAGTTGATCATCGTTCAAAGGTTGGAGCGGAGTAGCCGTGAACACCCGAAGAGAGTCGTTTGTGAACTTGGCGGCAAGGTCGTACAGCTCCCACAGGTGGCCCTGAGCGTAATGCCCGGTGACAAGTGCCACCTTCGAAAACCCCGCTCCCGAGAGCCCTTCGACAGTTTCGGCCACGAGTTTTCGGAAAGTGTCGGTCTGGACTTGTAAGCTGAGTCGGTGTGGCAAGGTGGTGATGGGCAGCCAAATGCCCGGGAGCAAGACTCCCCTTACTCTGCCAGCAAGCTGTTCGCAGAACCACTCCGCTACGATGCCATCGAGCCCCAAGGGCAGATGGTCGCCATGCCACTCGAGGGCTCCTATAGGGACGATGGCCGGGAAGCCTTGGGCGATGAGGTGCTCCAAGTCGGTCGGGTGAAGGTCGGAATAGCGGGGCATGCCGCTTGTAACTATGCACGACCGGTCCGCGCCGGCGAACCTGTTCAAGTTCAAAGCAGAGGAACAGGGTCGGTCCTAACTTAGTCCCACAGGTAGAGCCGTCTACATTTTTTTAGGCGGTGCTCTTTTTCAGACCTAGGAGGCTTATCAAATGAACAGGAACAGCGGAAAGAAGATGGCGGTGCTAACCGCCGCGCTGGTCCTTCCAGGACTGGCCCTCAGCCAGAACATTCGGGTTAACGTAAACGGCGATCCGATCAACTTTTCCGGAGTCGGACCGCAGCAGATGAACGGCCGCGTACTTGTACCCTTACGCGGCATTATGGAATCGCTCGGCGCTTACGTCGACTACAACAGCTCGACAAGAACGGTAAGCGCCAACAAGAGCGGCGTGGACCTGGTACTTCGTTTAGGAGATCGCCATGCGATGCTAAACGGCCGAGATATCCAGCTGGACGTTCCCGCGCAAGAAATTCGTGGTAGCACGATGGTGCCTTTGCGGTTTGTCGGCGAGGCATTGGGCGCCGATGTGCGGTGGGATGCAGTAGCAAGCACGGTTAACATCACGACTTCTGCAAACACAAACGTCGATGTAAACCAGTACAGCCCTCCCGGCCGGACCAACCCGCCAGTGACCGGCGATGTTCGAATTTCCACATTCGACATGGACCAGCGCGGCACATTGCGCGGTGGACAGGAGCTTCGGTTCACCATGACGGGCACGCCGGGCGGAACGGCGACCTTCTCCATTCCAGGCGTGGTGCAGGACGTCCAGATGACGGAGACCTCTCCAGGTACCTACACGGGCACTTTCAGAATTCCCGCCAATTCGCGGATCAACATCAACGCGGCGAGCGCAATCGGCAGATTGCGCGTGGGCGAAACGGAACGGCTGATGCAGACCGAGCAGCCGTTCTCGTTCGACACTGCGCCTCCCACAATTGTGTCCTTCCGACCGGACATGGACACTCGGGTGGGCCGGCCGAGGCCTAATATTCTCGCGACGTTCGACGACATGGGTGGCAGTGGCGTGGACCCGCAGACCGTGATCATCAGAGTCGACGGACAAGATGTGACGCGGCAGGCTCAAATCTCTGAGTCACAGGTGTCCTATCGTCCAGATCAGCCGCTCTCGAGTGGCAACCACGAGGTCATGATCCGTGCGCGCGACCACGCCGGTAACGAGGTGACGAAGCGCTGGAACTTCCAAGTGATGTCCAACCGTGATGCGATCCGCGACTTCACCTGGGATAACGCGCTCGATATGCAACCGGGCACGGAAGTGAGCTTCACCATGAACGCAGAGCCGGGTGGCCATGCGACTTTCTCGGTCGGAGATCGGATTATCGATCGCCCGATGACGGAAGTTTCGCCTGGGAAATATGTAGGCACCTACACCATCCGGCGAAATGACAACTTCACGGATGTTCCCATAACTGCGAAGTTGGTCACGAGTGGAGGCGATTCATTCTTCTTCGATGCGCCCAATCGCTTCAACACGCGAATCAACTCTCTGGAACCGCCCACGATTACGGAGCCGATCGAGAACGACAAGATCGGGGACACCTTGGTGATCCGCGGTAACGCTGCGCCCGGTAGCCGAGTTGCGGTCCGGGTCGACTACTCGAGAACAGAGTTGGCGTTGATCAAGGTTCGCGGCACCGCGGCGGACGTTGAGGTTGTGGCGGATGATCGCGGCCGCTGGCAGACCGATCCGATCGACGTCTCTCTGGGCATGGGTCGTGGCACGACGTTCAACGTGACGGCCACGACGATCGGCATGAACGGGAAGAAGTCGGCAGTCGTGAAGCTCACGCTCCACAAGTAACGAAAAAAGCCCGGTCAGCTTTCGCTGACCGGGCTCTCTGGGCGAACGGCGTGTCGGCGCTCCAGGCTTAGCTGAGTTCATGTGTTCGGCGGAAGATCTTCCCAGGACTTGTCGAAGTCAAGAGTGCGATCAACAATCATCTCGGACCTTAACTTAGATTGTCCGGGAAGCTCCATCTCCCAGTCCACGGACATTTTCGCTTGCGTTAGCCGACGCGACTTGGCGTTCAGGGTGCATGAGCCGCTGGAGCGAAACATTGAGCCGTAACCAAATGGACCATCTCGCATGACTGGGAGTGAATACTGGCCGAAATACGTCAGCTTGTATAAGTCACCGAACCCGATCGCTTTGTATTTAAGGGCCATTGGATCCGCCATTCGCCCCAGGACGAGCCCGGGACCTACTGCATGGATTATCCACTCCGACTCGGCTACTTTCGGGGCAAGTACAAAGCCGAAGAGCCGCTCGGGGCTGCGAGGATGATTGCCACCCGGAAAGTAGCAGTTGCCATTGGGATCTGCTAGGTACTCGTCCTTCATATCTGCAACGTACGCTAGCGATTCTGCTCGGACAGAGTCTGCGAAAGCATCCTTGCCCTTCTCGAACTTCTCGCCCGTCCCGATGAGGGCATCGACTACAACATCTTGGCCGAGTACCTTGCGGCTGATGCGCCAATGCTCTCCCTCGCGTCTCCAAGTCCACAGCAGATTTCGCCTGAAGTGGATTGTTAGCCAGAGGTCTCCATCTCTGCGTGAATAGTCCAGCGCCTCCCTGCATAGACGGTCTTCCGGCACGAAGGACAACGGCTCTTGACTTGGATGGACGGTCGCCAAGACTAACAGAAGAGAAACCATTCCATAGACCAGACGGGCCGGGTTGAAGTAGGTTTTCAAAACAAGAGCCCGGTCAGCTTTCGCTGACCGGGCTCCAGAGGCAGGCGAGACGCCCGCGCTCCATGGTCTCTTACTCGTAGACCTTGGTGATGGTGCCGGCGCCGACCGTTCGGCCACCCTCACGGATAGCGAACTTGGAGCCCTGCTCCATAGCGATCGAAGCGATGAGCTCGATCGTCATGGTGATGTTGTCGCCAGGCATGACCATCTCGACACCCGTCGGGAGGTTCAGCGTTCCGGTGACGTCCGTCGTGCGGAAGTAGAACTGCGGCCGGTACCC
>Ga0070660_100002123_pt1 | contig 13674 bp, 14 predicted proteins | sample KBSC33metaG_FD_64670 | JGI IMG/M metagenome (GOLD analysis project Ga0070660, IMG submission 64670) | Corn rhizosphere microbial communities from Kellogg Biological Station, Michigan, USA - KBS C3-3 metaG | ecosystem: Host-associated > Plants > Roots > Rhizosphere > Soil ... | reverse complement strand
GGCAGCGCCTCGACGCTGCAGGGCATCTTCCCGCTGATCTTCGTGATCCTGTTCCTGAGCTCGGCGTTCTTCCCGCGCGATCTGCTCGAGACGCCGGTCGACACGATCGCGCAGTACAACCCGCTGAGCTACATCGCCAACGGGATGCGATCGCCGGTGATCGAGGCGCTGCACGCCCGGCCGATCCTCGAAGGCCTCGCGGCGGGCACAGGGCTGGCGCTGTTCGCGATCGGTCTGGCCGTCCTCGCCCTGCGCGGAAGGCTGCGCGACGCATGAGCTACTCGATCGGCGTCATCCGGATGCTCACGAAGCGCTCGCTCAACGAGATCGTGCGCGTGCCCACGGGATCGCTGCCCGGCGTGCTGGCGCCGACGATCTTCATGCTCGGCCTCTCGGCGGTGTTCGGGCGCGCCGCGCACCTGCCGGGCTTCGCGGCGAGCGACTTCCGCACGTTCATCATCCCGGTCGGGCTGCTCCAGGGCGCGGGGTTCACCGGCGCGGCGACCGGCGTCAACCTCGCCCGCGACATCGAGCAGGGCTGGTTCGACCGGCTCGCCGTCGCGCCGCTCTCGCGACCGACGCTGCTCGTCGGGATCGTGCTCTCGGCGTGCCTGCGCGCGCTGATCCCCGGGACGGTGCTGCTCGTCGTCGGGCTCGCGCTCGGCGTCCACTGGCCTGGCGTCGACGGCCTGGTCGTCGCCTACATCCTGATGATGGGCATGGCCGCCGCGATGGCCTGCTTCGCCGTCACCGTGGCGCTGCGCTTCCGCACGCAGCAGGCCGCCCCGCTGATGCAGATGGGCAACTTCATCCTCACGCTATTCACGCCGTCCTACGCCCCGCACGCGCTGCTCGCCCCGTGGCTGCAGACGGTCTCGGACATCAACCCGGTCACGCGGGTCCTCAACGGCGTGCGCCAGGGCTTCCTGGGGTCGGTGACCTGGGGGCAGACGTGGCCGGCGCTCGTCGCCCTGCTCGGGATGATCCTCGTCTTCGGCGGCTTCGCGATCCGCGGGATCCTGCGGGTCGGCGTCGACCAGTAGCCGCCCTCAGCGGCCCTCGTACGTCGCCTTGCCCGGTCCCTCGGTGAGGAACGACTGGACCGCGTTCTTGAGGTCCTCGGTGGCGAACAGCGCTCCGGCCTCGGCCGGGACGATCGCGTCGGCGGCGCGGGCGCCGGCCTCCTTCTGGGCGCGGATGATCGCCTTGGTCGCCGCGTGGGCCTTGGTCGGCCCGTTGGCGAGCTTCAGCGCGAACGCGCGCGACTTCTCCTCGAACTCCGCGTCCGGGTAGACCCGCGTGACGACGCCCCAGCTCTCGAGCGTTGCTGCGTCGAAGAGCCCGCCGGTCATGACGAAATGCCGCGCGCGGGCCGGGCCGGCGCGCTCGGCCATGCGCTGCGGCCCGCCCATGGACGGCGTCAGGCCGACGCGCGTCTCGACGAGGCCGAACTGCGCGCCCTCCGCCGCGAGCAGCAGGTCGCAGGCCAGCGCGATCTCCAAGCCCCAGGTCAGGCACAGCGCATGCGCGGCGAAGACCACCGGGCACGGCAGGTCCTCGAGCTTGTGGACGAGCTCGAAGCCGCGCTCCCACAGCTCCGCGCCGCCCTGCGGGTCGAGCCCGGCGAAGATGTTGACGTCGACGCCGCCGGTCCAGACCTTGCCCTCGGCGCGCAGCAGCAGCCCGCGTGGCGGGTTGGCGGTGAGCGCGTCGACCGCGGCGTGCAGCCCCTGATCGACCTCGGCGTCGAACAGGTTCAGCGGCGGCTTGGAGACCGTCAGGACCGCGAGCGGGCCGTCGTGCTCCAGCGTCCAGGGCCCGTACTCGCTCATGCGCTCAGCTCCTGAGCCGCGGCCTTGATCTCGTCCTCGCCGCCGCCCGCCCCGGGGTGCGCGGGTAGCCGCATGCCGTCGTCGGCGTAGCGCGGGATCACGTGCATGTGGAAGTGGAACACGGTCTGCCAGGCCGCCGCGCCGTAGGAGTTCAGGAGGTTGACGCCCTCGGCATCGAGCCGCTCGCGCTGGCGGGCCGCGACGCGCTTGGCCGTCGCCGCGACCGCCGCGAGGTCGTCCTCGCCGATCTCGCCGAGGTCGGTCGCGTGCGCCTTCGGGATCACCAGCGCGTGGCCGCGGGTCCACGGGTTGATGTCCATGAAGGCGAGCGTGCGCTCGTCCTCGTCGATCTTCGTCGCCGGCAGCTCGCCCGCGACGATCTTGCAGAAGATGCAGTCGTCGGCCATGAGGCCGCGGAGGCTATTGGCTCAGAGCCGGCGGGCCAGCGCGAGCGCGTCCTCGCGGGTGGCGACGTCGCCGACGAACTGCGCCTCGCGCAGGGCCTCGAGCAGCCGGCCGATCTCGGGCCCTGCAACGCCCAGCGCGTCGGCGATCTCATCGCCCCGGACGAGCGGCGACGGGCCGCCCGAGGCGTGCCAGTCCAGCGCGGCGGGCAGCACCTGGCGCGCCAGCTCGAGGTGCTTGGCGATCGACTCGTCGGCCTTGCGGCCGCGCGTGGCGAGCCGGTCGGCGACCGACAGGAGCGTCACGTCGGGCGCGACCGGGTCGCAGCTCGCCAGGTACGCGTAGAGGTCCCGGCGCTCGAGCGGCTGGCGGTGGACGAGGAACCCGAGGCGCAGGTGGTGCCGCGTCAGCGCCGCGACATGGGCGCGCAACCGCTCGCTGGCGCGCAGCCGCGTCAGGACCGCCCGCGCGAGCTCGGCGCCGACCGCGTCATGGCCCGGGAAGCCGAAGCCGCCGTCGGGCAGCGGCGTCTGGGTCTGCGGCTTGGCGGCGTCGTGGAGCAGCGCGCCCCAGCGCAGCGCGCCGCCGCGCGTCAGCTCGTCGGCCAGCGGCTCGGCCAGCAGCGCCGCGACCCGCTCGCCCTGCTCGGCGCCGAAGTACGCGGCCGGATCGCGCTCGAGCTCGATGACCCGTTCGAGGACCTCCAGCGTGTGGCCGTGCGCGTCGAGGTGGTGGTAGCGGGTCTGCTCGATCCCGCGCATCGCCCCGACCTCGGGCAGGACGGCATCGACCGCGCCGACGGCGTCGAGCAGTGCCAGCCCGTGCGGCGCCTCGTCGGAGCCGACCAGGCGCCGCAGCTCTGCGAAGACGCGCTCCTGGGCGACGCCGGCGGCACGCGGCGCCCGGGCCCGGGCCGCCTCGACGGTCGCGGGCTCGATCTCGAAGCCGAGCTCGCCGGCCAGCCGCGCGGCGCGCACGACGCGCAGCGGGTCGTCGTCGAAGGCGCCGGGCGCGACCATCCGAAGACACGCGGCCGCCAGATCGCCCGCGCCGCCGAACGGGTCGACCGGCTCGCCGCCGGCCAGCGGCTCGGCCATCGCGTTGACCGTGAAGTCGCGCAGCCCGAGATCGGCCTCGAGGTCGCCGTCGCGCAGCGGCGAGAGGTCGGCCTGCCAGCTTCGGTCGGCCGAGAGCACGCGCCACGCGCCGAACTCCTCGGAGAGCTCGAACGGCGGGCCGCCCGACGCCCGGGCCACCGCCCGCGCGGCCGCGCGCACGTCGCCGGCGACGATGACGTCGATGTCGTCGACGGGCCGGCCGAGCATGCGGTCGCGCAGCGCGCCGCCGACCAGCCACGCCTCGGCGCCGCTCAGCGCCTCGCGGACGACCTCGAGGGGCTCAGACATGCTCCCTCGGCACACGCGCCGTCAGACCGCAGGTGACCTCGTAGTTGATCGTCCCCAGCCGCGCGGCGACCTCCTCGGCGAGGATCCCGTCGCCGATCAGCGTCACCTCGTCGCCGACCTCCACGCCGCTGCCCGGCTGCACGGCGATCGTGACGTTGTCCATGCTCACGGTCCCGACGAGCGGGTGGCGGACGCCGCGGATGACGACCTCGGCGTCGTTGGTCAGCCCGCGCCGCCAGCCGTCGCCGTAGCCGATCGGGACGGTGGCGATCGTCGTCGGCTCGTCCGCGACGAACCTGCGGCCGTAGCCGACGCTCTGGCCCGCCTCGAGCGGCTTGACCGCGGCGACCCAGGAGCGCAGCGAGAGCGCCGGCTCGAGCCCCTCGGCGGCGGGATCGGCCTGGAACGGATCGAGGCCGTAGATCGCGACGCCGCAGCGGACGAGGTCGAAGTGCGCGGCCGGGTCGCGCAGCGTCGCGGCGCTGTTGGCGGTGTGCAGCAGAGCGTCGGGGAACCGCTCGCGCAGCGGCTCGGCCCAGGCGCGGAAGCGCTCGAGCTGCTCGCCGAAGAAGTCGTCGCCGCGCTCGTCGGCCGTCGCGAAGTGGCTCATCAGCCCGGCCACCGTGCCGCCGCCCGCCTCGACCGCCTCCGCGACGCGCGTGGCGGTGTCCGGGTCGCGCGTGCCCAGGCGCCCCATGCCGGTGTCGAGTTTGACGTGGACGCCCGTCCCGGCCGGCAGGGTAGAGACGAAGCCCTCGTCCCACGCGGTCACCTCGGCGCCGGCGCGCAGCGCCACCTCGAGCTCGGCGGGCGTCAGCGCGCCCATGATCGCGACCGGCACCGGCTGCTCGCCGAGCGCGTCGGCCTCGCGCGCGGTCGCCACGAACAGGCGCTGCGCGCCACCGGCCAGCGCGGCCGCGGCCGCCTCTCGCGCGCCGTGCCCGTAGCCGTCGGCCTTGACGACGACGCCGAGCTGCGCGCCGCCGCTGAGCGCGCGGGCAAGCCGCTCGCAGTTGCGCGTGATCGCCGCCAGGTCGATCCTGGCGAGCGCCCGCTCGGCCATCGCTGCCACTCGCCGGAGCGTATTGGGTGGCTAGCGGCGCGCGGCCGGAAGCGCGTCGACGACGTCGGAGGCGATGACCGCCTCGGTGCCGATGCGGTCCGCGGCGACCTGGCCGGCGCGGGCGTGCAGGAAGACCGCGGCGCACGCGGCGTCGAAGGCCGGCATGTCCTTGGCGAGCAGCGCGGCGCAGACGCCGGCGAGGACGTCGCCCGTGCCCGCGGTGGCGAGGGCCGGGGTGGCGCCCGGGTTGACCGCGACGCGGCCTTCGGGCTCGGCGACGAGCGTGTCGTCGCCCTTGAGGACAACGATCGCGCCGCTGCGCCGCGCCGCCTCGCGGGCGTGGTGCAGGCGGCGGGCCTTGACGTCGGCGCTCTCGATCTCCAGCAGGCGGCCGAGCTCGCCCTCGTGGGGCGTGAGGATCGTCGGCGCGGGACGCTGCAGCAGCGCCTCGAGCGCTCCGGCATGGGCGTTCAGGCCGTCCGCGTCGAGGACGAGCGGCACCGGCGCGCGCCGTGCGAGCTCGCGCGCGAGCTCCTCGGCATCGGGCAGCCGGCCGATTCCCGGGCCGAGCACCATCGCCCCGCCGCGGCCGGCGCGCTCGAGAACGCCGTCGATCTCGAGCGGGGCGGTCATCACCTCGAGCAACCGCGTCTCGAAGACCGTCATCAGCTCCTTCGGCACGCAGGCGGTCACGTAGCCCGCGCCCGCGCGCATCGCCGCTTCGGCGGCGAGCGACGGTGCCCCGGTCAGGCCCGGCGAGCCGCCGCAGACGAGCACGTGCCCGGAGTCGAACTTCGTCGAGTTGCGCGCCCGCCGCGGGATCGCGGAGAGCACGCCCTCGCCGATCAGGAAGACGCTCGGCTCGACCGGCGCCCCGTCCGGGATGCCGATGTCGGCGACGTGGACGCGGCCGGCGTGGGTCTTGCCCGGCTCGATCCACAACCCCGGCTTGCCCGCCGCGAACGTCACGGTCGCCGCCGCGCGGACCGCGGCACCGGCCACCTCGCCGGTCGACGCGTCGACCCCGGAGGGCACGTCGGCGGCGATCACCGGCACGCCCGCGGCGTTCATCGCCTCGATGGCGGCGAGCGCCGGCTCGCGGGGCGCGTCGGCGAAGCCCGTGCCGAGCACCGCGTCGACGATGCCCGCGGCGCCCTCCAGCGCCTGCGCCGCGAACGGCTCGGCCCCGCCGGGCAGCCGCTCGAGGTTCGCTGCGGCGTCCCCCGAGAGCTCGTCGGAGAGCAGCAGCACGCGGACCTCGCGGCCGGCCTCGCGCAGCAGGCGGCCCACGACGAGGCCGTCGCCGCCGTTGTTGCCCTTGCCGCAGACGATCGCCACGGGGCCGTCGGGCACGAGGTCCTCGACCACGCGCGTGAGCCCGAGCCCCGCGCGCTCCATCAGGTCGAGCGATGGGATGCCGCGCTCCTCGATCGCCCAGCGATCGGTTGCCCGCATCGCCTCGGCGTCCGGCAGCGGCATCAACCACGAAGCGCTCACGGCGCCACCACCGCCACGGCGGCGGCAAGCCCGCGCTCGTGGGTCAGCGACACCATCACCGGCCCGCGGCCGGCCAGGGCGCCGTGCAGCACGATCTCCGGCGCGCCGCTCTTCCCGACGACGACCTCGACGTCCCGCGGGCTCCACGCCTCGAGCGCAAGCGCCTTGGCGACAGCCTCCTTCGCGCAGAAGCGCGCCGCGAGGTGTTGTCCCGGCCGCGCCCGCGCGGCCGCGTACTCGCGCTCTCCGTCGGTGAACAGCCGCTCGGCGAGCCGCGGGCGGCGCTCCAGCGCGCGCTCGAGGCGCTCGATCTCCAGGAGATCGAGGCCGACCGAGGTCACTCGACGGTGACCGTCTTGGCCAGGTTGCGCGGCTGGTCGACGTTCAGCCCGCGCCTGCGGGCGATCGCGTAGGCCAGCACCTGCAGCGGGATCACGGCCAGCAGCGTCTGGAGCATCCAGTCGACGTCGGGCACCGTGAGCACGTGGTCAGCGTGCGCGCCGATCTCCTCGTTGCCGCGCGTCGCGATCGCGATGACGTGCGCGCCGCGCGCGCGGACCTCCTGCATGTTCGAGATGACCTTGTCGAGCACCGGCGAGTCCGTCGCGATCGCGACGACCGGCGTGCGCTCGCTCAGGAGCGCGATCGGGCCGTGCTTCATCTCGCCGGCCGCGTAGGCGTCGGTCGAGATGTAGGAGATCTCCTTGAGCTTCAGCGCGCCCTCGAGCGCCACCGGCACGCCGACGTTGCGGCCGATGTAGAGGAAGAACTCCGAGTCGGCGTAGCGCTCGGCGATCGGCTCGACGTCGACCTCCGCCGTCGCCACGACCTCCTGGATGCACGAGGGCACCCGCTTGAGGTGGCCGATGATCCGCCGCAGCGTCTCGGTCTTCATCGTTCCGCGCAGCTCGGCCAGCCGCAGCGCCAGCAGGTACATGACGGCGACCTGGCAGACGAACGTCTTGGTCGCCGCGACGCCGATCTCCAGGCCGGCGCGGGTGAACAGCACGCCGTCGGCGTCGCGCGTGGCCTGCGAGTTGTGCACGTTGGTGATCGCCAGCACCTTGGCGCCGCGCTCGCGGGCGAGGCCCATCGCGGCCAGCGTGTCGGCGGTCTCGCCCGACTGGGTGATGCCGATGACGAGGTCGCGCGGCCCGACGACCGGGTCGCGGTAGCGGTACTCGGAGGCGATGTCCATCGAGACCGGGATGCGCGCCCACTTCTCGATCGCGTAGAGGCCGATCAGCCCGGCGTGGTAGGAGGTCCCGCAGGCGACGATCGTGATCCGGTCGATGTCGTGCAGCAGCGCCTCGTCGAAGGTCGCCTCCTCGGCGAGGTCGACGCCGTCCTCGCGGATCGTGCGGTCGGCGATCGTCTCGGCCACGGCGTCCGCCTGCTCGTGGATCTCCTTGAGCATGAACGTCTCGTAGCCCGCCTTCTCGGCGGTCTCCTCGTCCCACTCGATCTCCTCGACCGGGCGGTCGACCTCCGTGCCGTCGGGCTTGATGATCGTGACGTTCTCCGGCGTGATCTCGATGATCTCGCCGTTCTCGATCCACTGGACGCGGCGCGTGTGGGCCAGGAAGGCCGGAACGGCCGACGCCAGGAAGGTCTCGTGGTCGCCGCGACCCACGACCAGCGGGCACTCGCGCCGCGCCCCGACGAGCGTCTCGGGCTCGTCGAGCGACATCGCGACGAACGCGAAGTGGCCCTCCAGCTCGTTGTAGGCGGCGCGGACGGCCTCCTTGAGCGAACCGAGCGCGAGGTGATGCGCGATCAGGTGGGCGATGACCTCGGCGTCGGTCTCGCTCGTGAACACGGCGCCCATGTCGAGCAGGCGGCTCTTGAGCGCCATGTAGTTCTCGACGATGCCGTTGACCACCACGTGGACGCGGTCGGTCGTGTCGAAGTGCGGGTGCGCGTTGACCTCGTTGACGCGGCCGTGGGTCGCCCAGCGCGTGTGGGCGATGCCGGTCGTGGCCGGGCGCGTGGCGACAGCGACCGCCCCGCCCTCCTCCGCGCGGGCCAGCGCGGCATCCAGGTTGTCGAGGTTGCCGACCGCGCGCACGGACTCGATCTCACCCTCGGCGATGACCGAGATGCCCGCCGAGTCATAGCCCCGGTACTCCAGCTTGCGCAACCCGGCCAGCAGGATCTCCTGCGCGGCGCGGTCGCCCACATAACCGACGATTCCGCACATAGATAGGTCTTCGAGTCTAGGCGGAGGTGGCCTGCACGAGGGCAACCAGGTCGTTGCACACCGAGTCGGCCTCCTCGGCCGTCGGCGCCTCGACCATCACGCGCACGAGCTGCTCGGTGCCCGAGGGGCGCACGAGCACGCGGCCGCGGCCCGCCAGGGCCGCGTTGGCCTCGTCGGTGGCCTTGGCGAGGTCCGGCGAGGTCATCGCCGCGTCGCGATCGGGGACGGGCACGTTGACCAGCCGCTGGGGCAGCTTCTCCATCCCCTTGCGCTCGGCAAGGTCGGCGCCCGCGAGCGCCTCGAGGGTCAGCAGCGCGCTCGCGGTCCCGTCACCGGTGGCGTTGAAGCCCATGTCGATGATGTGGCCGGACTGCTCGCCGCCCAGTGCCCAGCCGCGGTTGCGCAGCTCCTCGAGCACATAGCGGTCGCCGACGCCGGTCACCGCGATGTCGAGCCCGGCCTGCTCCATGGCGACGTGGAAGCCGTAGTTGGTCATCACGGTCACGACCACCCCGTCGCCCGGCAGGCGGCCCGCCTCGCGCAGGTGCAGCGCGGCGATCGCGATCAGCTCGTCGCCGTCGACGACGTTGCCGTGGCGGTCGACGGCGAGGACGCGGTCGCCGTCGCCGTCGAACGCGAAGCCGAGATCGTGGCCGCCCTCGGCGACGGCCTTGCCGAGCGCCTCGACGTGCGTCGAGCCGACGCCGTCGTTGATGTTGCGCCCGTCGGGCTGGTCGGCGATCGTCGCGACCGTCGCGCCCAGGCGGCGGAAGATCTCGGGCGCGGCGCGGAACGTCGCGCCGTTGGCGCAGTCGAGCAGGACGTTCACCCCACTGAGGTCGAGCTCGCCGAAGCGCGTCTGCAGCTCGCGCAGGTAGTCCTCGAGCGTGCCGTGCAGGGCGCGCACGCGGCCGATGCGGTCGGGCACCGGATGCTCCGTGCGCTCCATGCGCGCCTCGATGTTCAGCTCGATGTCGTCGGCCAGCTTGTTGCCGTCCGGGCCGAAGAGCTTGATCCCGTTGTCGCGGTAGGGGTTGTGCGACGCGCTGATGACGACCGCGATGTCGAAGCCGTAGCGGGCGATGAGCAGCGGCGCGGCCGGCGTCGGCAGGACGCCGCCGAGCAGCACGTCGCCGCCCGCGGACGTCACGCCCGCGGCGAACGCGGCCTCGAGCATCTCGCCCGACTCCCGCGTGTCGCGGATGATCAGGACCTGCGGCGCATGGTCGGAGCGCAGCTCCTCGCTCGCCGCGCGGCCGAGGGCGAGCGCGAGCTCGGCGGTCAGGACCTCGCCCGCGACACCGCGGACGCCGTCGGTCCCGAAGAGCTTGCGGGCCACTAACGCTTGCTGAACTGCGGGCGCTTGCGCGCCTTCTTCAGGCCGGCCTTCTTGCGCTCCTTGACGCGCGAGTCGCGCGTCAGGAACCCGCGGCGCTTGAGCTCGCCGCGGAGGTTCGGGTCGGCCTCGATCAGGGCGCGGGAGATGCCGTGGCGCAGGGCCCCGGCCTGGGCGCTGACGCCGCCGCCGTGCATGCGGGCCACGACGTCCATGCGCTCGTCGTAGCCGACCGCCTCGAGCGGCTGGCGGATCTGGCGCTGCAGGGTGCTGCGCGGGAAGTACGTGTCCAGCGGCTTGCCGTTGATCGTGTACGCCCCGGTGCCCGGCTTGAGGATCACGCGGGCGACGGAGGTCTTGCGCTTGCCGGTCGCGGTGTAGCGGGCGTCGGCGGCCAGCGAGATCGTCGCGGCGACGGGCTGCTCCTCGACGACGTCGTCCTCCTCGGTGGAGACGAGTTCGCCGTCCTCGTCGTAGACCGCGTACGGATCGTCGGAGCGGTCCTCGCCGTCGAGCACGAGGTCGACCTCGAGGTCGGCGCCCGGGATCGCGGGCTTCTCGCGCGGGGTCTCGGGCTCGGCCTCGGCCTCCGCGGCGGGCTCCTCCTCGGCGACCGGCTCCTCGGCAACGGGCTCCTCGGCGGGAGCCTCCTCGGCCTCGGGCGCGGGGGTCTCCTCCGCAGCCGGAGTCTCCTCGGTTGCGGGAGTCTCCTCGTCGGGTGTCTCGTTGGTCGGCGTGTCGTCGGCCATCAGGACGGAATCTCCATGGTTTGCGGCTTCTGCGCGATGTGGGGATGCTCGGGGCCGGCGTAGACCTTCAGCTTGGTCAGCTGCTTGCGGGCCAGCCGGTTGCGGGGCAGCATGCCCTTGACCGCCTTGCGGATGACCTCCTCGGGCCGGCGCTCCAGCTGCTCGGCGAGGGTGCGGGTCTTCAGGCCGCCGGGGTAGCCGGAGTGGCGGTAGTACTTCTTGTCCGCCAGCTTGTTCCCGGTCACCGCGATCTTCTCGGCGTTGATCACGATCACGAAGTCGCCGGTGTCGACATGGGGCGTGTACGTCGGCTTGTTCTTGCCCCGCAGCGCATCGGCGATCCGCGTCGCCAGCCGGCCGAGCGTCTGTCCGCTGGCATCGACGACCAGCCAGTCACGCTGGCGATCTTCGGAGTTGGCGACGTAGGTCTTCATGGCGTGCGAAAGCCGCGCTGGACGACGCGCGGCGAGGACCACAGTGTAGGAGGTCGCGCCAGTTTCCGCCGCCTCAGGCGTTTATGCTGCCAGCAGGCCGAGTTCCCGGCGGCGCCGCTGCCGCACGGGGATCGGGGGAACCGCTGGGTGTTGCCGCACCCGTGGGGCGAATCGAGGTCCTGAGCACCTCGTAGGGCAAAGAAGCCCGAGCCCGACAGCTAACTCCGAAGGCCTCGGAATCCATGCGGATCGCCAAGACCATCCCGATCGTGCTCGTCGCCGCCACGGCGGCGCTGCCCGCGCGCGCCGCCGACACCGGCGGGGCCGCGGCGTCGATGCCCGCCTCGCCGCAGACCGTCAGCTGCCAGGAGAAGTGCGCCGCGCTGTCGGCCGCACAGCCGGGCAGCGTCGTACGCATCTACGGCGAGAACGAGAAGCAGGTCGGCAGCGTGGTCTTCCTCGGTGGCAGCGCGAGCACCGACGACGTGGCCGCCACGCCCTCGAAGGTCCGCTCGCACACGGTCTACGTGACGGTGCCGGCCAAGGCCGTCAGCGGCCCTCTCGAGCTCGTCAACGTCGACGGGACGCCGTCCTCGCCGTCGCCGGCCCTCGAGATCGACCACGGCACGACCAAGACCGCGGCGAAGGGCAGCGTCCCGCCGGTCGACACCAAGGTCGAGACGCGCAAGGCCTTCTACGACGGCACGCGCCCCGCCGGTCTGGACTTCCTCGTGACGGGCAGCCAGACCGAGCAGGTCAGCGTGGCGCTGGTCAGCGGAAGCACGAACCAGGTCGTCGCGGCCTGGGGCCCGATCACCGCGACGCCGGGCACCGCGCAGACCGTCCGCTGGAACGGCAACGACGTCAGCACCGGCAAGGCCGCGCCACCCGGCCGCTACGAGTTCCAGGTCTTCACCACGGCGCCAGGCGCGCGCGCCGCCCAGGCAGGGACCCCGCCGACGGCCGTGCAGTCGTTCCTGTTCCTCGCCTACACGTTCCCGCTGAAGGGCAAGCACACCTTCGGCACCGGCGCCGACGCCTTCGGAGCCGGGCGCGCCGGCCACATGCACCAGGGGCAGGACGTCATGGCCGCCTGCGGAACGCCGATCGTCGCCGCCCGCGGTGGCAAGGTGAAGTTCCGCGGCCGGCAGAGCGCCGCCGGGAACTACATCGTCATCGACGGCGCGGGAACCGGCCAGGACACGGCCTACATGCACCTGCGCGAGCCGGCGCTGCTCAAGAAGGGCCAGCCGGTGCGCACCGGCGAGCTCATCGGCTACGTCGGCCAGACCGGCGACGCCACCGCATGCCACCTGCACTTCGAGCTGTGGACGGCCCCGGGCTGGTACTCCGGCGGCCACCCGATCGACCCGCTGCCGTTCCTGCGGCAGTGGGACCAGTACAGCTAGTGCTGTAGACGCAGGCGCACGTCGTCGAGGACGTGGCCGTCGGCGATCGCCTGCCAGCCGCGCGGGCCGAGCACCAGCCACTCGCCTTCCTCGTGCAGGGCGATGCGGATCCGGCCGTCCTCGGGCGTCGTGGCCAGCCTCGCCTCGGACAGCGGCCACGGGCCGTAGCCGGCGAGGCGCTCGACGGCCCGGTGCACGTCGCGGTGCGAGACGCCGCGGCGCAGCAGCTCGGCGACGATCGCCGCCTCCCCCACGTCCTCGACGCTGTAGACGTACGGCTCGGTCTCGCGCACCGACGCGCGGATGTAGCCCCAGCGCGCCCATTGGCCGACCTGCGTGCCGGACACGCCGGCCAGCGCGCCGACGTCACCGGCGCTCAGCTCGCCGTGAGGGCCTGTTGGGGCCTTCGCCACGGACGTATGCTGACGCCGTGGACGGATCCGACGGCGATCTGGCCTTCTTCGAGCTCATGGAGTCGCACCGCACCCAGCGGTGGATCCGGCTCATGCGGCGGCTTCCGGGCAGCCCACGCTGCGCGCTGTGCCGCTCACCGTTCGGGGGCTTCGCGGGACGGCTCGTCAAGACGATGGGCTTCGCCCCGTCGCGCAAGAACCCCCGCCTCTGTCACAAGTGCTTCGACGTCGCGCCCGAGGGCGGCATCGAGATGGAGGTCGGCGTGCTGTTCGCCGACGTCCGCGGCTACACCGCGCTCTCCGAGGACCGCTCGCCGACGGACGTCGTGGCGCTGCTCAACCGCTTCTACGAGGCAGCGGTCGACGTCCTCTGCGAGCACGCGATCATCGACAAGCTCGTCGGCGACCAGGTCATGGCCCTCTACCTCCCGCGGCTGTTCGAGGGCGACGCGAGCGAGCACATGCTCGCCGACGCCCGCGCCCTGATCGCGGCCGCCCACCCCTGGATCGACATCGGGATTGGGCTCGACTACGGCGTGGCCTCCGTCGGCAACGTCGGCTCCGGCGAGGTCAAGGACTTCACGGCGATCGGCGACGTCGTCAACACCGCCGCGCGCCTGCAGTCGGTCGCGCAGGCCGGCGAGATCGTGATCTCCAAGCGTGTCGCGCCCGAAGTCGAAGGCGCGGTGGCTCAGACGTTCGAGCTGAAGGGCAAGAGCGCGCCGGTCGAGGCGCTCGTCGTGCCGAGGCCTTGACGCCGCTGTAGAGGGACACATCGCCCGCCCCGGCGTCACCGCCGGGGCGGGGTGTGCCAGGGGGTCAGTCGTAGACGATCTCGATGGTGCTGTGGATCTGGATGTAGGTCGTCGGGCACGCGTCCCGAGCGCCCGCGATCCCCGAGCCGTAGATCTCGACCGCCGAGCCCGGATG
>Ga0070660_100002122_pt1 | contig 13679 bp, 13 predicted proteins | sample KBSC33metaG_FD_64670 | JGI IMG/M metagenome (GOLD analysis project Ga0070660, IMG submission 64670) | Corn rhizosphere microbial communities from Kellogg Biological Station, Michigan, USA - KBS C3-3 metaG | ecosystem: Host-associated > Plants > Roots > Rhizosphere > Soil ... | reverse complement strand
CACCGCGCCAGTTGCCACTTTTTAACCCACCCAAATGGCCATTCCTCGTCCTCGGCCACCCGGTCTACAATGAAACCATCGGCCAAAGTGTCGGCGGCCGAAGAGTCAGCGGCGTGAGAGGTTCAGCGGTTCCAGATTCAGTTTATGAGCATTACCGATCTCTTTATCAAACGCCCCGTGATGACCGCGCTGGTCATGTTTGGCATCGTGCTGTTTGGTATTGCCGGGTATCGCGCGCTGCCGGTCAGTGATCTTCCTAACGTAGATTTCCCCACCATTCAAGTAAGCGCCAGTCTGCCGGGCGCGAGCCCCGAAACGATGGCGACCGCGGTGGCCACGCCGCTCGAACGCCAGTTCGCTACCGTTGCCGGCATCGATTCGATGACCTCTTCGAGCGGAGTCGGCGGAACCAGCATCACCATTCAATTCACGCTCGACCGGTCGATTGACGGCGCGGCCGCTGACGTCGAAAACGCCATTGCCGCCGTCTTAAGGCTGCTGCCGCCGGGAATGCCTTCGCCTCCTACTCTGCGCAAGGTGAATCCGGGCGATATGCCGGTGATCCTGCTGGGGCTTTCCGGGTCGACGATGCAGCTTTCGAGACTGGATGAGTACGCCGAGAACCTGATGGCGCAGCGCATTTCGTCGCTGGATGGCGTGGCGCAAGTGAACGTGTTCGGCGCCCAGAAGTGGGCGATCCACGTGCAGCTCGATCCCAGTCTTTTGGCTGCGCGCCATATCGGTATCGATGACGTATCCCGCGCTCTTCAGTCGCACAATGTGAATCAACCCACGGGCACTTTGTGGGGCGCGAATCAAGCGTTCACGGTGCGCGCGAACGGGCAGCTCATGACCGCCGACGCTTTCGGGGAAATGATCGTGGCCTACCGCAACGGCTCCCCCGTCCGCCTTAAGGCGCTGGGGCGTGTGGTGGATGGCGTCCAAGTCGATAAGGCCGTCAATACGCTTTATACCAATCGAGGCGCGGAGCGCTACATCATGCTGGCCATTCTGCGCCAGCCCGGCACCAACACAGTCGAAGTGGTGGATCGCATCAAAGCGTTGATACCGTCGTTCAGCGCCATGATGCCGCCGACGGTGCACTTGGATATCCAGATGGACCGTGCGCAGACCATTCGCGAGTCGGTCAACGACGTGAAATTCACGCTGGTGGCGACGGTTGTGCTGGTCATTCTGGTCATCTTTCTGTTTCTGCGCAATGTGTCGGCCACTGCTATCCCCAGCTTGGCGCTGCCCATCTCGGTAGTCGGCACCTTCGCCGCCATGTACGCATTGGGATACTCGCTCGACAATCTCTCGCTGATGGCGCTCACGCTCTCGGTGGGTTTCGTAGTCGACGACGCCATTGTGGTTCTGGAAAATATTGTCCGGCACATGGAAATGGGCAAGCCTCGCATGGAGGCCGCTCTCGAGGGCGCGCGCGAGATCGGATTCACGGTCTTGTCGATGACGTTGTCGCTGGCCGCCGTTTTCATCCCCTTAATGTTCATGGGCGGCATCATGGGACGCTTGTTCCACGAATTCGCGGTGACCATCATGGTGGCCATCCTGATTTCGGGCTTCGTCTCCATCAGTCTCACGCCGATGTTGTGCAGCCGTTTCCTGAAGCCGCCTTCGGAACACCACAATGCTCTCTATCTGGCATCGGAACGCGTGCTCGACGGCGCGCGCGATGCCTACGGCTGGATGCTGCGCGGGGTGATGCGCCATCCCGCTCTTACCATGCTGGTGGCGGCCGGGACGCTGGTGGGCACGGTATATCTGCTGGATATCACGCCCAAGGGTTTCATCCCCAGCCAGGACACTAATAGCCTTAACGGAAGCACCGAGGCGGCTCAGGATATTTCCTTTGAAGCGATGCAAAAGCTGCAAGGCAAGGTCGCGGCCATCATGGCTAAGGATCCGAATATCGAGCTGTTCGGCTCCTTCATGGGCCTGGGCGGCAATCAGAATTCTCCCATTAACCAAGGGCGATTCTTTATCCAACTGAAGCCCCGCACCAAGCGCAAACTGAGTCCGGAACAGATCATCGAGGAGCTTCGCCCCAAGCTGGCGACGGTTCCCGGCATCCGCGTCTACCTGGCGAATCCTCCGATGGTGCGCATTGGCGGCAACCAGATCCGTACGCTATATCAGTTCACGCTGCAAGCCTCCGACTTAAATCTGCTCTACTCTTCGGCCGCGGCTTTCGAAAAACGCTTGCGCACCGTGCCAGGTCTCACCGACGTCAATAGCGACCTGCAGATCTCCAGCCCCACGCTCAGCGTCAATATCGACCATGACCGCGCGTCGGCCTTGGGCGTGAGCGAAGGACAAATCGAAAGCGCGCTCAATGACGCTTATGGCCAGCCGCAAGTCTCCACCATCTATACGCAGGTGGACAGTTATTGGGTGATGTTGGAAGTGCTGCCACAATACCAGCGCGATCTGACCAGCCTGGGACTTCTCTATGTGCGTTCCGACAATGGAAACCTGGTTCCGCTGAATGCCGTGGCGTCGCTCAAGACCGGCGTGGGGCCGTTGACCGTCCAGCACTTTGGCGAATTGCCAGCGGTGACCGTTTCGTTTAATACCGCGCCCGGCGTGGCGCTGGGCGATGCCGTCGATCGCGTGCAGGCGCTGGCGCGTGAAACGCTGCCGGATACCATCAGCACCACTTTCCAGGGCACGGCGGCGGCATTTCAGGCTTCCTTGCGCGGCATGGGATTGTTGCTGGCGCTCGCGGTACTTGTGATCTACATGGTGCTGGGCATTTTGTACGAGAGCTTCATTCATCCCATCACCATTCTTTCGGGACTGCCCTCGGCGGGCTTGGGCGCTTTCGCGACGCTCCTGCTGTTCCACGATGAGCTCAACATTTATTCTTTCGTCGGCGTCATCATGCTGATCGGCATCGTCAAGAAAAACGCCATCATGATGATCGACTTCGCGCTCGAGACGCAGCATACGCACGGCACTGCGCCACGCGAGGCGATCGTCGAGGCCTGCCTGGTTCGTTTCCGCCCGATTATGATGACCACCATGTCAGCGCTGGTAGGCACGCTGCCCATCGCGCTGGGCTTGGGAGCGGGCGGTGAAGCGCGGCGCCCGATGGGTCTGGCGGTAGTCGGCGGCCTGGTGACATCGCAGCTTTTGACGCTGTTTATCACGCCGGTGTTTTACACCTACATGGAACGCTTCGCCGGTTCCGGCAAAAAGCGCAAGGACCGCAAAGCGGCCATAAAGCAAGCGCAGCGGCCGGTCGAAGTGGCGCTCGAAGCCTAAGAGAACCGCTTCGTTGAGTGCGGTTACTGCTCACAGATTTCAATCGTATTGTCTTCCGGATCTCGGATCTCGAAAAACTGTTTCCCGCCGGCATTTTGAATTAAACCTGGAGCGCTGCCCCTCGATATAAGGTGTTCACGGGCTTTCTTAAGCCTGGGCGAAAACAGGAGAGGATGGTGGTTTGCGCGCTCGAATCCGGCGTCCCCCACTTCCCGCTGATCCGAGAGCAGTATCGTAGGCTCGTCATATCCTGGCAGACGAAGCGCGACATCCGAAGATAGCGGATCATCCCACTCCTCCGGCACCTCCGTTTGTTTGCACTCAAACTGATCGATCCACCAGCGTTTCGCCACTTCGACATTCAAGTAGCACATCACCAGCGAATCTGCGGAAAAAAGACCCATCAATTTCTCCCAAGCAACAGCCCGCCTTCCCAGTATGGCAAGCACTTAACCGCTCCGTGAGCACTGAGCTTGCGCGATATGACGCACTTTTGCGGGGTCAACGCGCGCGGTGAGATTGTAAGCGGTTAGGATGCAATGCTCATTCAGGTTGACGCGCCGTTTGCATGCAAGATAACTGCCCCTTCAGTGAAGAGGCATCAGCAGGAAGATGGAGAGACTATATGTCCATTCTGATCTTGTTCTCGACGCTTGCCTTGGCCCAGCGGCGCACTCCCGCACCGGGAAATTCCGGCCCGATGGGTCATGGGATGATGGGCGGCCAGATGATGATGGGCCAGATGACGACGCAACATCAGGAAATGTCGCAACTGATGTCCAAGATGATGCAAAGCATGGCAGCTATCAACGTCGAGAAGGATCCGGCGAAGCTAAAAGCACTACTCGCCGAGCATACCGCCTTGCTGGATCAGATGCACAGCAAAATGATGAGCCAGGGGAACATGATGCATGAACTGGCCGGGCAAATGAAGAACTGCCCTGCGATGGGCGACACCAGCAAGTAGTGCGCGAATGCCCCGCTCGTTCGGCGGGGCTCATACAGCGCTCGGTTCGGGCAAATCATTGACCGATTTCTGTCGCATGACCTCACGCGGTCAGATGGGTGTGTCTTGGATGTGAATTCTGCGAATACCGGAAATCCAACGTGGCACGCCGCGTGCGTTACCAAAGTGGTGACGACAGGCAAGCCCGTTGACGGGCTGGGCCTTAATCCAGGAGATCGCATTATGAAAATCGGTTCGATTTCTCGAATGCCAGCCGCGGTTATCTTAGCAGCGGTACTGATGGCGAGCGGTGCTTTCGCGCAGGAAAGCGAATCCAAGGCCGGGATGCCGCCGGGTGGCGGTCAAAGCGGCATGATGAGCGGGAATCCGCAGATGATGGCCATGCACAGCCAGATGATGGCTGAAATGAAGGCCATGGACGCGCGGCTTGACCTGAAAGTGGCGGCCATGAACGCGGCCAGAGGCCATGCCAAGGTGGATGCGATGGCCGCCGTCATTAACGAGATGGTCACGCAGCATAAACAGATGATGACGAAGATGATGGGCATGCACGACCCGATGATGATGAAGGGCATGAAAGACATGGACGACAAATCCACGGACGTCCATAAAGAGCATCACGAATAGCTGCAATCATTGCAGGCGCCGCCTGCCGCGCGGCGCTTGGTGCTATTTGCTCTGAGGATCTAGTTCGGTTGTTCGTTAGTGCGACGGAAGGGGCTGTATGATGAACGGATGGACCGGCGGAAGCGGCTGGATGGGCGGAGGCATGTGGGCTTGGACCGTGATCGCCGTCCTGGTCGTGGTCCTGCTGGTTATGGTGATTAACAAAGTTTCCACGAAGTAACCGTTGTTCCACGACCCGCTCAACGAAAACAAATGCTGGTCAAATATTCGACCGTTAAAACCGTGAGTGAAACCGCGGCTGCCCTGCAGGCCGCCGTTCAAGTCAATCACTTTGGCGTCATGCAGGTTCACAACCTCAAGGAGACCATGGCAAAGAAAGGCGTGGAGTTCGCCCGCGAATGCCTGATCTTTGAAGTGTGCCAGCCGCAGCAAGCCAAAAAGGTGCTCGAGGAAAACATGAGCGTCTCGACAGCGCTGCCCTGCCGGATCTCGATCTACGAGGAGGGCGGCAAGACTGTGCTGGCTGCGCTAAAGCCGACCCTTCTTCTGGCCATGTTCAACACGCCGCAACTGCAAGGCGTGGCGCAGGAAGTGGAAACCACCATGATCAAAATCATGCAGGAAGCGGCGGCGGGTTAGGAGCGGCGGTTACCGCCGAGCTCCGCGCCTGATCCTTAGCTCCGGACCATCCCCATCCCGTCGCCATCCCTTTGACATCGTCTGTCCGCACCGCTAGACTTATCGACGATTGCGGTTCGTGGAAGGTGTGTCGAAGGAGCATGTTATGACGCCTGCTAAGCTTTTCGCGTTTGCTGCTTTCGTGACGCTGCTGTGTGGAATGTTCGGCGCGGATGCGGTGATTGCCGCGGGTCCGGTGGAGACCGCTAAAGCGGTTACGTTCGCCAAAGATATTGCGCCGATTTTCCAGGAGCGCTGCCAGGAATGCCACCGCAAGGGGTCGCTCGCGCCCATGTCGCTGGTGACGTATGAAGAAACCCGCCCCTGGGCCAAGGCCATTCGCCAGCGCGTGATTACGCGGCAAATGCCGCCGTGGCACATCGACAAAACGGTCGGCGTCCAGAAGTTCAAGAACGATATTTCGCTCACGGACGAGCAGATCGCGACCGTTGTCCGGTGGGTGGATAGCGGCGCGCCGATGGGCGATCCCAAAGACATGCCGCCTCCGAAAGAATTCCCGGCCGCGAACGAATGGAAGGCGGCCAAGGAATTGGGCCAGCCAGATCTGGTGATCAAGTCGCAACCTTACACGATGGCGGCGCATCATCAGGATGTCTGGTGGCGGCCCACGTCGGATATTCCGGTGACCGAGCCGCGCTGGGTGCGCGCCGTCGAGATCCGGCCGGGAACCGCGGCAGGGCGCAAGATCACGCATCACGCGGTGGCTTATCTGGTGCAGGACGATCCGTCGAGCATCGCACCGGGAAACGACGCCGACCTGGGCGCGCGCTCTTTTCTGATGGAGTGGGCGATTGGCAAGGGCTACGATTTGTATCGTCCGGACACCGGCAAACTGCTGCTGCCGGGTTCGCAAATTTCCTGGGACGTGCATATTCACGCGGTGGGCGAAGAGATTCGCGACAACGTCGAGCTGGGAATCTGGCTTTATCCGAAGGGCCAGGAGCCCACGCATCGCACCTATTTGACCGGCTTCCAGGCGCTGCGCGGCTTTAAATCTTCCGACGGATCGCGGACGCGGGCGGGCCGCAATATCGATATCGCGCCCAATTCCATTGCTGAAGTGGACAATTACACCGTGTTGCCGAAGGCCGCGCAACTGGAGAATTTCCAGCCGCATATGCATCTACGCGGCAAGGCCATGACGGTGGAAGCCATCTTGCCGGACGGAACCGCGCAGATCGTCAGCCATGTGGGCAATTTCAACTTCAACTGGATGACCAACTATATTTATGCGGATGACGCCGCACCGGTGTTTCCGAAGGGCACCATGATTCACGTCACGGCGTGGTACGACAATACGCATGCGAATCCGAATAATCCCGATCCGGATCAATGGGTCGGCTTCGGCGATCGCACGGTGGATGAGATGGGGCACGCGTGGATGAACGTCACTTACTTGAGCGACGAGGAATACAACGCGTGGGCGGCGAAACACAAGAACGTGCAGTCGGCGGATGCTTCGGCTCGCTAGGGGCGCGGATTGCGAGTGAGCGGACAGGTTTTCGGACTGACGGCCGCGTTTTTGATTGCAAGCACCGCCTTGGCGTGGGGGCAGGCGCTGCCGGTCGAACCGGCGCGCGAAACCGGCTCCAGCGTGACGGGCGCGTTCGAGGGCTGGTTCAAGAATCCCGACGGCAGCTTCGGCTTGTTGCTGGGCTATTACAACCGGAATCAAGTGCAAGAAGTGGAGATTCCGATCGGCCCCAATAATCGCATCGAGCCCGGAGGGCCGGACCGCGGACAGCCCACGCATTTCATGCCGGGACGGGGCTGGGGTTTGTTTACGGTGACGGTTCCCGCGGATTTCGGACAAAACAAAATCAACTGGACGCTGGTAGCCAACGGCAAAACTACGGTGATTCCGGCGAGCCTGCATCCGGATTACGAGATCTCGCCGTTCACGGAAGCATCGGTCGGGAACACGCCGCCGGTGGTGAGTTTCGAGGAGGGCGGACCGACGGGGCAGGGTCCGCACGGAGTTTCCGCGGAGCGCACGGCGAAGGCGGGGACGCCAATGAATTTGACGGTGTGGGTTTCCGACGACGCCAAGTTCACGTCTTCCTCCGGCGCGCGGCCCAAGAAGACGCCGTCGCCGGTCACGGTGAAATGGATTCCTTACCGCAGCGCGGGGGCCGTGAAGTTCGCGAGCGACCGGCCGGAAGTGGTGAAAGTGGAACACTCCGGTTCGAACTCGGGTTCGAGCGCTGCTTTTAACGGCAAGGCCAGCACCTCCGTCACTTTTAGCACACCGGGCGACTACGTCTTGAACGTGACGGCCAACGACTATTCCGGCGAAGGCGGCAATGGATTTCAGTGCTGCTGGACCACGGGCAAAGTTAAGGTGTCGGTTCAGCCTTAAGCCGTTCGGCAGCGAAAATTTAGACACGTTTCCCATACGGAGTTCAGTTACAAGATCGTCTCGCGGTGGGCTGCCTATATAAACAACCCACCGGAGTGGTGCGGGAAAAAGGCGGCGGTTTATTTTTTCAGCCCGCACCGGGTACTGTGCTGGCTCCGGTCTCAGAAAAGTTTCCGAATCAACCGGCCATTGCGCTCTCCTATTTCCTTATGCGGTCACCTCGCGCCGCTCTCGCGACGTCCGTATCAACCAGAGAATCGATTCTCTTCCGTGTCCCGCCCTTTTCTCAATGTTTCCGGGGCGGCTAGTCCGCTTGGCCCGGGGATGAACTCCCGAGTTTCACGGACGCGGATTCCACCAAAATAACAACGATCGGCCTGCGCAGGCTCGAACTACGTTTGGATTATGCGGGGGCAGGTGGAATGTGGCCGGGAGATGGAGTGCGAAGTAATTGAAAAGGAGGGGAATGGAGGTGAGGGGGAGTCTGTGACTGCGCGGGGGAAAAACAATTGGCCCACAGATGAAAACCGATGGACACAGATGGCTTAGCTTTTTCTTGTCAGCGGGCGGTGGTGGCTAGCGATGCGGGGATGCCGGTGCGGTAGGAGGGGTAAGCCAGCGTGATGCCGAGAGCGCGGCGGATCGCGGAGCCGTCGACGCGGCGGTTGGATGTGGTGCGGGCTTTGGTCCCCGGGGCGGGTTGCGGCACGGATGGCAGGTGCAGGAGGCGGGCGCAGAACTCGGCGATTTCGCGGGTGGTGCAGGGCTCTTCGTCGGCGACGGGATAGGCGCCTTCGAGATCTGAAAGCAGGGCGGCTTCGGCGTGGGCGGCTAGATCATCCACATGAATACGGCTGACGTAGTTGTCGCCGGCGTAGTAAGCGCCGCGCGGAAGGGATTCCTGGACGCCGCGGCCGGGTCCGTAAATCCCGGCGGGACGGAGGATGAGGGAGGACCAGGGTCCGGCGGCGACGCGTTGCTCGGCGGCGATGCGGGGGCGGGCGCGGTCGGATCGCGGATCGACGGGAGTGGAGGCGTTGACGTGGATCGCGCTGCCATAGACGGCGGTGGTTGAGAGATAAACCATTCGCGCCGGGGCTGCGCCGAGGGCTTCCAGAAGATCGGAGGGGCCGGTGGGCGGGATGGAATGGAGGACGAGAACGCCGGGGTGCAGGTGCGCGGCGAGATCGTCGAGGGTAATCACGTCGGCGCCGAGTTGGGTGAGCGACGTGAGGCGGGCGGGAGTGCGCGTGGTTGCGATGACATGGAAGCCGCGCGCGAGGAAGCGGCGGGCAACGCGCTGGCCGGTGAAGCCGCAGCCGAGGATCAGGAGGTGGCGCATGCTTTTTGGGTCAACCCACTCGGCAGTATACATGGGCCGTATACTCTGAATTATGCGCTGGGCTTGGATATTGGTGGCGATGCCCGCGCTCGCCGCGTCCCCCACTTTTTATCGCGACGTTCTTCCCATCCTTCAAAATCGCTGTCAGGAGTGCCATCGGGCAGGGGAGATCGCTCCGATGCCGCTGGTTACGTATCGAGAGACGCGGCCGTGGGCGAAGGCGATTCGGGAGGCGACGCGAACGCGCAAAATGCCGCCGTGGTTTGCCGATCCGTGCTGCGGCAAGTTCGCGAATGACCGGTCGCTGACGGCGGCGGAGATCGATACGTTGGACGCGTGGGCGTCGACGGGGGCGGCGGAGGGTGATGCGAAAGACGCTCCGAAGGCGCGCGGGTGGCCGCGGGAGTGGAATCTTCGTTTGAACGGGGGAATGCCGGATCAAGTGGTGGAGATGCCGCGCGCGTTCGAGGTGCCGGCGAAGGGCGCGGTGGAGTATCAATATTTCGCGGCTCCCACGGGGTTCACGGAAGACCGCTGGGTGCAAGGCGTGGAAGTGCGGCCGGGGAATCGGGCGGTGGTGCATCATGTGGTGGTGTATATTCGCGAGCCGGGATCGACTTGGACGGGGGGGCCGACGAAGTCTGACATTCTGACGGTGTACGCGCCGGGGAGTTCGCCCGATGTCTGGCCGGAGGGGATGGCCAAGCGGGTGAAGGCGGGGTCCGATCTGGTGTTTGAGATTCACTACACGCCTAACGGGAAGCCGGCGACGGACCGCGAGCGGGTGGGGTTGGTGTTCGCGAAGTCGCGGCCGGAAAAGGCGGTGCTGACGCTGCAGATGGGCAACGACACGTTCACGATTCCGCCGGGTGAGCGGGATTACCGCGTGAGGGTGGGGGGCACGCTGCCAAACGACGCGCTGCTGCTGGGATTTTTTCCGCATACGCATTTGCGCGGGAAGGCGTTCGAATATACGCGCATCGGCGACAACGGGCTGCCGGAGACGCTGCTGAAGGTGAGCCACTATGATTTTTACTGGCAGATGACCTACCGGCTGGCGAGTCCGCTGGCGTTGAAGAAGGGGACGCGCCTGGAGTGGACGGCGTGGTTCGATAATTCGGCGAATAATCCGCGGAATCCGGACCCGTCGGCGGAGGTGCGGTACGGGCAACAGAGCTGGGACGAGATGATGATCGGGTTCTTCGATGTGGCGGTGCCGGTGGAGATGGGGAAGGTGGATTATTTTGTGAGGTAGGGGGAAATCCGATTTGGCCCACAGATGAACACAGATGGACACAGATCGGAAGATGTATAGTGATTTCGAAACGGGAGGAGTGAAACGCTGATGAATCGCCGACGATTTGTAACTGTTTCCGGGGCAGCGGCGGCTGCGAGTCTGGCTTCAACACCGGTGGCCGCGGCCACGCCGGGACGCGCGTTGATGAAGCTCGGGTGCCAGAGCGCGCCTACTACGGACGCACATTTGAAGTATCTGGCGCGGTACGGGGTCCGCAACATTTGCGGATATCCAGAGATTGCCGGCGACCGGATTTATGCCACCGTCGATGAGCTCAAGCAAATGCGCGAGCTGGCGGAGAAGAACGGCATTACGGTGGATTGCACGGCTCCGCCGTTTTTGGAATCGAGCCATATCGATAAGGAAAAGCATCCCGCGATCATGCTGGCCGAGAGTCCGCAGCGCGACCGCGATATCGAGTCGCTGCAAACCATGATCAAGAATTGCGCCGCAGCGGGGATTCCATCGATCAAATACAACATGAGCTTGTTAGGAGTGATTCGCATTGGCCGAAGTCCGGGGAGAGGTGACGCGACGTATAGCACGTGGCGTTTCAAGGATGCGCACCCGGCGACGCCGCTGACGCGCGCGGGCAAAGTGGATGCCGATGCGGCTTGGGAACGGATCACCTATTTTCTGGACCGAGTGATGCCGGTGGCGCAGGAGTACAAGATCCGCATGGCGTGCCATCCGCACGATCCGGGCGTTCCTCCGGAAGGCTATCAGGGCGTGGTGCGCGTGCTGGGGACGGTGGACGGGCTGAAGCGGCTGGTGAGCATTAGAGAGAATCCGTATCACGGGCTCAATTTCTGTCAGGGGACGGTTTCGGAAATGCTGCAAGATCCGGGCGCGGAAATTTTCGACGTGATCCGGTATTTCGGGTCGCGTGGAAAGATTTTTAACGTGCACTTCCGCAATATCCGCGGGCATCGCGACGATTTCGTGGAAACGTATCCGGATGAAGGCGATGTGGATTTCGTCAAGGCTATTCAGGTGTATAAGGAAGTCAGCTATCCGTACATGCTGATGCCGGATCATGTGCCGGAGGCGGCGAGCGATCCTCGCGGATTGCAGTCCTTCGCGTACTGTTACGGATATATTCGCGCGCTGATTCAAACGGCACAGGCGAGTTAGGGTTCGGCTTCAGGCTCCAGGGTGTGGCGAGTTTGCAGCCAACGTGCGAGTAGCCAGCAGACAAGGGCCCAGACGGCTCCGGCGGTCCAGCCGGCCAGCACGTCGGTAGGCCAATGCACGCCCAGGTACACGCGCGTGACGCCGATAAGCCCGGTCAGGAAGGTAGCCAACAATAGGAAGTAGGCTTTGAGGAGTTTGCGTTCGTGCGAGCGGGCGAGTATGGCGCCGAGGGTGAGGTAGGTGAGAGCGGAGAGCATGGAGTGTCCGCTGGGGAAGCTGTAGGAAGCGGCGTAAACTTCGTGGGGGACGAGGTCGGGGCGCGGGCGATCGAAGGAGTCCTTGAGAAGGCTGCTGACCAGCAGGCCGCTTCCAATGGACCCGCAGACAAACAGCGCCATGTGCTTTTTGCCATTGAGCGCCAGGAACAGGCTTACGGCGGCAGTGAGCAGCGTCAGAACGGCGGGTCCGCCCAAGGCGCTGATGTCGCGGGCCGCATTCAGCACGGCGGGTGGGCCGAGGGGCTGAAGATCGCCGGGACGGCGCAGGGCGAGAAGCAGAGTGGTATCAAATTTGCGGGTGCCTCCTTCCATCACTTCGTCGGCCAGCGCGGCGAAGAGCCAGACGCCGGCGGCAAGGCTTCCGATCGCCAGCAGGGTTCCGAGTTCGTGACGGCCCAGCCAGCGCAGCGCCCGGAGGAAGAAGTTGCGCTCCATTGCAACTATTGTGCGCAGAGATTGGGGGGCTATTGTTGCGCAAAAATTGCCGATGAGAAGGGAAAGGACGCGAGGTGATGAACAGATCGATTCTGCTGGTGGATGATAGTATTCCCAATCTGAAGTTGACCCGGTTCCTGCTGACGCAGGAAGGATTCGACGTGCGGACGGCGGAAAATGCCGAGCAAGCCTTGCTGGCCCTGGAGACACGCGTCCCGGACGTGATTCTGATGGACATCCAGATGCCGGGCATGGACGGGCTGGCTTTAACCCGGCATCTGCGGCGGGACGGCTCCCTGCGGAGCGTGCCGATTGTCGCGTTCACGGCTTCGGCCATCAAGGGCGACGAGGAGATCGCGCGGGCCGCGGGATGCGACGGGTATATTACCAAGCCGATCGACACGCGGACTTTTGTGAGCCTGGTGCGGGAATACGCGGGAGCTGCGCCTGGGGCGGCCGGTTCTCAGTCGTGTTCAAAGCCGGGCTCGATGCTGTTCAAACAAACCTCCAGCCGCTGAATCTGGCTGTCGAGTGCATGAGCCGGACGTTTAAACGCGGCGCATTCGGCGGCATCCTTTTTTGCGGAGTTCTGGCGGCTCCTAACGGATTCCGGCTCGGGTCGGGCTGGCGACATGGCCGGCGGCGAGGGACCCAGTGGCGGCGCGCTCGGCAGGTCCGGCGGAGGGCGCCAGATCCTCAATCTCGCGGCTCAGCTCGCGCAGCGCAACGGACGCGAGGCTATCCGCATCCAGCATCACCAGGGGAGCGCGGGCATGCTGGGCGGCCGAACATAAATCCGGTGACGGCGGAATCACGCCGAATGTGACAATGCTAAGTTCGGCATCGATCTCGGCGAAGGGCAGGGGCGAGACCAGCCCCGCGCGATTCACAATTACCGCGCCGATGGCGAGTTTGCCGGCTTTCCAGGCATCCACGCGGCTGAGAATCAGCTTGGCGGAATGGACGGATATTGGATCGCGCTCGACTACCAGCCCCAGACAGGCGGAATTTTCCAGTACCGCGCGATTGGTGGCAGAGAGCGATGCCGGCAAGTCGACAATGACATAATCCGCGATTTCCGACGCCAGCGCCAGAATGCCAGTGGCATTGCCGGGATCGAGCGCGACGGAAGTCTGCTCGCTTCGCGCGGAAAACAACACCTGGAGTCCCGGCACATTCTTGACGGGCCATAGGCAGGATTCCAATTCGCGAAGCGGGATTTCTTCCCCTCGATTCGCGGCGGCCAGGAGATCGCC
>Ga0070660_100002119_pt1 | contig 13685 bp, 8 predicted proteins | sample KBSC33metaG_FD_64670 | JGI IMG/M metagenome (GOLD analysis project Ga0070660, IMG submission 64670) | Corn rhizosphere microbial communities from Kellogg Biological Station, Michigan, USA - KBS C3-3 metaG | ecosystem: Host-associated > Plants > Roots > Rhizosphere > Soil ... | reverse complement strand
GGTATGTCGCCGAATCCGCTGGACGGCGGCGTGACCGTCGTCACGCAACCACCAAGCGTCGTCCGGGGGCAACCGAATAGGCCAACGTACAACCGAGAGTAGGTTCGGTCTAGAATAGAAGCCAATGTTGGCCCTGATTGGCGCCATTGCGGTGCAACCCGCAGCTTTGCCTTCCATCGTCCCTCAACCCGCATCAGTGGTCTCCCGACCGGGTTCCTTCGCACTCACCCCTCGCACCCACATCGTTGCAGACGACCAAGATGTGGCGGAGTACCTTCGGGCACGTCTGCGGGCTTCCACCGGATATGCCCTGAATATCACTGGCCATGCGGCCCGCGGAGACATCAAGCTGATCCTCGACCGGCGAGTAGCTCGCCTCGGTCCCGAAGGTTACACGTTAAACGTTAAGCCAGATAGTGTCGAGATCCGCGCTTCGCAGCCAAACGGTCTCTTTTACGGAGTGCAGAGCTTCCGTCAGATGCTCCCGCCGGACGTCTTCCGCCGCGCCCCAATCGGAGGCATTCGGTGGACCGCCCCCTGTGCCAGCATCGAGGACTCCCCCCGGTTCGCCTGGCGGGGCATGCACATGGACGTTAGCCGCCACTTCATGCCGAAGGAATTCGTCATGAAGTTCCTCGAACTCATGGCTATCCATAAGTTCAACATCTTCCACTGGCACCTGACGGACGACAACGGCTGGCGCATTGAGATCAAGCGCTACCCGCTCCTGACGAGCCTCTCCTCGGACTCTGACTTCTCCGCGATGAATCCGAAGGGGGCGACCCGCTCCATCAACCAACGGGCTGGCGGCTACTACACTCAAGACGACATCCGAGAAATCGTCCAGTTCGCCAGGGACCGCTTCATCACCATCCTCCCTGAGATCGAGATGCCGGGGCACTCCCTGGCCGCGATCACCGCGTATCCCGAGCTTGGCAATCGCTCACAGATCGAAGCCGAAGGAGGCGACGGTAGCTTCCTCAAAGGAAGCGATAACGTCTACAACCCCTCGGACGCGACGATTTCCTTCCTCAAGGACGTTCTCGCAGAGGTCAGCAGCCTCTTCCCTTCCACGTTCATCCACGTCGGCGGCGACGAGGTCGACAAGACAGCCTGGAAGAAGAACCCGGTCGCACAGCGGCGCATGCGTGAGCTTGGGCTAAAGAACGAGGATGAGCTTCAAAGCTGGTTCATCCGCCAGTTCGACACCTTCCTCACGCAGGCAAATCGTCGCTTGATCGGTTGGGATGAGATTCTCCAGGGCGGCCTCGCCCCTGGAGCAGCTGTCATGTCATGGCGCGGCATCGATGGTGGCATCGCGGCGGCGAAGTCCGGCCACGATGTCGTGATGGCTCCAACGAGCCACACCTATTTCGACTACTACCAGGCTCCCGCCGCGAAGGAGCCGAAGGCGATCGGCGGGTATGTGCCGCTGCAGAAGGTCTACTCGTTCGAGCCGATCCCCGACGCCCTGATCGCGGACCAAGCAAAGCATATCCTTGGTGCTCAAGCGCAGCTCTGGGCGGAGTTCATCCCGCACCCGAAGCACATGGAATACATGGCATTCCCTCGCGAATGCGCCCTCAGCGAAGTAGTCTGGTCGCCGAAGGCTGCTCGCAACTACAATGATTTTCTCAGCCGCCTCGCAGTCCACCTGCAGCGGCTGAATGCACTCGACGTCAACTACCGACCTCTGGATACGCCAAATGATTCTCGCAACAGTACTCGCACTCGTAACGAAAGACTTTCCGCTCCAAACGCTCGATCTGAGCGGCGTCCGGCAAGGGTGGGGTAGCCCCCACGCTAATCGAACGGTCGACGGCAACGCCTTCAATATTGCCGGAGAGCGCTTCGCCACCGGTGTAGGCACCCACGCGCGTAGCGTGATGAAGTTCGACTTGGGCGGAGCCGCCGAGCGCTTCCACGGCAAGGTCGGCCTCGATCAGGAAGTTGGCCGCAGCCCCGGCAGCGTCGTCTTCAAGGTGGTCGCGGACGGCCAGACCCTCTGGACGAGCCCACTCATGAAGATTGACACCAAGGCAGTATCGGTAGATGTGGACCTCCGTGGAAAGCGAAACGTTTCTCTGATCGTCGAGGATGGGGGAGATGGCATTGACTGGGATCACGCAGATTGGGTGGATGCAAGCATCACGATGACTAGCGGCGCACCCAAGTCGATCGTCCCGCCAGTCGAGAAGCCATACATCCTCACCCCAGCTCCGAAACCGCAGCCACGCCTCACCGGACCGACCATCTTCGGATCCCGGCCTGGTAACCCCTTCCTGTTGACCGTGACCGCAACTGGCCAGCGCCCGATGTCTTTCTTTGCCCAGGGTCTCCCAAGCAGTCTCCACATGGACGCGACAACGGGGCGAGTTACAGGCACGTCGCCGCAGTCCGGCACCTACAAGGTCCAGGTCAGTGCCAAGAACGCGCTCGGCGAAGCCAAGCGAACCCTCCGCATCGTGATTGGCGATCAGATCGCCCTCACCCCCGCCATGGGCTGGAACAGCTGGAACTGCTGGGCCGACTCCGTCTCGCAGGAGAAGGTCCTGAAGAGCGCCCGAGCCATGGCAGCCCATCTGAAGGACCATGGCTGGAGCTACGTGAACATCGACGACGGCTGGCAGGGCGTCCGTGGCGGCCAGTTCAACGGCCTGCTCGCGAACAAGAAGTTTCCTGACATGAAAGGAATGGTCACCGAGATCCACAACATGGGCCTCAAGGCCGGCATCTATTCGACGCCATGGGCCCAAAGCTATGCGTGGTACCGGGGGAGTTCGGTCGACAATCCTAGCCTCAACGATTTCGGCACGAACGTCAACGAGAATCAGCGCTACACCGGCAAGACGGACTTCCACCACTTCGGCAAGCAGCCGATGATCCACCAAGACACGCAGCAGTGGGCCAACTGGGGAATGGACTACCTCAAGTACGACTGGAATCCGCTCGACGTCGAGCACGTCCAGGCAATGAGCGAGGAGCTCCGCAACTCCGGTCGCGACATGTATTACAGCCTCTCCAACAGCGCAGACTTCCAACTCCGCCAGGACTACGCGCGGCTATCCCAAAGCTGGAGAACAACGGGGGACATAACGGACACGTGGAACAGCCTGACCGGCATCTGGGACCAGCAGGACAAGTGGCACGATGCCGGCGGTCCCGGACATTGGAACGATCCGGACATGCTCATCGTGGGCAAGCTAGGCTGGGGACCGTCCATCCGTCCCACTCGCCTCAGCCCGAGTGAGCAGTACACGCACATCTCCCTCTGGTGCCTGCTTTCAGCGCCACTACTCCTAGGCTGCGACCTCGATCAGCTCGATGACTTCACGCTCAACCTCCTCACGAACGACGAGGTGCTTGAAGTGGATCAAGACGCGCTGGGTAAAGACGCTCGCAAAGTCGCCTCGGAAGGTGAAACCGAGGTCTGGACCAAGCAGATGGAAGACGGCTCCCGCGCAGTCGGGCTCTTCAACCGCGGCGACTTGGACGCCAAGGTCTCCTTCAACCTCCAGCAGGTCGGCCTCAGCGGCCGCTGCCGCGTCCGCGATCTCTGGCAGCAAAAGGACCTAAGCGGAACAAGCAAAGGCTTCTCCACCACCGTTCGCCCGCATGGAGTCGTCCTCGTCCGCGTCTGGCCCTCCGGCCGGTAGCACACCTAATCTCCCTCGCGCTCCGGGAGGGGTAGGGGGAGGTGACCCGCTCGGACCGAGCCGCTGGCCAAATTTCGCGCAACTGGGGCAGAGTCTAGGGAAGGCCGCTGAAACGACTACCTAGAAGGGGTTGCGTTGATAGCTAGGGGAAGCTGGCACGTCTAGTAACATTTCATCCACATGGACGTAGCCGCCCGAGCCGCTGAGCTCCGACAGATCCTCGAGCACCACAACTACCGCTACTATGTCCTCGACGCTCCGGAGGTCAACGACTCGGAATACGACAGGCTCTTCCGAGAGCTCCAAGATCTCGAGAAAGAACACCCGGACCTCGCGACTCCAGACTCTCCAACCCAGCGCGTCGGCGGCCTGCCCGTATCGGGATTCAAACCGCACCAGCATCGGATGCCCATGCTCTCGCTGGACAACGCCTTCGGCGAAGACGAGCTCCGCGTCTTCGACGATCGCGTCCGCAAAGGCTTAAGTGGCAACGAGCCCGAGTACCACGTCGAACTGAAGTTCGACGGCGCCTCCCTTTCGCTCACCTACGTCGACGGCATCCTGATGATCGCCGCCACCCGCGGCGATGGAACCACCGGCGAAGAGGTCACCGCCAACGCCCGCACCGTGCGCGGCATCCCGATGCGCTTGCGCGAAGACATGCAAGGCACCATAGAGGTCCGAGGCGAGGTCATCATGACCCGCCAAGCCTTTGAGGAATCCAACAAAGCGCGTGCAGAGCGAGGGGAACAACTCTGGGCTAACCCGCGCAACGCAGCCGCAGGCGGCCTCCGCCAGCTAGATAGCCGCCTCACCGCCGCGAGAAAGCTCAGCTTCTTCGCGTATGGAGTCGGAGCCGTCGAACTCGCGGGAGAGCGCCGCTCCGTCGGCGCTCAGACGTACTTGGGAAACGACACACGAACGACTAGACGCATCGCCGACTCCCAAGGCAGCATGCTCGACCGTTTGAAAGACCTGGGCTTCGCCGTCCATGGCGAGCGACGGATCGTGAAAGGCATCGAGGCCCTCCTAGACCACATCGAGCGCGTGCGCCAGCTCCGCCCGACCCTGCCCTTCAACATCGATGGCGTCGTCATCAAGGTTGACTCCCTCGACCTCCAAGAGGATCTCGGCTTCACCGCACGAGGCCCACGCTGGGCCGTCGCCTACAAATTCCCGGCCGAACAGACGTTCACAAGGCTCAACAGCATCCTTATCCAGGTGGGCCGCACCGGAGCCATCACCCCTGTTGCGGACCTAGAGCCCGTCATAGTAGCAGGCGTGACCGTCACCCGCGCCACCCTCCACAATTACCAAGAGCTCAAGCGCAAAGACGTCCGAGTCGGCGACACCGTTATCGTCCAGCGCGCCGGAGACGTGATTCCCGAGGTGGTGGGGCCAGTGCTGGAAAAGCGCGAAGGCGATCCCCCTATCCCCGAAGAGCCGACCTACTGCCCCGAGTGTCAGACCGCCCTCGTGCGGAGAGAAGGCGAAGCAGTCCTCCGCTGCCCCAATCGCCAATGCCCCGCCCAAATTTCGGCCAAGCTCCGCCACTTTGTGATCCGAGGCGCGATGGACATCGAGGGATTCGGCGAGAAGCTCATCGACCGCTTCCTCGAGCAGGGCTTTCTCACCGACATCCCCTCCATTTACCGTCTAAAGGAGCGACGCGAAGACCTAATCGCCCTAGATCGACTAGGCGAGCAGAGTGTCGACAACCTCCTCCGAAACATTGAGGAATCCAAAAGCCGCCCTCTGGACCGACTCATCTTCGGCCTTGGCATTCGGTTCGTCGGCGAGCGTAGCTCGGTGGACTTCGCCAAGCACTTCCGCTCTCTCGAGCGACTGCGAGAAACGACGTACGACGACCTTATGGCCGTGCCCGACGTCGGCCCAAGAACCGCCAGCGAGGTTGCCGAATGGATTAGCGAGCCCGAAAACCAGTCCATGATCGACCAGCTTCTAGCACTCGGTGTCCGCCCGGTAGAGCCAGAAGGGCCTCAAAGCGACCGCTTCGCAGCCCAGACATTCGTCTTTACCGGCTCCCTTACCCGCTTCACCCGGGACGAAGCCGAAGCAATGGTCGAGAAGCTCGGCGGCAAAGCCTCCGGCAGCGTCAGCAAGGCAACCACCTACGTAGTAGCGGGGCCTGGCGCAGGATCCAAACTCGCCAAAGCCGAGCAACTCGGTGTCTCGGTGCTAACGGAACAGGAGTTTCTGGACCTCGCGGCAGACTAGAATGACCGCTTCGGAGCCGGCGATCGCTCGAGCCCGGGGGGATATAGACTGGATGGTGCCAAGCTAAAGGCATGATCCATTTGCTGCTCATCGCCGGCGCACTCGCCAGAACACAGAACCCTGTCCTTGAAATTGAGACGACCAAAGGTCGGATACTTGTGGAGCTCGACGAAGCCCATGCCCCGCAGACGACCCGCAACTTTCTTCGCTATGTGGACGCTAAGCGGTACGACGGCGGTCGAGTCCACCGGACCGTCACGATGGACAATCAGCCCGACAAGAAGATCAAGATCGAGGTGATCCAAGCAGGTGTCAATCCCAAGTTCGCCGAGAAGGATTGGCCCCCAATCAAGCTGGAACCCACCAACAAAACGGGTCTTACGCATCTAAACGGCACGATCTCAATGGCGCGGGACGGTGCAGACACCGCCACCTCCGACTTCTTCATCTGCATCGGCGACCAACCGTCCTTGGATTTCGGAGGCAAGCGCAACCCGGATGGGCAGGGATTCGCCGCCTTCGGGCGTGTGGTCTCTGGAATGGAAGTTGTGCGCACTATCCAGCGGAACCCTGCCAAGGAGCAGGCGCTCACGCCACCGATCGAAATCCTTCGGATTCGTCGGGTTAAAAGCTAACGGACCCGTAGTACGTGCCCGTCGGCGACGGCTAAGACGCAGTCGTCCGGCTCCGGGCTGATGCGGGCGCAGCCGGTGAACTCGCCGAAGGCAGGCAGTAATCCGCAACCCTTGCCGAACCAAAAGCACGGGAGGGTCAGGCTTTGCCTGCCTTTCCCCGCAAGGCAAATCGCCGGGTGAACATGGCCCGCGAGAACGTAGCCGGCCGAATGCTCGCAAGGGTGATGGCAGAGTCTAAACGCGCCGCACCGAAAGCTTTCCGGGAGTTCGCTGATGCCCAGATCGCTCGGCAGAGACCCCGCATGCAAATCGTGGTTGCCGAGCACTAGATCGATGCTCAAAGACCCGTGCTTCGCACGCCACTCGCTAAGTGCAAGAATGCCCGCTTCGGTCTTCCCTGCTTTCGCGTGCCAGAGGTCGCCGAGCAGAACAAGTCGCTCAGGGCGAGTTTCCAGCAGCGCTTCATCCAAGCGTCGCAAAGTCGTGGCCGTCGTGCCCTTAGGAACTGGAACACCGAGGCTACGGTAAGTTGCCGCCTTGCCCAAGTGAATGTCGGCGGCAAAGAGCACACCCTCGGAAGGCCAGTGCAACGTGCGATCGGCTCGCGCCAGCAGGCGCTCTCCCGCAATCTGTACTTCCAGAGCCTCGACCGCCATCGTCATGTAGACGGAAGAATACCTATTGCGCCCACTTGCGCTCGGCAACGGCTCGGCGCAATTCCGAAACATCTTTGTCGGTCAGGCGCAGAGACTCGGCGTCCTTTGCGCCCTCTTCCACCGCGCTCATGATCGATCCGTTGCCGCTCACATGCTTCAGCCCTAGAGCATGGCCGAGTTCGTGGGCGAGGATGACTGCGAGATGCTCCTTGCTGGTGAACGCAAAAACGTCGATTGCCTGCGGAACGTCGTCGATCGATCGGCACACGCCAATTCTCTGGAGGACAGGTCGGCCGTAAGCGGCGTTGAAGCGGTCCACTTCCTTGTTGTAGCGAGCGGCCGCGCCGTTGGCTTGTTCCACGAGGTTGTTGACGTTGTGCCCGTGGCGGTCCAGGCGCTCGACCGCGAGATCGAGCCGGGCTTTCTCGTCGACCAACCCTTGCTTCTCGTGACGGTATTGCGCGGCGACTTCGTCCGGCATACTCGGCTGGCGATTCCACTCTTCGATGCGGCGGTTGTAATCGGACACCTGGGCGTTCAGGTTCTGAAGGGCTGCTTCGTATTCGCTCTGCTCGAGGTCGAACTGCTCTTTGGCTTCACGCGCGGCGGTTTTCAGGCGCTCCAAATCGGCCTTCATCCTGTCGATCGCTTGCTCCGCCTCGACCATTCCTTGCACCCGCTCTTGCCGGTCGTCGTAGACAAGATTGATCGGAAAGCCAATGCCGTTATCGTACTCAAAGAGGGATTGCCCGGCGGCATCTTCCCACATAGTGATCGCTTGTTGGACGGCGGCACGTAATTGGGGATCGCTCAGATGGAACCGTGGGTCGACTTTGCCGATGCGCCACGCGATACGACCATTTGCCGTGATGGGCGATAACGCGGCGGATCGGCTCTGAACGCTAGTATCCGAATCACTGCGCCAAACTCCTGAGCCTTTACAGCCCACCAGAGCCAGCGAGAGGCCTAGCAGCAGGGTTGTTAATCGATTCAGCCTCACCACCACCTTATACGCGATTATCGGCAAGGCTGTGCAAGAGCCGGTATCCTGCTAGGTTCCAATGGCATTCGAACAGCGCACCCGCGCGTGTGGCGAGCTTCGCTCGTCCGACGCCGGCCAAGAAGTGGTCCTGAACGGTTGGGCGCATCGCGTCCGCGATCTTGGAGGCGTGCTGTTCGTCGACTTGCGAGACCGGACCGGCCTCGTTCAGGTGACCTTCGACCCCGCGCATTTTCCAAACGCCGGCGAGATTCGCAACGAGACCTGCCTTTCCATTCGAGGCGACATCCGCGAGCGAAATGAAGGCACGAAGAACCCGAATATGGCCACGGGAGATATCGAGGTGGTAGCGAAGAGCTATCAGGTGCTGTCGCCCGCCAAGCCGCTTCCTTTCCCGGTCAGCGACGAGTCGCAGATGGCAAACGTCAACGAGGAGTTGCGAATCAAGCACCGCTACCTCGACCTGCGCCGCCCGTCGATGTATCGGAACCTCGCGATGCGGGCGTCCTTGATTAAGCAGATCCGATCGTTCTTGGATGAGAGGGGTTTCATCGAGACGGAGACACCGATCATTACGCGGTCGACTCCTGAAGGTGCGCGTGACTACCTCGTTGCCTATCGGTTGGAGCCCGGCAAATGGTATGCGCTTCCGCAAAGTCCGCAGCAATATAAGCAGCTTCTGATGGTCAGCGGGATCGAGCGGTACTACCAGATTGCCAAGTGCTTCCGCGACGAGAGCCAGCGAGCCGACCGGCAGCCTGAGTTCACGCAACTCGACCTTGAAATGTCCTTCGTGACTCAAGAGGACATCCTCGTTTTGATCGAGGGCTTGCTTCGAGACACCCTCAATGGGGTGATTTCGGAATTCGGACTTGACAAGGCGCAGATTTCGTCCTTCGAGCGGCTGACTTATGACGAGTCCATGCGGCTGTACGGCTGCGACAAGCCAGACCTCCGCTTCGGACTGCCGCTCTTCGACGTCTCTGACATCGTCAGTCACTCGGAATTCGGGGTCTTCAAGTCCACGGTCGAGGCGGGTAATAAGGTGCGCGGCGTTCGCTATCCCGCCGGCGGCGAGCTCTCGCGGAAGCAGGTGAGTGAACTCGAAGAGTTCGCCAAGACGTTCGGAGCGAAGGGTCTAGCGACGATGGGTGTCGAAACTGCCGACACCTTGAAGGGATCGATCGCCAAGTTCTTTACGGCTGAGCAACAGAAGGCGATCATCGACGAGGCTCAGGCGGAGCCTGGCGATCTTCTATGCTTCGTCGCCGACGAATATCGCGCGGGCAACAACGTGCTTTATCGCCTGCGCCACGAGATTGGCGAGAGGTGCGGACTCCGAGATCCGAGAGTCTTGAAGTTCTGCTTCGTGATCGACTTCCCGCTGGTTGAATGGAACGCCGACGAGAACCGATGGGATTCAACTCATCATCCTTTCACTAGCCCCAAATCTGAGGACCTCCAGTTTCTCGAGTCCGACCCCGCCCGAGTGCGTGCCGACTGCTATGACGTGGTTTGCAACGGCACCGAGATGGCGAGCGGATCGATCCGAATCCACCAGCCCGACGTCCAGGCTCGAGTGTTCACGCTGCTCGGCATCTCAGACGAGGTCCAGAGGGAGCGGTTCGGACACATCCTGGAGGCGTTCAGCTACGGTGCGCCCCCTCACGGGGGCATCGCTCCCGGCATCGATCGTCTGGTGATGATGCTGGCGGACACGGAGAACATCCGAGAGGTCATAGCCTTTCCGAAGGTCGGCGGCGGCTACGATCCTCTTATGGATGCTCCGAGCACGGTCGACCCACAGCAGTGGGCTGAATTGGGCCTCAAGCTCACGAAGTAGCTCTACTTCGAGGGATCCCAGTTCAGGCTCGACTCGCTCTCACGGGTGACTGACCGGCAATGACCGTCGCAAAACGCGACCGCAGCCTTGCGGTCGTGCGAGAAGTTCAGCTTGTGGTCCTTGCCCTCGTAGAGCAGCACGGTCGTCGCAGGGTTCGCGACCGTCGACACCGGCTTTCCGAGGACCTGCTCGTTAAAGCTGTATGAGATACTCTCCGCCGGCTCTCCCGGAGCCGTGAAGATCATCTTGTTCTTTAGGTAAGGCATCAGCTTGTCGACCTCACCCCCTGCCGTGGGGAGTCGGTCATCCCAGTCGCCGGAATACATGAGCACCGCGGTTGCGATCTGTTTCGCATTCGACAGAGAACTGGTGGACTCCGCGGCTTTCTTGGCTTGGGTGAACACCGGGCTCATGTCCAGAGCAGCCACCATCGTTGAGACGGACACGTTCATCTGACCTCCCAGCGCCATGTTCATCTTCGGCACAATCTGCCACCTGCCGCCGGTGTACAGGACGTACACGTGGTCCGAGCCGCCGGCCATTGCCTGGCCTCCCGCTGTCCCTGACGAGTCGAAGGTTACGTCCGCCAGATACGGCTCTTTCATCGTCACCTTGAAGTTGCTCGCCTGCAGTTGAACCCTGCCGGACTCCACGAGCTGGCCGACGGAGGTGCCGTCCCGGTTTTCCGTAAAGACCACGCTCAATGCGGCGGCGCCGTCTTTCTTGTTGACCGCATCGACGAAGCTCTTGACCGCATCTTCAGGCTTGCCCGTAGGCGCGGCCGCCGACAGGCCCGCGGTATTGCATCCGCATGCGACAAGGGCCGGCACAAGCAACAGAATGGAGCGTCTCATGCCACCACTATAAGCCCTTCGGCCGATTCTCGTCTAGCAAGAACGAAGCCGAATCGTCAAGAACTGGAGGGGCAAGGTACCCTTCTAAGTACAAATGCGCATCGCCGAATGGGCGCGCCGCCTTTCTTCCCTGCCGGAGCTTTCCGGCACTCTCACGCCTCTCGATAAGTCCGCCGAATGGCGGTCCGTCGCGTACGAGGCGCGTCCGGTGCTGCTTGCCGCTGCTTATCAGGCGAACCCGCGCAAGATGCTCGTGGTCACCGCTTCCTATGAGCGAGCCCTGGCGTGGCAGGCCAAACTCGAGCTGTGCGGAGTCAACCGCGAGCTGATCTGCCAGCTCCCGAGCGGCCAATCGGCGCTGTTCGAGGACGCCGCGCCCGAACACGTCGCGCTAAGCGATCGACTCGGCGCGCTCCGGGCGCTTGTCGAAGACACGCCGCGGATCATCGTTGGCACGCCCCAGGCCGTGCTGGAGCGGACCCTCCCGCGCGATGTGCTGATGGACGCGTTCGTGGAGCTCAGGGCAGGGCAGGAAGTCGATCTCGAGAAGCTTATCGACGGGCTCGTCAACCTGGGCTACGAGCCGGCCGAGCCCGTGCGGCTGCCCGGCCAGTACTCGCGGCGCGGAGGCATCCTCGACATCTACGCGACCGGGCACGACCTCCCCGTGCGGCTGGAGCTGTTCGGAGACGAGATCGAGAGCCTCCGAACGTTCGATCCGAACACCCAACGCTCCACTGGCAACATCCCATTCCTCCGATTGGCCCCTTCGCGAGAGACCATCTACACGTCGCTCGACACCTCGATCCGGGACCTCGTGCTGGACACGATGGCCCGGGAGGCGGCGATGCACGACGAGGCCGCCGGAGCGCGGCTGGAGGAGGTCGTCACCGAGGACGCGAATGCCCTGTCGGAGCGCATCTATTTCGACCGCCTCGACCTGTACCGTCCCTTGCTGCACCCCGATTCCGGCTGCGCGCTGGACCTTCTGCACGAGGGCGAGTTGCTCGTTCTCGACGAGCCGCTGGAGCTGGAGGCGATCATCACGCGGGCCGAGGAGGAGCTCGGGCAAGCCCTGGAAAGCCGCAGCAACCGCGGCGAGATCCTCGCCTCACCCGCGAGCGACTTCATCCTCCCCCCGGAGCACCTCGCGTCGCACGAGTTGGTGCTGACCATGAGCGCGATGAACGCGCTGCCGAGGTGGCTGGAGACCCTGCCGTCGCAGGCCGTCGACTTGGATGCGGTCTCGCTGGAGCCGTACCGAGGCCGGGCCGAAGCGCTTGCGGACACGCTCAAGAACTACATCCGCGATGGGTTCGAGGTCGTTTTCTCGACCGACCAGCCCAATCGGGCCAAGTCGGTTCTCAGCGGAGCGGAAATCTATCCTGATTCTGGTGAGGGAGGTGAACAAGGTGAAAGGAAATCACCTCAGTCACCTCAAACACCCAAATCACCCCCATCACCTCACTCACCCCGACTCGCCCTCGGCAACCTGGGTGGCGGCTTTGTCATGCCGCATTTGAGGGTCGCCGTCATCACCGACGCCGAACTCTTCGGAGTTGCGAGGCTCAAGCTTCCTCAGCGCAGGTTCAAAGAGGGCGCGCCGATCGCGACTTTGCTCGACTTAAAGCCCGGCGACTTCGTCGTCCACATCCACTTCGGCATCGGCATCTTCCGCGGACTCGTCAAGCGCCTGGAGCACGGCGTCGAGAAGGAATTCCTCTACATCGAGTACCAGGCGCCGGACAAATTGTTCGTCCCCGCCGACCAGCTCGACCGCATCCAGAAGTATCTCAACCCCGGCGACGCCCAGCCTAAGCTCAACAAACTAACTGGCGGGGAGTGGCAACGCACCCTGGGAAAAGCGCGCGAGGAAGCGAAGGAGTTCGCCCGGGATTTGGTCAAGCTTTACGCCCAGCGGAAGCGGGTCCAGCGCCGGCCCTTCCCTCCCGACACGCCCTTCCAGGAGGAGATGGAATCGACCTTCCCCTGGGTGGAGACGCCGAGCCAGGCGCTAGCGATCAAGTACGCGAAGAAGGACCTTGAGCTGCCCTACCCGATGGACCGGCTGGTCTGCGGCGACGTCGGCTTCGGCAAGACGGAGGTCGGCATCCGCGCCGCGTTTAAAGTGGCGCAGGACGGTCGCCAGGTCGCGGTCTTGTGCCCAACCACGATTCTTTCCGAGCAGCATTTTCGGAATTTCTCCGAACGTTTGGATGCCTTCGGGGTCCGCGTGGCCCTGCTCAACCGCTATACGCACGCCGACCATCGCACGCAGATCCTCCGGCAGCTCAAGGCGGGTAAGATCGACATCCTGCTCGGCACGCACTCGCTGCTGGGCAAGGGCATCGAGTTCAAGCACCTGGGCCTGGTGATCATCGACGAGGAACAGAAGTTCGGGGTGAAGCAGAAGGAGATGCTGAAGCACCTCCGGACCGAGGTGGACGTGCTGACCCTGTCAGCGACGCCGATCCCCCGCACCCTCTCGATGGCGCTGATGGACATCCGCCAGATGTCCCTCATCAACGACCCGCCGCCCGGCCGCTTGCCGATCCGAACCTTCGTTCGCCCCTACGCCGGCGAGGTCGTCCGCGAGGCGATCCTGCGCGAAATGGCCCGCGGCGGGCAGGTCTTCTACGTGTACAACCGCGTCGAGTCGATCGGCCACGTCGCCGAGAAGCTTCGAAAGCTCGTGCCGAATGCGCGCATCGGCGTCGGGCACGGGCAGATGACCGAGAAGGAGCTCGAGCCGATCATGATCGGCTTCATCAAAGGCGAGATCGACATCCTGCTCTCGACGACG
>Ga0070660_100002116_pt1 | contig 13694 bp, 11 predicted proteins | sample KBSC33metaG_FD_64670 | JGI IMG/M metagenome (GOLD analysis project Ga0070660, IMG submission 64670) | Corn rhizosphere microbial communities from Kellogg Biological Station, Michigan, USA - KBS C3-3 metaG | ecosystem: Host-associated > Plants > Roots > Rhizosphere > Soil ... | reverse complement strand
CAGCTCGTATTTTATAGAGCTAGGAATTAGTCGATATGGGTGCCGCAGTGGGTGGTACAGCTGTGCTGGTTGCTTGTGTGTTTACTAATTCGTAAAGGACGGCGAATGCGGCACTGTACATTATGAGGAAGTAAATAGCGAACGGTATACCAATAATAGTGACTACAAGCAGTGCCATAGCGAAATTGGCTCCTACAATACCATATACCTTACTTACATTGCCTTTAGTCGCATGCCAGCTTGCTTTATATGCCTCTAATACGCCCATATTCTTATCAACTAAAAAGTAGTTCGCCAAAGCCATCCGTGGGGCTATGAAAAAGAACGGTACGATAAGTGCTAGCAGGCTGAGTACTACTGTCCAGGCTACTAGGAAATTTAGGAGTACCATTTTGGGCCACAGTTTTATACCTTCTTTAAAAGCATCGCCAAAGCCAACTTTTTGCTTCCTCATGCCAGAGATATATAAATGGACACCAATGGCCGTACCAAGGACGCCTATAATATCACCGATTAATTGCCCTATGGGCCCATGGTGATGTCCTAAAATACTTACCACAATACTTATCAAAAACCACCAGCCGATTATGACCCATACGTTTAGTTTGACTGCTTGCTTCGAATATTTGTAGATACCGAATGCTCCAGGCCAACTAGTAGGTAATGGTAGCCAAGCTGCCGTGGGAGTTGCTGGGGGAGATTGCTCAGTTACTGGTTGAGTTTCTGACATGGGAGGGGCAGTGGGAGCTTCGGGTTGCGCTGCTACTGGGCTTGTTTCCGGTTCTGGGTTAGTTGGTGGAGTTTGGTTTTCTGGGGCATTTGGTTCCATAAGATTCCTTATAGTTACTATTACCGCTAACTATTACGCATATGGTTGTTCCTGTCAAACAAACGGTAGCAATTTAGCTATTCTCCCTGTAAAATAGTCTGAGTCATTCACACGGGGACGTGGTGAAATTGGTAGACACGCTAGCCTTAGGAGCTAGTGCCGCAAGGCGTGAAGGTTCAAGTCCTTTCGTCCCCACCATTTTATGTCTGAACAAAATTCATTTACCGATGATGACTGGAACATGCTCGTAAGAGCAGAAAAAGTTGAGATAGCAGCTACAAGACTGCTGCTAGCAGTTAGGCGCAGTATCCAACGTGGCACAATTCCAGATAGGAGCGAAGTAGATGGCGCTCATCTCGTTTTACGTGATGCGTTAAACCCTACCTGGCCGAGTAACTCGGATTGGTGGCCGGAAGAGCCGGATGTCTAAAGTCAAACATTACGTAATATATGTCCCTGGACTCGGCGATAACAAATGGCTGATTCAGGGCATTTTGGTTTACGCCTGGCGACTTTACGGCGTTAAGTCCGTAACCCGCACTATGAACTGGCTCGACCCAGAGTCTTTTGAGGAAAAGCTTACACGCTTGCTAGTGGAAATTGACGAAAAGTTAGCTCGCGGCTATGCAGTATCGCTGGTTGGCGCAAGTGCTGGTGCAGGAGCTGTCGTAAATGCATATGAGGCTCGTAAAGACCAAATAAGTGGTGTTGTGAACATCTGCGGCAAGATTCAAAATGCTCAATCTATTAGTGAAGCCACCTATACGCGTAATCCAGCCTTCAAAGAATCCATGGTTATGTTACCGAGCAGTCTGAAGAAACTGAGTGCAAACGAATGTAAGCAAATCCTGAACCTACACCCCAAAGTAGATCCAACAGTGCCCGTGCGTGATACCTTCATAGAGGGTTCCATTGAAAAAACAATGCCAGTTGTTGGCCACAGCTTTGGCATCATTACGGCCTTAAGCATATATGGACGGTTCATTTGCCGCTTTTTGAAGCAGCAAGCTGAAGCCCTGTAGTATACTGAAAACAACTTATGGCTTTACAAACACAACCCTATAAAGGTGCACGCGATTTTTATCCGGAAGATAAGCGTCTGCAGAAATACATTTTCGGCAAGCTGCGCTCGACAGTTGAAAAGTATGGCTACGAAGAATACGATGCGCCAGTCCTTGAGCCGCTTGACTTATACCTAGCTAAAACTGGTGAAGAAATTGTTAATGAACAAACGTATACCTTTGAAGATCGTGGTGGACGCAAAGTGGCCATACGGCCGGAAATGACACCTACGGTCAGTCGCATGGTAGCTGGTAAGCGACAGGAGCTGGCGTATCCCCTGCGCTGGTATAGTATCCCAAACTTGTGGCGCTACGAGCGCCCGCAGCGCGGACGACTGCGTGAACACTGGCAGCTTAATGTTGACCTGTTTGGTGTTGATGGTGCTGAAGCGGAGTTTGAAATTATTCAAATTGCCGATGATATATTTAAAAACTTTGGCGCTAAACACGACATGTACACTGTACGGCTTAATAGCCGTCAGCTGGTTGACTATATATTGAAAGATTATCTTGGTTTAGCAGAGGTTGAAGCAGGCATGATGGGACGGCTCATAGACCGTATGCACAAAATGGAGCGCACGGATTTCATAGCAAAGGCGGATGCCATATGTAGTCCGAGCGAGCGTGAAGCTGGCGTAGTGGAAAAGCTGCTGGATGTGCTTGCCGCCAAGCGCTTTAGCGCTTTACCGCAAGAGGTACAATCCCAACCGGCCGTACAAGAACTGAAAGACATGCTTGAAATGCTAGAGACTGCTGGCGTCAGCAATGCTGAATTTGATGTGACGCTGATGCGCGGTTTTGATTATTACACCGGCATTGTGTTTGAAATATTCGATAACGACCCAGAAAACAACCGTGCCATGATGGGCGGTGGTCGCTACGATGGTCTGGTAGGCCTTTTTGGCGTAGAACCAGTTCCTACCGTGGGCTTTGGTTTAGGCGATGTAACTTTGCAGAACTTTTTAGAAGGCCATGATCTATTGCCAGCACTGCATGCTGAGACAGATGTATATGTCGCATTAGTGGGAGATGTATTTACACGGGCTCAAAAGCCTATTCATGAGCTCCGCGTTATGGGTCTGAATGTTGCTGTGGGCGCTGCCGGCAAAAAAGTAGGTGACCACTTCAAGACGGCTGAAAAGAAAGGCATAGACAACGTACTAGTTCTCGGCGAAAGTGAACTGGCCGACGAACAATATACGCTAAAGAATTTGCACACTGGAGAGGAAGAAAAACACAGCCTGGAACGCATTGTGACTATTGTGAAAGACTACCGAAAACGAAACGATGACAGCGACTAATCATGCGCTTACGGGTGCATTTATAGGCCTGGCGGCTGGAAATCCGTGGGTTGCCATTCCGGCGGCATTTGCATCGCACTTCATTTGTGATGCTATTCCTCACTTTGGGCAGGAGCGTAACAACATGAAGTGGCTCCGGTCGAGATTCTTTAAACGGATGCTGCTAGTAGATATTGTTCTTTGCTTTGCTGTAGCGGGCACGCTAGTGGTGGTTCATCCAGTGCACTGGTTCTTGGCCGTCGTATGTGCCTTCTTGGCTACTTCTCCTGACTTTTATTGGGTGCGGAAGTTTCGTGATGCGGTAGCCAATAAACCTTACCAAAAGCCAGAAGGCTTCGGTTATTTCGCAAGTGTAATCCAGTGGTTCCAAAAGCCTATTGGAGCAGTAGTAGAAGTAGCATGGGCGATAGGTATGTTTGTACTGCTTATACCGTTCTTACGCTAGATTCTGGCAAATAACCGGCTAATCTGTTAAGATAGTTCACTATGCAAGTGAGCAAGGAAAAGTTGAGCCCGACATCATTTAAGCTAACACTAGTTGCCGACCAGAAACTGCTGGATGCGGTTAAACAAAAGGTACTGAAGCATCTAGCCGAACATGTGAAATTACAAGGCTTCCGCCAAGGCAAAGCACCAATGGAACTGGTGGAAAAAAATGTCGACCAGACAGTACTCCAGCGTGAATTCTTGGAAGAGGCAGTAAACGAACTATATGTTAGTGCGGTGGAGCAGGAAAAGCTTCGGCCAGTGAGCCAGCCACAAGTAAATGTGACGAAATTCGTACCTTTTACCACGCTCGAAGTTACCGCCGAAGTTGAAGCTGTCGGTGACATAAAGCTAACGGATTATACAAAAATTAAGCTTACGCCAAGTACTGTCGTGGTGACCGATAAAGACGTCGATGATGTGGTGCATAACTTGCAACTGCGCGCTGCTACTAAAGAAGAGGTCAAGCGAGCTGCTGAAGATGGCGATGAAGTCTGGATAGACTTTGCGGGTGTGGATGCGAAGACTAAAGAAGCTATACCGGGTGCAGACGGCAAAGAATACCCATTACTGCTCGGTAGCAAAACATTTATCCCTGGTTTTGAAGACGAGCTGGTTGGCGTAAAAGCTGGCGAAACTAAAGAATTCACCATTACATTCCCGAAGGATTACGGCGTAAAAACATTGCAGAGCCGAAAAGTTACGTTTACTGTTACTGTCAGTAAAGTGCAGAAAGTAGTCGAGCCAAAGGCTGATGATGCATTTGCTGCGACAATCGGACCCTTTAAGACTTTTAAAGAGCTTCGCGAAGATATTCGCAAACAACTTCAGGCCGAAAAGCAAAACGAAGCCGACCGCGAATTCGATAACCAACTACTGGAAAAAATTGCCGAAAAGAGCCAAATAGATATCCCTGCAGTACTCGTAGAAGATGAAATTGATCGTATAGAAGCCCAGGAAAAACAAAATACAGCTTATCGTGGACAGACCTGGCAAGAACACTTAGATGCAGAAGGTGTAACCGAAGAAGAGCACCGCGAAAAGAACCGGGCTGGAGCTGAACTGCGCGTCAAAGCTGGGCTAATACTGGGTGAAGTTGCCGACAAAGAAGGTATAGAAGTAAGTCCCGCGGAGCTCGAAATGCGCTTACAGCTACTCAAAGGTCAGTACCAGGATGCTGCTATGCAGGCGGAACTCGACAAGCCCGAAAACGTCCGTGATATTGCCTCGCGGTTATTGACTGAAAAGACACTTGATAAATTAAAATCTTACGCGCAAAGTAAATAGCATGGTGCGCATTCCATCGGTAGAGTCGATGGTGGGAAAAAGTAGAAAGGACCTAGAAACTCCCTTTGAAAGAGAGTTACTTACTCCAGTCATCCGTACGTCTATGCTTGGAAAAGCTGCAATGACGGTAGCTGAAGCTGAGGTTGTTCAGGCTGATATGACAATTGAACAGCTTGATGAGGTTATAGTGGAGGATGATAAAAGATTAAAAGACTTACAAACTCTACAAGGGGCGCGTTATAGGGCAAAAGCTCGCCTTGAGGCTCTCCGGGATGGAACTTTCAATGAATGGAATGATTAAGCGGTATATGCCGGAGTGGCTGTATCAGGATCCATTGGATTTGCATAACTTTGACTGCAAACAGTTAACGGTAGAGAGTTTTAATAATCGCTACGCGGATATCAACCCGGTGAAACATCTGCGTCATCTCGGGCATTTAGTCTTGCCCTCACAAGCCCTACCGCCTAGTGCAGAACAAGTATTAGAATGAATTAGCACTCTCACTTGACGAGTGCTAAAACGCAGCATATACTAAGTGGTACATGAATGATTTTGTGCACACAACCAGTCAAATACTAGTCCCAACCGTAATAGAAAACGAAGGCCGTTACGAGCGCGCCTACGACATATATAGTAGGTTGCTCAAAGACCGCATTATTTTCCTCGGTACAGATGTAAATGAAGCGACTGCTAACCTCATAGTGGCCCAGCTACTATTTCTGCAGGCAGAAGATGCCAAGAAAGACATTTACTTCTACATAAATAGCCCCGGCGGCAGCGTGTATGACGCTTTAGCTATTTACGACACCATGCAGTACGTGACAAACGATGTGCAGACGGTAGGCATAGGCGTGCAAGCTAGTGCAGCCGCTTTTCTGCTTAGTAGTGGAACGAAGGGCAAGCGCTTCATACTGCCGAATGCCACAGTTATGATTCACCAGCCCTCAAGCGGTACCCGTGGTAAGGTTACCGACATGGAAATTGATCTTAAAGAATCGCTGCGTATCAAGCGTCGCTTAAACGAGATTATGGCCGAAAATACTGGTCAAAAGGTCGAAAAGATTAAGGATGACATGGAGCGCGACTACTGGATGACGGGCGTTGAAGCCAAGAAATATGGCATAGTCGACGATGTCATCACGAGCCCCAAGGCCTTGAAGTAAACCGCTCATGGTTTTAAAAGGTTGTAATGATATCTTGTAGTAATGTCCAAAAAGAAGATAAATGTGGCAAAATTTGAGATTCCCGGCAAAGACTATGCTATTGAAGTAAGCCGGATTACGCCTGATAAAGCCCGCGCAGCAGCTCGTGATATACAGCGAATTGGACAGGCAGCCTATAGATTGGCTTTTGAGCAAACTTCTTCAAACCCTACGAGGCCTCTCTCTCCAGGCTCAATAACGGAACATTTATTTAAGCCTGGCAGCGAGAGTAGAGTAAGGAGCCAATCTGAAAAAATCGAGGAAGGCTTTAAGCATGGGGTCGCTTACTGGGCGCTCTACTACCGTTCGGCCAATGTAGATACTGCAGTGATTCCACCTGCCATGGTTGGTGTAGTTAAGACATCGCCATCGCCATTAAAGCCCTGGGAACGATGGTTTAGGGAGGGTAACTGCTTTATAAATGATGCTATGGTGGTGCCGATGCATCAATATGAAGGCCTTGCGACTGCCGGTGTGTACACCGCTCTACACGATTACAGTGATAACAAAGAAGTTTTAACACACTTATTTGATAACAGTAGTCAATTAAATGAGGCTATCCAACATTATCTGCCGTTCACGACGGCTGAGTCTATTACAGCCTTCCCGATTGGCAGACAGGCACTAGGGCAGCATCGGTTCGGAGGTTTATCTGTCGGACAGGCTAAACAGCGACTTACCGACCGCCAGCCCTGGTTGGCGAACGTGGACATACAAGCTGGCACTTGACAGCTCTAACTTGATGATTCACAATAGTGTTTAAGAAGTAGTGTAAGTCGGGCAGCGCATTGCCAAAAAATAGCGCCAAACACACCCACTTAGGAACCTTCGGCCGAACAAATTATCACATCAAAATTAATCTGATTGAGGTATTGCTCGCTGGTTTTTGAAGTGCGAGGAATATCTGAATCTCGTAATAAATCCACTAATCAACCTAAATAGGGGGCTGCTTAGCATATATGGCAAAGACCACGACTGCTAAAAGTGCTGCTCGCGTGTATTTTACGCGTGAGGACGATGCGCTTGAACTACCAAGTCTGGTAGATCATCAAAATAAATCATTTCAATGGTTCGTCGACGAAGGCTTGGGCGAACTACTCGCCGAAATAAGTCCTATAGACGACTACACCGGCGCAAAATTATCACTAACATTCAAAGATTATCACTTTGACGAGCCAAAGCTCACCGAAGGTGAGGCTCGCGAAAATAACGTTAGCTACGAAGCGCCGCTGAAGGCTAGCGTTGTACTCACGAACAAAGTGACCGGTGAAGTTAAAGAGCAAGAAATATACCTGGGCGACTACCCGTGGATGACCAGCCGCGGTACATTTGTTATAAATGGCGCTGAACGCGTTGTTGTAAGTCAGCTTATCCGTTCCGCCGGTGTATTCTTTACAGCTGACCAGCATGGCACAACTGCCCTATATGGCGCTAAAGTTATACCTGGCCGAGGTGCTTGGCTTGAGTTCGAAACAGCTGCTAACGGCGCACTGTACGTCAAAATTGACCGCAAGCGTAAAATTGCCGTTACTACTTTATTACGGGCGCTTGGCGTAAGTGAAAGCCGCATGCGCGAGGTATTTGCTCACGTGGATACCGGTAAAACCAGCTACCTCGACGCAACTCTCGAAAAGGACCCGACTCGTGGTCAGAACGATGCACTTATTGAAGTCTACCGTCGCTTGCGCCCGGGTGATTTAGCTACCGTCGATAACGCCAAGAGCCTTATCGAAAACATGTTCTACAACTTCAAACGCTTCGACTTCAGCCGTGTTGGCCGTTACAAGATTAATAAGCGTTTGAACCTCGATGTACCAAACACCATGGAAAACCGTGTATTGCGCCTAGAAGACCTGGAAGCAATCGTCGCTGAAATCATTCGCTTGAACAACACGCAGGAGCCAGCCGATGACATTGATAGTCTCGCGAACCGCCGCGTAAAGCTCGTAGGCGAACTAGTGCAGCGCCAATTCCGCATTGGTTTACTCCGTATGGAACGAAACACCAAGGACCGCATGTCGATGTCGGAAATCGAAACTGTTCAGCCCGGCCAGCTTATAAATGCGCGACCAGTTGTGGCGGCGGTACGTGAGTTCTTTGCTAGCTCACAGCTAAGCCAGTTCATGGACCAGATTAACCCGCTTTCCGAGCTGGCACACAAGCGCCGTTTAAGCTCTATGGGCCCGGGTGGTCTTTCGCGCGAACGCGCTGGGTTTGAAGTTCGTGATGCCCATCCAACCCACTACGGCCGTATCTGTGCCGTCGAAACTCCAGAAGGCGCAAATATAGGTTTAGTCTTAAACCTTGCTAACTATGCCCGTGTAAACGAGTACGGTTTTATAGAAACTCCGTATCGTAAGGTTATTAACGCTGTGACCGCCAAGGATGCAGCCGGCTACATTGCTGCTGTCGACCTTGAAGATGTTAAGGGTAAAGTCATCGTTAAAAAGGGTGCCAAGATTACGGCTGCTGATGCCGCTAAACTTGCTAAGATAACTGAACAAGTTACATGGCCGGTGAAGGCTCGTGTGACAGATGAGGTTGAATACCTCGATGCTGCCGAAGAGGAAGTTGCGGTTATTGCCGGTGGCGGTAACGCCGTAAAGGATGACGGCTACTTTGCTATGGAGCGTGTTGGTGCCCGCACTGGCGGTAAGTCAGGGGAAGTTGATGCCAATGACGTGACCTACATGGACGCATCGCGCCATCAGATTATTGGCTCGAGCGCCGGCTTGATTCCTTTTATTGAAAAGAACTACGTGTACCGTTCGCTCATGGGTAGCAACCAGCAACGTCAAGCAGTACCGCTGATTCAGCCAAGTGCGCCGATTGTGGGTACTGGCCTGGAAATTGCGGTCGCTCGTAACAGTGGCCAGATAGTGCTCGCCGAAGCCGATGGTGAAATTCTGAAGGCTAATGGTGAAGAAGTGGTTGTCCAGTACAAGGAAGGTAAAAAAACCTATCAACCACTACACTTTATGCGTTCTAACGAAGGTACGAGCGTCAACCAAAAGGTTGTTGTTAGTACTGGTGACAAGGTTAAGAAGGGTGACGTGCTTATTGAAGGCATGTCGGTTGCTGATGGTGAGTTGGCACTCGGTAAGGACTTAATCGTAGCCTTTATGCCTTGGGCGGGTTACAACTTTGAAGACGCTATCATCATTAGCCGCAAGCTGGTAGAAGATGACACCCTAACCTCTGTACACATCGTAGACTTCATGATTGAAGTCCGCGAAACTAAGCTCGGTCCAGAAATTGTTACTCGAGACATCCCGAACGTTTCGGAGGAGACTCTGCGACACCTCGATGAAGACGGTATTGTCCGAATTGGTGCCGAAGTCCACCCTGGTGACATCCTGGTCGGTAAAATTACGCCTAAGGGTGAACAAGAGCTGAGTAGCGAAGAGCGCCTACTGCGCGCCATATTTGGTGAAAAGGCCAAAGAAGTACGCGATACATCGCAGCGCATGAGTAATGGTAAGCACGGTAAAGTTGTTGGCGTAAAGGTATTTAGCCGCGAAAATGGCCATGAGCTGAAAGCCGGCGTGATTATGCAAATTCAAGTCTTCGTGGCTCAAATGCGCAAGATTGCTGTCGGTGACAAGCTGGGTGGCCGCCACGGTAACAAGGGCGTTATTGCTCGTATCTTGCCGGTTGAAGATATGCCCTTCATGGAAGATGGCACCCCAGTTGATATCATTTTGAACCCACTTGGTGTACCAAGTCGTATGAACGTCGGTCAGTTGTTTGAAACTCACCTTGGTATGGCTGCTCGTGCTCTTGGCATGCGTGTGGCTAGCCCATCATTCAATGGTGTACCAGAGCCTAAGATTCGTGAACTGCTCAAAGAAGCGGGCTTGCCAGAAGATGGCAAGCAACAGCTCTTCGATGGCCGCAGTGGTGAAGCCTTTAAGGAGCGCACTACAGTTGGAAGCATGTACATGATTAAGCTCAACCACATGGTCGCCGACAAGATTCATGCTCGCTCTACGGGTCCGTACACCATGGTTACTCAGCAGCCGCTGGGTGGTAAAGCTCAAAATGGTGGTCAGCGCTTTGGAGAAATGGAGGTGTGGGCACTGGAAGCGTATGGCGCGGCTACCACCCTACAGGAAATGCTCACACTCAAGTCGGACGACGTCTACGGTCGTTCAAAGGCTTACGAGAGCATCATTAAGAAGACTGAAATCGTTGGACCAAAAGTACCTGAAAGCTTTAACGTGCTTGTGAAAGAGCTGCAAGGTTTAGGCCTCAAGGTAGACTTAGTGCGTTCAGATGCCGTCATAGACGCTGAAGACGTGCTTGCTACAAACGTACACGAAGAAGCTACGCATCCGGCTGAGGTTGATGTACCGGCTGATGCGGTTTCAGAAGTAGATGTTACCGAAGAAGCGATTGCCGACGAATTCGACATGGTTGGTGATTTAGATGACGACCTGGGCGTAGTCGATGATGCTGCCCTGGTAACTGCCGACGACGATACTAACACCCAAGAAGAGGAGGCCTAAGATGTCAGCACGCTATTCATACGGAACTGATATTGCCGATTTTGACGCCGTCCGGCTCGCTGTAGCTAGTCCCCAGGATATTCTGGACTGGAGCTATGGTGAAGTGCTTAAGCCGGAAACCATTAACTACCGTACCCAAAAACCGGAACGTGATGGGCTCTTCTGTGAGCGCATCTTTGGGCCGGTTAAGGATATTAACCCTCATGATGCCAAGTACAAAGGTGTACGTAGTCGTGAAGCCGCCGTGGACAAGAACGGTGAGTTGGTAACTCGCAGCATTGTCCGCCGCGAGCGCATGGGCCACATAAACCTGGCGGTGCCAGTTGCACACATTTGGTTCCTGCGTGGCACGCCAAGCGCTATTGGCTTATTGCTCGGCATGACGGTCAAGAACCTTGAGCGTATTGCTTACTTTGCAAGCTACATAATCAAGAGTGTTGACACCGAAAAGCGTGACAAGATGCTGGCCGACAAAGAAGCTGAATTTGCTGCTGCTAAAGAAGCCATAAAGCTACGCTACGAAAAGGAAGCCGAAGCTGAGAACGCTAATGTTAAGGCGCTTGCTGAAATGCAGACCAAAGAACTCGAGGAAGTTACCAAAGAGTTTGAAGTCTTGCGTGACCAGCTTACTGGCCTTACAAAGCTTGGTCTCATTAATGAAACCGAGTACCGCAACTTGCCCGATGAAGTTCGTGCACTCATTACGGTTGGTATGGGTGGTGCTGCACTAAAGGACCTACTCGAAGAAATTGATCTGAAGCAATTGATTACTGACCTGACCGCTGAAGCCGATGAGGCTAAGGGTCAACGTCGTAAGCGCCTTATGAAGCGTTTGCGCTTACTAGAAAGCATGGACCGAGCAGGTATTAAGCCAAGTAGCATGTGTGTGAGCGTACTGCCAGTCATTCCTCCGGACCTGCGTCCGATGGTGCAGTTAACGGGTGGCCGTTTTGCAACTTCTGACCTCAATGACCTGTATCGTCGTGTCATTAACCGCAACAACCGCCTTAAGAAGCTTATGGACCTGAATGCTCCAGAAGTGATTCGCCGGAACGAACAGCGCATGCTTCAAGAAGCTGTCGACGCGCTTATAGACAATAACAGCACTCGTAGTGGTCGCGCGGTAGCTGCCACCGGTCAACGTCGCCGCCTGAAGAGCCTTAGTGACATGCTTAAGGGTAAGCAAGGCCGATTCCGTCAAAACCTGCTTGGTAAGCGTGTAGACTACTCTGGCCGTTCAGTTATTGTGGCCGGTCCTGAGCTAAAGATTAATCAGTGTGGCTTGCCGAAGATGATGGCGCTTGAATTGTTCAAGCCATTTGTAATTGGTGAACTTATTGCCCGCGAACAAGCGCACAACATTCGTAGTGCGTCTCGCCTCATTGAAATGGGCGAAACTGTCGTCTGGGATGCACTCGACGAAGTCATTAAGGGCAAGTATGTGCTCCTGAACCGTGCACCAAGCTTGCACCGCTTGAGTATTCAGGCTTTCCAGCCGGTACTTATAGAAGGTCGTGCTATACAACTACATCCGCTTGTGTGTAAAGGCTTTAATGCCGACTTCGACGGTGACCAAATGGCCGTTCACTTGCCACTTTCCGATGCTGCCCAAGCCGAAGCTCGTGACATCATGGCTGCTAACCGCAACCTGCTGAAGCCAGCCGATGGTTCACCTATTTTGCACATCGAACAAGACATTGTGCTTGGTTGTTACTACTTGACATATCTAAAGCCTGATACCAACGAAACACCGTTCATTTACAGCGGTATCGATGAAGTTATTTTGGCTCTCGATGCTGGCACAATTGGCTTACAAACGCTTGTAAAGGCGCCATTCCGTGGTGAAGTGCGTACGACTACTGCCGGCCGCTTGCTATTCAACGAAACCTTCCCAGAAGACTTCCCATTCCAGGATGAGCCAATGACCAAGAAGCGCTTACAGCGAGTGCTTGCCCGCGTCTATGCTCAGTATGGCCAGGAAAAAACAGCAGAAATTGCTGACAACCTAAAGGACTTGGGTTTTGCCTACGCAACAATCTCAGGCCTTTCTATGGGCATGACTGACTTTGCCCAGATTACTGGCATGGACGAGCTTGTTGTTAAGGGTGAAGAACGAGCAGCTGCTATTTCTGAGCAGTACGAACAAGGCTTCATCACCGATGAAGAGCGTGCGCGCCTAACGGTCGACAACTGGACCAAGATTGATACTCAAGTGCAGGACCTGCTGGCCGAGCAAATGGTCGGCAAGGATAGCTCCACTGCAATCGCCATCAACAGTGGTGCCCGCGGTAACATTAGCCAAATGAAAAGTGCGGTTGGTATGCTCGGTGTTATGGCCGATGCATCTGGCCAAGCCATAGAGCTGCCTATTAAGTCTGGTTATATTGCTGGGCTCGACCCGCTGGAGTACTTTACTGGTACCCGTGGTACTCGTAAGGCACTTATAGACATCGCCCTCAAGACGGCGGATGCTGGTTACTTGACTCGACGCCTGGTAGATGTATCACAAGATGTGTTCACTGTCGACGACGATACTAGCGACCCAGGTTTTGCCATGCTGCGTAGCGATGCAGAAGAAATCGGTGTCAGCTACGGCTCGCGCCTGAGTGGCCGCTACGCTGCCGAAAATGTTAAGGGTTACCTAAAGCGCGGTGAACTCATTAGCGATGACATTGCAGCTAAGATAGAAGCCGATGAAAAAGTAGATGGCGTGAAGATAATGAGCGCCCTCAGCTGTACTAACGTTCGTGGCGTGTCACAAAAATCCTACGGTATCGATCCCGCTACTGGAGAATTAGTGGTTGACCATCACCCAATTGGCGTTATTGCCGCTCAGAGTATTGGTGAGCCTGGTACCCAACTTTCATTGGACTCCAAGCACCGTTCAGGTGCCGTCGTAGCCGACGATACAGCCCAAGGTCTTAGCCGTGTCGAAGAATTGTTTGAAGTTCGTACACCAAAAGGTCAGGCATACCTAACCGAAATTAGCGGCACCGCTAATGTATGGGAAGAAGGCGAT
>Ga0070660_100002112_pt1 | contig 13706 bp, 11 predicted proteins | sample KBSC33metaG_FD_64670 | JGI IMG/M metagenome (GOLD analysis project Ga0070660, IMG submission 64670) | Corn rhizosphere microbial communities from Kellogg Biological Station, Michigan, USA - KBS C3-3 metaG | ecosystem: Host-associated > Plants > Roots > Rhizosphere > Soil ... | reverse complement strand
CAAAAACGCGGGCTGGAGATGGACGAGCTCAAACTTCGGCGCACAAAAAAACCGCGTTCCCAGAGGGAGAAACGCGGTTTCTTGGACTTTGCGGGACTACTACGGATGAGTAGGTGGTGCTCCGGCCGGAATCACATCTTCCTATGAAAAGCCGTAATTTACTCGAAAAGTACCATCATAAGTACCAACAAATTGTTGTGCTGGGCATCCCCAAAGCTCAAAATCTTGCCAGTAGGCCATCGTTATTAAGCCAACGACTCGATAGTGCTGGGGGCTATGAACGGCCGAGTTCGGCCCTTTGCCGCGCACCGCGTCAACCGCCACGCGGCAGCCGCAGCCGGTACGTCAGGCTGCGGTGCAGCCGTTTGCACGCGCCCGCGCCAAGTTTTTCGTCATTGATTTCCCCAGCTGCTTGGTAGATCAATGCGCCTATCAAAACCGTATACTTGCCTTGAGAGCAACAAGGACCGTACACTGAGCTTGGCGAACTTCCGAGTTCGGCCAGAAGCAGTCGGACACTAATGTCCAATCGGGGTTGTTCCGACAGCTTCTTCATGGCACCATCCGTCACATCACGTTCCGCAATAACTACCTAAGGTTTAACATGACTGCATATCTCCCGGCTTTGATTTGGTCGCTCTCCGCCGTGGCTTGCCTCATCATTGCCAAACGCCGTCATTTGAAGATAAATGCCGTCAAAGCCATGGCAGTGATCGTGCTTGGCCCGGTTGCCATCCCGATTATGCTGGCCGCGAAGCCACAAAGCGCCAATCAAGCCTAGACGAGCAACGGTTGCACACCTTTTTTGTTGGGCACCGCTGGCACGACACCTACGTGCATGTAGGTGGATGTCTGCAATGGGGCGGTTGCTGCCTGTCGTGATAGACAGCAACCGGCCAAAAGCAAACGTTGTCGATCAGGTGTGAAGACTCTGCCCTAGGTAGTCGCGAACTTGGAAGAGATTTAGCGAAAACCTCGACGCGTCCTCAGGGCGCACGACGATAATCAATTTGTTGGAGAAGGCTCTCTGGCTGCAAGCGTCGGCGAAAGACTGAGCGATGCGCTCGATCATTTTCTTTCGAGGATACGCCACACGTCCGCGTCCCGTGCCCATCAACGGCATAACGATGTCTCCGACCTCGGCTTTAGATGCCAAATTCAGCCACAGCTTTTCAAGCGCATCATCAATCATCTTCAAGTCTGACGAAGCATTCCCGTTCTCGTCCATGTGTGACATCGCCACAAGGTAGAAATTCTTGCCGTGCGCACTCACGCGAGCGACGGTGCCAATCGGATATTCCTTCTTCTTGCCCGGTCGTCTGTCGTTGGTGATGAACTGTTCCCGCGAAAGCGACATTTCGATTTGACGATCAATATCCGCCGTTTGACCATTGAAGTAGTTAGTAGCCAACTGACCCTGTAAGCTCGTCACGGCGATCAGCCCTGACGACATGTCCGTATCGAACGTAGAGCTGGTGCTGATGATCACTTCGCCCGGAATTTTGAAGAGGTCGCCAATCAGGACTTCGACAGCAAAGTCCTTTTGCGGAATCTTATAGCTGATGCGTGAAAGAGGTCGACGCGTAGACAGTACGTACATCAGTGCGAGCACGACCAAGATAACCAGGCCGTAGTAGCTGTAGCGGTCCTTCTTGTAGATGTTGAACGAGTCGGCTAAGTCGACGCAAAGATATAAGATCCCCACGACAGAAAAGAACTTCCCAATTGCTTCGCCGGAGAACAGGGCATAGCGCCAATAAGCCCGCGTGCTTATTGACTCGAAGAAGTACCTCATAGCCCGAGCTGCCTGTACACGGCGTCAGCGTAGTAACGGCTCCCTACCGTGCCCGCACTGTGCAGCCTTTGGAATTCGTCGGGCCAATGGTTCATCGCGTATTCGATGACGTTGTGATTAAACGAGGTGTAGACCACAAGCTTGTCTCGTATCGTCGGCGGGCAGCGGTCATCAACCTGCCGGCTTCCGTTCAAGTTCACGCCGATGATAGGCAAGTTGAGCCGCAACGCAACTTCAAGCTCCCACTTAACGAACTTGGTCAAATATTTGGTGTTCTGCCCAATTAGTACCAAGAGAAGCTTGGAATTTGCAAAGCGCTCCCGAAGCTGGCGCTTGATGCTCTCTTCCTGGCTCGAATCCCGCGCGCTGTTTACATCATGCGCGTTGTGGAAATTAAGCGAAAAGCCGTCATTCGCCTTCCACGCCGTCATGAGGCGGTAATAATTCATGTCATTGTCGCCGTCGAAGGCGATATAGGTCTTATTACGATATGCCATCAGATTCCCTTTACCAGTGGGGGCAATGATTTGGTTGGCGAAACATCGGCGGAAACCGATAGTGATCCTTAGCAAGTATAACCGTAACCATATTTCCGGCAATCGATGGACGACTATCTTGTGGGACAGGTGGGGCAGGTGGGACACGTAGCATCCATGCGGGTTTGCAGTGTCCCACCTCGTTTTTCGATGGCGGGACAAGGTGGGACAAACCAGCAAAGTGGCTTGCCGCATGGGGTCGACGCGGCCCTGTGTCCCACCGTGTCCCACCTGTGCTTGCCTGTGGTGGGACGGCTGAAATCCGCATGGATACTATGTGTCCCACTTGTCCCACCTGTCCCACCGCTTTTTTGATAGGCCTGATTTGACGTGGAACGATGGTGCCCATCATTCGGCCTCCCACATCTTGCTTGTAAATACGTAGCAGCGCGTCGGACCCATGCCGGGGATGCGCGGCTTCTGGGCGGTTTTCCCGTCCTTGCCGGCTTCGAGCCATCCGGCTTCCAGTAGCGCCGCCGTTACCGTCCTAATGTCAAAGCCTTGGCACAGGTCACGCCTGAATGCTTCCGGCAGCACCAGAAATTCACGCTCGCCATCGGCCCCCGGTCGATAGAAGCCTGCACGGTTGGTGATGCGTTGATTGTCGCGAGCGTGAATGTTTTCAAACCGGCTTTGGCCGTGGGCCTCGAAGAACGCACGGACGTGGGCCAGAATGCTTCGTTTCTCCCGGTTGCCGGCGCCGCCGAATGATTCCAGCCAGGACGCAAAGCACCTGTGCGCCGCCGTCATCGCTTCGCCGGTTGCCCAGCCGGTGATGCCGTAGTGCGTTGCCAGTTCCCCGGCCAATGCCACCAGGGCAAAGCGCCGGGCCACTCGCAAGACTTGGCCCGCAGCGTCACCGGACACGGCGTCGTCAACGAAGCCCTCGATGCCTTTCGCGATAGTGTCCGGCAGGGCCGTGCGGTCGGCCACGATGTGGCGCAGCCAAGCCAGCCCTGCCGTGCCGTGGTACTTGATTGCAGCGTCCTTGACGGCCAGCGCCAGCGCTGCCGGCGTCGGTTGATCGTGCAGCGCTTCAAACGCGCCCATGCCTTGTCCTGCATCGGCGTCGATGTCGGCCAAGCGGATTTCCTGTCCTGCGTTCGTCTTGCGCCCGGCTCGCGCCATCAGGGCGGTGAGCGATTCTTCACCGGCAGACAGGAACAGCAGCCGCCAGCGCGCCGACTGGCGAGCCGCACCGGTACGCGATGCCCGCGCCTTACCTTGGCCGTTCGCCAGCAAGTAGGCCGCTTCCCCGGCTTCCTTGGGGTCGATCTGGCTTAGCTCGTCCAGGATCAGCAATCCATCGTTGTGCAGTGCCGCCAGCCCTTCCAAACCGTTCGCCGTCGCGCGCCAAAGTCGCGGGTAGGCGTTCGGATCACCCCACACCGAAGCGGCCACTTTAAGCGCCGTGGTCTTGCCCGACGATGAACCGCCGCGCAGGTGAAAGCCACCCGAGTCTTCGCCGGCCACATCGGCAAGCGGACCGGCAAACGCAGCAGACAGGGCGAACACCAGGCGCGTATTGCCTGCCGAGAGTTGCGCTACCGATGTCCGCCAGTCGTCCAAGGTGCCAGACGTGGACAGCGCCGGGTCGATGGCGTGCGCGTTCTGGAAGACGACGATTTCGTCCTGTTGGCCGATGGACTCCGAAGGAGTGACGTACACCGCCCCATGCCAGCCCAGTCGCTCCACGCAACGCGCTCGGTTATCGACTGGCCACACCTGCACATATGAAGCGAGCAAATCACGCTGCGCTCTGCCCGGTGCGATGGACAAGCCCCCACGCGCCAGCTCGCGGCGCATGTCCGTGCCGTCGCTTTGCAGCAGTTCCATTGGCATGGCCCATTGGTGTCGCCTCCCGTCATCGTCACGCCATTCCAGCAGTCGGCCCCACTCGTTGCCGTTGGCGTCGCGCGTCCTTGCCACCACGTCCAGCCGTGAGCAAATCCAGCTTTCCGGTTTTTCGTTGCCTTCCTTATCGGTGCCGATGAAGTAGACGCCATGGCTTGATACGTCGAATCTTCCGCCGCCGTAGCTACGAGTCACAGAATCGGCGTGCAGGCGTTTTGCCTTCGGCTTGGTTGCTGGTGCAGCCTGATCGGTTTCGTCTCCTTGTGGCGTTTCCTGTGCAGCCTCAGGCCCATTTAATACCGCGTCAATTGCTGCCTTCACTTCATCCACTCCCATCTTTGCGGCCATATCGTTTATATCGGTTTCGCTGGGCGCCCGGTCGTTGCCGAACTTCGGGACCAGTAGCAGGCCATTGACCATATTGGCGGCCTGTGTGGCGCGGTGGTCGGGGATTCCGGTGTCCTTGACCAGATCGGCCACCAGCACCAGCGTCGCCATTGCGTAGCGCTTGCGCATCGCAATAGCTACCGTGATCAGGTTGTTGCAGGACAGCGCCGCAACGCAGGCGCGGCCGGAAGTCTCGCCGACTGATAGCATGGTTGCCACGCCCTCGCCGATGAACAGCACCAGATCGGGGCTATCTTCCGGTAGCGGTTGTACGCACCAGTAGCCGCCAGCCTTGGCCCCGCCGAAGATGGCCGATTTGCGTCCGTCGCTGTCGATCAGCTCGCACGTGGTCATTTCGTCACCGACGAACACGGGAGCTATCAGTACGTCACCTGTCAGTGCCTCGCCGCTCGACTTCGGCGCGTAGCCAAGAATCGAAGCGACGGCAGATGCTTCGAGCTGGCGCAGGCTGTCCACTGGCGCCACTGCCTTGCGCACCAGATAGGGATGGTCGGCGCTCGCCGGTTTGCTGGCTTTCCACAGCGCTGCCACGTTCTTTGCTGCCTTCGCGCGGCGCATTGCTTCCTCACGCTGGCTGATAAGGCGCATGGCTTCGACCCTGGCCCGGTGGGCTTCTTCCTCGGCTGGGCTTAGCGTGCGTCCGATGTTCGCGCGCCACGGCATGTACAGGCCGGTCCGGTGGTCGCCGATCACGCCGGCCGGGACAGCGCCGTTGTGCAGCACGTACCATCCGGCGTCGTCCTTCGGCTTGCCGTTACTCGAAAAACGGCGCAGTTTGCCGTCGGCTTCAATCACATCGGGCGGCGTCAGGCCAGCTTCTATGATGGCCTCCCGGAATTGCGATACCGCGTCGAACGATTGGCTGCGCTGGTTCGTTGAATTAGTCACCGCCGTGGTCCTCCGACTGTTCGCAATCCCGTTCCATCAGGTAGACGCCCACGCGGTGAATGACGCCGCTTTCGGTTTGCTCGGGACGCATTATGGTTTTGATGCGGCTACCTTCCCGGCGCAATTCATGAATACGCGCTCTGGGGTCGTAGCAGTCGAGAAAGCGTGAACCCTCAAACGTGGTAACACTGCCTAGCCTTTGAATTGCGGTCAGAATTCGCTGGCGCTGGATATGGGTATTGTTACCGGGCATCGCGGCCAGGATCGCGGCGAGCTGATTGGCGCGGTTGGAGTTGGTCGAGGCGCTCATTGTTTTGCGCTCCCCGATTGGCGTTCGATGAATGCCTCTACTTCATCGGTGTCCCATACGGTAACGGAATCGCCGAGTTTGAAAGGCTTGGGAAATCGGCCTTCGCGAACCCAGCGCCATACAGTCGTTGGGCTAACTGGAAGTTTGCCGGGCTTGCCCTTGGTAGTTGCAAGCTCGGCGATGCGGATAACACGTTGCGACATGAAACGCCCCTTGAAAAAATTCCGCAACACGGTGCGGTACGGGGTGAATCATTATTGAGCCATCGCAAGTCGAATAGCCGGGTGGGTTGACAAAACAAACCCAGCAATTCTTGGCATAGGGTGGGTCGGTTGAAACGGTGGAAAGGGTGGGTGGGTTTAAAAACCTTTCTATATCAATGGCTTGGAAGGTGGGTGGGTTAGGTCGGGGTACGTGGGGCGCCACCCTTCCGGTTCCAGTTGGTGACGGTGCAAATTCTCTCTTTTGCCTCATTGCTAAATGTGCTGTACTTCGGGTGCTCATCAAGATATTTCCGAATGGCGGCCCGAATAGCCTTTCCTGAATCTCGCGGATCGCCATCTTTAGTAACTGCGTGCCAAGCTTCATTCGCTGCAAGCAATTCTTCTGATGACATTGGATGCTCGGGGTCCATGTAAGTGGGCGCTGCCAATAACTGAACAACGGGCTTTTTCGTTTCAACGTACGAAACTGTTTCCGCTTCGTTTTTCAATGCCTTGGTTGCAGAGCGAATGACCTCGGATCGATAAGAGAGAATGTTTTTGCCTTTAACCCATTTCAGGAAGGCGGCTTGAGTAATGCGGGTTTTGTGCGGAATTATTTTGTCGGGATCGGGGGTGTCGGGAAAAACGACTTCTTTCTCCCATTCGCCGTTGTTGTACTCGAAGTGCAACTCGACGGCTCTCGAAAACGGTAGCGTTCCGGAGCATACCGCTTCCTGAATTGCACGTTGGCAAATCATGGCCTTTCGGTGCTGCTCTGGGTGAACCAAGCTTTTTATTTCGGTAAGTCGTGCATCAGGATATTCGTACGGATCGATAGCCGCCCAGAGCATCGCTGCCTCTTCGATAGTCCAGATTTCAACGTTTAGCCAATCTTTAAGGTCGGGTAAGTCGTCAGGAGTCACATTATCCTCATCGTCCTCGGAGTCAAAAGCGATAACGGCGAGAAATGGTCACTCGCCGCCCATTATGCATATGTAACCGGTGAGCCTATGCAGTCCCGCGAAGCGGTATCACGTCGCGCCCGCCCGCAGCTTGTCCAGGTAGTCCGCCCATCGCTGCATCATTTCCCGCCGCGCCGGCAGGTGAGCGGTTCGGTTGTAGGCCCGTCCATTCGGATCGCGGACGGCGTGCGCGAGCTGGTGCTCGATCAGGTCAACCCGTACACCCAGCACTTCATCTAGGATAGTGCGCGCCGTCGCCCGGAAGCCGTGGGCCGTCATCATGTCTTTGCTGTAGCCCATCGAGCGAAGCGCCGCGTTGACGGTGTTTTCGCTCATACAGCGTTCGTTTGTGCGGATGCTGGGGAAAACGTACTTGTCGTGGCCTGTCAGCGGGTGAAGCGAGCGCAGCACGTCGAGTGCTTGACGGGAAAGCGGCACAATGTGGTCGAGGCCCATCTTCATCTTCGTGCCAGGGATGCGCCATTCGGCGGCGTCTAGGTCGAACTCGGCCCACTCGGCGGCGCGCAGCTCGCCAGGACGGACGAACAGCAGCGGCGACAGCTTCAAGGCCGCGCAGGCGTACGGATGACCGCTATAGGCGTAGATCGCCCGCAGCAGTGCGCCGACCTCTGCCGGCCCCGTGATCGCGGCGTAATGAGTCTTCGGTACGGCGGAAAGTGCACCGCGCAAGTCGGCCGTTACGTCACGTTCAGCCAGGCCGCTCGCAACCGCGAATCGGAATACCTGCCCGCATAGCTGCTTGATCTTATGCGCCGACTCCACAGCGCCGCGAGCCTCGATCTTTTGAAGCATCGCCAGCACATCACGCGGTCCGATGGATGCGATGGGCAGAGCACCGATGGCCGGAAACACGTTCCGCTCAAGCCAGGCCGTATTTTTCTCGATCGTGCTTGCGGCGCGGTCGGATGCCGCCTTTTTCAGATAGGTGCGGGCCACGCTCTCGAAGTTGTTCGATGCCGCCAGCGTCTTTGCCGCGCGGTCTTCACGCTTCGCCTGCATGGGGTCGATACCGGCTTTCACCAACTTGCGCGCGTCGTCTCGCAACTGGCGTGCCTCGGCCAGCGTGACAGTTGGATAGACGCCCAACGCCAGCAATCGCTGCTTTCCGCCGAAACGGTAGCTCATGCGCCAGTATTTGCCGGCTTCTTTGACGTGCAGGTACAGCGTCAGGCCGTCCGCGTACTTGTCTCCGGCAGGCTTGCCAGAGTGCTTGACCTGTCGAACAAAGGTATCGGTGAGCGCCATGTTGGTACCTATTCGTTGGTGTTTTTGCACGTACCAACAAAAATACCATCAAATACATGGGTTGTGGTGGCTTTTGATGGCACGACACAGCACAACAAAAAACCCGCGTCCTCTATGAGAATCGCGGGTTTCGACACGTCGTGGTACGTGGTGATACGGTGTTCTGGTGCCTCCGGCCGGAATCGAACCGGCACGCCTTTCGGCGCTTGATTTTGAGTCAAGTGCGTCTACCAATTCCGCCACAGAGGCTGCAAGCGCAGGCGCGCATATTAGCACACGCGATGCCAAACTGACCAGTGTGTGTGGCTGCTATCGGTGTGCGGCCGGCCGGCATTGGGCGCCGCGGGTGTTCCAGCGTATGATCTCGCCTACCTGAGCAAACGAGCCGTCCGGAAAGACGGCCTGCACGATGAAGAATAACAAAATACGCGAGATCATCCTCGGCAAGCCGCTCGACCCCATGAAGAGCGAGACGCGCCATTCGATGGCCCTGGTCGCCTTCCTGGCCTGGGTGGGCCTCGGTGCAGACGGCCTGTCGTCGTCGTCATACGGTCCGGAAGAAACCTTTCGCGCGCTCGGCACGCATACGCATCTTGGCCTGTACATGGCCGTCGCCACCGCCGTCACGGTGTTCATCATCGCGCTGGCCTACAACCAGGTGATCGAGCTGTTCCCGACCGGCGGCGGCGGCTATCGCGTGGCCACCAAGCTCGTCGGGCCGTACCTGGGTCTCGTGTCCGGCTGCGCCCTGATCCTCGACTATGTGCTGACCGTCGCGATCTCGATCGCGTCCGGCGTCGACGCGCTCGCGTCGTTCCTCCCGCTCGGTTTCCAGCCATATAAATTGTGGGCCGAAGCGTTCTTCATCGGCCTGTTGATCGTGATGAACCTGCGCGGGCTGAAGGAGGCGATCCAGATCCTGCTGCCGATCTTCCTCGGCTTCGTCGCCACGCACCTCGTCCTGATCGTGTACGGCATCGTCGCCCATGCGTCGCACCTGCCGCAGCTGGTGCCCGACACGGTGGCCGAGACGGGCGCGCTTGCGCGCGAGATCGGCTGGACCGGCGTGGCCGGCATGCTGCTGCTCGCGTATTCGCAGGGCGGCGGCACGTATACCGGCCTCGAGGCCGTGTCGAACAACGTCAACCTGCTGGCCGAACCGCGCGTGCGCACGGGCAAGATGACGATGTTCTACATGGCGCTGTCGCTGGCCATCACGGCGGGTGGCATCATCCTGCTGTACCTGCTGTGGGAAGCGCGGCCGACGGCGGGCGAGACGCTGAATGCGACCACGTTCCGCCGCATCATCGCCAGCATGGGCCTCGGCAGCGAGCTGGTGAACAAGGTGTTGCTCGCCGTCGCGCTCGCCTTCGAGGCCGGGCTGCTGTTCGTGGCGGCCAACACGGGCTTCCTCGGCGGGCCGTCCGTGCTGTCGAACATGGCAAGCGATTCGTGGGTCCCCCACCAGTTCCGCTATCTGTCCACGCGCCTCGTGACGCAGAACGGCATCCTCGTGATGGGCATCGCCGCCCTGGCGATCCTGTTCTGGACGCGCGGCCAGGTCACGCTGCTCGTCGTGCTGTATTCGATTTCCGTGTTCCTGACGTTCGCGATCTCGCTGTTCGGCCTGTGTCTGTACTGGTGGCGTCATCGCGGGGACGCGCGCTGGGTGCGGCGCTTTTTATTGTCGCTGACGGGTTTCATCATCTGCGCCGGCATCCTGGCCGTGCTGCTCGTCGAGCGTTTCATGCAGGGCGGCTGGGCCACGGCGCTGATCATCGCGGCCATCGCCGGCCTGTGCGTGTTCATCCGCAACCATTATCGCGAAACGAAGCGCGCCATCCGCTCCGTCGACCGCGTGTTCGCCAACCAGCCGTTCGGCCCGGTGACGGAAGCCGTCGATCCGGAACCGGATGCGCAGACGGCCGTGTTCATCGTCGGTAACTCGCGCGGCGGCGGCCTGCACGCGCTGTTGTGGGTATTGCGCATGTTCCCTGGCCACTTCAAGAATTTCCTGTTCGTGAATGCGCGCACGGTCGATGCGCACGCCTACGGCGGCGAGGGCGCGCTCGAGAAGATGCGTATGGACGCGGCGCGCACGCTGGAATACTTCGTCGATTTCTGCCAGAGCCATGGCATGGCGTCGGCGTCGTACATCGGTTTCGGCACGGATGCGGTGGAGGAGGTGACCCGCATGTGCGAGCAGATCAACCGCGAGTATCCGAATTCGATCTTCTTCACCAGCAAGCTGATCTTCGCCTCCGACAACTGGTTCACGCGATTGCTGCACAACCAGGCAGCGCTGGCCGTGCAACGCCGCCTGCACCTGGAAGGCTTGCAGATGGTGATCCTGCCGATGAAGGTGTGATGCCTGCCGGCGCTGCCATCAGCAGCTGAGCTGGCGGCGCAGCGCGCGCAGCGTGCGCACCGGGCCGGTGACTTCGAGCAGGTGATCGCGCACGGTCACCGTGATGTCCGCCCCCTGCTGTTGCGGCCAGCGCGTCGGGCGCATGCGGTAGCGCACCGTGCCGGGACCGCGTTCGGCTGCTATATAGCCGAGACTTTCCATCGCATCGTCCAGCGTGCCGACGAGGTGGCAGGCCGAGAAGCGCGTCGTGACCTCGAGCCGGCCCGGCAGCGTGCGCGCGACCGCCGGCAGCAGGCCGCCCAGCAGTACCGGCACGACGATGTAGCCGAGCGGGGCCGTCGGATCGACCAGATGGAAGGCAATGACCAGCGCGGGCAGGCCCAGCACCATGATCGTCAACAGCAGCATCGGGCGCCGTGCGGCGTCGTGGGACACGGGACGATGCGCTCCCTTCCGGACGCGCTCGATCTCGGAAAACGTCACGCTTTTCATGGAGAGTCCTTTCGTTGAACGACGGCTGGGGTGGCGCCACACACTCCATTTTGATCAAGCTCTCCAATAACGGATTGACTTCTCTCAAATTCGTTTTTTCCGAAATGAACTGTTCTGATTTGGAAAGTTACTAGATGGAATCGCCTTTTCTGGTTGGAAATGAATGGCGTCTGTGCGAGACCTAACGGTTAGCCGGGCAGGCCGCACTTAAGCTGTGTACCGAATCCGATCAATCTCTCAACGGGGCCATCATGACATTCAATTCTCTCGTCCTGGCATCGCAGGTCTGGGGCATGTTGCTGGCGGGGCTGGGCATCTATTCGACGCTGGCATGGCGCAGGCAGCAGCCGGTGCGTGTGCGCGCGGGCGGCAGGCGCCGATAAAAAAAGCCACCCGCGACGGGTGGCTCGGCGGTCAGCGCACGCGCCGGAACAGGCGGAAGCGTTCGTCGCGGTCGGAGGGGCGGCGGCCTTCCCACAGCAGGGTCCAGTCGCGCCCGTTGAACGGGAGCGCCGCACCGCCGCGCACCAGCGCGCCGTTCTGCGTTGGACCATGCGGGACCGTCTTCTGGCTGACGCTGTCCTGCAGCAGCATGAAGCTGCACGTGCCGCCGTCGACGGGGGCGAGAGGCAGGTGGCCGAAGTAGGCGAACGAGGCGCGCTGGGCCGGGCCGACGTTCGTGTCGATGCAGTCGGCGTCGGCCGGCAGGCGGGCGGCGATCTGCTGGGCCACGCTGGCGTAGCTCTTGCCGTAGTTCAGGTCCGGCAGGAACAGCGTCATCAGCAGTACCCACAGCAGGATCAGGCCGCCCGAGGACAGCACCACCGCGCGCCACAGCACGGAGGGCTGGCGCGACAGGCGCCAGCGCACGAGGAAGATCCAGCCGACTGTCGCCGCGGCGGCGACGAGGAAGGCGACGATGCCGAATTCCGGCTTGAAGCCTGGCACCAGCTTGAGGACGTTCCTGGCGAGCTGCGCTGGCCAACCCGTCAGCTTGGCGATCCAGAACAGCCAGACGAGGCCGCCCAGCAGCGTGAGCACCATCACGGAGAACCAGTCGATCGCATTGATTGCGCCGCGTTTCATCGTCGGCAGGCCGAACGCGGCCATCAAGGCCATCGGTGGCAGCAGCTTGAGCAGGTCGCCGCTTTCCGGCACGGGGTCGCACAGGATCACGAGCGTGAGGACGCCGACGAAGCAGGTCGGCAGGATGATGTGCAGCAGCCCGTGCTGGCGGCGCCAGGCCCAGGCGGCCCAGGCGGCGAACGGCCAGGCCGGCCAGAAATACCAGATGCCGACGCGGAAGAAGGCCTTCAGCGCATGCCAGCCGGGTATGCTCAGCTGCTCCGAGTTCCAGGCCAGCCATGCGCCGACGGGCGACAGGCCGTAAGGATGGGCCAGCGTGGCCGGCGCCGCCCACACGAGCCAGACCAGCACGGCGGCGCCCGCGGCCTGGCCGAGGTGGCGCAGCAGCGGCGCGGACGGCAGCTTGAGGAAGCGGGTGCACAGGTAGAGCGCGGCCAGCAGGGCCAGCGGCGGGGCGAAGCCGCGCGTCAGCGTGAGCAGGCCCAGCGCGACGCCGACGAGCACGGCGTTGCGCGGCGTGCTGTCTTCGATGTAGCGCACCGAGCGGAACAGGAACCAGGACAACAGCGCACCTTGCAGGGTGACGGCCAGCGTCTCGTGGCTGTGCTGCAGCAGGCCCAGGCAGCCGAGATAGATCAGGACGGCCGTGTCGGCCAGGGTGCGGCCGTAGGCATCCGGTTCCGGCTGGCCGCCGAAGGCCAGGCGCAGTGGCTGGGCTTCCGAACGCCGGCCCAGGTGGAATGCCGTGTGCCACAGCGATACGGTACCCAGCACGAAGATGCCGATGGTCGAGATGCGCGCGCCGAGCACGTCGCCCACGAGCCAGCCGAACAGCTTGATGCACAACGCGCCGAGCCAGAACGCCAGCGGCCCTTCCTCGGGGGCGGGCAGGCCGGCGATGTGCGGCAGCAGCCAGTCGCGGACGCCGCCATGCGCCATCGTCCACATGATGCCGAAGCTGGCGGCATCGTCCTTCCACGGATCACGCCCGATCAGTCCCGGCAGGATGTACAACAGGCCGAGTGCGTATAAAGCCCAGCGTGGCAGCGCGAGGGTGGCGGCGGCGGGAAGGCGGACGGGTTTCATCGATAGCGCGAAGTGATGCAATAAATTAATGTCGCGTAGTATAAGCGGGCCATGGCATAGCGTCGCGGTTGGCATTGCTACCAGGCGTAACGCGGGTTGGCGACGACGAAAAAAAAGGAAGCCCCGGGGCTTCCTTTGGAGAAGCCCGCAGGCTTCCCGGGTGTTCGCTCGTCGGGGACTTAGCCGTTGGCGACACTGGTCTTCGAACCGACCGAGCCGAACTTCTGGCGGAACTTCTCGACGCGGCCAGCGGTGTCGACGATCTTGTGCTTGCCGGTAAAGAACGGGTGCGATTCAGCGGAGACCTCGATCTTGACCAGCGGGTAATCTTTACCTTCGAAATTGATGGTTTCGCGGGTGGCGATGGTCGAACGGGTGATGAATTTGAAATCGCAGGACAGGTCGTGGAACACGACTTCGCGGTAATCCGGATGGATATCGGTTTTCATGGT
>Ga0070660_100002109_pt1 | contig 13715 bp, 7 predicted proteins | sample KBSC33metaG_FD_64670 | JGI IMG/M metagenome (GOLD analysis project Ga0070660, IMG submission 64670) | Corn rhizosphere microbial communities from Kellogg Biological Station, Michigan, USA - KBS C3-3 metaG | ecosystem: Host-associated > Plants > Roots > Rhizosphere > Soil ... | reverse complement strand
GGGGGTTGCCGGAACTGCCTTCGCGCAGAACGCCACCACGCAGAATGACCAGAACCAACCGCAAACCCTGCAGACCATCGTGGTCACGGGTTCGCACATTCGCCGCGTGGACCTGGAAACTTCCAGTCCCGTGGTAGCCGTCACATCTCAGCAGATTCAGGCGACCGGCAAGCTGACGTTGGGCGACGTGATTCAGAACCTTCCGGTGATCACCGGTGGTGTTGAAAACCCGCGCGTCAACAACGGCGGCGGTTCGGGCCAAACCTTGGTTGGCCTGCGTGGCTTGGGCTCCAGCCGTACGCTGGTGCTTGTCGATGGTCAGCGTGTTGTCAGCTTCCAGGGCGGCGGTGTTGATCTGAACTCGATCCCTACCGCTGCGGTCGAGCGCATCGAGGTACTGACCGACGGCGCATCAGCCGTATACGGTTCCGATGCGATCGGCGGCGTCATCAATATCATCCTGAAGTCGAACTACCAAGGTGCCCAGTTCTCGGCCAACTATGGTATTTCCGATCACGACGATGGCCAGCGCCAAGGCGCAAGCTTCGTCTTTGGCCAGACGTCGGATAAGGGTAGCATTCTCGCCGGCATCGACTACAACAAGTTCGATCCGGTGTACCAGGCGCAGCGCAATTACTCGAAGGACGCCCTGAGTCTGTCGGCCACCAATACCAACGGCAGCAGTGTGGCCTTGCCGGGATCGGGGGTGGCCGTGGTTCCTGGCGGTTCGTCTTATGCCGCGCGCGATCGCATCATCGGCGTGACGGGCGCTGGCAACCCGGCGGGTTGCGGCAGTCTGTCGTTGAATGAAAGCGCCGCCAGCGCAGGCACCAGTCCCACCACCCCGGCCGACTACCACTGCTTCGGCACTGCCGACAGGTATAACTACGCGTCGGTCAACTTGTTGATGACCCCGCAGGAACGCACCAATGCGTTCTTCAAGGGCACGTATCATTTAAGCGACAACGTAGACTTCTACGCCACCGTCAATCACCTCAAGACTTCGTCGGCAGCCAATCTTGCGCCGGCGGTATTCGGGACAGGTGGACCCTTCGATACCGGCTTTTTGATCTCCAAGGACAATTACTACAATCCGTTCAAGGTTGACTTCTCGCCGCATGGCAATATCTATGCCGCGCGCGCGTTCCCGGCCGGCGATCGCCATTTCGCAAATACGTTCACCAGCGATCAGGTGGTTAGCGGATTCAAGGGCAACTTCAACCTCGGCCAGCAGAATTGGCAATGGGACGTGGGCTACAACTACGGCCACATTTCGCAGCTCATTACCAACTATGGCTTGCCCAACCAGAACGTCCTGAACAAAGACGCCGGTCCCTCGTTCATGAATTCGGATGGTGTGGTGCAGTGCGGTCACTCGGCCGCCGATGCGATTTCGCTCAGTGATTGCACGCCGTTCGATCCGTTCAACCTGTTCAATGCGAACAGCCAGGCGGTGCTCGCGTCCGCGGCTTCTCCGGCCATGGTCAACGTCTTTTATCTCTCGCGCGCAGCGCATGCTGACGTTAGCGGTGGCCTGTTCGACTTGCCGGCCGGCTTGGTGAGTTTGGCGGCGGGTGTGTCCTACCGGAAGGAATACACCAACAATACCGTGAGCAATGATCTGCTCATCAACAAGGCCGCCGGCTATACCTGCACCTTGGGCAGCGCTTGCACGTCGAAACTGCAGGGCGGTTTCAACGTCAAGGAAGTGTACGCGGAAATGTTCATCCCGATCCTCAAGGATCTTCCGTTCGCGCGCGCCCTGAATGTCACCTTGGGCGACCGTTACTCCAAGTACAACACTTTCGGCAGCACCAACAACTGGAAGATCGGTGTCGAATATCGCCCAATCGATGATCTGTTGCTGCGCGGCACGGTGTCCACCGTTTTCCGTGCGCCGACCATCAGCAACGTCTTCGGTGCTCCGGCGAGCAGCGCGCCACTGCTGAGCGCCGACCCCTGCGACCACATCACCGTGGCGAACCCTGCCTGCGTGAATGTGCCGCTCGATGGAAGCTTTGTCGATACGGCAGTCGCCTCCGGTCAGCAGATCAAGGCGATCACCACGGGCTCCACCTATGCCGGCTTCCCGCTGGGGCCTGAAAGCGGCAAGTCCTTCGATTTCGGCGCGGTGTACTCGCCGCATTTCGTGCCGGGTCTGTCGGTGACTGCGGACATCTGGCGCATCTACCTGAACAACGTGATCACCACGGTGGGCGCGCAAAGCGTACTCAACATGTGCTTTGCTGGGCAGACGGTGTACTGCTCGATGATCCAGCGTACCGCGTCGGCGAATCCGGCTTTGGCCGGACAGCCTTCACTGTTCATTCTGCCCACCGCGAACTTGGGCCGCTTCGACGTCAAGGGCGTGGACTTCTCGGCCAATTACAAGGCGCCGCAGTTCTCGTTCGGCCAGTTCAACGTAGGCGTCAACGCGACCTACATGAATCAGGCGAAGATCCAGTCTGCACCGGGCCAACCGGGCAACTCGACCTTGAACTATGTGGGCGTGATGGCCTCGACCGGTTCGTCGTTGCAGGCTTCCTGTCCTGGCGGCGCGCCAGGTGCGATTTGCTACTTCCCGCGCTTGCGTGCCAATGGCACCTTGGGCTGGCAGTTGGGCCCTTGGGACGCACAGTGGACGATGCAGTACATCAGCCACTTCGACGTGGGTTCGGCTGATCCGCGACAGGGCGCCACCGCCGCAACCGGCTTTACCCCATCTGGACCTGCCGGCCCGTACGTCTTGCACTACGGCGCGTACGTCTACAACAACGTCACGATGGGCTACAACATCGAACCGATCAACACCCGCATCGACGTGGGCGTGGACAATGTGTTCGACAAGCAGCCGCCTGTCATCTACGCCAATAATTCGCAGAACGCCAACACCGATCCGAACGATTTCGACACGCTGGGCCGCTACTACTGGGCTCGCCTGACCGTGAAGTTCTGATCAGACTGCGCAGCTTCAACCTTTTGGGCCGCACGGGTATCCTCGTGCGGCCCATTTCTTTTGTGTTCCGATGACCGAGCCCATGACAGATCCGATTGTCGCCGCGATCCAAGCCGGCGATCCGCGTTCCGCTGGACGCCTGTGTGGCGATCAATTACGGCAGACCCCCGATGACGCCAATTTGCTGGTGCTGCTGGCATTGAGTCTTTGGCAGCAAGGCGATCACGCCGAGGCACTGAAGATTTATGCGCGGTTGACGCGCTTGTATCCCGAAGACAGCGTGCACTGGCGCAATTACGCGGTCGCCCTCCGTAAGGCAGGGTATCTGGAAGCATCCGAAAGGGCGTATGCAACCGCCGTCGGCCTGGTACCGGGCGATGCGGAGCTGCTGGAATTGCACGGATTGGTGCAAATGGATTTGGGCAGGCTGGTGGAGGCAGGCGAAACGCTGTTGGCCGCGTTCGGGAGGTCCCCCGATTCGCCTTCCATCCGCATTCACGCCGCGCTTGTTTGTGCGGCTTGCCGCGATTTGCGTGCCGAAGATCTGCTTCGCCCTTGGCGGCAGTGGTTGCCTCTGGATGACTATCTGCAGTCGCAACTGGCCGAGGCTCACGCGGCGCAAAACAACTTGGTGGCCGCGCTGGAGCTTATGGAGGACCTGTCGCGTCGCCGACCTGAGGAACGCCGCGTGCGGTTGCGGTTGGCCGGACTTTATGAACGGATGAATCGTATCGAAGAAGCCGAGGCGATGCTGGATGGTGTCGTGGCCCAAGGCGGCGAGGCCGACCCGGACAAAAGCGTGACCCGCGAAATAGCTCATTTGCGGGCGCGTTTCGCCGAGCGACGGGGTGGCTACACGACCGCTCGTGACATCCTTGAGCGTACCGGTCCACGCAACGAGCACGACTTTGCACATTGGTTCGAGTTGGCGCATGCGTGCGACCGGCTGGGCGACGCCAAGGCGGTCATGGCAGCGCTGCAAATCGCGCATTCCATCCAGATAGCCGGTATCAAAAGTATCCACCCGCGATGGTTCGAGTCGGATCGCAAATCGCCGCTGATCCAGAAAGGCCGCGTAACCCAGGCCGATTACGCCAGATGGCCGGCGCTTCAGGCGCCCAACGCGGCGCAATCGCCGGTGTTCGTGGTCGGGTTTCCACGCTCGGGAACGACCTTGCTGGAACAAATGTTGGACGCTCATCCGCGTTTGCAGTCAATGGACGAGCGTCCGTTCTTCCATATGCTGACTCGTCAGCTGGAGAACAGTACCGGTTTCCAGGTGCCACAGGATCTGGGCAAGTTGGACCAGCGTGACTGCGATGAATTGCGCAAGGGTTATTTGATCCGCGCATGCGGGAAGGTGCCGCGGCGCTGGGATGCACAACTGGTCGACAAAAATCCGATGAATATGCAGTGGCTGCCCATGATTCATCGCCTGTTTCCGTCGGCTAAGTACATATTCGCCTTGCGGCACCCTTGTGATGTGCTGCTGAGCAATTACATGCAAAACTTCATGGCAGACACCTTGGGAGCAGCGTGCGCCGACTTGAAAACCCTGGCAACCGCCTACGTTGAAACCATGCGGTACTGGCTCCACCACGTGGAGCTGTTCAGGCCTGCGGTATTCGTGTCGCGATACGAAAACTTGGTCGCTCATCCGTTGGAGCAGACGCAGAGAATCGCGAGCCATCTTGGACTGGAAGATGCAGAAACCATGCTGGGATTCGACCGGCGGGCCCGCGAGAAAGAGTTCATCGCCACTCCCAGTTACACGCAGGTGATTGAGCCGATCAACAGCGGGGGGATCGACCGCTGGCAGCGCTACAGGGAATATTTCGAACCGGTGTTGCCGATTCTCGAACCGATGCTGGAGCACTGGGGTTACACGACGGAAACCCAAGCTGCCGCAATGGGGCATTGAGGTGGGTGTCGGCGACCGCATGTTCGAGCCACCAGCGCCGGATCTGGCGAAGATCCACGCGCGACTTGCAAGGTCGCCGCCGCAACTTCGCGGGCTAATCCAGCGGGCCGGCGACGCGATCGCGATGGGGGATATGAGAACCGCGCAGGCAACCTTGGCGAACGCGTTGGTACTTGCGCCGGGCCAGGCCGACGTGCTGCGACTGTACGGCTTGTTGCTGGCGCGCGTCGGAAACATGGCCGCCGCGATCGCAAATTTCGAGGCGGCATTGCGTGCCGCACCGGACGACGCCATGGGCTATTGGCAGTACGCGCAGGTATGCGAGGAAACCGGCGATGTTGCAATGGCGTGGCGATTACGCGAACACGCCGCGCAGCATCTACCCGACTCACCCATGGCATTGGCGGATTTGGGCGAGCATCTGGCGCGTCATCAACAGCCGGATCGTGCTTTGGCGCCGCTCGAACTAGCCACACGCCTCGCGCCCGATTATGCGCCGGCGCAATTGCGGTTGGGAACCGCACTGGTTTCCTATGGACGGATCGAAGCAGGTGCCGCGGCGATCCGCAAGGCGATAGCCATCGAGCCCGCATTCGGCGCGGCGTGGCTGGAGCTTGTCGATATCAAGACGGTAGCCATTGCCGACGGTGAAACGAAACTCTTGCGAGAGCAACTTCGACGAAAGGACATCGATGGAGGTGAACACACTGCGATGAAGTTCGCGCTGGCACGCGTGTGCGAGGAGCGTGGCCGCTACCAGGAGGCGCTCGAGCTGCTGATGGATGCCAACGCCAGGCGCAAACGCGAAGTCGGCAGTTGGGATGCTGCGTGGTTCCAGACGCAGGCTCGGCTGATGCCTCAAGTATTCGGTACGCAGTACGCGACGACCGAAGACACGCACCTTGGCGAACAGGTGATCTTCGTTGTCGGAATGCCGCGCTCGGGCACCACGCTCGTTGAGCAGATATTGGCCGCGCATCCAGTTGTGCGGGGCGCCGGGGAACTGGGCGAACTGGCACAGGTGCTGGCCGAGGAATCCGCTCAGAGACGGCGGCGCTTCCCGGAATGGGTTCCCGCAGCGACGGCGCAGGACTGGCAACGGCTAGGGCAGCGTTACCTCGAATTGACCGCGCGCCATCGCGACGGCCACACACGTTTCACCGACAAGATGCCGAACAACTGGCAGGCGCTTGGCGCCATTCGGGCAATGTTGCCGGCTGCACGCATCGTGATTTGCCGGCGCGATCCGCTGGAAAATTGCTGGTCGTGTTTCAAGCAATACTTCTCGCGCGGGTGGGAGTTCACCTACGACATCGATCAGCTTGCATTGTTCTGGAAGGTGTTCGACTTGGCTTCGTCATCGTGGGCGGCACGCGCACCCGCTCATATCCGTGAGCAGAGTTACGAAGCGCTGACCGACGAGTCGGAACGGGAAATTCGCGCGTTGCTGGAATTCTGCGGGTTGCCGTATGATCCGGCATGTCTTGCGTTTCACCGGGCTCGCCGCAATGTGCACACCTTGAGCGCGGGCCAAGTGCGCCAGCCGATGCGCCGGCACGTCGATACCGCTAGGGCTTACGGCAACCTGCTCGACCCTTTGCGAACTGCGCTTGGGATGGAACCCGCAGAGGCGCCAGACACCAGCGCACCGGAAGCTTGAGCACAACGAGTCGCCTGTCCGCCCTGTCACCGGCATTGACCGAGGGGTATCGCAGTGCCATTGAAGCGAACCATGCAAATCGAGGGACGTCCGATCCGCGTGTATGACGGATTGGTGGCCTTGCCGCACGTGAAGCAGTTGACCGAGGCGTTTCTCAGCGCCAATTTCGTGCGCAATGAAGTGGCACGTCCGGACACCGGCCAGTTTCGGCACTGGGTCTTGAATATTCCGTTGGAAGCCGCGGCGCAACTCATCGTTTATCAGCCAACCTTGGATGCGGTCCGCGATTTCGAGGGAGGCAATCCTTATCGGATCTATCGCTGCTACTGTAACCATGCGGCCTATGGCGACATGTTGTTCACGCACACCGACGCGCAGCCGGGCCAACAGGGATTGACCGCACTGTGGTACATCGCGCCGGAGTGGAATGTAGAGTGGGGCGGGGAAACCCTGTTCTACGATTCGGGGATGGATGCCGACGCTGTCGTAGCGCCAAAGCCCGGCAGGCTCGTGATATTCGACGGCTCGATTACTCATGTAGGCCGCCCACCCAGTCGAATTTGTTATGCGCCTCGCTACACTCTGGCCTTCAAATTGGAGCCTTTGTCGCCTTGAAAGCGACGCTGAAGCTCCGGAAGATGTGGAGCGTAATGTATCCAACGCCCGATGGATCCGGTGTGTACCGGTTGCCGTGCTTGCCACAAGCTGGCGGTGCTGATTGTCGATGTGACGGGTAAGTCGCCAGCTTCCCTGGGTGCAACGGGCAGGTCGAGCCATTCTGCCAACGCCGACACTGTCGTTTCTGGAGCTGCGACCAAGCCCTCGTAAGGGACTGCCCGGATTGCATCCGGGTGGTGTTCGCGCGCGAGACTCATCATGCGCGCTGCGTCGCGCATTACCAACCCAATGTCGCCGAAGTCGTAGCTGTACCCTTGCACATCTTCAAGAAAACATTGCATCCATAGTGACAGGGCCGTGTCGCGTGCATCGCGTTGGCAATGGATGATTCTGGCGTCTGGAAACATCGCGAGCGCAAGGTCGATGTAGCGGAAGTTGAGCGGTTGCTTGTCGATGAACCAGCGCGCGTCAGACGCGGCGTCGTCCTGTCGCGACTTGGTGGCGTACAGGGTTGCGGCACGCGCCAGCGCGGGTTGGCCCACGCTGCCGCACAGTTCGGGTTGCGACGCCAAATGGCTCAGTGTCGGAAGTTCGCCACGATTGCAGACGCCAGGATATCGCGACAACAGTTCCGCAAGCAGGGTGGTGCCCGTACGCGGCATGCCGACGATGAAAACCGGTGCGAATCCGTGTACCGAAGTCGCCACGGCAGTGAGTGGCGTCGAGGCAAGTCGCGTTTCAATCGATCGTCGCCATCCCTTGCGTGACCATGGTGTCAGCCGGTGACGGATGGCGTTGCCTTCGCGAAAGTGGTGTGCCGCGTCAGCGTAGTTTCCAACGTCGTCGTGGGCTTTGCCCAGCGCGAAGTGCAGTTCGGCGCGTGCGAGCTCGGACAGCTCTTCACGTTGCAGGCCGGCGTGGAACCGCGCGAAATCGGGGTGCCGGTCATCCGTGTAGCGCAAGGTCGATGCCAGCCCTATCGGGACGTGCCATTCCCAAGCCCGGTCGTCGTGGTCCAAAGCAAAAAGATCATGCTGGCGAGCTTGGTCGAAGTCGCCCAGCTGAATCGCCAGCATGCCAACGTAGGCGTGCAGTCGCGAATCGTGCGGATTTGCTGAAATCGCTGCCTTGGCGATCTCCGCTGCATCTCGCTTCCGTTCGCAGTCGTCCAGTAGCTCGATCGCCGTGATCGCCAGGTTGGCATCGCGAACATTGGGTTCTCTGCTCACGCAAGCCAGCATCGTCGCTGCTGCCGATGCTGTCCGTCCCTGTTCAATCAAGATGCGCGCCAGCGAGAAAGCCGATGCTGCATCGTCGCTGTTCTCGTTGAGCAATGTACGCAGAATCGCTTCGGCCTCTGCACAACGTCCGATTTGCTGAAACAATCCCGCTTGGGCCCGGCGCAAGTCCACGGACGTCGGATGTTGCTGGAGTGCATCGGTCAACGACGTCGCAGCCGATTTCCATTCGCCGCGCAGCATGCAGGCACGGGTGATGGCCAGCCATGCCTGTTTGCTAAGCCAGGTCGCCAAGCCTCAGTCTCCGAACTGCGGTACACCGAGGCACGACCGCAACGGGTCGAGCAAGTCGCCGTACGCCTGTGTATGTGCGGTATCGCTGCGCAACGGCTGGCGGACCTGGGTGGCGCTGGGCGAGCGCACTTCACGTTGGGTGTCGTGGAATCTGAGGCAGGCGTCCTCGAAAGGCAAGCCGCAGAAATCCAGCAGGCCGTGGATTGCCTTGTCGGGTTCGGCTACTAATGTTTCGTAGTGGTGCTGGTAAACGTTGGCAGGATGGATCGCGGCGAAGCGATTAACCGTGCGAGCAAAATCCCGCCAGAACGCGGCGATGTCCTCCGGCGTGCGGGCATATTCACTGCCTTCCGGCAGCAATTGCCGGTAGCACGAGAAGCAGGTTTCCAGTGGGTCGCGGTGGCAGACGATGATGGATGCGCCCGGCAACATTGCACGGATTGCGCCGATGTGCATCCAGTTCCCGGGCAGCTTGTCGGTGAAGTACGGGCGGCGTTCGCGCCAATGCGACGTGCGTTCCAGATAACGTTCACCTAAGCGCCGCCAGTCTTCGGAATGCATGTCTTCAACCCATTGCGGGTATGGCTTGCCACGCAGGCGTGACTCCTCGGCCAGCAGCAGCGACAGATCGGGGAGTTCCCCCGCGCCTTCCACCAGTGAGTGCGAGGCGAGAATCTGCTCGACCAACGTCGTGCCGGAACGCGGCATGCCGACGATGAACAAGGCTTCCCTACCGAAATCGGTCGGCGCCGTTGGAGCCGGCGGCGTGAATGCTCGATTGATGGTTTCTACCAGCACTGAGAATGCCGGCGCGTTCCATTTCTGATGCAAGCGCGCGATCGCATTGGCGCGCTTCAGAGCGTCCAGCGATTCGCGATAGCTGCCCTGCTCGTCAAGGGCCTTTGCCAGCGCAAAGCCAATGGCGATGCGGTCATTGTCACTGGCGCGGCTTTCGTGCGCTGCCGCCTGCATGCGCTCGACGTCAGCGGCTGTCAATGCACCGGTGCGCAAGTCAGCCAAGCCCCACCAGGCCATGCCGGCCCAAGGCCGCTTGTGCAGAACCTTGCGGTATTCCGCAGCAGATCCTTCGGCGCGGCCCTGCATGCGCAGCATGTCGGCCAGCAACGCATGAGTGTCTGTGTTTTCGGGATCAAGTTCAACCGCGCGCTGAAGCGCGGCAACGGCTTCGTCGTTGCGTACGCAGCGCGTCAACATCACCCCTAAGTTGTACCAGGCCGTGGCCAATCCGGGCTCGAGCTCACAGGCTTTCCGCAGCGCCCGGATGGCGCCATCGAAGTCACCCCCGGCGCCCAGCACCATCCCCTGGGTGTTGTGGTACAGCGCGTCCATCGGACGCAACGCGACGGCCTGCTCCATCGCCTTGCGGGCGGAGGCATGATCTCCCCGCATGTTGAGGATCCCCGCGTGCAAGCGCAGTATTTCAGGATGGCTTGGGTACGCGGCAAGGACGGGTCGGAGCTGTGCCGCGGCTTGGTCGGAGCGTCCCAAGGCAAGCGCCTGAGCGGTTGCGACGACGCGCTGTGCGGCTTCGTTGTCCAAGCCTGCGAGGCGTGGGACGTTCATGCCGAAACCAGCCAGCGGCGGCGGCCGGGATGGATGGAGTCGATGGGACGGGGATTCATGCGGGCGGGCCGTTTGATGCCAACTGGTTATCATAAAGGAACGTACCGCAGTGGATGCCGAAATGCCGGCCGCGGCCACTGGGCGTGGTATCACGGAGTTCGAACATGCCGGGACACGACCGCCCCGAAAACGCCTTGCTGGCGAAGTTTGTTGAAAGGTGCCGAGGATTCGGCGAGTCCGCCGCGCGCGCCGGGCTGGTGGAAGCGTTGTCCGCGCGCTTTACGGATGCGGAAGAAGTGTGGCGGCGAGCAGCCGAAAGCTTGCTGCGCGCGGGGTACGCGCCTGCCGCCGCAGAGGTACTAGATGTGGCGATCGCGCGGTTTGCGGGTACGCCGGCGTTGCGCTACTGGCGTGGCAATGCACTGCGCATGGATGGGCTCCACGATGCGGCCGAACGCGAGTTTCGGGCAGTCCTGGCGGCTGTCCCTGCACACCGTGATGCGGCGTTCTCGCTCGCGCACATGTTGCGGGAAAGTGGACGATTCTCGGCGGCCACCGAGGTGGTTTGCGCCTCCCTTCGAGCTTGTGCCGGCGACAGGCAGCACGTCGTCGCGGGGCTCGTATTTCTGCGGGAATGCGATGCGCACGTTCAAGCGTCTGCCGTGGCAGTGGCCGCGCGGGAACGCTGGCCCGAGTGTGCTCGAATCTCGGCACTGGCTGCAGAATTCGCCTTGGCGACGGGCGACTTCGAGGGGGCCCGTGCCGCGTTATACGCCGCGCTGGATGGCAACCCGGGCGATGGGATGAGCTGGCTCCGCCTGGCCTACTGTGGTCGTTGCACAAACAGCGCGGACCCCGATCTGCGTCGCATCGAACACGCATGGCGCAACGGCGTGCATGATGGCGAGGCCCGGACATGCTTGGGTTTTGCATTCGGCAAGATGTTGTCCGACATTGCTGAATATTCCCACGCGGTTTCGGTATTGCGGGAGGCGAATGCCGCTGCTGCGGCACAAGCTCGGTGGTGCGTCTCCGACTGGCGTGCTTTCGTGGACCACCGCCTCAAGGAACCCGGGCTGCCGCAGGCGGGATCTGCGGTGGACTATGTGCCGGTGTTCGTTGTCGGCTTGCCGCGTACAGGCACGACATTGGTAGCCTCGCTGTTGGCCCGGACCGGCGAACTTCGCAATCGCGGCGAACTCAATTGGATCGACGCCATGTACCACTTGCTCGATCGGCAGGGTCGCTTGCACGATCGCGATGCGCTTGCGTCGACGAGTGCAATGGTGCGTTCGCAATTGCGCCGAGACGATCCGCCTGTCGGCTGGTACCTGGACAAGAATCCACTGAACTTTCGCTATCTCGATCTCATTGCGGCCATGTTTCCCGGTGCGAAAATCATCCACTGTCGACGGGGACGGCGGGATACGGCACTTTCGTTGTGGACACAGCGCTTCGCGCACGCCGATCTTGGATTCACCTACAATTTTTCCGACATCGCCGCCTTCATGGAAGGTTATGACAGGCTGGTCGAGCACTGGCACCGCGCCTTGCCGCTGGCATGGTTCGACATGGACTACGGAGCATTGGTGAAAAATCCGGAGGAGACGATGCGCAGCGTGCGGCGTTTCCTGGGCATGCCTGATGGTCGTGCCATGGCCAATCCAGCCGACACGCAAGCGATTACCACGGCAAGCGTTTGGCAGATTCGACAACCCCTGTACGCCAGTTCCATGGGCCGGTGGCGCGGCTATGCGGCACATCTGCCAGAACTGGAACGGATGTTCTGACGCGGGTAAGACAACGCATGCCCAACGACGTCCATGAGCAAATCGACAGCGAATTTGCCGCCGCCAAGGCGGCATGGGCGCGCAACGATTCGGCGTGTGCCGAAGCAATGCTGCGCGCACTCAATGCGCGAGTGCCTGCACGCGAGGACGTTGTCAGGCTGCTCTGCAATGTGCTGCGCAATCAAGGTCGGCTGAGTGCGGCGGCCCAACTTGCTTTGGACTTGTGCGGGGCGAGCAATTTCGACCAGGACGTATGCTTGCGCAGTGCCGATTTTGCGCGACAGTGCGATCGCCATCCTGTAGCAGCGCGGATCTGCGATGACGCGCTTGCGCACGGCCCCGCATCTGCTGACTTGCTATTGCTGGCGGCGCATGTGGCTCGCGAAGCTGGTGACTTCGATCTCGCGCGCGAGCGTTATCTCCGGGCGCTCGATGCGGGCGTTGATCCGGAACGGCAGCATGTCTTCGGCGCATTGGCGAATACCAGGCGTTTCACGAATCTTGGCGATCCGGATATCCGCCGTTTCGAACGGCATTTTCACGACAGCGCATATTCGAACCGGTCCCGTGCGTCCGCGGGTTTCGGGCTGGCGAAAGCGCGGAACGACTTGGAGGACTATGTCGCTGCGGCCAAGGCATTGCGCGAAGCCAATGCAATGGTGCGCTCGGTGCAGGGCTGGGATGCGGCATTCTGGCGTTTGTTCGTGACCACCCGCATGGACGAGCGTGTCGCTCCCTCCATAAGAAGTGCATTGGGCGACTTCGTGCCGGTATTCATTATCGGTGTTCCGCGCAGCGGAACGACCTTGACGGCAAGCCTGTTGGCACGCGCGAGCGGCGCGCGCGATCGCGGTGAGTTGCGGACGCTGCGCTTTATCGCGGATCAACTGGTTGCAGGAAGACATCTCGGCAGCCCATCAGCGCTGGCCGAAGCCGCCGGCCTTTATCATGTGCTGGCTGTTCAGGACGATGCGCCGGCCAAGTGGTATATCGATCAGGATCCGTTGAACTTCAGGCATCTGCACGTTGCGGCTGCGATGTTTCCGCAAGCCAAAGTGATCCATCTGCGGCGTGATCCGCGCGATACGGCGTTGTCGCTGTGGAGTCAGGATTTTGCCCACCACGATATGGCATTTGCGTACGATTTTGGAGACATCGCGCCTTACATGGAAGGACACGACGCGTTGATGCAACACTGGAAGCAGTCGTTGCGTGTCCCGATCCACGAACTCGATTATGAGAATTTGGTCACCGATACTGAAGCGACGTTGGCGAGCCTCTGCGATTTTATCGGTGCGCCTGCAGGCGGGCGGAGCCCTTCCGATGAACGCGCGCCCGTGCAATCGGCGAGCGTCTGGCAGGCGCGCCAACCGGTCTATTCAACTTCGGTAGGACGCTGGCGGCATTACGCGCCGTACGTGCCTGAACTGGCGCAATTCGGGAAGCGTAATTGAAAAATGAAGGGCACGGCTTGCGCCATGCCCTTCGTTGCATCGGTCGTTGAAACAAACGTTCAATAGCGATAATGATCGGCCTTGTACGGCCCTTCCATCGGCACGCCGAGGTAGTTGGCCTGGTCTTTCGAAAGCTTGGTGAGCTTCACGCCGATTTGCTCCAGGTGCAGGCGTGCGACTTCCTCGTCGAGCTTCTTGGG
>Ga0070660_100002106_pt1 | contig 13727 bp, 16 predicted proteins | sample KBSC33metaG_FD_64670 | JGI IMG/M metagenome (GOLD analysis project Ga0070660, IMG submission 64670) | Corn rhizosphere microbial communities from Kellogg Biological Station, Michigan, USA - KBS C3-3 metaG | ecosystem: Host-associated > Plants > Roots > Rhizosphere > Soil ... | reverse complement strand
CCGCACGAGCCCGGTGGCCGCACCGGGATCGGGGAGCTCGCCAAGCCGCAGGCCCTCCCATTTCCCCTCTCACAACGACGACAACTCGTCGCGGACGCGGCCGAACAGCTCGATCGACTGCAGCACGTCCTCGTGCCGCATCGTGCCGACGCTCGTCTGCATGAGGAAGCGATCGTGGCCGAACAGCTCGTGCTGGAAGCGGATCTTCTCGACGACGTCTGCGACGGAGCCGACGACGAGCGCGCCGCGGCGCGTGACCAGCGCGTCGAAGTCGGGACGTTGCGTCGGCGGCCACCCGCGCTCGCGCCCGATTGCGGTCATCATCTCGCTCCACGCCGGGTAGAAATCGTCCGGGTCGCCGACGTACCCGTGCGAGTTGATGCTCAGGCGCGTGCCACCGGCACGACGGAAGACGTCGGCGAACGGCACGAAGCGCTCCGGCAGGCCGCCGATGATCGCGAGCGCCATGCCGACGCCGAGCGATCCGGCGCGCGCTGCCGACTCGGGGTTGCCGCCGACGCCGATCCAGACGGGAAGCGGCTGTTGCACGGGCGTCGGATAGACACCGTGCGCCGCGGGGTCGCTGCGGAGTGCGAGCAGCTGCGCGAGCTTTTCCACGAACAGACGGTCGTAGTCGGCGAGGTCGTAACCGAACAGCGGGAAGGACTCGATGAACGAGCCGCGGCCGAGCATGATCTCCGCGCGCCCGCCGGAGATGAGGTCGACCTCGGAGAACTGCTGCAGCACTCGGATCGGATCGTCGGAGCTGAGCACGGTCACGGCGCTCGTCAGCCGGATGCGCTTCGTGCGCGCCGCGATCGCAGCGAGCGCGACCGCGGGTGAGCTGACCGCATAGTCCGGACGGTGATGCTCGCCGACGCCGAAGACGTCGAGGCCGACGGAATCCGCGACCTCGGCCTCCTCGAGCAACTGTGCGAACCGCCGCTCGGGCGTGATCTCTCCGCGGACGTCGGCGAAGGTGTAGACGCCGAGCTCCACCCTGCGACGGTAGCGTTACCGCGATGGCCGTCGAGATCTTCTATTGCCCGACCTGAAGCGGGTACGACAGGCGGGCGGCGAGTCTCGTCGCCGAGCTGAACGACAAGGGCATCGACGCATCGGCAACGGCCGGCGCCAACGGCCAGTTCGACGTCATCCGCGACGGCGCGCCCGTCTTCTCGAAAGCCAAGGAGCACCGATTCCCGGAACCAGGCGAAGTGCTCTCGCTGCTGCAGGCCTGACGCTCGTATCGCTCGCCGCAGGGTGTGGCGGCGGACGGCTGTCGCACGACGCGTACGTCAAGCACGCCGACGCGATCTGCTCTGCGTACCGCGCGCAGACGCCGCCGCTCGCGAAGCCGCGCTCCTACGACGCGATTCTCAGCTGGGGCGCCAAGACCCTGCCGCTCTACGCAGGCGCGCTGCGGAAGCTGTCGGCGCTGCAGCCGCCGCAGGCGGATTTCGCGCAGGTGCAGACGTGGCTCGCGGCCGACCGGAAGGTCGAGCGGGCGGTGCGCGATCTCGTCACTGCCGCTCAGAAGCGCGACTTCGCGTCGGTCAGCTCGGCCGCCTCCCGGGCTCAGCTCGCGGGCAGCGAGAGCCGGCGCGCAGCGCAGGCACTCGGCCTGCAGGTCTGCGGCACCGTGGCGGGCGTAGCGGGTTAGCGCCCGCCGAGCGGGTGCGATCGGCGCCGAGCTGCAAGGACGCAGGGAGTGCCGCTAGCGGTGCTAGCGGCACGACCGAGGACGCCGCAGATCGGATGCCGAGCGCGGCCGCGCGGCATGGCGACTAGCCCGCTACGCCCGCCAACTACCTCCCGGTGAACTTCGCGGGACGTTTCTCGAGGAAGGCGTTGACGCCCTCGCGGAAGTCCTCGCTCTGCGCTGCCGCCGCCTGCAGCTGCGACTCCATCTCGAGCTGCTCCTCGAGCGTCGCGGTGTCGGCGTGGTCGAACAGCCGCTTCGTCATGCCGATGCCGCGCGTCGGCAGCTCGGCATAGCTCGACGCCAGCTCCGCGGCGCGCAGAGGCAGCGCATCCGCTTCGACGACCTCGGAGACGAGACCCCACGCATGCGCCTCGGCCGCGGTCAGCCGCCGGTTCGACGACATCCACTCGAACGCACGCGACGCACCGAGCAGGCGATGGATGAAATACGTTCCGCCGGCGTCGGGGATCAGCCCGATGCCGATGAACCCGGGAACGAACGCAGCGCTGTCGGCGGCGATGCGGATGTCGCACGCGCACGCAAGCGAAAGCCCCGCCCCCGCGCAGGCGCCGTTGACGGCGGCGATCACCGGCTTCTCGAGCGCGCGGATCGCAAGGATGTTCGGGTGGTACGTCTCGCGCAGCGAGGCTCCGATGTCGCCGGTCTCCCCGAACTCCGTCAGGTCCTGTCCCGCGCAGAACGCACGCCCCGCGCCGGTGATCACGACGGCCCGCACCTCGGGATCTCGTGCCTGCTTCAGCGCGCCGCGCAGCTCCCCGTGCAGGCCGCGCGTGAACGCGTTCATCTTCTCCGGCCGGTTCAGCGTGATCGTCTGCACCGCGCCGTCGCGTGTGACCTCGACCTCCGCCATGCACCAACCCTAACCCGAGTTCAGCACCGACAACGCGTCGAAGTCGGCCGCCGTCGCCTGGTCGGCGAGGAAGACCGAATAGCCTGTCGTTCCCGCCTGCTCGAGCAGCGGGATGTAGTTCGCAGCCGGGTACTGGTGGTAGACGCCGATCACCGGATGCACGCGGTCGATCGGCCAGTTCGCGCGCATCGCGTGCGCGACGGTAATGTCGGGACGATCGTCCTTCGGGAACTGGTTGTAGTACGCCTGCGGCAGGAGGTCGAAGCCGTTGTCGCGCCACGCGGCGAAGTCGATCGGCAACACCCACGGCGGCCGCGCCGAGCCGAACGTCGTCATCGCCGCCGGCAGGTTCGGCTCCCATTGGCGGAACGTCGTCGCGAAGATGCGCGAGTTGAGCCAGTTGGCCGTATGCCGCCGGCGCTCGTAGTCGTACTCGGCGTCGGCGATGTAGAAGTCCGCCCCCGCGAGTCGCACCTGGAACGCGGCGAGCTGCGCGGCGAGCCACGGGCTCGAGTCCTCCCAGCCCCACAGACCGACCTTCAAGCCGTGGGCGCGCATGCTGTCGATCCACTGCTGGTTCAGTGGGTAGGTCACCCGCGTCCCGTTGTGGACGTGGAAGGCGACCCACGTGAAGCGATCCCTCTGCAGCTCGTCGGCGAGCGCGAACGGCCCCGGGAAGTTGCCGACGTTGTCGATGAACACGCCGGCGCCGGTGAACGGGCTCGCCGTGTCAGCGGTGACAGGCGCCGCCCGCGCCGTCCCTGCGGCGAGCAAAGCCGCGCACAGCGCGGCCCCGATGAGCGCGACCCTCGTCGTCAACCTGCCCTCGGTACGAGGCTATTACTTCCCCTTGAAATCCGGAAGGCGCTTCTCGATGAAGGCGTTCAGGCCTTCCGTCGCGTCCTCGGCGGCACGTGCGAGGTAGAACGAGCGACGCTCGAACGCGACGCCCGCGCCGAGCGGCGTCTCGAACGCCTCGTCGATCGCCTCCTTCGCAAGCCGGACGGAGATGGGGCTCTTCGCCGCGATCTCGTGCGCGACGCGCTTCGCCTCGTCGAGCCACGCCTCCTGTGCGACGACCCGTGCGACGAGACCGAAATCGAGCGCCTCGCGGGCGGAGAGCATCCGGCCGGTGAGGATCATGTCCATCGCGAGGGCCTTGCCGACGGCGCGGGTCAGCCGCTGCGTGCCGCCGGCGCCGGGGAGGACGCCGAGGTTGATCTCGGGCTGTCCGAACTTGGCCGACTCCGCCGCAACGATCAGGTCGCAGAGCATCGCCAGCTCGCAGCCGCCGCCGAGGCAGAAGCCGGAGACGGCGGCGACGATCGGCGTCCGCACCGCGCGGATCGAGTCCCACGCCTCGATGCGCCGGTTCTCGTAGAGCGAGATCGGCGTCCCGGCGGCGAGCTCGGCGATGTCGGCACCCGCGGCGAACGCCCGCTCGCTGCCGCCGAGCACGATCGCGCGGACCTCCGCGTCCTCGTCCAGCTCGAGGAGCACCGAGACGAGCTCGCCCATCAGCTCGCCGGAGAGCGCGTTCAGCTGCTTCGGCCGGTTGAGCAGGACGACCCCGACGCGGCCGTCTCGTTCGACCATGACGTTAGGCTCCGCCACGTGTACGACGAGTTTACGAGCCTCGAGTTCGACCGTCCCGAGGAGTCGATCCTCCGCGTCACGCTGCGCAACCCCGGCAAGCTCAACGCAGTCGGTCACGATGCGCACGCGCAGCTCGCCACGGTGTGGCAGACGATCGATCGAGACGACGAGACGCACGTCGTCGTCGTGCGCGGCGCGGACGGCGCCTTCAGCTCCGGCGGCGACCTCGGCCTTGTCGAGGACATCGCCAAGGACTGGGAGACGCGACTGCGCGTCTTCCACGAGGCACGCGACCTCGTCTACAACATCGTCAACTGCACGAAGCCGATCGTCGCTGCGATCGACGGCCCGTGCGTCGGAGCGGGCCTCGCGGTCGCACTGCTCGCCGACATCAGCATCGCCACGCCGGGTGCGACGATCGTCGACGGGCATACGCGACTCGGCGTCGCGGCCGGCGACCATGCGGTGATCGTCTGGCCGCTGCTCTGCGGCATGGCGAAGGCGAAGTACCACCTGCTGCTCTGCGAGCCCGTCGACGGGGTCGAGGCAGAACGGATCGGCCTCGTATCGCTCTGTGTGCCGGCCGACGCGCTCGAGGAGCGCTCGCTCGACGTTGCACGCAAGCTCGCGGCCGGTTCGCAACACGCGATCCGCCACACGAAGCTCGCCCTCAACAATTGGCTGCGTGCCGCGGGCCCCGCGTTCGACGCGTCGCTCGCGCTCGAGTTCCTCGACATGACGGGGCCCGACGTCGCCGAGGGCGTCGCGGCGGTGCGCGAGAAGCGGCCGCCGAGCTTCTAGGAAAGGTCGAGGAACTCGACGGTCGGCTGCGGCAGGCCGCGCTTGTACGCGTCCTTGCCCGTCGCCATGAACTCGTCGCTGCGCGTCGCGGTCTTGAACGAGTCCTCGTCCGCGAACTCCCACTCGGCGTAGTACGCGTGCGTCGCGTCGCCCATCGGCGACCCGGTGATCTTGCCGTGGCGGAACACCGAGCTCGGTACCCGCTCGCAGACCTCGGCGTGCTCTGCGTAGGCCGCGGCGTCGGGCTCCTGCTCATAGAGGACGATCACGCGATACACACGGCGTAGACTACGGCATGGCCAACGGAGAGATCGTCCACATCGAGTTCCCGGCGAAGGACGTCGATCGCATCGCCGGCTTCTGGAAAGGGTTGTTCGGCTGGGAGTTCGGCTCGTCGGTGATGCCGGACTTCGACTACCGGATGGCGCGGCTGTCGGACACCGCCGGCGCCGCGATCATGCAGGCCGACGAGACCGGCAATGCGAACTACTACTACTCGACCGACGACATCGAGTCGTCGATCGCCAAGGTGAAGGAGCTGGGCGGCGAGGCAGCGGACAAGATGCCCGTCCCGACGCACGGTTGGTTCTCGGCGTGCAAGGACACCGAGGGCAACGCCTTCTACCTCTGGCAGAACGACTCGAACGCCGCGTAGCTAACGCAGATCGCGAACGCGCAGCGCCTTCCCTTCGCTGCGCGGGATCGAACCGGGACGCAGGATCTCGACCTTCGCGTTGATCCCCAACGCACGGTCGAGCTGCGCGCGCACGACGGATGCGCGCACGTCCCCCTCCACCTGCACGGTCAGCTCGTCGAGATGCTGCGGTCGCTCGACGACGAGCTGGTAGTGCGGCTCGAGGCCGGGGATCTCCAGCAGCACGCGCTCGACCTCGCTCGGGAAGACGTTGACGCCGCGGATCACGAGCATGTCGTCGGTGCGACCGACGATCCGCGACATGCGCGCAAACGTCCGACCGCACGTGCAAGGCTTCCGCGTCACCGACGCCAAGTCGCCCGTGCGGTAGCGGAGCAGGGGCAGCGCCTCCTTCGTGATCGTCGTGAACACGAGCTCGCCGACCTCGCCGTCGCGCAGGGATTCGCCGCTCTCCGGATCGACGACCTCGACGAGGAAATGGTCCTCGTTGATGTGCGCGCCGTCCCGCCCCTCCACGCACTCGGCCGACACGCCCGGGCCCATCACCTCCGACAACCCGTAGATGTCGAGCGCGGTGAGCCCGAAGGCACGCTCGATCGCCTCTCGGAGTCCCTCGGTCCACGGTTCGGCTCCGAAGACGCCCGCGCGCAGCGCGAGGCTGCCGGGATCGTCGAGATAGTCCGCGATCGCGAGCGCGTAGCTCGGCGTGCAGCAGAGGATCTCGGCGTGCAGGTCCTCGAGCAGCTGCGCCTGCCGGGGCGTGTTGCCGCCCGACGCGGGGACGACCGTGCACCCGAGTCGCTCGGCGCCGTAGTGCAATCCGAGGCCGCCCGTGAACAACCCGTAGCCGTACGCGACGTGCACGACGTTGCCGGGGGCGCCGCCCGCTCCTGCGAGCGCGCGCGCACAGCAGTCGGCCCAGATCGCGACGTCGTTGCGCGTGTACGCGACGATCGTCGCCTTGCCGCGCGTGCCCGACGACGCGTGGATCCTGATGCACTCCGACAGCGGCACCTTCAGCATCCCGAACGGGTACGAGTCGCGCAGCTGCGACTTCGTCGTGAACGGCTGCTCGGCGAGCCGGTCGCGTTCGATCCCGAAGCGCGCGCGGAGCCGGTCGGCCTGCAGCCGCTCGAGCTCGGGCCGCGGCATCGTCTCCTGCTCGGGCTGGAAAATCGGCACGTGCATAGGCTATTCGCGTGGCCCCCGCCGCACTGCTCACTCTCTCCGCAGGCATCGCCGGCTCGGTGCAGGTCGCGCTGATGTCGCGCCTCGGCGAGCGGATCGGCGTCCTCGAGGCGCTCGGCTTCTCCGCCGCGCTCACCGCCGTCCTCGCGTTCGTCCTCCTGCTCGCCGCGCGGCAGACCACGGCGGGCTACGCGCGCGCGTTGCACCAGCCCTGGTGGATGCTCGGCGGCGGCGTCATGGGCCTGCTGATCGTCTTCACGGTCACGTACGCGGGGCCGCGCATCGGCGTCGCCGCAACGGTGGGGATCCTGATCGCCGGACAGCTCGCGATGGGTGCGGCGATCGACCGCTGGGGGCTCTTCCGCTCGGAGCGCATCCCGCTGCACTGGCCGCGGCTGCTCGGCATCGGGCTGCTCGCGATCGGCGCCGCGTTGTCGCTGCGCAAGTGATTCGCTCACAACGCGCGTCGGCCGTGTTCCTCGTGCTCGGCGCGGCGACCTCGGTGCAGGGCGGCGCGTCGGTCGCGAAGTCGCTGTTCCCGGAGCTCGGCCCGCCCGGCGTCGTCTTCCTGCGCCTCCTCTTCGGGTCGATCGCGCTGTGGGCGATCGCACGTCCCGAGCTGCGAGGCCGCCCGAGGCGCGAGCTGCGGCTCGTCGCGGCGCTCGGCGTCGTCCTCGTGTCGATGAACGTCTCCTTCTACGAGTCGATCGACCGTCTGCCGCTCGGGATCGCCGTCACCGTCGAGTTCCTCGGCCCGCTCGCCGTCGCGGTCCTCGGCTCGCGTCGGCGGGTCGACTTCGTCTGGATCGCGTTCGCCGGGCTCGGCGTCGCGCTGCTCGCAGACGGCGGCGGCCGCTCGGTGCACGCAACCGGCCTCCTGCTCGCCGCGCTCGCCGGCCTCTTCTGGGCGCTCTACATCTTTCTCTCGGTTCCCATCGGGAAGGCGTATCCCGGAGCGAGCGGGCTCGCGCCGGCGATGGTGCTGGGCGCCGTGTTGATCGCGCCGTGGGGAATCATCAGCGCGGGGCACCATCTGCGCGAGCCGCAGCTCGTCGGCGCAGCGGTCGGAGTCGGGCTGCTCTCGTCGGCGCTGCCGTGGTCGCTCGAGCTGGAGGCCTTGCGCCGCCTGCCGACGCACGTGTTCGGCGTCGTGTTGTCGCTCGAGCCGGCGGTCGCTGCGCTCGCCGGCTTCGTCTTGCTGCACGAGCACTTGCGTCTGCGCGCGTGGCTCGCGATCGCGCTCGTTGTGCTGGCGAGCGCCGGCGCCGCACTCGAGGTGCGGCGCCGGGACACGCCTGTGGACGTCTAAGCGGGCTTGATGTTCTGGTTGACCTGGAACACGTTCTCCGGGTCGTAGTGCGCCTTGATCTTCGCGAGCCGGTCGTAGTTCGCGCCGTACATCCCATGCACACGACTCGGTTCGTCCATCTCGAAGTTCGAGTACCCGCCGCCCATCGCGTACGGCTTGAGCGAGTCGGAGTACGCCTTCGTCCAGTCCGTGATCGCCCCCGCGTCCTCCACGTCCGGTGCGACACCGGCGATCACCTGCGACCACGTCGCATCGCGATAGCCCCACGCCGTCTCGTCGTTGCCGACGCGCGCCGCCGCCCCGTCGACCGGGTAGAAGTGCATGAGCGACTTCCACGTCGGCAGCTCGGCGCCGAATGCGGCGTGCTGGTCGATCGCGGCGTCGGGCAGCGCGTCGAAGAACTCGCCCCGCCAGTACCACTGCTCGCCCGCCGGAAGCATCGCATCGAACGCGGTGTTCCAGACCGGCAGCGGCATCGGCGCGACACCGTCGAGCAGCGGTGTGCCGAACGAACGCGCCTCACGCAGCGCGGCCGACTCCTCGTCGCCCGCTTGTGTCCACACGATCGCGCACACCTTGCGCAGGTGCAGCTCTTCCGGGAACGGCGGGCCCGGCGGGACGGACATCATCGAGACGAAGCCGCCGAGCTCGTCCGGCTGTGCCGGCAGGAACTCGCGGTACCACCGCATCACCTCGTGTGTGTCCTCGAGCGAGTACATGACCGGGCCGGCGAGCACGTTCGTCACCGGATGGCACCGGAACGAGAACTGCGTGACGATGCCGAAGTTGCCGCCGCCGCCGCGAATCGCCCAGAACAGGTCCGATTCGCGCTCGGCGTCGCACTGCACGACCGAGCCGTCGGCGAGCACGACCGTCGCGGCGACGAGGCTGTCGATCGTCAGCCCCAGCGCACGCGTGAGATGGCCGATGCCGCCGCCCAGCGTGAGGCCGCCGACGCCGGTCGTGCCGATGATCCCGACCGGGACCGTGAGCCCGGACTGGTGCGTCACACCGACCAGGTCCTTGAGCAACGTGCCACCGCCGACGCGCGCAAGGCGCGCCTCCTCGTCGACGGTGACCTCGTTCATCGCCGAGAGGTCGATGACGAGCCCGTCGTCGACGCTCCCGAGCCCGCCGCCGTTGTGGCCGCCGGAGCGAACCGCGATCCGCAGCCCGCGCTCGCGGGCGAAGGCGATCGCGGCCGAGACGTCGGCCTCGTCTTCGCAGTAGGCGATGGCGGCCGGCCGCTTGTCGATCATCGCGTTGTAGAGCGCGCGCGCCTCGTCGTAGCCGGCGTCGCCGCGCAGGACGACGCGGCCCTTGACGGCCGCGGTCAGCCCTTCCGTGGTCGCTGTCATGGCCCTCCTAGGGTTGGTTCAGCCGATCCTACGACGGTCGTGGCAAAGGTAACAATCGGAGTCCGCTCCATCAGGCGGAACGACAGCTCGATGCAGGGGCCGACGCCGAGCGCGAACAGGACCGTGCCGGCGCCGAACGTCCCGCCGAGGACGATGCCGCCGAGGAGCGCGCACAGCTCGAGCGTCCCGCGGACGATCGCGATCCGCGCGTGCGTCCGGCGTGCTCCGACGAGCATGAGCGTGTCGCGCGGCCCGGCCCCGAAGTTCGCGCCGATGTAGAACGCCGATGCCGGCCCGATGAGCGCGACGCCGCCGACGAGCATCGCGATGCGCACGCCGAGCGGATCGTGCTGCAGCCGCGTCACGGCGGGGATCGACGTCAGGCCTTCGATGAACGAGCCGACGAGCAGCGCATTGGCGACGGTGCCGATGCCGGGAACGCCGCCGAGCGACCAGGCGACGAAGAGGACGATCACCGCGACCGCGACGTTCGCCATCCCGAACGAGAGCGGCGTGTGCTTCGCAATCCCCTGGTTCAGGACGTCCCAGGGTGAGAGACCGAGCCGCGACTCGAGAATGAGCACGACCCCGAGCGCGAAGAGGAGCAGGCCGAACACGAGCGCAGCCGCGCGCGGGCGGACGCCGCCGCGGACGACGGGGTGCGGTCTTACAGGCCGAACGGGTTGAACGGCTTCGGGCTCGTCGAGACGAGGACGCCCTTCGTCTCGAGATAGAGGTCGAGCGTCTCGATCGAGAGCTCGCGGCCGAAGCCCGACTGCTTGTAGCCACCGAACGGAATGCCGGGGAACGCGGTGAACGGCATGTTGATGCCGACCATCCCCGAATCGATCTTCGCGGCGACGCGATGACCCCGCGCCGGATCGCCCGTCCACACCGTCGCGAACAGTCCGTATCTGACGTCGTTCGCGATGCGGATCGCGTCCTTCTCGTCCTCGAACGGAATGACGGTGACGACGGGGCCGAAGATCTCCTCCTGCGCGACCTCCATCTCGTTGCGCACGTTCGCGAGCACGGTCGGCGTGTAGAAGGCGCCCTTGCCGTCGGGGAGCTCGCCGCCGGCGACGATCTCCGCGCCCTCGGCGACGCCGCGCTCGACGAAGCCGTGCACGCGATCCCGGTGCGCGGTCGAGATGAGCGAGCCGACCTGCGTCTCGGCGTCGAGCGGGTCGCCGACGCGGAGCTGCTTCGCGTACTCGGCGAAGCGCGAGACGAACTCGTCGTACATCGACGCCTCGACGAGCACGCGCGAGCGCGCCTCGCAGCTCTGTCCCGCCGCGTAGTAGATCGACCACACCGACGACGGGATCGCGTCGTCGAGATTCGCATCGGCGAAGACGATGTTCGGGCTCTTGCCCCCGAGCTCGAGCGTCAGGCGCTTGATCGGGTCGGAGCAGAGCCGCATGATCTCGCCGCCCGTCCGCGTCGAGCCGGTGAAGGCGACCTTGTCGACGCCGGGATGCTTGACGAGGTACGCGCCGGTGCCGGGCCCGTCGCCCGGCACGATGTTGATCGTCCCCGGCGGGAAGCCGACCTCGTTCGCAAGCTCTGCGATGCGCAGCACGCTGAGCGGTGTCTGCGGATCCGGCTTGAGGACCACGGCACAGCCGGCGGCGAGCGCGGGGGAGAGCTTCCACACGGACATGAGCAGCGGGTAGTTCCAGGGGACGATCTGGCCGCAGACGCCGACGGGCTCCTTCAGCGTGTAGCTGAGGAGCGAGCCGCCGATCGGATTCGAGCGGCCGCCGATCGTGCCGAGGACCGACGCGAAGAAGCGGAAGTTCTCGGTCGCGCCGGCGACCTCGGCCTTGACCGACGAGATCGCCTTGCCGACGTTGCGCGACTCGAGCTCCGCGAGCTCCTTGCGGTTCGCGGCGATCGCGTCGCCGAGCGCGTGCAGGAGGCGCGAGCGCTCGGTCGGCGGAGTCCGGCCCCACGGGCCGTCGAGCGCCGCGCGTGCCGCTTCGACCGCGCGGTCGACGTCGGCCTCGCCGGCCATCGACGCGCGCCCAAGGACCTCGCCGGTCGCGGGCTCGACGACGTCGCGCAGCTCGCCCGAGGCCGCTGCCACGACTTCGCCGTTGATGAAGAGCCCGTGCTCGCTCCCGGTCGCAACAGCCATGGGCTGATCTTAACGGGACAACCCTGGATCCAAAGTGGGGCAGGATGTTTGCTTTCGGCCCGGAAAGGTGACATGTTGGATCCAAGATGAGCGAGACGACGATCGACCTCCACGCAGCACGGATCCCCGACCGCGACAAGCTGGTCGAGCTCCTCCGCGGGCACGGCCTCGAGGCCGAGCCGCACGGCGAGCTGGACATCCAGGTTCCGTGCGAAGACGACGGCCGGGCGTGCGACGACCTCTTCGTCCACGTCGAGACCCTCGTCATGGATCTCGGCGCGACGATGATCCCCATCAAGCACGACGGCGTCATCTACCTGCGCCCGCCGGTCGGCTAGCGCTCCGAAGACCGGTACGACGTACCGTCACGGATCGCGCAAAAATCGTCCACAGCAGATTTCCGGCCGCGGAGCCGCATCTCGTGCGACATGCGTGACGCAGTCGTGACGGTTCGATGTCGGTACGACGTACCGGTCTTTAGCGCTCGAAGAGGGCCGCCTGGCCCTGGCCGACGCCGACACAGAGCGTCGCCAGGCCGTACCGGCCGCCGCGCTTCTTCAGCTCGTGCAGCAACTGCACGACGATGCGCGCGCCGCTCATCCCGAGCGGATGGCCCAACGCGATCGCGCCGCCGTTCACGTTCACGATCCCGGGGTCGAGACCGAGCTCGCGGATGACAGGGATGCTCTGCGCGGCGAACGCCTCGTTCAACTCGACGAGATCGATGTCGCCGACCGCGACACCCGTCCGCTCGAGCAACTTGCGCACCGCCGGCACGGGCCCGATGCCCATGACACGCGGGTCGACGCCGGCGACCGCGCTGCCGACGAACGCGCCGAGCGGCGCGATACCGAGCTCGCGCGCCTTCTCCTCCGAGGCGATCACGAGTGCCGCGGCGCCGTCGTTGATCCCGGCCGCGTTTCCCGCCGTCACCGTTCCGCCGGAACGAAATGCCGGCTTGAGGGCGCCGAGCTTCTCGAGCGACGTGTCGGGCCGTGGGTGCTCGTCGCGCGTCACGTCGCCCACCGGAACGATTTGCTCGCTGAAATCGGCAGCGGCCCACCGCCGATGCGACTGCAGCGCGAACTCGTCCTGCTCCTCGCGCGTAACGCCGTAGCGCTCGGCGACGTTCTCGCCCGTCTCGCCCATCGACTCGAGCGGGAACATCTCCTCCAGCTTCGGGTTCGGGAAGCGCCACCCGAGGTGCGTGTCGTATATGACCTGATTGCCGCGCGGGAACGCCTTGTCGGGCTTCGCGACGACGAACGGCGCCCGCGACATCGACTCGACGCCGCCGGCGATGAAGAGATCGCCGTCACCGACCTGCACCGCGTGACACGCACCGACGATCGCCGACAACCCCGACGCACACAGACGGTTGACGGTGACGCCGGCAACCGACTCCGGCAGCCCGGCGAGCAGCGACGCCATGCGCGCGACGTTGCGGTTGTCCTCGCCCGCCTGGTTCGCGCAACCGAACCACACGTCCTCGATCTGATCCGCCGGGATACCGGATCGCTCGACGACGGCACGGATCACGTGCGCCGCGAGATCGTCGGGACGCACCCCCGCGAGCGCCCCGCCGTAGCGCCCGATCGGCGTACGCAACCCTGCGAGGACGACGGCCCTGGTCACTCGACGAATTGAACCTCGGAGACGTTGCCCGACCGCTGCAGGAGCTCGCGCACCGCCTCGCGTCCCTCGTCGCCGTAGTCGCACGTCAGCTCGTTCACGTACATGCCGATGAACTTGTCGCCGCGCTCGGCATCCATCCCGCGCCCGAACCCGAGCGCATACTGCAGCGCGAGCTCGCGGTGCTCGAGCGACGCGTCGATCGATTCGCGCAGGATCTCCGAGACGGCGCGCATCGCCGGCCCGCCGAGGTCGCTGCGGATCGTGTTGACGCCGAGCGGCAGTGGCAGCCCTGTCTCGAGCAGCCACCACTCGCCGAGATCGACGCACTTGACGAGACCGCTGTCGCGATACGTGAGCTGTCCCTCGTGGATCAGGAGGCCGGCGGCCGCTTCCCCGCGCGCGACGGCCGGCAGGATCTCGTCGAACGGGAGCACGACGTGCGGAAAGTCCCCGCCGAGCACCATGCGCA
>Ga0070660_100002101_pt1 | contig 13741 bp, 12 predicted proteins | sample KBSC33metaG_FD_64670 | JGI IMG/M metagenome (GOLD analysis project Ga0070660, IMG submission 64670) | Corn rhizosphere microbial communities from Kellogg Biological Station, Michigan, USA - KBS C3-3 metaG | ecosystem: Host-associated > Plants > Roots > Rhizosphere > Soil ... | reverse complement strand
TGACCGCCTCGATGAACGTGGAGACGATGGCGCCGGCAGCCGCGGCGTCGATTGGCCGGTTCATGGCGACGATGCCGCCGAACGCCGCGAGGCTGTCGGCGTCGCGCGCGCGAACGTAGGCCTCGGCGATCGACGCGCCCGTCGCGGCGCCGCACGGGTTGGTATGTTTGATCACGGTGGCGGCCGGCTCGACGAACTCGAGCACGATGCGCGCGGCGGCGTCGAGATCGAGCAGGTTCGTGTAGGACAGCTCCTTGCCCTGCATGATCGTCGCATCGCCGAGACCGGACGTCGGACCAAGCACCCGGGCTCCGTCTGCCATCGTCCGGTACCACGCGGCGTGCTGGTGCGGGTTCTCTCCGTACCTGAGATCGCGGATTTTCTCGAGCGGAATGTCGAGGCGATCTTCGAACGCCGGCGCAGTCGCGGCGCCGCCGGCTGACGGCCCGCCGCGCCGCTCGAACCGGTCGCCTCGCAAATCGATGCTCGCCAGCGTTTCCGAGATTGCGGTGTCGTACGCGCCCGTATGCGCGATCGCCTTGCGCATCAGGTCGTACCGCAGTGCGAGCGACGGCGTTTCGTCGAGCGCGGCCAGCAGCCGGGGATAGTCCGCCGGATCGACGACGACCAGCACGCCGCGAAAGTTCTTCGCCGCCGCGCGGACGAGCGATGGTCCGCCGATGTCGATCTCCTCGATCAGCGCGTCGAACGGCGTCGCCGGATTCGAGGCCGCCTTGACGAACGGATACAGGTTGACGGCGACGAGATCGACGAGCCCGATGCCGTGGCGATCGAGCGCGGCGAGGTCGTCGGCGCGATCGCGCCGCGCCAGGATGCCGCCGTGCAGCGCCGGGTGCAGCGTCTTCACGCGGCCGTCCATCATCTCGGGAAATCCGGTGAGATCGGAGACGTTCGTCACAGGAAGGCCGGCGTCCTTCAGCGTGCGCGCCGTTCCTCCGGTGGAGACCAGCTCGAAGCCTCGCGCGGCCAGTCCGCGGGCGAAATCGACGATGCCGGTTTTGTCGGACACACTCAACAGAGCTCTTGGCATAATGGGGAAACTTCAGTATTATCTCAACCGACGCCGGGTGGTCCTGGCGCCGTGAGGGAAAGGGCCGCACACCGCGGCCCTTTTTTTTTGCTTCGGCCGGGGCGCCGGAGTTGGTTCAATGGCGCGGCATCATGTTGCGTCACAGCAAGTAGGAACAGAACGATGCGCATCACAGGCAAGGTCAAGTGGTTCAACAACGCCAAAGGGTACGGGTTCATCGAGCGCGATGGCGGCAGCGACGTCTTCGTGCATTACTCGGCCATTCAAGGCGACGGCTTCCGGTCGCTCGAGGAAGGTCAGGCGGTTGAATTCGAAATCGTCGACGGTCCGAAGGGCCCGCAGGCTGGCAACGTAACCAAGATCTGATCGCGTCCAGGGCGGAGCGTTGCGGCATCGGCCGCCGCAGCCGGGCTTCAACGCTCTGCCCATCGTTCTGATTTCCTTCCGCCAGCGCTCCCCGCCCGACCTGCCGATCGATCACTCCCTCACACCTTTGAGCGCTCTCGCCGTGAAGTTCACCTTGCCGTCTTTCACCGCCACGCGAAACGCCACCTCCGGGCTGCCGCCCTTTTTCAGCTTCTGCACCTGACCCTTCACGAGCTCGGCGAATTTATGGAACGGCACCGTCTCTTCGCCGACGGAGCGCCGCGCTTCGGCGAGCGACTCATACAGCTCGGTCAGCTTGTCGATTTCGCGGACCGGATCGCGGAATGAGGAGACATTGAGAATGCGATCCTCGGGGCGTTTGGCTTCCGGATCCTTGGCGGGACGCTTGTGCGCGAACGGCCCCGGCCGGCCCTCTTCACGCGCGCGCAAGCCGCGATCCCACAGATCGATGAACGTCGCATAGCGCGACTGCAGCGTCGTGAAGCGAAAGCGATCGCCCGTGTTCGGGATGTAGCCGCGATCGAGCTGTTTGACGATCGCTTCGACGCGGGCGCGTGTTTCCCACGGCGGCGTCGGAAGCCGCCCCGAGAAGAACATGTTGTATTCGGCTTCGAGCAGCTTCAGCTCGCCTTCCAGGCGCTGCAGCTCACGTTCGATGGCACTCGTGGGAGGCACGTCGTTACCGGGGAATCAGGAACCAGACCAACGGCAGCCAGAGCTCGCGCGCGAACGGCACCGGCCGATCGTCGATCAGCACCTCCGTCGCGTGCGCGGCACCGACGATGGCGAACAGGTCGCGGAGCTTCGCGGCATCGTGCGGCCAGAACCGCGCGCGATAGCGACGACCGGCGCCCGTCCCGGTCTCACGAAATTCGGCGGACGCGCGGGCGAGCTCGAGCGCCCGATCGAATTCCGGCACGTCCAGCTCGGGAAACACGAGGCCGATCGAAAACGGCCGCGACGTCGCGCCGAACAGCGCCTCCTGCAGATCCGGATCCAGCGCCGCGAGCTCCGCCTCCGTTGGCTGCTCCGGCAGATCGGCATACGGCCAGAAGCGCTCGAGCGGACGATATCTGGGCGGGTCCGGATTCATGAGGGTGAGGTGTTAGCATAACATTGCGGATTTCAGATTTCAGATTTCAGATTTGATTGCAGATTTCATTTCAGATTTCAGATGTCCTTGTCGCGTCGCGCGATTCCTTCGATCGATCAGCTGCGCCAGCGTCCCGCGATCCGTTCGCTGGAAGCGCGCTTCGGCGGCGACGCGACCGTTGACGCCCTGCGCACCGCCGCCGCCGCGATACGCGAGACCATCGGCGACGAGGGAACCGGCGCGACCAGCGAGCTCCTCGTCTCGCGCATCGAGACGATGGCGACCGAGCAGCTTCATCAGGCATTCCAGCCGTCGCTGGCACCGGTCATCAACGCCAGCGGCGTGGTTCTGCACACGAACCTGGGACGCGCGCCGCTCGCCGACGCGGCAGTGGCGCGGATCGCGCTGATCGCCAGCGGCTACGCGACACTCGAGTACGACGCCGCGTCAGGCCGCCGCGGCCGCCGCGACATTCACGCCGAGGCGCTGCTCCAGCGGCTCACCGGCGCCGCCGCGGCGGTCGTTGTCAACAACAACGCCGCGGCGACGCTGCTGGTGCTCGCGGCTCTCGCCGCCGGGCGCGAAGTGATCGTCTCGCGCGGAGAGCTCGTCGAGATCGGCGGCGGCTTTCGCGTGCCCGACGTGATGGCGCAGTCCGGCGCCGTCCTCCGCGAAGTGGGCACGACCAACAAGACGCGTGCGGCCGATTATGCGGCGGCGGTCACCGATCGAACCGCGCTCATCCTGCGCGTGCATCCGTCGAACTTCCGCATCGAAGGCTTCGCGGAACGGCCGGCGCTGGCGGAGCTTGCCGCGGTCGCCAGACATCATCACGTGCCCCTTGCCGAAGATCTCGGCAGCGGATTGCTCACGGGGCGGACCCTTTTGGACCAGCCCCTCGCGCATCCACTCGCAGGCAGAGAGCCTTCGGTCGAAGAAAGCCTCGCCGCCGGGGTGGACATCTGCTGCTTCAGCGGCGACAAGCTCCTCGGCGGCCCGCAGTCCGGCATCATCGTGGGCCGCCGCGATCTGGTGGATCGCGTGCGGCGCCATCCGCTGATGCGCGCCCTGCGGGTGGACAAGATCACTTACGCGGCGCTCGAAGCGACGTTGATCGAGTACGCGGCGGGACGCGCGCCGACGACCGTTCCCGTTGAACGCATGCTACGAGCCACGGCGGACGACATCCGCCTGCGCGCCGAGGCGCTCGCCTCCGCGCTGCGTGGCACGGTGGGCTGGCGCGCGGATATCGTGGCGGGCGCGTCGGCCGTGGGAGGCGGCAGCGCTCCAGGCATCGAGCTGCCGACCTGGCTCGTCGCGATCGAACGGCACGGGCTCTCTGCCTCCGCACTGGAATCGCAGCTGCGCCACTGTGCACCGCCCGTCATCGCGCGCATCGAGAACGACCGGGTGCTGCTCGATCTGCGCACGGTTCTTCCGCCGCAGGACGCGGCGCTCATCGGGCTGCTTCAGCGACTGTAAACGACGAAGTGGTTCCGACAGCGATTAGAAAATCGTGCTGATCGAAGCGGCGGCGAGATCGATGACGCGCGACGGCAGGATGCCGAGATAGAAGATCAGGATCGCCGACACGAGGAGCGCGGCGCCGACGAGCCGCGGCACTTCCGGGAAGCGCGCCGGTGAGTCGTTGGGCGTCATGTACATCATCACGACGATCCGCAGATAGAAGAAGACCGACACGATGCTCGTAAGCACGCCGATGATCGCGAGCCAGCTGTAGCCGGCCTTGATCGCCGCGCTGAACACGTACCACTTCGCGACGAAGCCCGCCAGCGGCGGAAAGCCGCCGAGCGACAGCAGGAAAATCGTCATCAGCGCCGCCAACCCGGGATGGTCGTTCCATAATCCCGCGTAGTCGCGGATCCGATCGTTGGGATGATCCTTCGTGTCGAGCGCCGCGATCACGCCGAACGCGCCGAGGTTCGTGATCGCGTACGTCAGCAGATAGAACAGCACGGCGCTCTTGCCGATGTCGTTCGCCGAGAGGAGCGCGAGCAGCAGGTAGCCTCCGTGCGCGATGCTCGAATAGGCGAGCATCCGCTTCACGTTCGACTGCACCATCCCGACGACCGTCCCGATGACCATCGTCGCCGCGGCGATGATCCAGAGGGCAGGTCCCCAGTCGGCCTTGAGCGGCTCGAAGGCTGACAGAAACACGCGGACGAACGCGGCGAACGCGGCTGCCTTGATGCCCGTGGACATGAACCCGGTGACCGAGGCGGGCGCGCCTTCGTACGCATCGGGCGTCCACATGTGGAACGGCACCGCCGAGACCTTGAAGGCGAAGCCGACGAACAGCAGTCCGAGCGCCACCAGTTGCATCGGCGTCGGCGCCATCGCCTGCGCCGCGATCAAACTGCCGATGCGATCCAGACGCGTGCTGCCGGTGAGGCCGTACGTGAACGCGATCCCGTACAGAAAGAACGCGCTCGAGAACGCGCCGAGCAGGAAGTACTTGAACGCCGCTTCCGTGCTCGACGCCGAGTCGCGCCGGATGCCCGTGAGGATGTAGACGCCGATCGACATCACCTCGAGCGCGAGAAAGATGAGAAGCAGGTCGGTGGCCGTCGCCATCAGCATCATGCCCGACAGCGAGAACAACATCAGCGCGTAGTATTCGCCTTGCGGCAGGTTCTCGCGCTCGATCGTGGGCGCCGAGATCGCCAGCGAGAGCATCCCGACCACGATGAGGATGCCGGTCACGAACAAGCCGAAGTTGTCGGCCATCACCACGCCGAAGCTGACGGCGTTGTGATTCCACAACACGATCGACGCGAATGCCGCCCCGATCAGGCCAACGACGCCGAGGCCGCCGATCGGCATGCGCTCGCCGCGTCCGCGGAAAGCTTCGGCGGTCATCGCGGCAATCCCGGCGGCCGCCACGCAGGCCATCGGCACGATTGCGTGCAGTGACGGCATCATCGGGGCGCCCCGGCGGGATTCGTGATTTGGGATTCGGGATGTACCGCGGGGGAATCGCGATTCACGATGCGGGCATCGCGAATCGTGACTCCCGATTCCGGATTCCCGCCCCAAGTCCCACCCTGCGCCCGAACCCGCTCCGGCGCCGCGGCGTGGATCTGATTGAGCAGGCGATCGACCGACGGTCCGATCGGACGAAGGAACAGGTTCGGCAGCACACCCATGATGACCGCCGACGCGACGATGGGAACGAGCAGCGTCCACTCGCGCCGATCGAGATCCGGCAGCGCGGCGTTTTTCTCGTTCGTCACCGTTCCGTAGTTCACCCGCTGGAACATCCACAGCATGTAGGTCGCCGAAAGAATCACGCCGGTGGTCGCAAACGCCGCCACCTTCGGATTCGCGCGGAAGGCGCCCAGCAGCACGAGGAATTCGCCGACGAACCCGTTCAACCCCGGCAGCCCGATCGACGACAGCGTGATGATGAAAAACGCCGCGACCAGATGCGGCATCACGCGCTTGAGGCCGCCGAATTCCGCGATCAGACGCGTGTGGCGTCGATCGGAGAGCATGCCGACGATCAGGAAGAGCCCGCCGGTGCTGATGCCGTGATTCAGCATCTGATACACCCCGCCCTCCACTCCCTGCTGGTTCAACGAGGCGATCCCGACGATGACGACGCCGAGGTGGCTGACGCTCGAGTAGGCCACGAGCTTTTTCAAATCGGGCTGCACCATCGCGACGAGCGCGCCGTAGATGATGCCGATCACGCCGAGGATCATCAGATACGGCGCGAAGAACGTCGCCGCGATCGGGAAGAGCGGGAACGCGAATCGCACGTAGCCGTAGATCCCCATCTTCAGCAGGACGCCGGCGAGAATCACCGAGCCGGCGGTCGGCGCCTGCACGTGCGCGTCCGGCAGCCAGGTGTGAAATGGAAAAATCGGGACCTTGATCGCGAACGCCAGCGCAAACGCGAGGAAGAACCAGAACTGCAGGTTCGGCGGAATCGACAGGGTATACAGCTTCAGCAGATCGAAGGAGTACGCGCCGGCCTGCGTGCTGTGCAGATACGCGAGCCCCAGAATCGCCAGCAGCATCAACACGCTGCCGGCCATCGTGTAGAGGAGGAACTTCAGCGCGGCGTAGACACGGCGATCGTAGCCCCAGATCCCGATGAGAAAGTACATCGGGATCAGCATCGCGTCCCAGAACACGTAGAACAGGAACAGATCCAGCGAGACGAACACGCCCATCATCGCGCTCTCCAGCAGGAGCACGACGATGCAGAAGGCCTTCAGCTTCTGGTGCACCGATTCCCACGACGCGAGCAACGCAATCGGGGTCAGAAAACCCGTGAGCACGAGCAGCAGCAGGCTGATGCCGTCGACCCCGACGAAATAGCTGATCCCGAACGCCGGAATCCAGTCGTGCCGTTCGACGAACTGGAAGTCCGCCGATCCGGCGCTGAAGCGGCTCCACAGCAGCAGCGTCTCCGCGAAGACGAGCCCCGACACGACCAGCGCGATGTTGCGAACGAGCCCCGCGTTCTCCTCGTTGTCTTTGACGAAGAGCAACAGGAGCGCGCCGGCCAGCGGCAGCACGATCAGGGAAGTGAGAATCGGGAACGACATCAAGAACGACTCACCACAAAGGACACCAAGGACTCCAAGCGGACGAACACGGCCAGGCGAGGTGTGCCCGTCGTGTCCTTCGTGGTTGTTATCTCCACAGGTAGTACCCCAGGAGCGCCACGACGCCGAGGAACAGCGACGCGGCGTACGCGCGCACCGAGCCGGTCTGCAGCCGGCGCAGCAGCTCGCCGCCGCCGGCGACCGATTCACCCACGCCGTTGACCATGCCGTCGATCACCTGCACGTCGACGACCTTCCACAGCGCGTCCTCGGACACGATCCGAATCGGCTGCACGATCGCCGCGTCGTACACCTCGTCGACGTAGTACTTGTTGAGGAGCAGACGGTGCAGTCCGCTGAAGCGCTCCGCCATCACACGGGCGGCGCTCTTGCGCGCGAGAAAGAAGAAGAACGCGATGCCGATGCCGCCGATCGCCGCCAGACTCGATACCGCCATCAAACCGAGCTCGAGTCCATGGACCGCTTCGGCGCTCTCCGGCTGCTCCGCCGACAGCTGGCTGGGCGCCACCGTGAAGCTCGGCTCGAGGTACCGCGCGAACCGATCCGATCCGCCAAGCGCCGCGGGGAATCCCGCATAGCCGGCGAACACCGCACCGATGGCGAGAACAATCAACGCCAGCGCCATCGCCGGCGGCGCGTCATGGAGATGCGAGTGGTGCTGCGTGCTGGGTGCTGCGTGCTGCGTGCTCGGTACTGCGTGCTGCATGCCCGACGTGTGGTGCGCAGCCGGCTCCTCTTCCTCCGGGTGCTCCGGCGACACCGGCGCTGGCGCGCGATCGCCGTGGAAGGTGAGGAACACCACGCGGAACATATAGATCGCGGTCAGCAGCGACGTGAACAGACCGACCACCCACAGCAGCGTGTGTCCGCCGGCGTAGGTGCGATAGAGGATTTCGTCCTTGCTGAAGAAACCGGACAGGAACGGCACGCCCGCAATCGCCAGCGAGGCGATCAGAAACGTCCAGTACGTGATCGGCAGCTCTTTGCGCAGGCCGCCCATGCGCCGCATGTCCTGCTCCCCCGCCAGCGCGTGAATCACGGCGCCCGATCCGAGGAACAGCAGCGCCTTGAAGAACGCGTGCGTATAGAGATGGAAGATCCCCGCGCTGAACGCGCCGACGCCCATGGCCAGGAACATGTAGCCGAGCTGCGACACCGTGGAGTACGCCAGCACGCGCTTGATGTCGTTCTGCACGAGGCCAATCGTCCCGGCCATCAGCGCCGTGGCGGTGCCAATCACCGCGACGATCGCCAGCGTCTGCGGCGCATGACCAAAGAGCACGGCGTTGCGCCCAATCATGTACACGCCCGCGGTCACCATTGTCGCCGCGTGGATCAAGGCGGAGACCGGCGTCGGACCTTCCATGGCGTCCGGCAGCCAGACGTAGAGCGGAATCTGCGCGCTCTTGCCGGTCGCGCCGATGAACAGCAGCAGCGTGATCAGCGACATCGTCCCGAACGCAGCCGTCTCCGGCGCGAGCGCGGCCGCCGACTGGGCCACCGTCTGGAAGTCGATGGAGCCGAAGCGCACGAACGTGAGCAGGATGCCGAGGATGAACGCGAAATCACCGACGCGGTTGACGATGAACGCTTTCTTGCCGGCGTCTGAGGCGGATTTCTTCTGATACCAAAAGCCGACCAGCAGATAGGAGCAGAGGCCGACGCCTTCCCACCCGACGAACATCACGAGCATGTTCGCGCCGAGCACGAGGACCAGCATGAACGCCGCGAACAGGTTCAGGTACGAGAAATACCGCGCGAATTCCGGGTCGGTCTCCTCGTGCATGTACGCGGTCGAGTAGATGTGAATCAAGGCGCCGATGCCGGTGATGACCAGAATCATCACGGACGAGAGCGGATCGAGACGAAGCGTGAACGCCACGCTGAAATCGCCGGAGGTGAACCAGTTGAAGACCTCCTGCACGATGGCGCGCGACTCGGGCGGCATCGCGACCAGCTGCCACACCGCCGCGCACGACACCGCAAACGATCCGATCATCGCGGCGCACGCCAGTGGGCCGGACACGGACTTCGGCACACGACGCCCGAGGCTGGCGTTGATGAGGAAGCCGAGGAGCGGAAGCAGCGCGATCAGCAGCAGCATGTGGACCGGAATTTACTCGCCACGGAGGCGCAGAGGATTCTGGCCACAGAGGCACAAAGACACAGAGCCTTTTCTTTCAGAGACAACCACTCCTGTCTCGGAAAGCCATGAGAATCTCTGTGCCTCTGTGGCTCTGTGGCGACTTCCACTCTGTGCCTCTCGTTCACCATTTCAGAGGGACCGGAATTCGCTCGCCACAGAGGCGCAGAGGATTCTCGCCACAGAGGCACAAAGACACAGAGGCTTTTCTTCCAGAGACAACCACTCCTGCCTCGGAAAGCCATGAGAATCTCTGTGCCTCTGTGGCTCTGTGGCGACTTCCACTCTGTGCCTCTCGTTCACCATTTCAGCGCCGTGAAACTGTCGGGATTCAGCGACTCGCGGTGACGGAACAACCCGATGACGATGGCCAGACCGACCGCCGCCTCGGCCGCGGCCACGGTCATCACGAAGAAGACGATGATCTGACCGTCGGCCGATCCCAACGCGCGGCCGAACGCGACGAACGTCAGGTTCACCGCGTTCAGCATGATCTCGATCGACAACAGAATGGTGATCAGGTTCCGCCGCAGGAACACGCCGGCGGTCCCGATGCTGAAGAGAATCGCCGAGAGGATGAGGTACTGATTGAGCACCGGCATCACTTCGTCCCCGGTTCGCGGCGCGCGAGCACCACCGCGCCCACCATGGCGACCAGAATCAGAATGGACGTCACCTCGAAGGCGAAGGCGTAATCGGTGAACAGCGAGCGCCCGATTGCCGCCACCGACGTCACCGCCGCGCCGGGAAAGCCGCCCGACTCCCCCCCGCCTTTCGTGAGCGCCCACGTCAGTTCGACGAACAGAGCGGCCGCGAGCAAGGCCCCCGCGCGCAGTGGACCGCCGCGCAGCAGCGGATGGACCTCGAGATCGTGCTCGGTGTCCTCGTGCGGCGCGTTGAGCAGCATGACCACGAACAGGAACAGCACCATGATCGCGCCGGCGTACACGATGATCTGGATCACCGCGACGAAGGGCGCGTCGAGCAGGACGTACAAGCCGGAGAGCGCGCCGAACGACGCGATCAGCAGCAGCACGCTGTAGATCGGATTCTTCTGCGCAATGACGAGCAACGACGCGATGATCGCGATCGCGCCGAACAGGTGAAAGAGGGCGCTCTCAGATCCCAAAGTACAGCACCCCCGCCGCCGTGACGAGCAGGTTGATCACCGCCACCGGCAGCAGCACCTTCCAGCCGAACGCCATGAGCTGGTCGTAGCGATACCGGGGCAGCGTCCACCGCATCCACACATAGAAGAAGAGAATCGCGCTCACCTTGATCAGGAACCAGATCCAGCCGAGCGACGCCGGCAGGAACGGCCCGTGCCATCCGCCGAGGAACAGGTCGGTCGCCACCGCCGACACCGTCACCATGTTGATGTACTCCGCCATGAAGAACATCGCGAAGGTCATGCTGCTGTATTCGGTGTGATAGCCGGCGACGAGCTCCTGCTCCGCTTCGGGGAAATCGAACGGCGCGCGGTTCGTTTCGGCGATCCCGGCCGTCATGTACACCAGGAAGCCGACCGGCTGCAGGAAGACGTACCAGCGCGGCAGCACGTGCCACCAGCTTCCGCCCTGCCGGTTGACGATGTCGGTGAGCGAGAGGGAATTCGCCAGCAGCAGCACGCTGGCAAGGGCGAGGCCGTAGGACAGCTCGTAGCTGATCATCTGCGCCGACGACCGCAGGCCGCCGAGCAGCGAATATTTGCTGTTCGAGCTCCATCCGGCGAGCACGATGCCGTACACGCCCATCGACGCCACGGCGAACACCACGAGAATCGCGACGTTGACGTCCGCCACCTGCAGGCGGATGCCCTCCGGCAGCCAGCCGAACAACGTCGTTTCGCCGCCGAACGGCACGACGGCGAACGCCGCGAACGCGCAGGTCGCGGCGATGATCGGCGCGAGCGCGAACAGCAGCGGGTCCGCGGCGGCTGGCCGCAGATTCTCCTTGAACATCAGCTTGATGATGTCGGCCAGCGGCTGCAGCACGCCTTTCCAGCCGACGAGCGACGGCCCGATGCGCTGCTGGAGCTGCGCGGCGACTTTGCGCTCGACGTAGACCATCACCGCCGCCGAGTTCAGCAGCATGAAAAAGACGAACAGCGTCAGGACGATTTGGGCGATGAGCAGCGCGGTCATCGTGATGCCATCTCAGTGCGCGCCCGCAAGCTGCCGCGCGCGCCAGGGAGCCGGCACCGTGCAGCGGCCTTCCTTGATGTGCGCCTCGTACTCCTGCCGGAAGTACTTCAGCGTCGTCTGCACCGGCGTGGCGGCGGCATCGCCGAAGGCGCAGAGCGTCTTGCCGGCGATGTTGCCCGAGACGCTCGCGAGCAGATCGAGATCCTCCATCTGCCCTTCGCCGCGCTCGATGCGCTGCAGGATCTTGTAGAGCCAGTCGGTGCCCTCGCGGCATGGTGTGCACTTGCCGCACGACTCGTGGCGGTAGAAGTGCAGCAGATTCTCGGCGAGCCAGACCATGCACGTCGTGTCGTCGAGGACGACGATCGCCGCCGACCCGAGGAGCGATCCCGCTTTCTGAATGGCGTCGAAGCTGGCCGGCGTGTCGAGCTGATCGGGCATCAGGATCGGCACCGACGATCCCCCGGGAATGACCGCCTTCAACTTGCGCCCGTCGCGCACGCCGCCGGCGTAGCCGTCGATCAACTCGCGCAGCGTGATGTGCATCGAGGCCTCGAACACGCCCGGCTTCTTCACGTGCCCGCTGACGCAGTACAACTTGGGTCCGCCGTTCTTCTCCGGACCGATCGACGTGTACCACTCGGCGCCGCGCGCCACGATCACCGGGACGTTGCAGAGCGTCTCGACGTTGTTGACGGCGCTCGGCTTGCCGTACAGCCCCGCGACGGCCGGAAACGGCGGCTTATTGCGAGGCTGCGCGCGCTTGCCTTCGAGCGACTCGAGCAGCGCCGTCTCCTCGCCCGCCTCGTAGGCGCCGGCGCCGCGGTGGACGTACACGTCGCAGTCGAAGCCGGAGCCGAGGATGTTCTTCCCGAGGAATCCCGCCGCGTACGCCTCGTCGATCGCGCGCTCGAGCGTGCCCTGCAGGTGAAAGAACTCGCCCCGAATATAAATGTAGGCGACCTTCGCACCGATGGCGTAGCACCCGATCGCGCACCCCTCGATCAGCAGATGCGGGTTGCGCTCCATCAACAGGTGATCCTTGAAGGTGCCCGGCTCGCTCTCGTCGGCGTTGCAGACGATGTAGCGCGGCTCGATCTTCTTGTCGACGAACTGCCACTTCATGCCGGTCGGAAAGCCGGCGCCGCCGCGGCCGCGCAGGCCGGACGCCTTCACCAGGTCGATGATCTGATCGGGCGTCTTGCCGAGCGCCGTCTTCAGCGCCGCGTACCCGTCGTGCCGCACGTAGAAATCGAGCGTGAAGGCGTTGGGCTCGCGGACGTACTTCGTGAGAATGGGCTCCATATCAGCAATCACGAACCACGACCGCACGAAGATCGCAAAGATGATCGTTTACGAGAATCTGAGTCGTGATCGTCGTGGCCTTCGTGTCTTCGTGGTTCACAGTCATTTGCGCTCCACCACGTGATGGCAGCCGCTGAGCGCCGCTTCACCGCGCGCGCGCAGGTCGTCGATGAGGCCGGACACCGCCGAGGGCGTCAGGCACTCGTGCCACGCGTCGTTGACCATGACGGCGGGCGCCCGGTCGCACGCGCCGAGGCATTCCACTTCCATCAACGTGAAGGTGCCCGACGGGTCCGTCTCTCCCGGCTTGATGCCGAGCTTCGTCGTCAACGCTTCGGTGACGCGCTCCGCGCCGTTCAGCGCGCACGAGAGCGTCCGGCAGACGTTGATCACGAACGTGCCGAGCGGCTTGGTATAGAACATCGTGTAGTACGACACGACGTCTTCGACATCGGCGGGCGTGATCTCCAGCAGGCCGGCGACGTAGCGCATCGCGCTCGCGGTGATGAAGCCCTGCTGATACTGCACGAGGTACAGCGCGGGCAGCACCGCGGATCGCTTGCGATCGGCGGGATAGCGCTGGAGGATCGCGTCCAGCCGCGCGCGATTCTCCGGCGTGTAGACGAAGGGCGCGCCCGTGTCTTCCTGTGCGAGCGTCCGCGCCGATTTGTGGAACGCCGCGCCGTACGACATCTTCGGATGAAAGCTCACCGGTCCACGTCCCCCATCACGACGTCAATCGATCCGATGACGGCGATCACGTCGGCAATCAGGCCGCCGACGATCATCGGCTCGAGCGCCTGACACGCCAGCAGCGACGGCGCCCGCGACTTCACGCGCCACGGGCGGTTGGTGCCGTCCGATACCACGTAAAAGCCCTGCTCGCCGCGCGGTCCCTCCACCGGCACGTAGGCCTCGCCCGCCGGCACCGTGAAACCCTGCGAATAGATCAGGAAGTGCTGAATGAGCGCTTCCATCTCGGTGTAGACGCGATCCTTGGGCGGCGGAGTGATGCGCGGG
>Ga0070660_100002089_pt1 | contig 13781 bp, 12 predicted proteins | sample KBSC33metaG_FD_64670 | JGI IMG/M metagenome (GOLD analysis project Ga0070660, IMG submission 64670) | Corn rhizosphere microbial communities from Kellogg Biological Station, Michigan, USA - KBS C3-3 metaG | ecosystem: Host-associated > Plants > Roots > Rhizosphere > Soil ... | reverse complement strand
GGCCAGGGGCTCGGGCCCCGCCAATTCCACGGCTGCGGGGTCGATCGCCGCCGTTAGGCGGTCGAGCCTGCCCTGGAGGTCGTCGCGCCGCTCCGCCTCGATGCTTGCCGAAAAGCTCGACAGGATGAACACACCCGCCATCAGCAGCGCGATCGTTATCGAGCCGGCTGCCAGCAGCAGAAGGCGGAACCGAAGCGACCTGCGTGCAGTCACGCGTTATTCTCGATGTAGTAGCCGAACCCGCGCTTGGTCTTGATGACGTCGGCGCCAATGCGTCGGCGCAATCGCCCCACCAGCACTTCGATCGAGTTGGAATTGCGTTCGAAACTCTGGGTGTAGATGTGTTCGGTGAGCCGCAACTGCGAGACAACCTCACCGCGGTGGAAGGCCAGATAGGTGAGAACCTTGTACTCCTGCGGCGTAAGCTCGACCGGTACGCCCTCGCGCGTCAGCCGCATCAGCTTGGTGTCGAGCACGAACTGACCAAAGCGGATGGGTGCCGAGGCAAAACCGTTGCTCCGTCGCAGCACAGCCCGCAGGCGGGCGATCAGCTCTTCCATGCGGAACGGTTTGACCAGATAGTCATCCGCACCGGCCTCGATCGCCTCGACGCGTTCTTCCCACTGATTGCGCGCCGTAAGAATGAGCACGGGCATGGATCGGCCGGACTTGCGCCAGCGCTTGAGGATGGTGAGGCCATCGAGGGACGGAAGTCCGAGATCCAGCAGCACGGCGTCGAACTCTTCCGTCTCGCCGCGGTAGTGAACCACGTCGCCGTCCCGCTCAATCTCGGTGACGAAGGCTGCGGCGGCGAGTGTGGCCCGCACCAGTTCGGACAGCTGCACGTCGTCTTCGGCGAGCAGAATGCGCATCAGCGAACCCTCAGCACGGTGCCGGCCTTCGCGTCCAGATCCACCTGCTTGGAGACGCCGGAGTCGGTGAGAATGGTGAGCCGATAGACCAGTAGCTTTCCCCGTTCGACCAGGCGGGCGTCGAGCACGCGTGCGGAAAACAGGCTGCGCACGCGTTTGGCGATCTCGCTGAGCGGCAACGCCTCGCCGGCTTCGACGGCATCGCGCGCGATGTTCTGGTCGGAGGCGGAGGCGGCTCCCTCGGGGCTCAGAATGGTGGGCATGCTCCCCGAAGCGGTAGCGCCGGAGCCTCCCGACCAGCCATCGTTTGGGGCGCCCTTGTCGCTATCGCTTTGGTCGTGGCCGTAAGCTTTCCCGTTGTCGTACCCGTAGGCGTTGCCGTTGCCTGCGCAGGCGGACGTCGAGCAGATGGCGACAGCGAGAAAGACGAGGAGGCCAGCATGGCGCATACCGCTGAGAATATGCGGTGCAAGCTGAAAAAGCGCTGACAAATGGGGCTTCATCCATGTCTCCGACGGACGATGCCCGGACGAGGAGTCCGGGCATCGTCCTCAAGATCCAAAGTGAGGCCGGAGGTCGGAGGTGGCCTCTCGCTTCGATCTTAACTCTTGGGCGGTGTGTTGACCGTGACCTTCGGCACATCCACGGTGACGTTGCTGCCGGAGCCGCCATGGTTGATCACCAGGTATCCGCCCGCAAAGAGCAGCAGCAGAACGACCACGATTGCGGCGATCATGCCGGTTCCCATGCCGCCGCCACCGTCTCCGCCTGTTATGATTGTATCGGGCATCGCTGCCTCCTTGGGTGTTGTTCTGGGTTGCAGGTTGGGGATGAGGCTCCGGGTACGGCGCGAGCCTAAAAGCCTCATCCCCAAAGCGTCCGGTGGGGGGATCGGAACACCGGGCTCGCAGGAGCCGTTGCAGCTCGGCAAAGAAAAGCTGTTCGCGATCAATAAGTTGCATGACGAAGTGCTGAGCGGGATGTCAGCAAATTTTCAGCTCACTCGAAACACCCGGTGAAGCCAGATCGTGCATAATCAGGGCAACGAATCTGGCGCTTGAAGAGGTTCGAGCGAGCTTGCGGGGTACAGCGTCGTGGATGCGGCAACCCATACCGATCCGGCCACAGCGGAGACTCGCCTCCAGCTGGCGCTCAGTGCCGGCCGTCTGGGCACCTGGAGCTACAATCTGCTGACCGGCGAACAGGTTTGGGACGCGCAGCAATATGCCCTGTTCGGGGTGTCGCCGGAGCTGCAGCCGACCCGCGAGCTGTTTGAGCAATTGGTTCTCCCGGAGGATCGGGTCGCCATCGAGCTCGCCTCGCCGGACCTCAGGCCGGGCGCACGGCACGCCGGGCAATTTCGCATTCGGCGGACGGACGGCCAGATCCGCTGGTTGATCTCCCACAGCCTGACGGTGGGTGATGCGACGGGGCGCCCCGTCGAGCTTGTCGGCGTCAACTGGGACATTACCGACCAGAAGCTGGCCGAAGATGTTCTCCTGAACAACGCCGAGCAGCTGCAGCTGGCGCTCGACGCAGGGCGCATGGGGACCTGGCGGTACGACCTCAGAACCGGACAGCAGCAGTGGAATGCGCGGCAGTTCGAACTCTTCGGTCTGCCGCCCGACACTGAACCGAGCCGCGAGCTCTTCGCCTCACTCGTCGTGCCGGAGGATCTCCCCAAGATCGGATTCACTGATGAAGATCTGCGCCCAGGCCATTTCCACGACACCGAGTTCCGCATCCGGCGGCCAAATGGCGAGGTGCGCTGGCTGACGGCGCGAAGCTTCGCACGGCATGACGCCGAAGGACGACCGATCGAACGGATTGGCGTCAATTGGGACGTCACTGAGCGACGGTTGGCCGAGGAGCGGATGCTGACGACAACGCGTGAGCTGCAGCACCGCGTCAAGAACAGTCTGACTGTCGTGCAAGCGATCGCCGCGCAGAGCTTTCGCTCGGCCAAGACGAAGGAGGAGGGTCTTGCCGCCTTCACCGGGCGTCTGCAGGCGCTCGCCACTGCCACCGAGCTCATCACGCGCGGCAACTGGGCGACGGTCGCCATAGAGGACATCGTCGCAGAGATCATCAAGCCCTACAGGGACGCAGGCTCCGATCGGATTACGACCACGGGCGCGCCGATCAGGATCGACAGCAAGAACGCCACCAGTCTTGGAATGGCGCTCCACGAATTGTGCACCAACGCCCTGAAGTATGGGGCACTGTCGAACGACCTTGGCAGTGTTGCAATCAGCTGGTGGCAGGAAGAGGCTTGGTTGCGCCTGCATTGGCAGGAGTCCGGCGGACCGGCGGTCCCGGCGCGACCGGGCAAAGGTTTCGGGACGCGTCTCCTTGCCGGCGGTCTTTTCGATCCTGGCACTGGCAGCGTCGAGATCAGCTTCGAACCAGCCGGGGTGGAGTGCGCAATTCGCGTCGCCATAGCCGGCTCGTCGGCTATCCGATCATGATCCCGCGCCGAGCAGGGCTTCGACGCTGCGGCGCACATCCAGGCGCCAGTCCGGGAATGTAAGGCCGAGTGCCTCGCGGAGCTTGGTGGTATCGAGCCGCGAATTGGCGGGCCGAGCAGCCGCCGTTGGGTACTGGGCCGTCGTGATGGGTGTGATGCTATGGGGCGTCGCCTGCAGCACCGCGCCTTGCGCCAAGGCCTCCTCGATCGCCAATTGCGCGAGGCCGTACCAACTGGTCTCGCCCGCCGCCGTCAGATTGTAGAGTCCGGTCGCGGGGGGCTTGCCCGCCGCGATCCTGCGAGCGGCGTCCGCCGTGACGTCCGCAATGAGCGCCGCCGAGGTCGGAGCACCGATCTGGTCGGATACGACCCGCAGCGTATCGCGCTCGCGCGCCAGCTTCAGGATGGTGCGAATGAAATTGTGACCACGCCCCGCATGCACCCAGCTGGTGCGCAGGATCAGCGACGACGCGCCGCTCGCCAGCACCGCACGCTCTCCCGCAAGCTTGGTGCCGCCGTAGACACTGACAGGGTTGGGTGCGTCTGCCTCGACATACGGTGACGGCTTGCTGCCATCGAACACGTAGTCGGTTGAATAGTGGATCAGCCAGGCGCCGCGCTGAGCGGCGAGGCCAGCAAGCTCGGCCACTGCGATATGGTTGATGCGATCGGCCCGCTCCGGCTCGCTCTCGGCTTTGTCGACGGCGGTATAGGCAGCCGCGTTGACGATGATGTCTGGCGCCGCCTCGAGCACCGCCTGCCGGAGTTGCGCGGGGTCCTCGAGGTCGGCCTCGGCGCGACCAAGTGCCAGCAGCCTGCCGAGGGGCGCCAGCGCGCGCTGCAGTTCCCACCCCACCTGGCCTGACTTGCCGAGGACGAGGATCCTCACTTTCTCAGCACCATCTCCCAGCCGGGCGGAGAGATCGGCACCGTGACCGTCTCGCCGGCCGCTGTTGCCACAACCCGCGCCGCCTCAGGGCCAAAGGCTGGGCCCGCCACTGGGGGGAGAGGGAAATCGAACAGGATCAACAGACCGGCGACAAGAATGAGGACCGCCAGCCCCTCGTTCGAGAGCCGTGGCAGATAGATCGTGGAGAAGTAGACGAGCGTTACCGCCCAGGCGATCCCGGTGACCACGAAATACCCTTCGTGGGCGACGCCGAACAACGGCGCCCACTGCCCCTCGCCAAGGCCGAAGACCGGCGTGTAGATCGCAGCCGCGACGACCAGGAGGGGCGTGATGGACACCGCGCGTGCACGCCAGTCGCCACGCACGAAGACCGCAATCATCACGGCCACGCCGAGGAACAGGGCAGGGACCGCGATCACCAGCGTCGACAGTGCCCCGATCCAGCGGGTCGGCGTGATGAAGCCCAGAATGACGCGCGACACCAGCATAACCGGGATGCTGAAGATGCCCGTGTCCGTCGTCGCGTCGGCGCTGGCGCCGATCGCCGTCACGACCAGCACGATCAACTGCACCGCTCCGAGCGCCGCAGCGACTCCGAGAAAACCCCAACGTATGTTCGCCGTGCCGCGCTGTGCCGCGGCGCGAAACAGCAAGGCCGGCAGCACGAACAGGATCATCGGTCCAGTCGCCCCGGCGAGAACCAGCGCGGTCCAGTCGTGAAACCGCCAGCCGGGCGTCCGTGGGGCGTCGGCCAGCACAACGGCCATCAGATAGAGCCCCAGATACCAGTGCGTATTGGCGAGGTTGGCGTGCACCTCGGCCAGATTTGGCATCAGCAGGAAATACGCAGCGACGGCGACCTTGGCGCGCCAGTCGATCCAGGAAAAGCGCGACGAGAACAGGAAGGCCGGGATCGCCGCACGCACGAGGAGCGCCGCCCAGACGCCGAACAGCGGCACGAAGCGCAGTGGCAGCAGCGTCGCAAAGCCGTAGACCGCCCGTGGGAACAGGTCGAGCGTCCCGGCATAGGGCAGGAACAGCGAGCTCAGCGCCCCGCGGTTGAAGGCATCGGCGAAGTACACCGCGCCGTCCTCCGCCCAGAACATCGCGTTCGACAGAATGTCGGGGCGCCGGGCAATCATTACGACCAGCGAAATGGCGAGCGCCAGTGCGGAGGCACCTTCCCGGGTCGGCCATGGCGGCGCCGCGAGGTGCGGATGCCGGCTCTCGTCGCTCTCATTGCTATCGATGACGACGATGTCGGACTTGGCGAGATCGTGCTCCAGCCACTCCGCGATGATCCGCGAGCGCCGCTCTGGCGCCTCGAAGTCTAGAGTGGGGGCAATCATGGCCGCAAAGGCGGCGGCCTGCCGCGATGTCAGGCGATCCTGCACCGGCAGGTTCCGCCACAGCCGTATCGCTTCCCGTTCTGCCGCCGCCCGATCCATGCATGGTACTTAACCCGACGCCGCGGATTGGCCCACTAGATTTCGCGAAACCCTGGTGGGCGAAGTAAGGGGTTGACCCTGCTACCGTTTCTGCCTGGCGACAGCGGCCGCGACAAGCGGCGCCGTCGACTGGCGGACCAGCAGGCCCGGTTGGTAGACCTCCCAGTTGCCTACCGTCGTCTGTTTGCCGCCGAGCTGCGCCAGCAGCTTCTGGATCGACCGGCGCGCCATGGCGAGGATCGGAGTGGTCACCGCGGTCGGCTTGGGCTCGAGCAGCTCGGCAAACTCGAGGTCGTCGATACCCACCACCGAGAGATCGTCCGGGACCCGCAGGCCAAGCTCGCGGATCGCAAAGAGCAGGCCCACCGTCATCATGTTCGAGATGGTGACGATTGCTGTGGGGCGATCCTTGCGCCTCAGCAGCTTCAGCGCCGCCGCGTGGGCGACGTCGCGGTCGAACTCGCCGCGCAGCATCAGGCTCTTGTCCGGTTCGAGCCCGAGGTCGGCGAATGCCTTGAGATAGCCGCCATAGCGGTCGTCGCTGGTGGCGAGGCCGGGGATGCCGACGATGATCGCGATCCGGCGATGCCCGAGTTCGAGCAGGTGCGCCGTGGCGAGCCGGCCAGCCTCGATATTGTCGGTCTTGATCACATCGTAGGGGAGGCCCTCGACATACATGTCGAGCAGCACGGTCGGTACATGGATCTGGTTGACCAGTGCCGCCCCATGCGCCGCGTCCGAGCGGGTCGGGATAACGATGAGCCCGGCGACGCGCTGCTGACGCATCATCCTCAGCACCTGGCTCTCGCGCTCGGCGTCCTGGCCGGTGGAATACACCACCGTCGTGTAGCCGGCGCTGAGGCAGACGTTCTCGACCTCGCGGGCCACCGCGGCGAAGTGCGGGTTGGCGATGTTGGGGACGACCAGGCCGATCAGGCGGGAGCGGCCGGAGCGCAGGCTCTGTGCAGCGCCATGCGGCGTGTAGCCGATCTGGGCAATGGCGGCCTCGACCTTGGCGATGGTCTCCTCGCTCACCGGCGCCGAGCGGTTGATCACCGCCGAAACCGTCGAGATGGCGACGCCTGCGCGCTTGGCCACGTCCTTGATGGTCGACACCGCACCCCCTTGCGAGCCTATTTCTATCGTGCAATATACGAAACGTTTCGTCTTTGCAAAACCGTGTGCGACAGCCGAAGAAGCTCCCGCGCAGCAAGTTTGTCGCGAAATACGAAACGTTTCGACACGGCGAAGCCGACGAAGCCAACGGCGCTTGGGAGAGCGCGCATAGGGAGGAATTCGATGTTCAAACTGAACCGTCGCAGCTTCGTGCTGTCGACTGCGGCGCTCGCCGCGACGTCCGGCCTCACGGGCCGCGCGATTTCCGCTGACAGCGGCAGCATCCGCATCCTGATGGCCGGCGGTGATGCCGACCTCGCCAACACCAACAACGCCATCGCTCGCTTCAACAAGAAGTTCCCCAACTTCCAGGTCAGCGTCGACATGGACCCGATCGCGACCGGCTGGGGCGACTTCGTGACCAAGGTCATCGGCGAGTTCGCCGCCAACACCCAGCATGACATCTTCGGCACCGCCATCGAGACGTTCCAGACCTTCGCCTCGCGCGGCCTGGTCGAACCGATCGACGATTTCGTCGCCAAGAACCCGAACTACTCCGACTTCGCCCCCGCGCTGTTCGAGGACTGCAAGTACAAGGGCAAGACCTATTTCGTCCCGACGTCGTGGAACAACATCATGATCCACTACAACCGCGACCACTTCGACAAGGCGGGGATCGCCTATCCCAAGGCGGGGTGGACGTGGGACGAGTTCCGCGAGATCGCCAAGAAGCTGACCATCAAGGACTCCTCGGGCACCGTCACGCAGTGGGGCTACGAGGTCCCGAACCAGAACTTCTTCATCCAGCCCTGGCTGTTCTCCAACGGCACCGGCGCGCTCAACGACGACTGGTCCGCCTCCAACATGCTCGACCCGAAGGTGGCAGAGTCGCTGCAGTTCCTGCACGACATGATCCACGTCGACGGTTCGGCGCCGATCCCCGGCAGCGCCACGATGGACAACGAGTATCTCGCTGGCCAGGTGTCGATGATCAACCGTGGCCACTGGGTCATTCCCAACATCCGGAACGCCAAGCTCAATTCCGACGTGGCGATCCCCCCGACCAAGGTCAACGACTACACGGTGGTGGGCTTTGGCGCTGTGTGCATTGCCAAGGGCGCGCAGAACATGGATGCGGTTCAGGCCATGGTCGCTGAACTGACCGGCCCCGAGGCCGAGGCGGACGTGGCCAAGACTGGCAGCGCCGTCCCCGGCTCGAAAGCCGCAGCCCAGCTGCCGGAGTATCTCGCCTTTCCGCCGAGCGCGCCGTTGTTCTACCAGACGCTGCCGCACACCAAGGCGGTGCCGTCGCCGGCCAACTTCCAGGAGGTCGAGAAGATCTTCATCCGGTACTACACCGCTGTCATGGCGGACGAGATGCCGGTCGCCGACGCCTGCAAGCAGGCCGATGCCGAGCTCAACGACTCGTTTGCCCGCCTCAAGGCGTCGCTGAGCTAGTTCAAGCGCTCCTCCCGGACCGCTAAGGTGGGGCGCGCGCCCACGACGTGCGCGCCTCGACCGGCGATGGTGACCCGATGACCACAACTGCAGAGCGACGCTCCGACCTGCGTTCCAGCCAGGCGAAGGCGGGCTACCTGTTCATCTTCCCGTCGATGCTGCTGTATCTGGCGTTCGTGCTGGTACCGGTGATCATCACGGTCATCTTGAGTTTTGCCTATTACGACCCGCAGTTCGGTTCGCACTGGGTCGGCTTCGACAATTTCAAGCGCTTCTTCACCGATCCGCGCTCGGTCCAGATCTTCTGGAACACCCTTCGCTTCACGGCGATGGCGGTGACCGGAAACGTCACCGTCGGTCTCTTGCTGGCACTGGCCCTCAACCGGGCGATGCCGGGCTGGCTGCTCTACTTCTTCCGTCTCGCCTTCTTCCTGCCGGTGATCATCGCAGCGGCGTTCGTCGCCATCGTCTGGAGCTACTTCTTCAAGGACAACGGCATCTTCAACTATTACCTGGCGCACCTCGGCCTGCCCACCGTGCACTGGCTGAGTTCGGCGCAGACTGCCATGCCCTCGATCGTCTTCATGGACGTGTGGAAGAACACCGGCTTCTTCATGGTGATCTTCATCGCCGCCCTGCAGGGGGTGCCGAAAGCCATTATGGAAGCGGCCATCATGGACGGCACGCCGCCCTGGCGCCGGTTCTGGCGGATCACCCTGCCATGGATTTCGCCGGTGGTGTTCTTCGCGGTGGTCTACGCCTCGATCGGCGCCCTTCAGGTCTATGAATCGATCTGGATCCTGACCAATGGCGGACCGGGCGATGCGACGCGCTCGATGTCGATCAACATCGTCGAGCAGGCCTTCGGCAGCTTCCAGATCGGCTACGGCGCCTCGGTCGCCGTGGTGATGACCGTCGTCATCCTCATCATCACCGGCGCGCAGCTGCTGATCTCGCGCCGGCTGGTCCGGTACTGAGCGGCGCGATGGGTATCACCACCAGACAAGCCGCACGCTGGGTCGACTGGGCGATCATCGCCGTCATGGCGGTGCTCGGCATCTTCATGCTGCTGCCGTTCGCCTGGCTGATCTCGATGTCCTTCCGTCCGGTGGTCGACTCCTACAAGATGCCCCCGAGCTTCTTTCCGACGACATTCGATTTCGCCAACTACGCCGCGGTGCTGAAGGCGAACGTTCCGTTCCTGCAGATCTACATCAATTCGGTGGAGATCGCCGTCATCGTCACCGTTGGCCAACTCGTCACCTGTACGTTGGCGGCCTTCGCCTTCTCGCGGCTCAACTTCAGGTTCCGCGACGCGCTGTTCTTCATCCTGCTCGTCGGGCTGATGTTTCCCGCGCAGGTGACGATCCTGCCGATCTATCTCGGCTATGCCAAGCTGGGGCTGATCAACAAGCCCCTCGGCCTCGCGCTGATGTATCTGACCTCGAGCTTTGGGGTGTTCCTGATGCGACAGTTCATGATGAGCCAGCCCAAGGTGCTCGAGGAAGCCGCCCTGATGGACGGCGCCGGCTACTGGAAGATCTTCTGGCGCATTAGTCTGCCGCAGCTTCGCCCAGCTCTTTCGGCCCTCGGCATCATCACGTTCACGCAGACCTGGAACTACTACTTCCAGGCCAAGGTCCTGCTCGGCCAGCAGACCGCGATGACGCTGCCGCTCGCGATGGACATCCTCCGCGGCTACATGGCGTCGGGCAATTTGTCAGTGGTGATGGCCGCCATGAGCATGTCGGTGCTCCCGGTCATCCTGCTTTTCCTCCTCGCCCAGAAGTTCGTCATCGAAGGCGTGACGATGTCGGGTATTAGAAACTAGTTCCAGGACCAGGATTGATGTGGGATGATTTGAGCGCCGTCGACCGCCAGTTTGCCTATCTGGGCGAGCGCTCGCGCTACGTGCGGTTCCCTTTGGGTGGCATCGGCTCGGGGGGCTTTTCGATTTCGGGCTCCGGCCGGCTGCTCGATTGGTCTATCCGAAACCGACCCTCGCTGCAGGGCTACAACGGCTACTCGCATTTTGCCGTGAAGGCGGAGCAAGGCGGCAAGCTGCTCGACGCACGGGTCCTCAATGGCCCCTATGACGACAATCCTTCCGGTGGACCGGGCCTGCGGCCGATGTTCGATGGTTTCGGGCATGGCGCCATGCGCCAGAGCCTGGTCGGCCTGCCGCACTTCAAGGACGTGCGGTTCTATGGTCGCTTCCCGACCGCCGACCTGACCTTCAATGACGATCGCTTTCCCGGCGCTGTCCGGCTCACCGCTCTCTCGCCCTTTATTCCACACAACGATCGCGACAGCTCGATGCCGGCGGCAATGCTGGTGTTCGAGCTGCATAATCCGACCGACAAGCCGATCGACTACACCTTGGCCGGAACGCTCGGAAACTACGGCAGCAACTCCGGTACGCACAGCTTCAAAACGGCCAGCGGCGTTTCGGTCCTCCATATGGTGGGGGCCGACCCGGAGCAGCGTGAAGCAGATCGCGGCGACCTCAGCATCGCCACCGATGCCGCGGACGTTCAGCATCAGGACTATCACTATCGCGGCCAGTGGTTTGATGACCTGACCGTCTTCTGGAAGGATTTCGCCAAAGCCGGACCGCTTCCCGAGCGGCACTACGATGGCCCGAGGGCAACCCGTCACATGCAGGTCTTTCCCGAGCACGGGACGCTGGCGGCCAGGGTTACGGTCCCGGCGGGCGTCAGCAAGATCGTGCGCTTCGTCATCAGCTGGAACTTCCCGCATGGCGACATCTATTGGGCCTATCGCCACAAACCCGACGCGCCCCGTCCCGATCGTGAGACGCCGCTGTGGAAGAACTACTATGCCACCCAGTGGTCGGACTCTGAGGTCACTGCGCGCGATGCCTTCACGCGCTGGGACGACCTGACCGGCAAGACGCTCGCCTTCCGCGACAGCCTGTTCGACTCGACCCTGCCGCCGCCGATCGTCGACGCCGCGTCGGCAACGCTGGCGCTGCTTCGCACGGCAACAGTGCTCCGCCTCGAAAGCGGCGATCTCTGGGGCTGGGAGGGCCAGCACCGCTGGGACGGGTCCTGCGAGGGCTCATGCACCCATGTGTGGAACTACCAGCAGGCGTTGAGCCACCTGTTCCCCACGCTCGAGCGGAGTCTCCGCGAGACGGAGTGGACCTACAACCAGCTGCCTAACGGCGGTCTGACGTTCCGGCAGAAGCTGCCGCTCGGGTCCGGCTTCGATGTCATCGGCCCGTGCGCCGATGGGCATTTCGGCGCCATCATCAAGACTTATCGCGAATGGCGCCTGTCGGGCGACACCGAATGGCTGAAGCGCTATTGGCCGAACATCAAGAAGGCCATGGACTATGCCTGGAGTGCGGACAACCCGGACCAATGGGATCCGCAACGATCTGGTGTCCTCAGGGGCCGCCAGCACCAGACGCTCGACATGGAACTGTTTGGGCCGAACTCCTGGCTAGGGACCATGTATGTCGCCGCCCTGATGGCGATGGGGCGCATGGCCGACGCGGTGGGCGAGGGCGATCTCGCCGCCAGCTGCACCAGGATGGCTAAGGCCGGTGCCGCCTATATCGACGGCAAGCTCTATAACGGCCGCTATTTCATTCAGGAGATCGACCTCGACGACAAATCGGTGCTGACCCCGTTCGACACCGGGCGCAATGCCGGCGTGCTCGCCGACAGTCTGATGTCGGCCTACTGGTCGGACGAGCATGGCGAGATCAAATACCAGTTCGGCGAAGGCTGCATCGCCGATCAGATCCTCGGCCAATGGCATGCCGAGGTCGCAGGACTCGGTCTGTTTCTCGACGCCGCCAAGGTGACCACCGCCCTCAAAGCCGTGCACAGTGAAAACTACCTCGGGTCCATGGCCGATCATTTCAATCCCTGCCGCAACTTCGCCTTCGAGGACGAGGGTGGGTTGTTGATCGCAACCTATCCAGAGGGCACCCGGCAGCCGATGGTCGCGGCTCCCTATGCCGAGGAGGCCTGGACCGGCGTCGAGTATGCCTCGGCGTCGCACATGATCATGCACGGGCTGCTCGACGAGGGGCTCGATATAGTCCGCGCGGTTCGTGCCCGTTACGACGGCGCCCGCCGCAATCCGTTCAACGACATCGAGTGCGGTTCATACTACGCCCGCTCGATGTCCGCCTGGCAGCTCGTCAACGCGTGGACCGGCCTCCATGCCGACCAGGTCGACCGGGTCTTGAGCTTTGATCCGAAGGGGAGCGGTGACGTCAGCCTGCCGTGGTCCTCAGGCACCGCTTGGGGCAAGCTCGACCGCAGGGGCGGCAAGCTGTCGCTCAAGGTGCTGGGTGGCGCGCTCGACGTGGACAAGGTTATTGTCGACGGTGCAGCCTATGCTCCCGGGGACCTCGCCTGATGGCGAAGATTGAACTCAAGGGCGTCAAGAAGAGCTTCCAGTCGGTCGAGGTGATCCATGGCGTGGACCTCTCGATCGAGGATGGGGCATTCACCGTCTTCGTCGGGCCGTCGGGATGCGGCAAGTCTACGCTGCTGCGCATGATGGCCGGCCTCGAAGAGCTGAGTGACGGCACGATCGACATCGACGGCGTCCGCTGCGACCACCTGATGCCGGCAGCCCGCGGCATGGCGATGGTGTTTCAGTCCTACGCGCTCTACCCGCACATGTCGGTCGAGCAGAACCTGCGCTTCGGCCTCGAGAATCAGCGCACCCCCAAAAAGGAGATCGAGGAGCGCGTCGCCAGGGCAGCCGACATCCTGCAGATCTCGCACCTCCTCAAGCGCCGGCCCAATCAGCTCTCGGGCGGTCAGAGCCAGCGCGTCGCCATCGGTCGCGCCATCGTCAAGGAACCGAAAGCCTTCCTGTTCGACGAACCGCTGAGCAATCTGGACGCCGAACTGCGCGTCAAGATGCGGGGCGAACTCGTGGCCCTGCACCGGCGCCTCAAGTCCACCATGGTGTATGTGACGCACGATCAGGTGGAGGCAATGACCATGGCCGACCAGATCGTCGTGCTGCGCGATGGCGTGGTCGAGCAGACCGGGCGCCCGATCGAGCTCTACGCCCGTCCGCGCAACCAGTTCGTCGCCGGCTTCCTGGGTGCGCCACAGATGAACTTCCTGCCCGCGACCGTGCTTTCGGGCGCGCCGGAAGGTCCGACGGTCGCTCTCGACGGCGCCAATACGAACATCACCTTGCCGGGCCGCGATCGCGGACTGGAGCAGGGGACTGCCGCCAGGATTGGGGTGCGGCCGGAGCACCTGAAATTCGACGCATCCGGCCCGCTGAGCGCCGAAGTCGAGGTTGTCGAGGTGCTCGGTGCGGACACGATCGTTCACACCAAGCTCAGTTCCGGTACACCCGCCACCCTTTCGCTCCGGGGCATCTTCGGCGCGCGAGCGGGTGATGTGGTTCGCCTGGGGTTCGACGCCCGGTTCGCTCATCTTTTCGATGCACAGGGACTGGCGCTCCAGCCGCTTCGCGATTGGCGCGACGATTACCTGATCGGT
>Ga0070660_100002086_pt1 | contig 13800 bp, 9 predicted proteins | sample KBSC33metaG_FD_64670 | JGI IMG/M metagenome (GOLD analysis project Ga0070660, IMG submission 64670) | Corn rhizosphere microbial communities from Kellogg Biological Station, Michigan, USA - KBS C3-3 metaG | ecosystem: Host-associated > Plants > Roots > Rhizosphere > Soil ... | reverse complement strand
CACGGTACTGGGCCTTTACCGGCTTGATGGGGAGAAGCCAGAACTTGCCGCCCATTGGCGCGTGACGACGCATCGCTCGCAAACCGTCGATGAGTACGGCGTTCTGTTCGTGAACTTGTTCGAGATGCACGGACTGGCGCCGAAACAGGTCCACCACATCATCATTGCATCCGTTGTGCCGCCGGTTGACTCTACTCTGCGCAGAGTTTGCGAAACGTATTTCCAAGTCGACCCGATGTTTGTGGAACCGGGCATCAAGACCGGCATGAAAATGCTGATCGACAATCCCACCGAGTTGGGCGCAGACAGAATTGCGGATTGCATTGCCGCATATGACCGCTATGGCGGCCCTTGCATCGTCGTTGATTTTGGCACGGCAACCAAGTTCGAAGTGATATCCGCAAAGGGCGAATATTTGGGGGGCGCGATTGCACCGGGCCTGGGCCTGAGTGCAGATGCGCTGTTTTCCCGTGCAGCCCGGTTGAGCCGCGTGGATATTAAGCGGCCGCCGAAAGTGATCGGCACCAACACAGTCGGCCACCTGCAGAGCGGCCTCTATTTCGGCTACATCGGACTAGTTGACGGAATCATTGAACGGATATTAAAGGAACTCGGCGGAGAGCAAAAGCCGCGCATCATTGCAACGGGCGGTCTCGCACGGATGGTATCGGAAGATTCCCGCTACATCACCGAAACTGATGAGTTCCTCACTATAGAAGGACTGCTTTTGCTGTTTGAGCGCAATCGAAGCGTAAAGCCTCGGCAACGGATGCACAGCTAGCTGCTGGCAACTTCGCGATCGGGAGGCTGAGGTGGGCAGCACCGGATGGACCTTGACAGACTACAGCCTGCGACAACTGGCAACCTGGTGACCTTGTGACTTCCCGGAACAACTATTTCAATTACTTCACGGAAATCGAAGAGCGCTTTCAGCAACGGCGCGGGGCCATCCTATTGCTATCAACGCTCGACTGGGCGCTGATCGATACCTGGCGCGAAGCGGGCATTCCGTTGGAAGCCGCCCTGCGCGGTATCGACAATGCTTTCGACAAATATGAAGCCCGGCAGAAACGCGGGCGCATGAGGCGTGTGAATGGTCTGGCTTGGTGCGCCCAAGCCGTTATGGAGGCTGCGCAGGAGTTGAACGAGGCAGCCGCAGGGAGCGCCGGAACCACACCCGCGCCGAGCGATTACGGATTTGAACACGAGCGCGTAGCTGCCCATCTTGAATGTGCGGCGGCGGCGCTGGAAGTAGCGCAGGTAGCCGCCGAACCATGCGCCGCAACTGCGGCCCGGTTGCGCGAATTGGCAGCGGAGATCGGGAGTTCAAACACGAATAGCGCCCACGTTGACTTGGAATCGCTGGAGCGCTCGTTGACCGTGCTCGAAGAGAGGCTGTTTGCGGCGATCAGAAATGCAGCCCCTGAGGAGTTGATGGTCGGGCTCAAAGAGCATGCGGCGCGCGAACTTGCACCCTATCGCAGCCGAATGGGAGTGGTGCAACTGCGGCAGGTGGAAAGCCAATTTATCCAAAAGCAGTTGCTTGTGCACTATAACCTGCCGCGGCTCAGCCTGTTTTACATGAGCCAGCAATGAAGAATCGGCGGCGACACCAACCTTCGAAGCAAAAGCAGTCGAAAACCGTAATGCCGGAAGCGGGGCCACGGCAACTGGTGCACATCGAAAAGGCTATCTACGGCGGAGCTTTTCTGGCGAGGGCCGAAGGGAAGGCCGTATTCGTTCCTCTGACGCTGCCCGGCGAAACGGCAGCAGTGCGCATTACAGAGGAGAAGCGCGGGTACGCGACTGCGGAATTGGACGAGATTATCACGCCGGGCCCAGAGCGCGTCCCAGCGCTTTGCCGCCACTTTGGCACATGCGGCGGCTGCCAATATCAGCACACCGATTATGTGACGCAGCTTGCCCTCAAGCAGGCAATTCTGCGCGAGACGCTGGAGCGCGGTCGAGTGCCCGTACCAGACAATCTCGAGGTGCTTGCAGGAACAGAAGCCGAAGCATGGGGCTATCGCAACCGCATACGCCTGGCGTTCGATGCCAATGGCAATCCCGGCTATCGAGGTCGACGCTCGAACGCCGTGGTTCCAATTGCAGAGTGCCCAATCGCCGCGCCGCTGCTGGTTCGCGCGGCTTTGTCGTTTGCAGATCTTGTGCGACGGGTTGCACCACAATTGCGGGCGCAAGAGCTCTCGCTATTCTGCGACGCGACGGAGTCTTCCCTGCTCGCAACCGTGTTCGTCAGAAGTGCGCCGAGCGGAATACTCGATCCCCTGGCGCGTGCGATGGCCGAACGCATTCCAGAATTCAAGGGTATGGAGCTTGTAGCCGTCGCAGGCGCGCAAAGCAAGGAGCAGGCTCCGCGCTCGATTGACCAGTGGGGCGAAACGCATCTCGCGTACCGAGCCGCTGGATTCGACTATCGCGTGGACAATGGTGCTTTTTTCCAGGTAAACCGCCGGCTCGTGGATCCACTCGTTGAACGTGTGACAGCCCGCCGCAATGGAACTGTCGCCTGGGATCTGTTCGCAGGGGTGGGGCTGTTTGCGCGAAAGCTCACCTCAAGCTTCGAACGGGTGGTCGCGGTTGAGTCCGCGCCAGCGGCGATTCCCGGCCTTGAGGCCAACCTACTCGGAACCAGCGGGACTGCTGTACAGGCCTGGACACTGGATTTTCTCCGCCGCAGGGCAAAAAGCGAGCATCCGGACCTGATCGTCGTGGACCCCCCGCGCGCCGGGCTGGGCGCGGAGATTACAAGTGTCCTGGCGGACATCGGCGCGCCTGCATTGACATACGTTTCCTGCGATCCCGCAACTCTCGCTCGCGATCTGCGTGCGCTTATGGATTCGGGGTATTCGATCGAGAGCATGACGCTTGCCGACCTGTTTCCCCAGACCTTCCACCTGGAAACAGTAGTCCATTTGCGCTGCGCCTGATAGGCTTGACGGCATAGATCCTTCAATCTTTTAGAACCGTATGCGCTTAGAACCGTCCAGTTCCGGCGCCGCTGCTTCGCGCCAGGACTCTGTGCCTTTATTCCATGCCGCGTGGCTGTTCGCGGCGGGTATTGCCATTGCACATTGGGTGTGGCTGCGGCCAGGGCTGCTGTTGCTGGCTTTAGCACTCGTGGCAGCTTTGTGCGGCGTAGCCGCCGTGCGGGCGCAAAGGATGATGTGGGTCCCCCTTGCCGCGCTTTGGTGCATTCTCGGCGCATGGTGCGGGCTGATGGAACAGCGCCCCGCTCCCGCTGCCGAAGTGGCCTCGCGCTCAGATGGACTGATGCGCACGATTGAAGGAACAGTGGTCGAGGTCGCGCCGGTTCGCAATGAGGCCGAACTAAATCTGAATGAGGATCGCACAACTGATTCTCAAGCCGTAATGGAACCTTCGCAACGGATCGACGTCGAACTCAGCAGCCTGGAAGAAGCGAGCGACGCAGAAGACAAGCAGCTGCCAATAGTCGGCAAAGTACGGCTGACGGTACGCTGGCCAGCTGGAACAGACAGAGCGGCCGCCGCAAAGACATTCGATTGCGGCGATCAAATACGTGCCGATGCACGGTTGCTTCCGCCGGCGGTGTACCACGATCCTGGAGTATGGAACCGCGCTGATTATTTGCTCGATCAGGGCATTACGTCGACTGCCAGTATCAGCATTGATCGAGTTGCTTTGACGGGACGCGCCAAGAGCACTGCGTCGCAGTTTCGCTGCCGAATCACCGGAATGCAGCATGCCATGACTGCGCGGCTGATGCAGTTGCCGATTGCCATGCAAAACTGGCCGGCACCTCTGCGCGTAACTCAGGAAGACGCGGTGATGCTGGCGGCCATGATAGCGGGTGATCGCACTTTTTTGACGCACGCACTTCGTGTTGGATTTGAGCGCACCGGATCCTTTCACATGCTCGTGGTATCGGGCTTTCACCTGGCCATCGTTGCTGGATTCTTCTTCTGGATCGCTCGCCGTCTCCGTTTACCGCGGGTTCCGGCTACGCTCGTCACCATTGCCAGTTCGTTCGCATACGCGCTGTTTACCGGCTTTGCTACGCCGGTGCAACGCTCGCTATGGATGGTGACGCTGTACTTGATTGGCCGCCTCTTCTATCGGGAACGCAGTGCGCTGAATACAGTAGGATTTGCATCGCTTTGCCTGCTTGCATTAACGCCGCGGAGCCTGTTTGACTCTGGCCTGCAAATGACGCTGCTCGCGGTGGTGTCGATTGCCGGCGTAGCCGCGCCATTACTCGAAGGCACCGTACATCCGTATCTGAAAGCGACACGCGATCTGCGTCTCGTGGCGATCGATGTAAAGCTCGCGCCTCGCCTGGCGCAATTTCGCACACTGATGCGAATGACAGCGGAGCAAATCCAGGCCATTACGAACAAGCGTCTGGCATGGGGCGCGTTTCCGTGGGTAGTGAGGTTCTTGCTGCGGGTCATTGAACTCGTCGTTGTCTCATGCGTGGTCGAGCTGGCAATGACGCTGCCGATGGCCATCTACTTTCATCGCATCACCATTTTTGCGCTACCAGTGAATCTCTTTATCCTGCCGCTGCTTGCTGTGCTGATGCCGGTTGCCTTGCTAACCATGGCGGCGTTGGTGATTTGGCCCAGCGTGGCCACCTTGCCTGCTGCAGCGGTGGCAATTGTGCTGCACGCCGGCGTGCTGCTGGTACGGCACTTCGGCTCACTGGAGTATGGCGACTTCAGGATTGCGTCGCCACTGGTGTGGCAATCCGTTGGTTTCTATGCATTCCTGAGCGCCGCGATTGTGATGGCGCACAGAAGTCTGAAGCGGGATAGCCGCACGCTGCGTTGGTTGTCATGGGTCTGCCTGTTGCTTGGCGGAGTTGCGGCAGTGGTGCCGCGAGCCATCCATCAACCACGCAATGCCCTGCTGGCCGAAGCGATTGACGTTGGGCAGGGCGATTCGATGCTCATCATCACGCCGGACGGCAAAACGCTGCTGGTGGATGGAGGAGGCTTTGGCGGCGGCCCACGGCAGGCCGCGCAGGACTACGACTTTGGCGAAGAAGTGATATCGCCTGTACTGTGGAACCTGGGCATTCGACATCTTGATGCCGTCGCGCTGAGCCACGCGCATTCTGACCACATGGGCGGACTGCCAACGGTGCTGCGCAACTTCACTCCCGATGAGCTTTGGGTGGGCAACAATCCTCCCGGAGAAGCCTACGATGCGCTGATCAGTGAGGCTACCGCGATGCATGTTCGCCTTCGCACTCTGCGTGCGCAAGACAGGTTCACGCCGGAAACGTCAGCGTAAATGTCCTGGCTCCGACCCACGACTATGAACCTGGAACTGATCCGGCAAACAACGATTCGCTGGTACTGCATATTGCATATGGCGGCACGTCAGTGATGCTCGAAGGGGACGCTGAAGCTGACGTGGAACGCGCAATGCTCGGTGAGCAGGGCCTCGAGAGTTCGCTGCTGAAAGTTGGACATCACGGTAGTACAACTTCAACTACGCCGGCGTTTCTTGCGCGCGTTGCTCCGCAATATGGAGTGATTTCGTGCGGGTTGCGCAACCGCTATGGGCATCCGCGCCAGGAGATTCTTGCGGCTCTGCAGGACGCGCGGGTTCGCACCTTTAGAACCGATACGAATGGCATTTCCTGCTTTGCGCTCGACGGAAAGCAAGTGACACCTCAGCCGGACTGCGGATGGCCTTCGCAACCGTAATGCAGTTGTTCAGTTGTTCTTAGCTCGCTGCCTGATGAATGGCGAGCAATTTTTCCAGCAGCGGCCTGAGCAGGTTGAGATGCAGTGCGTTGGCACCATCGGATTTCGCATTCGGCGGATCGTCGTGCACTTCCAGAAACAGGCCGTCGATTCCTGCTGCCACGGCTGCGCGCGCTAATAGAGGAATGAACTCCGGCTGGCCGCCGCTGACGCCGTTTGCCGCCGAGGGCTGCTGCACAGAATGCGTTCCGTCAAACACTACCGGAGTCATAGCGCGCATGATGGCCAGCGAGCGATAGTCAACGACCAGCGTGTTGTAGCCGAAGCTGGCGCCCCGTTCAGTAAGGAACACGCGAGCGTTACCAGTGGAGCGTACCTTCTCCACCGGGTGCTGCATATCCCAAGGCGAAACGAACTGGCCCTTCTTGATGTTGATGGCGCGGCCTGTTTTTCCCGCAGCCACCAGCAGGTCAGTCTGCCGGCAGAGGAAAGCCGGAATCTGCAATACGTCCACTGCTGCCGCGGCAACCTCGCAATGCGCGGGCTCATGCACGTCGGTTAATACGGGCAGGCCGGATTCACGCGCCAGGCGGCCGAGTATGCGCGTGCCTTCAAGCAGGCCTGGGCCGCGAAAGCTCTTCACGCTTGTGCGATTGGCTTTGTCGTAGCTGGCTTTGAAGATGAAAGGGATGCCGAGGTCGGACGTGATGCGCTGCAGAGCGTCGGCCATTGTGCGCACGTGGTGTTCACTTTCAATAACGCACGGGCCGGCAACGAGAAAAAGCCGGCCCACGCCCACGTGCACGGGACCAATTTCAAAAGATTGACTCACACAGGGATTTTACGGCAACGCCGTGCCGGTCACTGTGCGCGCTACTTCGCCGAAAGCTCCACCGCTTCATTCTGCATAGCTTCAGAGTGGGTCCTGGCCCATTGCCAGAGAGCCCGTTCGAGTGCATGCAGCGGCGTTGGAGCGGGTAGATCCCCCTGCGGCCTGACGACGCCGCATTCAGCCAGATGCTTCAACGCATTGTTGTACTCGGTGTAGAAGTGTACGTCGTGACGCGCATGACCAAGCGCCTCAAGAGCGCGGAAGTCCAGGACCGCATAGCGCTCCGGGAAGATGGCAGACATGATTGCCGATGCGATGGCAATGTCGATGCCGCGCAGTGATACGAGAGCGTTAACGGCATCCTCTGCCGAAGAGTTGGGAGAAGCCGCGACAGCTAACGCGCTGCGGATGCTCTCACTACTGTTGCCAATGAGGTAATGCACCATCCTTTCCGATTTCCATCGGACGATGGTCTCAAGATTGCCGAGCGTATGTTCGCCGGCGCGGATAGATACTCCTGCATCATAAGCCGCCGCTTCAAGCTGCCGTTCACGTTCACCGGCTTCGTGCCAGTAACTGTCGGCCAGCTCCTGAAGCTCCATTTCTGCGGGCTGAAGCTGAAAGTACGACATGATTTTTCTACTCCTCCATACACTTCAAAACTCCCAAACTTTAGGCCCGGCGCGGGGGATTGTCAATAGCGTGCGGGGCACTTGGGATACGACTTTGCGGGAGTAACCCAAGAGGCACAAAAGCCATGGTGATTCGCCCGACACGGCGGATTGCGGAGCTTGCACTTTGATTTTTGAACCGCTGAACTCTTAAAACTTTGACCAAAGCGGCCGCATTCGAGCCTAAGCCGGGCGAAGGGATAAAAAATCCTGCATACATTTCAAGGACCAGCTCAAGACTACTTATTTAAAATCAGTCCCTTGCAAGATCACGCAAAGTGAATGCGTGCGCGTCGGCGTGCGCCTGAATTCGCATTGACTACAAACTATTCGTCCCGGAGCGCAACCATCAGTCAACCCTGCCGCGCAACGAGCCGACAGCCAACATGCAAGAAAGGCGTACGTTACTGAGTTAGTTGTTCAGAGACGCGTGATTCAGATTGCAGACGCAGGTTGCGGTTCTTGTAGCTGGCCACGATGAACTCCCGAAATAGCGGGTGCGGCTCCAGCGGTTTGGATTTGAACTCAGGATGGAATTGGCAGCCGAGAAAATAGGGATGGCCGGGGATCTCCACGATTTCAACGTACGTTGAATCGGGAGTAGTGCCGCTAAGCCGCATGCCGCCCCCAGTGAGCAGCGCCTCATACTCGCGGTTGAATTCGTAGCGATGGCGGTGGCGCTCGCTAATTTCAGTGGCACCTGCGTACGCTTTGGCGGCCAGCGAATCTTCCTGCAGAATGCAGGTCCACGCGCCCAGGCGCATTGTGCCGCCCATTTCCTCAACACCCAGCAGTTCGCGGAGCTTGTAGATCACGCGGTGCTGGGTGGCCGGATCGAACTCGCTCGAGTTTGCATCCTTGAGGCCGCAAACGTTGCGCGCGAATTCAATACAGGCGGTCTGCATGCCGAGGCAGATGCCGAAATATGGCACCTGCTTTTCGCGTGCGTAGCGAATTGCGTTCAGCATACCCTCGATCCCGCGCTTGCCGAATCCTCCCGGAACCAGGATGCCATCGAACCCTTCCAACTGCGTCTCATAGCTGCTGTCGTTGGGTGTCTTCGATTCAAGCCCTTCCGCCTCGATCCATGTGACCTTAAGCTTGAGGTTCTGTGAAATAGCGCCGTGGGTTAGCGCTTCATTCAACGACTTGTAACTGTCCTCGTACTCCACGTATTTGCCCACAATGGCGATGGATACTTCATCTTTCGGGTGGTAGCAGCGATCCACAAGGTCCTTCCACCGGGTGAGATCGGCATCGGGTGCTTCCTTGTGCAAGTATTTCAGGATCAGCGCGTCGAGTCCTTCGTCTGCAAAGCGGAGCGGCACTTCGTAAATAGAAGGCACTGTAGTGGCACCGATGACGGCGCGCTCTTCGACGTTACAGAAGGCGGCGATTTTCTGCTTCATTTCGCGCCCAAGTGGGCGGTCGGAACGGCAAAGCAGGATGTCGGCCTGGATCCCGATGGAGAGCAGTTCCTTGACTGAGTGCTGCGTCGGCTTGGTCTTGAGTTCCTTGGCAGCGGCAATGTAAGGCACCAGCGTGAGGTGCACGAACAGCGTGTTCTCGCGGCCCAGTTCCTGGCGCATCTGGCGAATGGCTTCAAGGAAGGGGAGGGATTCTATGTCGCCTACTGTGCCACCGATTTCGACTATGGTTACGTCCGCACCGTTCGCCGATACCTTGCGCATGGCGTTTTTTATCTCATTGGTAACATGGGGAATAACCTGCACAGTTTTGCCGAGATAATCGCCGCGGCGCTCTTTGAGGATGATCTGCTCGTAGATTCGGCCGGTGGTCAGGTTGTTATCGCGCGAGAGCGGAGCGTGTGTAAATCGTTCATAATGACCCAGATCGAGGTCGGTTTCGGCGCCATCATCGGTGACAAAGACTTCGCCATGCTGAAACGGAGACATGGTGCCGGGATCGACGTTCAAATACGGGTCAAACTTCATCATGTTGACGCGTAACCCGCGGCTCTCAAGCAGGCATCCGATCGATGCCGCTGCAAGGCCCTTGCCTAAACTGGACACAACTCCACCCGTCACAAAGACATACTTTGCCGACATCGATGCAACCTCACTTTTAGTTGTTGTGATTGGACGTACCTGGTGGGCACAATCAAGTATGGCAGAGTTCGCAGGGTGGAGGAAACGGAAAAATGGGACTGCTTGAGGAAAGAAGGTCATTTTTCTACTGTAAATGTCTATTTTTGTTACCTTTGGACCAGAATCAGGCGGAATGGATGTAGACTGCGGAATGTGAACAAGAGGCGGCAGTGATAGAACGGATTTCAGCGCAAAAGATAGACATCACCACCCTTGCGGTGGACGCGATTGTGAACGCGGCCAACACAACACTCCTTGGCGGCGGCGGAGTAGATGGAGCCATCCACCGGGCGGCCGGACCGGAACTCTACGACGAATGCGCCAAACTGGGCGGCTGCGCAACAGGCAAAGCCAAGCTGACCCGGGGCCACAAGCTTCCGGCAAAATATGTGATCCATACGGTGGGGCCTGTGTGGACCGGGGGCGACCGTGGCGAACCAGAGCAGCTGGCGAGCTGCTATCGGTGTTGCTTCAAGGTGGCGCGCGAACATGGATTGCGGAGTATCGCCTTCCCGGCGATCAGTTGCGGTGTGTATCGCTTTCCGGTGGACAAGGCCGTGAAAATTGCGGTGCGCGAGACGCGCGCAGAACTTGAGCAGAACAAATGGATTGAGAAGGTGATCTTCGCCTGCTTCGGCGACGACGTTTATGGTGCCTATTTGAAGGCGCTGGGGTCGAAGGACTAGGAGCCTCTCCCCAAATTTGCAGGAAACCTCGGAATGATTCTGTGAATTGCTTTCCATCCGGCTTTGTTGTTCGGGTGGAGGGGAAACAAGCAAACGCGGATCTTTCGCTGCGCTCAAGATGACAGTGGAGGGTTGAGGTTGTGAGAGCGGTAAATTGAAGTTCAAGGTATCCCAGGTTAGCCACAAACGCGGCTAACCTGGGATACCCGGTGACTGGGCCTTTTCGCAGTTAGAAGTTCAGCGTGAGCTTGGCTGTCATGGCGCGTGGGGTTACGTAATGCGTGCCGCTGAAGGTAGAGAGAAAGTTGTATAGCGCATAGTTATTGGTCACGTTGATGGCCGTCAGATTCAAATCGACCTTATAGCGATCGGCGTGGAACAGATTGTTTTTCCCGACAGAAGCGTCGAACAAGTTGCGCGGGGCGATGCGCGACGGATTGCGGTCGGCGTTACCGGTGCCCGGAGCCGAAATATTGATGAGGCTCGACCTTAACTGCGAGGCAAGGCAGGTTGCGGGCAGCGGGTGACCCGGCGTAGCGCGTACTCCGTTGCACATGAGCCCAGCCTGGAACTGCTCGTCCGCAGTGTATCCGCTAAGGTCAACTGCCGGTTCACCGCCAAGCGTGGTGCTGGTGGCACCGCAGGCAGAGTTGGGATCATTGGAGAGCGGGTTGTAGCATGGCGCCTGGCCAGCTACCTGACCGGAATCGTAGCGCCAGTTGAAGCCACCCCAAAGCCCCTTCAGCATGCCGCGCGCGAACGAATACTGTACGTGCGTGGTCTGGTTGAACTTCTCATCGTGGTCAATGCGGAACGGGTACGCCCTGCCCTGCGCGACCGTTGCGCCCGCTCCGGCAACCTGTGGCGGGAAGAAGCGCGCCGAGACGGACGACATGACTGCATAAGCGCTCAGGTTGTGAAAGTTCGGCACTTCAATGTTGAGAGCGTAGCCGGGAATTTTTGAGTTATGCCAATCGATGGGGAAGGTGATGGGCGTGTTGCCGAGTACGCTGAAGTCAAATGCGTTGTGCGTGTACTTCCAGATGTATTCGCCGCTGAAGACTACGTTCTTGCCGAGGGCCTGCTGCAAGCCGGCGTGAAATTCGTTGCGGTATCCGGGGTGCAGGATATTGGAAACGCCGGGTGTGCAGTTGAGCAGCGGGGCAAGGACATCGGACGCGCAGCCCTCGCTTGAGAGCACCAGGTTTTCATTAAAGGGCGTTTCAAGAGAGCGCGCATAGGAAAGGCGCAACACTGTGGCAGTCGGCTTGACGGTGTAGGCCGCTCCCAGCCTCGGCTGGGTTTGGTTCGCAGAGGTGAGACCGTTATAGAGATCTTCGCGAAGCCCGAGATTCAAGGCCCAGTTTCCAAGTTTGATTTCGTCCTGGGCATAGAGCGCGAGTTGTTTGACGTCTGTATGGCCGAAGTACCGATAGTAACCGCCGCCGCGAGTAAAGTCGTAGGGCGCGAGCACGGGGAGGTAGCTTGGGTTTTGTCCGGCTGAACCGCCGGGGCACTGCGCAGGATCTGAATAGCCGGGCAGTGGATTGCCGCTGACGGGGTCGACGCATGGCGCGTTGTTGACTGGATCGACGATGCCGACGCTGTCATGCTCGCGCAGAAAAGTATGCGAGTACTGCGCTCCGACTTTTACGTTGTGCGCACCCTTGGCATATGAAAAATCAGAGTGAATACCGGCATTCGTTAGCGTGCGGTTTTGCCGGATGGACGACGTCTGCAGGTTTGATGGACCCAGATCGGCCAGAGGGTTGCGACTGGGATAGTAGTTATAGTCATCGCGGCGCACGTAGGTTGCAACGTTCCAGACCATATTGTTGCCGATGATGTGGGTGTAGGTCGGTGCGATGTTGAATGTGTCTATTTTCGAGCGCTGGTCTGTGTTGCCCACATTGCCGAAGACTGGGTTTGCGCTAACTCCGCCGGAAAGCACGTTTCGCACATTCAGATTGTCGTAGGTATTGGGCGTCTGAAACCAGGAACGGCTGTAATTCAGATTCAGGTGCACGGAGTCGGCAGGCGAAATGCTGTAATCCATGCGATCAAAAAAGTTCTGCTCGTTGCCCCTGGCATGGAAGACGGCAAACTCGGGAGGATCGAGAAACCGGCCCGTGTTCAGGCCGTCGATCTCAAGAAAGTTACCCCAGTTTTTGCCTCCGTAGGAGAGATCGAAACCTCCCGTCGAAGAGCCAAACGAGCCGTAGGAACTGCTGATGCTTCCAGTGGGTTTGGTGACACCCTGTCCTGAACGCGTGGTGGCGACGATCACCAGGCTGGTTTTATCGCCATATTCTGCAGGCGGCGCACCGGAGATGACCTGGATGGACTGAATGGAGTTGGCGGGCAGCTGGTTGGAGAAGACTTTGCTCTGCTGGTCCGTAATAGGCTGTCCATCAACCGAAAATGAGTTCGACGCGTGATCGCCGAGTCCGTGGAAGAGGCCATTTGAGTCGGCGGAAACACCGGGGGTGGTTGCAGTAATGAGCGAACTCAGAGTTGAGGACTGGCTCTCCAACGGCACCTTGTTGAACTGGTCACGATCGACGTCCGTGTGAAACGTGGAGTCAGCCTCGATGAGCTCGCCATTGGATTCAACTGTCACGGTTTGCGAACCACCCGAGATTTGTAACGTCAGTTTCAGGCTCGTTCCCACTACGGAGCGTACGTCGAGGCTCTGGCTCAGGGGAGCGAAGCCTTGGGCGGAAACATCGAGGTGATAGGTATTGAACGGCAGGTTAGAGAGAGTGAACTGCCCCTCGGGATCGCTAGTGACGGTGCGGTCCAGACCACTGCGTTCATTATGTATATGAACACTGGCGTTGGGAATAACGGCGCCTGAGGGATCGGTGACGGTTCCCTGGACCGTTCCCGAATTGCCGCCCTGGGCGGCTAAGATCGGCAACGCAGCGAAAAGAAATATCGCAAGAGGAAGTATGTGACGAAATGAGCCCTGCCTCAACGGCATGCCTGAATCTCCTGAAGGTAGCTACAAATGCGATACGAAATCCGGGGTTCGAAATATCCCGGCATCTTGTGCATTGCAGGAGTTCTTTCGGACTATAACGCCAACATCCAATGCTGCCGCGGTATCCCTAACCGTCTAAAAGGAATGATGCCGAAGATAAGATGTTGAAGACCGAAAGAAGCTCAGTAGCGGGCAGGGGGAGGGCGCGTAAAGAGCTCCGCGTTGCGGCGACGAGGAACGAAGCGCAATTCAAACGCCGGCGTCGATCTACCGATTTGCACCAGTACGATGGCTGCAGCCATAGCGGCGGCTACGGGAGCAGCCGAGTGGAGCGAAACGCAGAGCGGGCAATGATCGGCGAGGGTCTGGCTTGAGTGGAAGTGCGCCACCTGAACTGTGGCCAATACCCCCAGCAACACGACGCACAGAATCGCGACGACCGAAAGCGCAGTCGACCTGCCGCGAAATGCGGAGCGGATTCCTGGGGTATGTGCCCTCAAATGGCCTCTCTTCTTAAGGGTACATAGAATTGGACGCGCTAACAACACGGTTTGTTACATCAGGATCGCAGGTGGCGCCCTCGAAGGCGGAAACCTCCGCCTCCCTAATTCGTCTAAACTGTGTGCGATGAGCCGAGTAATCCATCTGCGTAGAGTGTCGAATTTGGTCGGCTTAGCCTTTGGGTTGGCTCTTGCGGCGGCTCTGACGGCCGCAAGCGCTCAAAATTCGGCCACGAGCGCGCCGCGAGAAGGGCAAAAGCCACTACCGATGAGCCCCGACCCTGCCGGGCTGGCCCGAAACCA
>Ga0070660_100002079_pt1 | contig 13831 bp, 14 predicted proteins | sample KBSC33metaG_FD_64670 | JGI IMG/M metagenome (GOLD analysis project Ga0070660, IMG submission 64670) | Corn rhizosphere microbial communities from Kellogg Biological Station, Michigan, USA - KBS C3-3 metaG | ecosystem: Host-associated > Plants > Roots > Rhizosphere > Soil ... | reverse complement strand
CGCCTGGATGCTCTACATCCAGCACCAGTACGAGGAGACCTACTACCAGTCGGCCGACGAGTGGGAGTTCGAGCGCGCCGCGCTGCAGGGCAGCTCGTACCTGCGCCTGCCCTCCGCGCTGGCCTGGGTGGTCGGCAACGCGAACTTCCACCACGTCCACCACCTCAGCGCGAAGATCCCGAACTACCGGCTGCGCGCGGCGCACGAGGGCCATCCGATGTTCGCCGCCACGCCGGTGGTCACGATCCGCAGCAGCGTCGCCGCGTTCGCGCTGAAGCTGTGGGACGAGGAGCGCGGCTGCCTGGTCGCTTTCCCCCCGCGTTCACACGCATTCAGGTTGACGGCCGACGCCGCCCGTAGGGTCGCGTCATGCGCATCCGCCTCGTCGTCGCTCTCGCGGCTCTCCTGACGTTCTCCGCTGTCGCTGCCCAGGCCCGCGTCCTGCGCGTCGGCACCTACAAGGGCAAGAAGGGCCAGTACTCGTCGATCCAGGCCGCGGTCGACGCCGCGAAGCCCGGCGACTGGGTCCTCGTGGCCCCCGGCGACTGGCACGAGCGCGCCGACCACCGCAAGAACCCCGGCCCGCAGCCCGACGACACGCCGGCGGGCGTCGTGATCGCCAAGCCGCGCCTGCACCTGCGCGGGATGAACCGCAACACGGTCATCGTCGACGGCACCCTGCCCGGCAAGGGCAAGCCGTGCAGCAGCGCGGCGTCGCGCCAGGACCTCGGCGTCAAGAACAAGGACGGCGATGCGCTGGGTCGCAACGGGATCCTCATCTACAAGGCCGACGGCGTCAGCGTCGAGAACCTCACCGCCTGCAACTTCTAGGGCTGCACGCGCAGCACCGCAAACGAGATCTGGTTCAACGGGGGCGACGGCAGCGGCAAGATCGGCCTGGGCAAGTTCACCGGCCGCTACCTCAACGCGACCACGACCTACTTCAAGGACAACCACACGGCCGCGGGCTACGGGATCTTCTCCAGCAACTCCAATGGCCCGGGCCTCTGGGACTACACGTACGCCAGCAACTTCAACGACTCCGACTACTACATCGGGGCCTGCGCGCAGGTCTGCAACCAGGTGCTCGACCACGGCTGGGCGCAGTACTCGGCGCTCGGCTACTCCGGGACGAACTCGGGCGGCAACCTCGTGATCGAGAACTCGCAGTTCGATCACAACAAGGACGGCTTCGACACCAACAGCCAGAACAACGACGACTCGCCGTCGCCGCAGGACGGAGCCTGCCCGAAGAACGGCACGAGCCCGATCACCAAGACCCACTCCTGCTGGGTCTTCGAGCACAACAACGTCCACGACAACAACAACCCGAACGTCCCGGCCGCCGGCTCCGCCGCCGCCGGCCCGACGGGGACGGGCGTGTCGATCTCGGGCGGCCGCGACAACACGGTGATCAACAACACGTTCGCCAACAACGGCGCCTGGGGAATCATCCTCGTCCCGTACCCCGACACCGAGACGCCGCCGCCGGGCCAGAACTGCCAGGGCGGCGTGTCCGGGCCCGACAACTTCTGCGACTACGACGACTGGGGCAACGCGGTCCTGAACAACACGTTCGACCACAACGGGTTCTTCGGCAACGCCACCAACGGCGACATCGCCGAGATCACGACGACGCCGGGCCCGACCAACTGCTTCTCGGGCAACAAGCACCCCGACGGCTCGCCCGCCACCACGTCGCCGTCGGACCTCCAGACGTCCAAGCCCAAGTGCGACGGCAGCACGGCGACGCCCGACTCGAACCCCGACTTCACGGCGCAGGTGCTCTGCGACTCGCAGTTCGTCGAGAACACCCCGTGCCCGCCGGGCTCGAACTACCCGCCGCAGACGAAGATCGTCCTGCCGCCGTTGCCCACCAAGCAGCTGAAGACGATGCCCAACCCGTGCGCGGGCGTCCCGAGCAACCCGTGGTGCCCGGGACGCCGCTGACGCGCGTCTACTTGCCGATGTACTGATCCAGCGCGGCCTGCATGTCGGCGGGCTCGGGGGCCAGCGCCGGCGGCAGGTTGAACGCGCGCGCCTTGTCGGTGGGCGCGGTCTCCGTCTTGGCGACCCACGCCCCGCGGGTCGTGCCCGGGTCGCCCTGGGCCCGCTGCGTGCGGTTGTAGGCCAGGAACGGGAACGTCGCCGATCCGCCGTAGACCGTCACGGCCTGGTTGGTCGGCACCGCCGCGATCCACCACTCGCTGTTGTTGGAGGTGATCCGCACGCCGATGCGATGACCGGCGGCGAAGCGCCAGTCCGCGGACATCATGTGCAGCGTCACGGTCCCGTTATTGCGCAGCAGCGCGCCCTGGCGCGCGACCAGCGGCCCCTTGCCGGTGGCGTCGAGGTCGTAGATGTCGGCCACGACGTTGGCATCCGGGAGCTGGGCCGACGCGTCGACGGTGATCGTCGCCGAGCCCGCCATGTGCACGTCGTAGGGCAGTGGCGTGGAGACGGTCCACACACCCGCGCCGCTGTCACCGGTCCCCGACTCCTGGGCGTCGTCGGTGTAGGAGCCCGCGGCGAGGTCCGTCGTGTAGGGCGAGGCGTCGGCCGGCGGCCACTGCAGCTCGGGGCGCCAGTGGCCGTTCGTCACGCTCTGGATCGCGAACGGCGGATCCTGGACGGCCGGCGTGATCCCCTGCAGGTACTGGTCGTACCAGCGCATGACCTCGTCGTACCAGCCCTTGCGGCCCATGGCGAGCTTGCTGCCGTCCATCTCGTTGCCGCGGACGTGGTTCCACGGGCCCATCCAGCCGCGCTCGGGGCCGGTGTGGTTCTGCAGGAACTCGGCAGTGCCGTCGGGCGCCGTGTTGTTCTCGGTGAGGCCCTGCGTGATGAACAGCGGGACGTTCGAGCCCTTGACCTCGGTGATGAGGTTGCGCTGCCGCCAGTAGGGCGAGTAGTGGTCGTCGTTGCCGGCCTGGCTGCCCCAGTTGGTGACGTGGCAGCCGGGGCTGGCGACGTTCTCCTGCGCGCCGTTGACGTTGTAGGTCGGGTCCGCGTCGGCGAGCGGGCCCGGCGTCAGCGAGATCGTGTCGTACAGCGCGGGCGTCGCGGCGAAGTTCTCGCGCCGGATGCCGTCGCCGTAGAGGTAGCGATAGTCGTCGTAGACGGGCTCCTGCGCGACGACCGCCTTGAGGCCCTCAGGATGCAGCGCGGTCGCGATCAGGCCGGTCATGGCGTCGTAGCTTTTGCCGTACGTGCCGACCGCGCCGGTCGACCACGGCTGCTTGGCCGCCCACGTGATCGCCGAGGCGACGTCGGACTGCTCGCCGGGGCCGGCCCAGTCCGGGCAGCCGGTCGAGCCGCCGTAGCCGCGCAGGTCGACCATGACGAAGGTGTACGCGCCGCCCGGGCGGCTGGAGTCGAGGAGATGCGAGCCCTCGACGAAGTCCTGGAAGCGCTCCGAGGGGCCGGCGCTCGGGCCGACCGGGTCGTAGGGCGTGCCGGACTCCAGCGGCGTGTCGCCCGCGGGGCCGACCTGGCCGGAGTGGTTGAAGTACGGGCCGATCGAGACGATCACCGGCGTCTTGTGCGACGCGTCGAGCCCGAAGCCCTTGGGGCGCAGGACGTCGGCGTGCAGGACGGTGCCGTCCGGCTCGGTGATCGACGCCTGGGTCCAGTCGGCGTCGGGGTAATTCACGCCGGCGGCCGAGGCGCTCCCCGGCACGGCGACGAGCGCGGCGGTCGCCGCGAGCACTGCGAAGCGAAGGGTCTTCATGACGGCCTCTAACGCAGTTGCGAGCGCAACCTTGCGCCGAACGGGCGAATAGAGTCAGACGTCGCATGTCGCAGCACAACGGCAACCGCGCCGGTGCCGAGGTCCGGCTGGAGGAGGTGCGCAGGGTCCGCGGCTCGGTCGTGGCGGTGGACGGCGCGACCCTTTCGGTCGGGGCCGGCGAGTCGGTCGCCCTGATGGGGCCCAGCGGCTCCGGCAAGAGCACGCTCCTGGGCGTCATGGGCGGCCTGTCGCGTCCCGACGCCGGCACGATCCTCGTCGACGGCAAGCGGCCCGAGGAGCACGGCGGCCTGTCGGGCTACCACCGCGATGTCGTGGGCTTCGTCTTCCAGCTGCACAACCTGCTGCCGATGCTCACCGCCCAGGGCAACGTCGAGCTCCCGCTCGTCGCGTCCGGGATCGGGCGCAACGAGCGGCGCGAGCGCGCACGGGCGCTGCTCGAGGAGGTCGGGCTCGGCGACCGCGCCGACCATCTGCCCGAGGAGCTCTCAGGCGGCGAGCGCCAGCGCGTCGCCGTGGCGCGCGCGCTGGCCAACGAGCCGCGGCTGCTGCTGGCCGACGAGCCGACCGGCGCGCTGGACTCGGACTCCAGCGAGCGGGTCCTCGAGCTGCTCGAGAACGCGCGCGAGCGCCGCGGGATGACGATGATCGTGGTCACGCACGACGAGTCGATCGCCGCGCGCTCGGACCGCGTCCTTCACATGCTCGACGGGCGGATCACGTCCCCCGAGCCAGCAGCTCCTCAGCCGGCAGCCGGCTGACGCGCCACGCGGGGTAGAGCCCGCCGAGCACGCCGATGCAGATGCCGATGATGAGGCCCTTGCCCATCGACCAGGCGGTCACGTCGGGCTTGACGACGTTGGAGACGCCGAGCGCGTCGGTCAGGCCGCCCGCGCCGAGCGCGCCGAGCAGCAGGCCGATGCCCGCGCCGATGATGCTCACCGCGACGCCCTCGATGAGCACGAGCCCGCCGACCTTGCGCGGCGACCAGCCGACGGCCGACATCAGCGCAAGCTCGCGGGCCCGCTCGAGCACGGCCATGGCCATGGTGTTGGTCACGCCGATGCCGCCGATGATCAGCGCGACGGCGACGAGCAGCAACACGGTCTTGTGGACGAGCTGGCCGTTGGCGCCCGCGCGGGCGGCCTCCTCGGGGTTGGCGATGACGTCGGTGCCCGGTAGCGCGCCCTCGACCTCCTTGCGCACGTCCTTGGTGTGCGCGGACGCCGCGATCTGCACCGCGACGGTGGTGATCTCGCCCTGGCGCTGGACGATGGCCTGCGCCTGCTTGAGCGGGATGACGGCGCCGGAGTCCACGAAGAACTGGCCCACGTGGTAGGTGCCGACGATCTGGTCCTTGCGGTTGCCGATCTTCAGGACCTGGCCGACCCTGAGGTGCTCGCGCTGGGCGAGGATGTCGCCGACCGCGACCTCGCCCGGCTTGTAGGCGCGGCGGCCGGAGAGCAGCACGAGCCGGTTGGACATCGAGCCGTGCGGCGTCGTGCCGAACACGATCGAGCCCGGCTCGGGTTTGATCTTCTCGACCAGCAGCATGATCGGCGTGGCGGTGGCGACACCGGGCATGCGCCCGATCTTCTTGATGATCGAATCGGGCAGGAAGGAGGCCGTCGGGTCCTCGACGCCGTGCTGGAAGACCGCGAAGTCGCTGTCGCCCAGGTGGACGAGCCCGCCGGCGGTCTGCTTGAGTCCCTCGCCGAGCGAGAGCAGGGCGACGATCGTCGCGACGCCCAGCGCGATACCCAGCGCGGTGAAGGCGGTCCGGCCGGGCCGCCTCCACAGGTTCGCCAGGAGGATCGATGTCACCCAGCAGGTTCTAGCGGGTCCGGCAGCGTGAAGGCGCTCGTGGCGGCGTCGATCGTCGCCTGCGGGATTCCGAACGGCGCGGTCGCCTTGTAGTCGAGCAGCTTCAGCGACGGCGTGCCGGGCTGGTCGCTCGTACGCCGGATCGACAGGAACGGCAGGCCGATGCGCGCCGCGGCGACCGTCACGGTCTGCTCGGTCGGCACGTGCGTCCACCACTCGCCGTTGGAGCTGGTGATCAGCACGCCGAGCCGGTGGCCGGCCGGGATCGGCCAGTCCTCGCCGTAGAGATCGAAGCTCTGCAGGCCCGCGGTGCGCACGAGCTGCGCGCCGCGGCTGATCAGCGTCGCCTTGCCGGCGCCGTCGATGTCGTAGACGTCGGCGACCAGGTTCGCGTTGGGCAGCGTGGTCTGCGCGTCGACCGTGACGTGCGGGACGCCGGCGAAGTGCACGTCGTAGGGCAGGGGGGCCGAGATCGTCCAGATGCCGGTCCCGGCGCCCGAGCCGGTCCCGTTGTTGTTGCCGTCGTCGGTGTAGGTGCCCGTCTTGAGCGTGGTCTCGTAGATGTGGCTGTCGGCCGGCGGCCAGCTCGTCTCCGAGCGCCACTTGCCGTCACCGCCCTCGACGGCGATCGGCGGGTAGCTCGTGGCCGGCGCCACGCCCTTGAGGTACTGGTCGTAGAAGCTGATGACCTCGTTGAACCAGCCGGCGCGGCCCTCCTTGAGCTTGCCGGCGTTCTTCGCCGTGCAGTAGCTGTCCTCGTCGCCGCTGGCCAGGCACGTCTCGTTGCCGCGGACGTGGTTCCACTGGCCGAACCACGCGCGCTTGGGGCCGGCCAGGTTGTTGAAGAACTTGAAGGCGTCCTGCGGCTTGGTGTTGTCCTCGAGGAAGCCCTGCGTCAGGAGCAGCGGGGTCTTGACGCCGCGGACGGCCGGGACCAGGTCGCGCACCGACCAGAAGCCGCTCGCCGGGTCGTCCTGCTGCTGCAACGCGACGTTGGTGCCGTAGCACCAGGGGGTCGTCTGGATCGAGTTCGTCTGGTACTGCGGCGTGTCGTTGGTCGACCCGGGCGTCGCGTTGATCGCGTCGAACAGCGGGCCCTCCTCGGCCGACGTGCTCATGCGCACGCCGTTCATGTACTCGTACTCGTAGCCGCTGTAGACGGGCTCCTGGGCGACGACGGCGGCAAGGCCCTTGGGCTGCTGGGCAAGCGCCATCAGGCCGGTCCAGCCGTCGTAGCTCTTGCCGTACGTGGCGACCGCGCCGGTCGACCACGGCTGGCTTGCCGCCCACTCGATCGCGTTCTTGACGGCGCCCTGCTCCTCGGGGCCGCCCCAGTCGGTGCAGCCGCTCGAGCCGCCGAAGCCCGGCAGGTCGACGATCACGTACGTGTAGCCGTGCGCGAACGGGTCGGCGCCGTCCTCGAAGTCCTGCCAGCGCGACGACGGGCCGCTGGCGCTGGGGTCGAAGTCCGTGCCCGCCTGGTTCGAGTGGTTCGTGTACGGGCTGATCGTCATGATCACCGGCGTCTTGTGCGCGGCGTCCAGCGGATCGCCCTTGGGCCGCAGGACGTCGGCGTGCAGCACGTCGCCGCCCGGCGCCGAGCCGACCGTCGTCGAGATGTACTGCTCCGTCCAGTCGGCGTCCTTGGGGACGTACGCGCCGGCGACGGCCGGGAGCGCGAGGGCAGCGAGCAGGGCGGCAGGAACCAGGAACCGGTGCATGCCGGCTCCAACGCAGCGGTCAGGCCGAACTTGCGCCCTGCAGGAGCCCCTTGAGGCGCTCCGGGAGCGGCGACGCCTTGCCGCTGGAGTAGTCGTAGCCGACCAGCGCGCCCCAGCCCTCCGCCAGCAGCCGCTCGCCGACGCGCATCTCGAAGTTCACGCGGAAGCTCGAGCGCTTGATCTCGCCGGGCGTGATCGTCGTCTCGACGAGCTCGTCGTAGTGGCCCGGCGAGCGGTAGTTGATGTGGCACTCGGCGAAGATCAGCCCGAAGTCGCTGGGCGTCGCCGGGTCGTGCTCGGGCGCGACCGTCCGCAGGAACTCGATCCGCGCGGTCTCGAAGAACCGCAGGAACTCGACGTTGTTGAGATGCCGCATCGCGTCGAGATGGCCGAAGCGGATGCGCTCTGCGTGGACGAACGGCATCGGCCGGACCCTAGTCGGGCCCGGCCGATGCGCGTCCTCTACTGGTTCGAGCCGGGGGCGCCGGGCGCCGGGGCCCAGTCGCCGCCGCCGGGGCCGCCGGGGGGCGGGCCGGGGTGATCGCCGTCGCGGTCGCCGCCGGGCGGGCCGGGCCGCCAGCTGTCGTCGGCCGCGAAGACGAACGTGCCGTCCGACGAGCTCGAGACGTGGACGTGGTCGCCGGCCTTGAGGTCGCCGACCGCCGCCTTCGCCCCGTCGCGGATCACGGTCGCCCCGTCGGGGATGGTGACGGTGACGTCCTTGTACGGCACGTCGGCCGTGCCCTCGGTGATCGTGACGTCGTTGCCGCTGACGGACTTCACGGTGCCGTTGTCCTCGGTCATCGTGATCCAGTTCTTGCCGGCCTTGTCGAGGACGACCGCCTCGACGTGGACGGGCGGGCCGCCGAAGCCGCGGTGGTTGCCGAACGGCGGACGGCCGGGGCGCGGCGCCGTGCTCGACTGCCGGCTGCCGTGATGCTTGTGGTGCTTGTTGGTCGCCGCCGTGGTGCCGGCGATACCGCCTGCGGCGCCCACCGCGGCGCACAGCGCGGCGATGCCGATCGTGCGGCTCTTGGTCATGCTCATGTGGGAACAGTCCCACGGAACTCTGAGAGCAGTCTGAGACTTCTCAAATCCAGCGGAATCCGACGTCGGCGGGCCGGGGCTCCAGCGGCGACGCCGGCAGGCCGTCCGGCGGGTCGACGTCGTTGTAGTCGCTGGGCGCGACGTCGTTGGGGCCGTCGGCGTGGAACAGCGACGCGAGGTACTGGATGTGGCCGCGGCCGGGGCCGAGCTCAAACTGCCCGCCGCCGTACATGCGGATGCCGTTGCGCTCGCAGTGCTCGTAGGCGCCGAAGAGCTCGCGCAGCGGGCCGAGGCGCGATGGCTTGACGTTGACCATCTTCGGGGGCCACGGCAGGCCCTCGATGTCGGCGACCGAGTGGATGATCGCGTCCCAGCTGACGCGGTCGCGATGCGGCTCGAGCAGCGCCATGATCTCGGGCGTCGTGTGCGGGTCCTCGATCCACGCGTTCGGGAGGTGGCGCAGGACGCGCTCGTAGAGCTCGGGATCGGGATCCACGTCGACGACCGTGCCGTGGTACTGGCCCTTGAAGTCGACGCTCTCGACCGCGCCGGTCTGCGCGAGCTCGGCGATCAGCTCCTCGGTCCAGTCGGTGACCGGGTCGAGCTTGAACTCGAGCCCCGGATAGCGGTCCAGGCGGCTGCGGATCGGCCCCATCGAGCTCGGGACCTCCGGTCCGCCGAGCCGCAGCGACACGACGAAGCGCACCGGCTTCGGCGGGCGGCCCAGCGCCCCGTGCAGCGGCATGCTCGCCTGGCGCAGCGCGAGATCGAGCGCGGCCGACTCGAACGTCCAGATGCGATAGCGCCGCGAGACCTCGCGCTGCGGCGGCGCTGGGAAGAGGTCGAGCGACTCGACGTGGTTGCAGAAGTCGCCGAGCGTCCAGGCGCCGGCGAGCGGCAGGACCGGCCCGGCCTCCTGGATGACGTCGTGGTCCTCGACGTCGTAGACGACGTCCTCGCCGACGCCCTCGGTGCCCGCACCGAAGAGCTTCACGACCGTGCTCACGCGCGTGAACGAGCTCGACACGTCGCGCTCGAGGCGGTCGAGCGCGTACTCCTCGATGACCAGCGGCAGCCCGGCTACGGCTTCGAAGAGGCTCACTCCGCGGCCGCCTGCGTCCCGCCGGCCTCGAGCCGCGCGACCAGCTCGTCGAGCCGCAGCTCCTCGAGCCCGCGGCCGACCGCGTCGAGCTCGGCGGCGCAGAACTCCACCAGCGAGCGGCCCTCCTTGACGAGCTCGAGCGTCTCGCGCAGCCCGGCGTCGCCGGAGTCCAGGCGCCGGATGATCTCCTCGAGCCGCGCGACGGCCGACTCGTACGTGCGCTCCGGTGTCTCGTTCACTCCTCGATCCTCGCACGGACGTCGCCGTCGCCGAAGAACAGGCGCACCCGCTCGGCCGCCCGGGCCGCCTCGGCGCTCGTCACCACGTTGCCGTCGCCGTCGTCGACGACCGCGTAGCCGCGCTCGAGCACCCGCTCGGGGTCGTGGGCGTGCAGGGCAGAGGTCAGCGACTCCAGATGAGCCGCGCGGGCGCGGCGCTCGGCGCCCGCCGCCGATGCCGCCTTGCGGCTGAGCACGAGCGCGTGGACGCCCGCGAGCTGCTCGCCGCGTGCGACCCCGTTGCGCGCGCTCGCGCGGATCTCGCGCAGCATCTGGTGCAGGCGCGTGCGGTGGCGCGCGACGTGCTCGGCGGGCGCGCGGGACAACTGGGCGAGGTGGCGGGCGCGGTCGAGCACCGAGCGGCGCCCGTGGTGGGCGAGCCGCCCCGCGCCGCGGCGCAGCGTGTCGCGCGCCTCGCCGACGTGGGTCGGCACGGCGGTCTCGGCGGCGTGGGTCGGCGTCGAGCACGAGGCCGCGGCCACGTCGTCGATGAGCGTGACGTCGGTGTGATGGCCGACCGATGCGATCACCGGCGTGCGCAGCAGCGCCACCGTTCGGCACAGCGTCTCGTCGCAGAACGCGAACAGGTCGGCCAGCGAGCCGCCGCCGCGCGCGACGATGATCACCTCGACCTCCTCGACGGCGGCGAGGTCCTGCAGCGCCTGCGTGATCCGCGGCGCGGCGTGGCGGTCCTGCACCGGCGCGAACGCCCACACGAGCTTGCCCGCCCAGCCGCGGCGGTGCAGCCCGGCGAGCACGTCGTCGCGCGCCTTTCCCGACTCCCCGGTGACGACGCCGATGCAGCGCGGCAGCGCCGGACGGCGCAGCTGCTTCTGCGGCTCGAACAGCCCCTCGGCGTCGAGCTTGCGCCGCAACGCCGCGAGCTGCGCGAGCAGGTCGCCCTCGCCGGCCAGCCGCAGCGACGTGACCTCGAACGAGAACGACGGCGACGACGTGCGACTCCCCGGGTAGTAGCCCGGCCCGCCGGCGACGACGACCTGCGCGCCGTCGGTCATCTGCACGCCGCTCGTCTCGAACTCGTTGCGCCACATCGAGCACGGCACCGCACCGGTCGCGTCGCGCAGCTCGAAGTAGATCCGCGCGCCCTTCGGCGGCGTGCGCAGGTTCCACACCTCGCCGAAGACCTGGACCCGCGCGATCTCCTTGAATCGGTCGCGCAGGAACGCCGCGTACTGCCCGACCGGGAACGGTCCCTTGGCCCCGACGCCGGGAATGCCGTCCGGACGCGAGGCGGCTTCCATGATTTCGAGCGTAGAGCCGGTGGCGGCGTTAGTGTCGCCCGATGAGAAGGCTCGCGGTCCTCGTCCCGGCGGTCCTCGCGCTCGGTGCGGGCGCTGCGCAGGCCCGGATGTCAGGTTGGTACGACATGACCGAGACCGTGCTCTCGTGTCACGCCAACCGCGTCGACTGCTCGGCGTTCGCGCCGGGTTCGTATCCGATCCTCTGGCACGTCACGGGCCGCGGCGACACCCGGCACCTCACGGGCTACGTCGACGGCACGATGCACACCGGCACCCTCACGCGTCATCGCACCACTTGGGTCACTGCCGTCCGCCGCCACATCCGCGGCTGCCCATCGAGCCACCGCCGCGACATCTACGTACGCTCGCGCCTCGCGGTGCGCGAGTCGTTCGGCTACATGCACGGGCTCGTCAGCGTGGTCTCGGTGGCGCGGTGTCCGGGCAGACCCACCGTGGTCACGCGCTCGCGCGTGCTCGTCTTCGGCTATCTCGTCGCCAACTAGCCCGTGCCGGGCACGACGGGACGCATTCGACCCCAATAGTCGGGGTCGAATGCGTCCTGATGCGCCGGTTGCTCAGGCCGCGGCGCCGGCGCGCTCGGCGCCGACGAGCTGCGAGATGCGCGCGCGGTGCTCGCCCGCGCCGCCGAGGAAGGCGGCGTCGAGCTGGGCGCGCTTGTACCACCAGTGCGCGTCGGCCTCCCAGGTGAAGCCGATGCCGCCGTGCAGCTGGATGTTCGAGCCGGTGGTCTCGCGACCGCGGTCCGACGTCCACGCCTTCGCCATCGCGGCGGCGGAGGACAGCCGCTCCGGCTGGGCGTCCGCGGTCCAGGCGGCGAAATACGTCGCGGACCGGCCGCCCTCGGTGTCGAGCAGCATCTGCGCGGCCTTGTGCTGGACGGACTGGAAGGTCCCGACCGGCACGCCGAACTGCTTGCGCTCCTTGACGTACTCGACGGCCATGTCGAGCGAGCGCTGCATGACGCCGACGATCTCCGCGGCGACCACCACGAGCGCGCGGTCCAGGCCCGCCGAGACGTCGCCGAGCGACGTGGCGCCGGGGCTGTTCACGCGGCCGTAGCGGCGCGACGAGTCGATCGCGTCGACCGCCTCCACGTCGTCGGCGATCGAGGCGTTGCCGTCGCCGTCGACCACGACGACCACGTCGGCGTCCACGGCGTCGGGGATCAGGTCGCCGATGCGGCCGAGCGCGCCCCGCGCCTCACCGGACGCGAGCTTCGGCAGCCACTCGGTGTCGCCCGCCGCCTCGAGCGCGAGCGCGGCGAGAGCGGTGCCCAGGAACGGCACCGCCGCGCACGCGTAGCCGAGCTCCTCGGCGAGCACGCACAGCTCCACCAGCCCGAGCCCCTGGCCGCCGTGGTCCTCGCCGATGGCGATGCCGGGCCAGCCGAGCTCGCAGAGCTCCTTCCACAGCGCGTCGTCGTACTTCGCGCCCTCGGCGTGCTCGCGCAGGGCGGCGACGCCGGCACGCGCGGCAAGGAGGTCCTTCGCCGTGCGCTTGATCTCGTTCTGGTCGTCAGAGAGCGTGAATCGCATCTCGAATGCCTCCTAGCGGCCCGCGCGCGGCAGCGACAGCACGCGCTCCGCGACGATGTTCTTGAGGATCTCCGTCGTGCCGCCCTCGATCGTGTTGCCGCGGGCGCGCAGCAGCTCGTAGGACCAGCGGGTGCCGGCCGTCAGCGCGTCGGTGCCGACGAGCCCCGGCGCGAGCTGGGTGAGCATCTGGTTGGTCTCCGACCACAGCCACTTGACCAGCGACCCCTCGGGGCCGGGCTGGCCGTACTGCTCGATCACGCTCAGGCCGCGGTAGGCGGTCAGGCGCAGGATCTCGGTGCGGATGTGCAGGTCGGCGAGCGCGTCGGCGACCCGCGGGTCGTCCAGCGCGCCGGAACGGCCCGCCTCGTCGTAGAGCTCGTCGAGCATCTGGCGCAGGCGGACCTGCAGGAAGAAGCCGAGGCCGGCGCGCTCGTTCATGAGCGTCGTCAGCGCGACCTTCCAGCCGTTGCCCTCGCCGCCGAGCAGGTTCTCGTGGGGCACGCGGGCCTCTTCGATGAACAGCTCGTTGAACTCGGGGTCGCCGGTGATCTGGCGCAGCGGCACGACCTGCACGCCCGGCTGCTCCATGTCCATGAGGAAGTAGGAGAGGCCCTTGTGCTTGGGCGCGTCGAAGTCGGTGCGCGCGACGAGCATGCACCACTTCGAGTACTGCGCGCCCGAGGTCCAGACCTTCTGGCCGGTGATGACCCAGTCGTCGCCGTCGCGGACGGCGCGGGTCTTCAGGCCGGCGAGGTCGGAGCCCGCCTCGGGCTCGGAGAAGCCCTGGCACCAGATCTCCTCGGCCGAGAGGATCGGCGGCAGGTAGCGCTCCTTCTGCTCGTCGGTGCCCCAGATCATGATCGTGGGGCCGGCGAGCAGGAGCCCGAGGACGTTGGCCGGCAGCGGCGCCGCCGCCTTGCCGAGCTCCTCGAAGAAGATCGCGGTCTCCATCAGCGATGCGCCGCGGCCGCCGTACTCGGTCGGCCAGTGCACGCCGGCCCAGCCGCCCTCGTGCAGACGGCGCTGCCAGTCGCGCCGCCACGCGTAGTTGTCGTCCTCGCCGGTCGGCTCGGCCCCCGGGGGGTTGGCCTCGAGCCAGTCGCGAAGCTCATCGCGGAACGCGGTCTCGCTCTCGGTGAACGTCAGGTCCATCAGGACTCCTTGGTCGAGCCGAGCAGCACTGCCTCGGCGGTCAGCATGAACACGTCTTCAAGGGCGCGGATGTCGCCGCTGTCGCGCAGCCGCTCCGCGCACAGCTGCTCGGTGCCGGCGCACAGGACCATCAGCGCGTCG
>Ga0070660_100002075_pt1 | contig 13842 bp, 10 predicted proteins | sample KBSC33metaG_FD_64670 | JGI IMG/M metagenome (GOLD analysis project Ga0070660, IMG submission 64670) | Corn rhizosphere microbial communities from Kellogg Biological Station, Michigan, USA - KBS C3-3 metaG | ecosystem: Host-associated > Plants > Roots > Rhizosphere > Soil ... | reverse complement strand
CTCGAAGCCGATCCGCTATGGCTACATGAACGGCATTGCCCTGACGGTGCTGCTGAGCCAGGTCCCAAAGCTTTTGGGGTTCTCCGCCACCGCGAACGGCCCGGTGCGCCTCGCGTGGGGAATCGTCGGCAAGGTCCTCCGAGGGAACACGAACCTCATGGCGCTCGCGATCGGCGCCAGCACGCTCGCTCTCATACTGTTACTGAAGCGCTGGCCGCGCGTACCAGGCATCTTGATCGCCGTGGTCGCCGCCACCGGTGTAGTCGCCGCCTTCGACCTCGCAAGACGCGGCGTGTCCGTGCTCGGCCTTCTGCCGCAAGGTTTGCCCTCACCTCGTCTACCCCTTGTCCACGTCGACGATCTGGTACCGATCCTCATGGGTGGCGTCGCGGTTGCACTCGTCTCATTCGCGGACACGAGCGTGCTTTCTCGAACCTACGCGGCGCGTCTGCGCACACCGGTCGACCCAAACCAGGAGATGGTAGCCCTCGGCGTCGCCAATCTCGCCGCCGCCTTTTTTCAGGGCTTCCCCATCAGCAGCAGCTCATCGCGCACCCCAGTGGCAGAGGCGGCTGGCGCAAAGACCCAGCTGACGGGAGTGGTGGGCGCCCTCGCCATCGCACTGCTGCTGGTGCTCGCGCCTAATCTGCTCCAGCATCTGCCCCACACCGCCCTGGCTGCCGTCGTCATTGCCTCGGCTATTGGCCTGGTCGAGGTTTCCAACCTGCGCCGCATCTATCGCATCCAGCGCTGGGAGTTCTGGCTTTCGATGGCCTGCTTCGCGGGGGTGGCCGCCTTCGGCGCCATTCCGGGCATTGGTCTCGCGATTGTGATTGCTGTGATTGAGTTCCTCTGGGACGGTTGGCGCCCGCATTCGGCCGTGCTCGGCCGCGTCGAACGCGTCAAGGGCTATCATGACATTACCCGCTATCCCGAGGCGCGCTTGATCCCGGGCCTCGTCCTGTTCCGTTGGGATGCGCCGCTCTTCTTCGCGAATGCCGAGTTGTTCCACGAACGCGTCCTCGATGCCATTGCCAGCTCACCGACGCCCGTCCGTTGGCTCGTGGTCGCGGCGGAGCCGGTCACGAGCGTTGACGTCACCGCAGCCGACGCGGTCTGCGAGCTCGACGACACCCTGCACGGCGCCGGCATAGAGTTGTGTTTCGCCGAGATGAAGGATCCAGTCAAGGACAAGTTGAAGCGCTTCGGACTCTTCACGCGCTTCGGCGAACAAACCTTTTTTGCGACCCTCGGCGAAGCGGTGAGCGCTTACCGGGCGACTTATCCCGTCGAGTGGATCGACTGGGAAGATCGCACGTCGTAGCGCTAAATATGAAAACGTCGCTCATCATGAAGATCCTCGGCTAGGTGTCAACCTAGCGCAAAAGTGGACGCCTTTTTATATTGCGTGTAATCGGTTAACAACTCTCTAAAGACATCGGTCGTGGCGTCGTACCGGCCGAGGGACCCGGGCTTCATTGGCCCTTCGCCGCCTTCTGCCGTAACCCTGTCTGTTCAACCGCCAGCTTGTAGGCTACGTAATATTTGTAAATGTTTCGGACGTAGGTGACGGTTTCCTGCCCGATGTCCTGGGCGGCAGTCAGTTCTACGTTATCGAACCAGACATCAGGATTGAGTCCGCTTTCTGCGGCCTGCTTCCGCAGGCGGGAGACGCGGGTTGGGCCGGCATTGTAGCTGGCAAAGACGAACATCGTGCGGTCGACAGGATTCAGCTTGGGATCGTTGAAATAGGTGTCGGCGATGTTGCGCAGCATCTTAACCCCGGCGTGAATGTTGGCGTCGGCTACGCCCACGTTGGCGATGTTGATGGGTGAGGCGGCGGCGTATCTGGGCATGACCTGCATGATGCCCACCGCACCCCGCGGGCTGCGCAACCTCTGGTTCAACATGGATTCCTGGTAGCCTTGTGCGGCCAGCATCAGGTAATCAAAATCGTATTGCGCGGCATATTTCTGAAACAGCGCAATGGTGGCGCGAAACTTTTCCATCTCTTTGCTGGAAGTGGAATTTTTCACCCACTTGGTATTCTTCAGGTAGCGACGTAAGACCGTGTTTCCGAAAGACGTACCAACTCCATGGCTGGCGACGAATTCATCCAGAAGCTGTTTGAGCTGGGGATTGTTCTTGCGCATAACCAGCGCGGTTTGTCCCTCGATGACGATCGGCACGTCGCGATGCACCCTCAAGTTATCGAAGACCTTTGACCACAGTTCGGCGCGCTCCCGCGTGGTGATGGTGGCGGGGATCAGGCCGGCGTTGACCATCTGGATCAGATCGTCGTCGGTGAGATTCTTGTCAGCTTCCCGAACGTGTATGGGCGTGTCGCCTGCTTTCTGCAGCGAGTCGTTCAACTTCTGCAGTTCCTGGTAGGCGATCGTGAGCGGATTGACATAGATTTCTTTCCCTGCGAGTTCGTCGAGGGCGGAAAACGAGCCGAACCCGGGTCCGCTAACTACGATCCGGGTTACATTGGTCTGAATAGGGACGGAAAAGGCAACCCGATTCTGACGGTCAGGAGTAACAGCAATGGCGTTCGCGACGAAGTCACCCATTCCTTCGCTGAGGGCGGCTTCCGCTTGAGGCTGAGCGACCGGCAGGTATGTGACTTTTAGCTGTACGCGCCCAGTCTTAAGCCTCCTGTTGGCAAACCTCTGGAACTCTTCCAGCGATTCATAGATTGCGCCTCGGGGCCGTCCCTTGTCATAAAAGAAGCCGATCGGATTGAGAATGACAAGAGCACGGATGTTGTGTCGCTTCACCATTTCTTCGAGATCACCGGTGTGTTGTTCGAAGTGAAGCGGTAACAATAGAGCTTTTGTTGCGGTGGACGATGTCGGACTGGGGGCAGCCGCTCCATGCTTGGTCCGGTCGGTACCGGCTTGCAGCGTAGCGTCTTTTTTGTCACAGGCAATCAGCAACAGAGCACACACAATTGCGATCAAGAGAGCCCGGAGGGAAGAATTTGGGTCTGTGAACATTCTTGTCCCCGATCAGCTTTAGCAAACCTGCTGAGAATGGATAGCGCACAATCGCCATCGCTAACAATGTCAGCCGCGTCATTAGACTCACTACGCTTTGGAGATCCGACACTCGGTGGCAAGGACCTCTGGAATTCTCCGCTCGCTTTCTTCCGCCCGTCCGCTCCAATGCTGCCATGTCTTGAGAGCACTTGTGTGAATGTGCCTCACCGTTTCCCAAGTGACACAACCTTCGGAATGTGGCACGTCCTTCAGGCTGGAAAACTGCTCAGCGGTTGCTTAACTTGGCCACCAATTTGACCATCCCGGGGTCGGTCACCTGACCGCACTGGTCCTCGTGCTGATCATCGGAAGGACGGAGCGGTTTAGCTCGGGGAAACAAGGCAACGCGGTCTTGACCTTCCTGCTGCTGCGGACGGAAAAACTGGAAGTTCTTGTAGGTCCGACCCCAGAATGAGTTCCTGTCAGAACCGCAAAGTAATTCCACCAGTAAAATCGAACTCGTGTAAGTAGTGGTTATTACCCACAACCCAGCATCCGCCCCAGAAAGGATCGCACCAATATCCGGCGTCCGTGGTAGTGAGGTATGTGGGAGACCACTTGGCCTGACCGCGAAAACCTAAATGCTTGCTGACGTTGTATTTCGCGCCAGCACCAAGAGCAAAGGCAAAACGAGTGACGCCGCTGACGCCGCTACGGTCGGGTGACAAGTCACTCGCCCCCAAGCCGAAGAATCCAAAAGGCCTCAGCTTCGATTCGCGGTCTGTGAGGTGGAAAAGAAAGTTGCCCATGTACTGATCCTGCTTCAACTTGAATACGTTCACGTCGCTGCCGCCGCCTACGGGCTGGGCAACGGTGTCTGCTTTTGTGTGATTCCATTGGAACTCTATGCCGTAGTGCTCACCAAGCAGGTAACCTGCCGTGACGCCATAGTTCGTGCTGTTTCCGACCTCGATTCTGCGAAACAACGAAGTCGACAGGTCAAGCCCGCCATTAAATTGGCCGCCCACGTGGCCTGTGATTTCAACATTTTGAGCGGAAGCAGCCGGAAGCAGAAGAATGAAGCACAGCAGCGTGGAAACGAAGGTCGTTTTTGCATTCATGGTCATTCCAGTCTTCTTTCTATTTTGTATTTCTTTGGAGATAGGATAGAGAGTGTGATGGGCAGGTCAACTGTATGAAATGTCAGGTCGAGCGCCACAACTGTCACAAATCGGGACAACCTTACAACACCAATCCCAGCTCAACGGCGGTACGATGGCTGCACAATTGACTACGAGGAGGCCAGCCTGGGTCCGTCCGTGTCACAAGATGAGTTTTGACACCGCTAGCTTGCCCACCGTTTCATGGTGCTTCTGATGTAATTCGTGGGTGCCTTCTTGCTTTGCGCCGGAAGTACTGCAGGCTGGAGCTTGATCGGCGACAAGTGTTGACGCCATTCGGTCAAATACGCGATCTGCTCTTCCAGCCGCCGCAGTGCTTGCTGGACCGTCCGACGGCGCGTGGTGAATGGGACGGGATCCACTTCGTTGGTTACGGGCGCGAGGTCAGCGAGACTTAACGCCTCCTCCAATGCCGTCCGCATCCTTTCCTTCGAAGAGTCAATTCGCTTGCCAGAGGCCTCCGGGCTTCTCCGAAGAAGGTTATCGAGGACCGCTACATGCACCTTGGCATTGAGGCGGTCTTCCTTTTGTTTGCAGGCCGCTTCGAAATCGGCGTACGCCTCCCTGTCGCGTACAAGAGCTTCTTCCAGGTCCTTCTTCAGCTGCTCCAACTCCGCACGGTCCTGTTCCAACTGATGTGTTGCTTGAACTCGATACGCGGGTTCCAACTGATTGACGACCCACCGTGCAACCTCCCATATCCCATAGCGATGGTGTTCCTTGTTTTCGGAATTTGGTGGCAATGACGAGGTAAGAAAAATCTGAAAGCGATACGTCTGCCCCAGCGCCGCCGCAATGAATCCCCGGAACCGTTCCAGAAACTCAAAGATGAAAGCCTGCTGGTTCATATCCTTGCTGTTGCTCAGGGTATTACGTATGCAGTACCGCAGCCTGCCGAATGGGTCATCAGGTTCGCCTGGGTACTTCAGCCCTGCATGCACCAGTTCCATCTTCACTTCCTCCGTGATCAGGAACGCCGGGTCCGGCGGCGGCAAGTGTGACCCTCCCAGAAGCAAGTCCGCTTTGCTCACAACTAGTCCAACCGGCAGATGAATTGCATCAGTATTCACATCATAAAACGCTTGTAGGATACGGGTGTACGATGCCGCCAGGCCCACAGCGTCCTTGGGCCATTCCTCCATCGGGTGGCTGCCACCCAGGACATCTTTCGAAACTCGATCGGGGAAACAGCAGCCGTCGACAAAGAACAAAAGCGCCTTGGCGGCACGCAGCCCCTTCAGAAACTCCGGACGCAATTCCGGTCGTGCGAAATGTTCACTGTCATGGTCCATCAAGGTCAGTCGCATCCATCGGGCCACTTGTGGGTCCTGATCGTCGCGAATGCGAAGGTGATATCCACTCGGCTCAGCCTCGATGGCATGCGTGCGTGGTTCCCAAAGATCGCTGGTTGAATTCCAGAATCCATGCGGCTCGCCGGGCTCTAGGTGAAGTCCTTTCCCTAGGGTGCCGCCGGCGGCGTGGTCCAGGTGCCGAGCAAGCGCGCGAAGGAATGCAGTCTTGCCTACCCCCGGCCCACCGACAAGCAACACAGGTACGGGCGAGAATCGCTGCCTTTGGCCTGCGCTCAGTACGCACGGGAAACGGTCCTCGCTGCCCGCGCCACTTCCGGGCAATTCTCGCTGGGCCAGGCCTGCGGGAGCACCCAAACCACTTCTCCACGCGCTGTAAAGCATACCTCCGCGCTCCTTGAGCACATCTGGACTCAATTTCGACTCGTCGTACCGAATCGGCTCAAGCCATTGCCAAGTCTTCAGCAGATAGCGTACTAGTGGGTCTTTGGATGCCCAATATACCAATGTTGCTTCTGACGACCCGTTAATCTTGCCGCACAGCCTCATCAGATCGTCCGGGCCCCGCCTCGACAACACAAACACTTGTATTGCCAGAAGCTGAGCGGAATCAGGTCCCTGTGCTGGGAGAATCTGCCGCAAGTGTTCTTCTGACTTATAACCGCCTGCGAGAAGTATCTCGGCCGTGCGTCTAAGAATGCGGTGCTTTAGCAGTTGGACCTTGGAGTCGGTGAATGTTGGCGATTGCCCGAGTGTCATGGCCATCGTGATGTTAGAAGCCAAGCAGTCATAACTGCTAAAGCGTCCAGATGGAAGACCTTCCTGGCGCATACGCTTCCACTCACGATAACAGCGCGGGTCGTCTTCGCCATCATGTAAGAATGCGCCGGCGAACATCGATGTGTGATCCAAGAGCAACTGGAGGAGCGGCGCCCGTTCCTTCAGTAAGCCCAGCGGAAATTCATGTTCGGTCACAGCGCTGAACTCGGCGGCCAAACCCGGGCCTACGATAGAGGTAAACTGCTCAGGCGCGAGAAATTCGAAGTACTCGAGCAGCGCGACTACATGGGCTTCGTTCAGCGGAACGCCGTTGTCGATCTGCCGCGACGCTGAAGACGCCAACTTTGCCGCGCGCTGGAACGCGACTGACTTAGGGATGTAGATTCTTGGTTCGGTCATTTAACACCCTGAAGGATGCAAAACACCACCTATCAGGCACGAAGCGAAGCCTGGAAACTGGCAGTAATAACAGGTAGAGAACCTGACCTGCCCCCATTTTTAGTCCACGGATAGTGAGACTTTCTTGAACCTTGGACCGCTCCCATTTTCTGTCACAAACGAGATTAGAGGTTTGGGGCAGTGTAAGTCCTTTTCTCCTCGATTGACGCGGATTTCGCGCACTCCAGAGGCTCCATCAAGAGACTCTGGAGTGCGCGCCCCATCAATTATTTATTATGGGCTCAGTCAACTAGGCCGCGTCGGCAGCTGCTTCGGCACTAAACGATTTGATTGCGCCCGCTTCGTCGTCCTTCACATCAAAGACGGTATACAGCTTGGTGATCTGCAGGACATCGTGGACTTTCTTGGTCAGGTTAAGCAATTTGAGGTCGCCCCCCTGGTTGCGTACGGTCGTGAAGGCACTGACCAGCTCGCCAATCCCGGAGCTATCGATATAGTTTACGTCCCCGAGATTGAGCAGGATCTTTGTTTGCCCCTTAGAGAGCAGTTCGCGAACTGCGTCCCTTAGAACCGCGCATTCCTCGCCAAGAACGATGCGCCCGCGGCAATCCACGATGGTGACGCCATTAGCCTGCCGGATACGGGTCTTCATGCTCATTGGGGAGCCTCCCTAACACCCCGAATTCTATGACGTGAGCGTAACGAGAAACAGTGTCAATTGTGACAGGGAGGGGGCTGGCTCGGTCTCCTTCGGAAGGGCAATTTCCCATCCAGGCGCGCCTCAATGATCAGGTTCACCCCCTGGAAAAGCCCTGGAGTGCTGGCAAAAGCGACAGATGCAAATGGACTCTGGAGGAGAGACACTTTTCACATCACATGGTGTCGTTGGGAGCTACAATGATAAAACAAATTCTGCGCGTAGCTTTCTTGCTCCCCTTACTGAATCCGGCATGGGGTAAAGCCACAATGAAAGTTCCATTAGGCCGAAACCCCTGTACGGTTTTCACTGTCGGACCCGGCACGATTATCTCCGTTCACCAACTAAACTTACCGTTGATCGAGCTGCACTACGCCGTCAAGTACAAGACGGACGACGGCCAGCTGATTGAAGTGTGGACTCCTGGGGCGGGCCTTGTGTTGTTAGAGGGCATGCACGGGGAACTAACCTATTCCACCCATCCTGAGAGGATTCTTAACTTTCGACCGGTCAGGCGAGAGGTAACAGACCCACGCGGTCTTTTGCCTGGTTCCAGTGACAGTCCTAAATGACAGTCGGAAGGTAGTCGGGCTGACGTAGATAAGCATCACAACGGAAGGTATAGTCCGGGCGGCGAACCACTTGGGAAAGTAGGGTACCCCGTCGGAGACCGGCGTTCTCATCTCATCTGTTTACAACAGTCAACCCGGCTCTTCTTGCAGGGCGAAAGAGCGGACTTCCTAAAAGGTTCGATGTCCTCCACCACCAGACGCGGATTGAGCGGAACATCTGTTCCTTGGCGAACTGGGGCGACCTGGCATATTGCGACAGGTCACCATCTAGTAGAGGTTTCCGCTGTTCCCACTAATTGTGCTACTTCCCTTTGTTGAGGGACCCTGCTCTAATTCGGGTTAGCTACCCGCAACTAATTGGGAACTAACATCACGAGACAGCTGAGTGGTGTCCTAAACCGCACACTTACTAAACGATCAAGGAGAAATGACATGAATCTCAGTACTGTAGAACGCGAGGAAGTGGCGACCGAATTGAAACGCTTTGCTAGTGACCTAAATCTCACCGACGATCAAAAGGAGAAACTTCATGCCGCTCTTACGGAAGCAAGAGAACAAATCGCAGAGTACATGGAACAGAATCCCAACACGACCAAAGCCGACGTCATCAGCAAGGTTGTTGCAAATCGCGACGCGATTCGTCAGCGCGTCGTAAGCTTCCTTAGTCCCGAACAGTTGAAGAAGTGGGACGCCGAAAAAGAAAAAGCCAAGGATTTCCTGGGCCAGCGGATCGCCGCCTAAAAAGGATTCACTTGTACTGAAGTTGCTAAATTCGAGTGGCCGACAATCGACTCTGCCGGCCACCGATCCTTTATTTTATTTCAAGCTTGGTTGGCAGGCCCACGGCGTTCCCGATCGAATCTCAAGGTGCTCTTACATGCGGTCAACGGTCACTTCGGCCGGGGCTAGGCTCAGAAACTCCCGGATGCGGCGCCTGGCTTTGTACAGTTGCGACTTGGAGTTTCCCACGGAGCAGTCCATAATCTGGGCAATTTCCTCGTGGTCATACCCTTCGACCTCGTGCAACAGGAAAATGGTTCTGCAACCAGCCGGCAAATCCCTAATGGCCCGGGCTAGCGTGATGCGTTCTACCGTATTGGCTAGCCTGTTGTCTCGGCCGCCAGGTTCCAGGTGCAGCGGAGTTGAGTTTTGGCTGGATGAGTCCTGGTTCAATATGTCGTCCAATGAGACCTGCTTCAGAGCTTTCTTGCGGAAATGCAATAGCACGGTGTTCACCGCGATCCGGTGCAACCAGGTGGATAGTGCCGAGTCTCCACGAAACGTCGAGAGCTTACGGAACACCTGCAAAAACGCATCCTGGGTGAGGTCCTCAGCTTGTGCTGTACTGTCGGTCATGCGCTGGCAGATGGAGTAGATCTGCTTCTTGTGAGCGTGGAACAGGGCAGCAAAGGCTTCCGAGTCACCTCGCTGGGCGCGTTTCACGAGCTCAGTACAAACGCTCTGGCTCTTCATAAACACAGTTCCCTTCCTGGGCTGTCGCACCCCTGCCTGGTGTTCTCATCGCGTGACAAACGAGTGTGAGCGCTACACCAGCGTGCCTCAACGGAGGCAATCTACGGATGATTCTTAGGGAGAAAAAGTGTCAGAACAACCAGTTCGCCCAAACAAGGGCTATGGCACTGGAAAGTAAGATCACGGCTGCTCTGTTCGCATAGCAAACGCTGCCGCGCATTCCTTATCTGCGGCCTAAAGAAAACCCCCACCGGAACAGGATTGGATTGGAAGGAAACCGCGGGGACTTCAGCGGTAGTCTCAGTTGACCAAGTTTAGCCAGACAAGAAGGATTCCAGCCACTAGCAAAAGTGACAGGCCTCGGCGGCGTATCTGTCAGACCTAACTATCACCGCACCTTCGAGGTCAAGCAAGACCTCGCTCGTTGCCTGGTCAAGTGCCAGAAACTCGACCACAAGATCGCTCAGCTTCAGGCCGTCATCAGGTGATTTGTACTATCCCTGCGCCGACCTGGATCAAGAGAGTCTTCAGAAGCCCGTCGATTGCGTCGTCAATGCGGACTAACCTAAAGGCATTTCCGCGTTATTGCGCCTCATTCTGAATAGAAGCTCTTGGCGATGACTATGAGCGAGCTCAAAAGAAAGCATGGAGGCCTGCTCTTCCGTGTGGCCATTCTCAGCATCGTCCTGGCTTCTCTCCCGGACTCTTGCCTCACTTACCTCTGCTCCTCTGTGCCAGTTTCTGGGCTTTGGTCATCCGACAACCCCTCGGTGACCTGCACGTATTGACAGTTACCGGACTCGCTCAAGTGACCTAGCCTCATCTAGCCTCATTAAGGAAGAATCAAGCAGCAGAAAGGCTGTCTTCTTATCTGGAGGGACCCAAACAGCTGATATCAGCCCGTTTCGCGCAAACCGCGTTCTAAGAAAATCGAGGCGGGCAGGAACTCTTACAAGGGGAACTCGCCGAATATTCGTGTTTTTGCTCAGGAGTGGCTGATGAATAAGCCGATTCGCATCCTGGTGGCCAATCGGCCGAAGGTCATGCGCGAAGCGCTTCTGGATTTGCTTTCCGACCGGTCTTGGATCGAAGTTATCGGAGAGGTTTCCAATGACGCTGATATTCCTGACTTTGTGGACAGAACGGTGCCCGATCTGCTCGTGATGGCCGTGGATGAGCCGGGCAAAAGGCCCGGTCTCTGCGACGCTTTGCTGCGGGAGCACCCGGAACTACGCATCATTGCCGTCGCGCCCCACCAAGACTACAGCGTGTTCTATTGGGCTTCGGTGGAGATCCACTCAGACGATATCGAGACTTCGGAAGCGGGCTTTATTAATGCCTTGCGAAGCGTTGCCGAGAGGGTTCGCCATCGCAGCGGTGTGAATTGAAAACGAGGGCAGGATGAAGTTAGGCAGCACCAGATTTCTGCTTCTTACTCCGCTTGTCGCCTGCATGTTTTATGCAGGCATGTCGGCGCAGGAAGAAAACACCCGGCACGATGCCCACTACGCTGCCCCGCCGGCGCGCTCCTCCGAGGTTTCCGATCTTGCCAAAGAGAACCTGGCGCGTGTAGCTGCATCCGCCTCGCAACTTCAGGCTGTCTTGGTGAGAGACCCAGGAATCCTAGTAGAGCTGAAGCTGTGGGTGGCCAAGGAAGCGACCGACAATGGACAGATCGTAGAAGACAGTGCCCTGACCGGTCAGGCCATCCTCGACCGCTTGGATCATGACGTGAAATTTCGTTCCATTGCTACCCAGTTGGTGCAGCGCTATGGTTACCTGCTGCCGATTTTGAACCCGGACTCGGAAGTAGCCAAGGAGCAGGATCTTCTCCTCAAGCAGCGTGCTCGTCGCCTGGTGCAGTTGGAGGAACAGGGAGACTCGGGAGCCGCTACAGCTCGACAAGGCGACGGGTATCAGCGAGCGTGGGAGCCACGCACAGAGCACACAGCGTGCGATCAATTAACCAAATCGGATTGCGGCCAAGCTACCTCAAAGCGTGGACCTCCGGGAGGTTCACTTAACGCTCCAGCAGCTGAACCGTCGGCACCGATCTTGCCCGACCGGAGGTCGCCGATTGATCCGATCCGCACGCTTTGGACGTCCAGCGGCCGGGAGGTGCAAGGAGCTACAGAAGATGGCAGTGTAAATCTGAGTCTGGCTCCAGATGCTTCGCGGCAGTCGCCCTTAGCTTTCCGAAGCATTTCTCTCGGCATGGCTAGTACCGGCCCGGATGATGTCGACGGCCTCCTGCGACAACGCAGCTTAGACGATGTTCCACCTCTCACAATGGGTAGTGCCCCGGAGTCGACGCCTTCGACGAGAGCAGAAGCGAATCGAGCCTACCGGCTTTCGAGCGAAACTGGGTCGCTGTCCGGCGCGAAACTTGCGCCAGTGACCATGGTTCACAAGAGCAATCCTTACGGTGACATTCCATCGCTGTATGACATGTATGTGCAGGCTGCTCCCCGGGATCGCGAACCGGAACGGTTCGGCATGGAGATCTTCCGCAACGGGATTCGTCAACCGGACGCCATCCCGATGGATCTGCCAGTCGGCCCCGACTATGTGGTGGGCCCGGGTGACGGCCTGGCTATCAATCTTTGGGGAGCTGTTTCAGAGAGACTGGTTCGATCCGTGGACCGTGAAGGCAGAATCAATTTGCCTGAATCCGGACCGCTGCTGGTAAGCGGGCGGACCCTGGGAGAAGTTCAGGACTCGGTGCAGAAGGTTCTGCGCACACAATTCCGGGACGTTTCGGCCGATGTCTCGCTTTCGCGTCTGCGAACCGTTCGGGTGTACGTCGTCGGAGAAGTGGCGGAGCCCGGAGCTTACGACATCAGTTCGCTTTCCACACCACTCAATGCGCTGTTTGCGGCTGGAGGAATCACCCAGCGTGGGTCGCTGCGCGGCCTGAAGCACTACCGTGGCAAACAGCTAATCGAAGAAGTGGACGCTTACGAACTGCTCCTGCACGGTGTCAGCTCCGAGGCCCGGAGACTGGAAAACGGCGACTCTTTGCTGGTGCCGCCGGTTGGCCCGCAAGTCACGGTGGGCGGAATGGTGCGGCGGCCTGCGATTTACGAATTGCATGGCGAAGAGTCGTTGGCTGACGTTCTCGATCTGGCAGGTGGAATTCTCCCCGCGGCGGCGTTACGCCACATCGAGGTGCAACGTCTTGAGGCGCACGAGAAGCGCACGATGTTGACACTCAACCTTTCGCCTGACAGCAATTCCACTGCGGTCGCTGAGCGGCTTGGCGCCTTCAAGGTTCGGGACGGAGACCAGATTCATATCTTCCCGATTGCCTCATACAACGAGCAGGCGATTTATCTTCAGGGCCATGTACTTCGTCCAGGCCGCTACTCTTATCACGACGGAATGCGGCTCACGGATCTGTTGGCTTCATACCACGATCTTCTGCCCGAGCCGGCGGGACACTACGCCGAAATCGTCCGCCTGAATGCACCGGACTTCCGGCCCAGCGTCGAGAGCTTCGATCTGGCAGCCGCGCTGGCCAATCCGGCGGCGTCTCCAAAGTTGGAGCCTCTCGATACCGTCCGCATATTCAGCCGGTTCGATTTCGAACCGGCGCCGACTGTCTGGGTCGGCGGTGAGGTCCGGACACCGGGACAGTTCCGCACTTCGGGGCAGGCGCATCTGCGTGACGCGATCTATCTGGCGGGGGGAATCTCTCCCGACGCCGGTCTGGAGTCGGCGCAACTTTTCCGGACCCAGTCCGACGGAACGATGAAGATCTTCAGTGTGAACCTGGGACAAGCGCTGGCGGGAAATCCCGTGGATAACCTGCTGCTCGAACCTCGTGACCGTGTCCTGGTTCATCGCAACTCCGCGCGAGTTGATCCGCCCACCGTGTATGTGAAAGGGGAGGTGGCCAAGCCTGGCCGCTATCCTCTGACCACCAACATGCACGTTGAAGACCTGGTTCGTACAGCGGGCGGACTCAAAAGAAGCGCCGACCCGAACAAGGCGGACTTGACGCACTACGCGATAGGAAGTTTGCCGGGAACTGCAAGCGAAAGCGTACCCATTGAGCTCGCAGCGGCGTTGAGTGGCGCTGGAAACGACAACCTGCAACTCCGCGACGGAGACGTGCTGACAATCAGGCAAGCGCCGGGGTGGAACGACATTGGCGCCTCGGCCACGGTTCGTGGTGAAGTTCAGCATGCCGGATCGTACGGTATTCGTACGGGCGAGCGGCTCAGTTCGCTCGTGGAGCGAGCCGGCGGATTCTCGCCGGAAGCTTATCCCTACGGCGCTGTCCTGATGCGGCAAGAGGTTCGAGAACTGCAGATGCAATCCTACCTGGCCTTGGTGCAGCGAATGAAAGCTGAGGCAATCAACCTTAAAGCGCTACCGGACGGTGACCAGGACCAAAAGAATGCAAAACTCACAGCGGTTGCACAAACCGAAACCGCTCTTAATCAA
>Ga0070660_100002074_pt1 | contig 13845 bp, 16 predicted proteins | sample KBSC33metaG_FD_64670 | JGI IMG/M metagenome (GOLD analysis project Ga0070660, IMG submission 64670) | Corn rhizosphere microbial communities from Kellogg Biological Station, Michigan, USA - KBS C3-3 metaG | ecosystem: Host-associated > Plants > Roots > Rhizosphere > Soil ... | reverse complement strand
AGGGGAACGCGTTCGCGCGCCTGGCCGCCAGCCCGTTAGCCGCGTTGCAGGTTGAAGCCGACATTCGTCTCGGCGCGCTGGGCATCGGGGCCGATGCACTGACGCCAGATACCGCCGATGGTGCCGAATTTCTTGCGATATTCGATGCGGCTGCCGGTCCCGTCGGGATAGACGGAGAAGGCCATCGAGACGCCCCCGTAGCCGTTCTTGATCAGCACGACCTTGGCGCCGTCCTCGCGGTCGAGCGCGGCGGTGTTGTTCTTGTTGGCCAGACAGAAAGCGACCTTCGTCTGGGTGTCGGTCGAATGGAACGTCTGGGTCACCGGTTCGGACAGAACGGTTTCCGTGCTCGCGCAACCGGCGAGCGAAACGAACGCGAGTAAGGCAATAGATTTACGCCTTATTCCCCCTGTGAAACTCTTTCGAGCGCCGTAAACCTGATTCAGCGCGGGGAATCCGTCAAGTGGGTCGGTAACCGAGCGGTAAGCGCCAGCGGGTTTAGGCCCGCCCCATGGGCCGTATTGGAAGCCGCCGAAGCGCGAGCCCGAAATATTCTGGACGTTCGTCTTGGTCGCGCTGGCGCGCCATGCTTTGCGCGTCGATTGCCTTTTGCACGAATACAGGCGCTTGCCCAGCCTCGATCCGACGAAGCGCCGATCAGCGCCAACTTCGGCTATTGCAAATGGGGAGGCAAAACGCGTCGACCCGGTTGCAATGCCTGCTCGCCGGGAGCACCTGCGGCCAATGGCTAATCTGCAGCGGATATTCGGCACCAATCCGTCTCGGCCCTGGACCCGGCCCGAAACCTATGTTGGCGCGATGGCCCGCAAGCGCCGTTTCCGCCAGCGTCGGGCGAGCGGGCCGCGCACGCAGCCCGAACAGCCGCGATTGATGCTTTCAACGGTGCCCTTCCTCACGCTACTGGCTTTTCTGGCGGTGCTCGCGATCGGGATCATGGTCCTCGCCTTCCCCGGCAATCAGCCGCCCGTGCATCAACAGTCCGTGGCCAAGGTCGAGCGAGGCGTCGCCGGCCGCGGCTGGTTCCAGGAAGCGCAAAAGCAGTTCCATCGCTGACGGGCTCAGCGCGCGGTGGCCGGCGCCGGACGCTTCGCTTTCTGCCAGCCTTGAACGTCATATCCACGCTCGTGCAGGCATCCCGCCATCGCGCGCTGAACGACCATTTCCTTCTTGTGCCGCTTGATCTTGGCCATCCCGATCGCGCCGCCGATGACGGCCACGGGCATCAGCACCAGCGTCGCGCTCGCCACCGCCATGCCACCGTACAATCCAGCGCTGGCGGCCGCGGCGGCACCCGCTGCTCCGACCGCGCCGCCGGCGACGGCACCGGCTCCGCCCGACGCCAGCCGCCCGCTCGAATCGAGCTTGCCCGTGACGAACAGCTGCTTGCACTCGGCATTAGCGGCATCGAACTTCACCTGATCCGTCGGCGCCGCGCCGAGCGTCGGCGTGAATTCACGCGGCTTCGACGAACAGCCGGCGAAAACGAGTGCCAGGCACAGCACTCCAGACCACGAATTTTGCATGACTTACCCCCTGAGCGGAAAGTCGCTGTCCGGCAAATGCAAGTCAAGTGCCTCAGATCATTCAGAATCGGATCGAGAAGCCGGCGTAGATCTCGACGTCGGGCGTTTGGCGATTGAGGCCAAGATTGGCGCCGGCGTCGAGCTGCACTGCCTTGTTCAGGAGGTAGGCGGCCGACCCGTCCACGGATGCCTGCCGCGTGGTTCCAGCCGGATCCCAGTCCCACATGCCCCACAGCTCGGCCGACAAGGTCAACTTGCGCGACGCTTGCCAGCCAAGCCCCGCGACCTGCGCCATCGCCAGGTGTCGGCCGTGCCCGTCCGCGTCGGGTAGCAGGTCGACCTCGGGCGTCAGCGCGATGCTCAGCGCGGAGTTGGGAATGGAATAGCCGACGGGCAGCAACAGGCCGAATTGCCAGGCCCCTGCCCCGATTTCGTGTCCGGCGACCGGGGCGGTTACGACCGGAAGGATTGCCACTTGCAGCGGCGCTTGTTCGCCGGTCAGCCGGTGCTTCACCTGGATCGACAAATCGCCGATCGCCGACGCCACCCTGGCACCTCCGTCACCGCGATTGGAAATGCGTACGTAAGGCGTCAGGTCGATGCCAATATCGGTACGGTCGGACAGGCCGTATTTGACGACCGTTTCCCCCAGTATGAGCGCGGTGTCGCGCTCACCCGTAGATCGCTGCAGCGACCAATCCGCGATTCCGCTTTCGATTTGCCAGGCATCGGCGGGCACCGTGCAGGTCGCCGTCGCTTTTCCCGGGCGGTCGGCGCAAATCGCATCGCCATCCGCTTGTGCCGCGGTGCTGGCGGCCAGGGCTGCCGCGGCCATGATCGGGTTCAACCATCGCATCCCGCGTGACTGCGACGCAGCGTTGCGGGCGTCCAGGCATAAACGCGGCGCGCACGATCGCGCGCCGCTTTTCACACACTTTCTTTAGGCAGCTGTCGCCATGTCCAGCCGTCCCACCAGGTGATCGAATACCGCCGGATGGATCTTGGTCTGGAATTCGATTCCGGTGGTGGTGCCGCGCGTCCAGCAGACGCGGGAACCGAGCGGCTCGAGCTGGGGGAAGCGGGCGATGATCGCGTCGCCGACTTCGCAGGCTTCGATCAGTTCGATCTGGCAGCCGTGGGCCGACATGTCGCGCAGCGCGACTTCGAAATTGAAGCCGCCGATCCGCCGGACGATGATCTCGCTTTTCATTGCCACCCGGCCGAAGCCGCGCCGCTCGTGGGCGACATCTGCCGGAAGAGCCTCGGTGGAGACGTTCACGGCCGGCGCCGGCGCATATTCGGCGCGCGGTGTTTTCGTGGCCTGCCCGGCTCGGGCCGCGGCGGCGATGCGGCGGCGGCGGCTCTGTGTCTGCTGATGGTTCAGGCGCATTGGCTTACTCCCCAGGCGGCGGGACTTTCCGCCGCGACATTGTCGAGAAGGATGGTGCGGCGGCTGCCGCGGTCGCTGATCATGATGAAATAGGGCGTTCCGACGCCCGCGGCGCCAAGGTTGGAGAAGGTGCCTCCACTGCGGTTGGGCACATAGGCCCAGGCGGCCGCGCGGCGATCCTGCGCCTGCGTGAAGCATTCGGCGAAGGCCTGCACGCTCTTGGCGGTCTCCGTCCCCTTCGCGGTCTGCGATTGTGCACCAGGCGCCAGTGCGGTCGCCGCCACGCTCAACGCTGTCACGATGCCAAGGCTTTTCATCCGTTGCCCCTTGTTCCCGCATCCGTGCTCGCTTGCGGCCCGATTCGAGGCAAGCCGCGCGAACGCGGTGCTCCGAAATGAGGCAATGCGGACGTTAACCTTGTATGGAATTGGCGTTCGGGTCCTGTTGGCGTGGCAATGGAACGCGCACTTGCACAACCGAACATCGCCCGGGCGGTCAGCCGCTCGCGCGCCGCGCGTGCTGCGATACAACGCCGCAAGCGCCGCTTCATCGTGACTGCCTGCGCCGCCGCCCTGATTGGCAGCGGCACCTTCCTTTCTCTGGTTGGCGTCAGCGGCAGCGACGTCGCGGCCGCTGCTGTTCACCAGGCGCAGAGCCTCGCGCAATTGCTCGACCAGCGTTCCCCGGGGCAACGCACGGCAGGCGCGCAAACCAAGCACAAGAAAATTCAGCACGCGCTGGCCAGGCCGCGCGTGCGCTCCAAGCCGCTCACACCCTCCGCCAGCGAGCTCGCCAGGGCGCTGATGCCATCGTCGCCGGTCCTGACCGAAGCCGCGATCGTGCCGCCGATGCCATTGGTGGCACCGGTGCCGCAGCTCGCGGACGTCATTGTGCCGTCGGCAGCGCCGGGCGGTGGACCCGGCGTCACTGGCCCAGGGGGCGGTTCGCCGGGTGGCGGCGGTATCGGCGGCGGCGGTGGATCGCCGGGCGGGCCGCCGATTGTCTATCAGCCGCAGGAAATCAAACCGCCGGTTGCAGCCGTGCCGGAACCCGGCACCTGGGCGATGATGCTGCTTGGCTTCGGACTTATGGGCTGGCGTCTCCGGCGCCGCACGGCCCCGACGCTCTCGGCGGCCTGGGCTTTCCAGCCACGCTGAAGCTGCCGCAACGACGGCGCTCTATTCAATGATTGGGTAAATCAGGCCGGGTTGGCGGTGCTGCCGGTGACGAACACCTCGTCGCCGACCGATGCGGCCGCGAACAGGCGCTTCGCAAAGCCGTCCGGAACGCCCACGCAGCCGTGAGTCGCCAGGCCCCAGCGAACGTCGCTCGCGTGGATCGCGACGCCGTCAGCCGTCAGGCGCAACGTGTAAGGCATCGGCGCATCGTAAGTCGCCGAGCGATGATTCTTGAATTTGGCCAGGATCGGGAATTTGCCGGTCGGCGTCTCTAGGCCGTCAGCACCATATAGAATGACCGCGGTGCCGATCTCATGGCCGGCGCGGAAGACGGAAATGAGCTGAGCGCGCTTGTCGACGCGGATCCACAGCGGGCCGGCCGGCACCCCGGCATCATCCCAGCGATAATCGCCGAACTGCATGCGTTCGGGGACCCGCAGGAGAGAGTGGATCGGCCGGTCGATCTCGCCGGCGGCGAGTGCCTGGCGCATGGCTGCCGGGCTGACGGCGATGCGATCCGCCGGTGACGCCGCCGCGACCGGTTCGGCCATCGCCGGATGTGCCGGTTGACGCGCCACCGATAGTGCGGCGGCGGTTGTCCCGCCGAGCAGGAAGAAGGCCGTTCCGCCGATCAGTCGTTTCAAAGATCGCCGACTCGGCATTGCCACTCGCCTAGTTGATGAAGCGGACGCCCGCTCGTCCTTCATTGGCCCAGCGAACCTCGGCCGCGACCGCGCCGCGCTTGATGATGCGCAGTTCGACCACTTCGCCCTGGTCGAACTCCTCGGTCGAGAGAATCTTGCAGCCTCCGTAGGACAAATCGGCCACCCAGACGTCGCTGTCGCGCGAATCCGAAAGCGCGAAACCGCGCATGTTGTCCACCTGATGCCGGTCGGCGCGTCGAATGAAGGTTTTTGCGGTCATGTTGTGCCCCTGGAAGAAATCCGTATTCGGCCTACCAAAACCGGGCTTGGTCCGCTTCCCGACATTCCGGCTTGTCCCAAATCCGAACGCCGCAATGCGGCTCCGGATGAACAATTTGGACTTTCTCAACCTTTGGCACCCAGACCGGTCGTCAATTCAGCGAGGTCGTGGGGGACAGCGATGGGCCGGCTTTTGAAAATGGGGCGCACATGACGGTGCATGCGGAGGTCGCCGGCTCGCGCAAGCCGAAGCCGACTCGGGTGCTGATTTCGTGCGAACTGCTCACGCCGATCAACACGGTGCGGGTGACGCTGCGCGACATTTCGCGCTCGAGCGCTCACGTCATCGGTGCTCGCACCGTGCCCGCGGACTGCGATGCGATTCTCCGCCGCGGATCGCTGTTCGCGGCGGTTCGAGTCCTCGCGGTCAAGGACAACGAAGCGCAGCTGAAATTCTATCGTCAGCTGTCGCTGCAAGAAATCGACGCCATCTTGCCCGGCGCCGCGCGCTAGCGGCCGCGCTCCGGGCGCGTTCCACCCGTCCGCGCGCCGCTGCTCTGCGCCCTGATCTTGGCGAACTCCGAGGTTGGGCGCCATTGCGGCCAGTCGCGGCTGTTCGCGAGCCTCTTGCCAATCGCATAGAACATGTCGGCTTCCTGCGCCGCGCCGCGCAGATCCCAACCCGGCGACCAGGCGTCGCAGGTCTGATGGTAGCAATTAGAGGTGAAGCTGCTCAGCCATTTCTCGCCGGCCGGACGCCCGCCATCGACCATGTCATAGGCGCCAGCCAGCGCCATATCGAGCAGCACCGGCACGCCGCGCTTGGCAAAGGAAAAATGGTCGGCGCGATAGAAAAGCCCGCGCTCGGGGTGGTTCTCGGCCGTCACATATCGTCCCTGCGCCTTGGCCGCCGCCGCGAGAAAATCTTCCATCTCGCTCTGGCCCTGGCCGACGACCACCGCATCCTTGACCGGGCCGTTCCACTGCAGCGTGTCGAAGGTCAGGTTGGCGACCATCTTCTCCATCGGGAACAGCGGATGCTGCGCGTAGTATTCGGACCCCAGCAGCCCGCGCTCTTCCGCAGTCCATGCAGCGAATACCAACGTCCGCTGCGGGCGCGGGCCGGCCGCGAACAGCCGCGCATTCTCGATCATCGCCGCCAGGCCCAGCGCATCGTCGGCGGCGCCTGGCTTGATCGTTCGCCCTTGCGCGTCCGCCGGACCAATGCCGTACGCATCCCAATGCCCGCCATAGCTGATCGTCTCGTCGGGATATTTCGATCCCGTCAGCTTGCCGAGCACATTGTGGCTGGTCAGCCGCGTCAGCTTGACCGGCGCGTCCACCGACAGGGTCGCCTTGAGGTCGATCGGCTTGAACGCCGCCGTCCGCGCTTCGCGTTTCACCGTCGCGAGCTCATAACCCGCGCGCTTCAGCAAATCCGCCGCAACGTTCTGCTGGATCCAGCCTTGCAACAGCACCGGCTGCTGCGCGCCCGCCGGCAGCACGACGTTATAACCCTCGCCCGCCGGGCTCTTGACCACCGTCCACGGATAGCCCGCGCCCTCGGTGTCGTGGACGACCAGCGCGGCAATTGCGCCGCGCCGCGCGGCTTCCTCATATTTATAGACCCAGCGGCCGTAGAAGGTCATCGTCTTGCCGCCGAACTTGCCCTCCACCGGCTCGCCCGTCGTAGCCTCGAAGTCCGGGTCGTTGACCAGCATCACTGCGACCTTGCCGCGCAGGTCGACGCCCTTGAAATCGTCCCACCCGCGCTCGGGCGCGCTGACGCCGTAGCCGACGAACACCATCGGCGCGTTGACGATCTTGACCGCGTCGGTCGCGCGCACCGTCGACATGTAAATGTCGTCCGGATAGCGCAGCGGCGTCGTGGTGCCCCCTTGCGTCACCAAGACCCGCTCCGGCGTGCCCAGCTGCGTGCGGATCATCGGCACTTCCTGCGTCCATCCGCCGTTCTCGCCAGCCGGCTCCAGCCCCGCCGCCTTGAACTGCGCGATCAGATAGGGGATCGTCCTGTCTTCACCCGGCGTCCCCGGCGCGCGTCCCTGGAACGCGTCGGACGCCAGCGTCCGCGAGATTTCCGCCATGCGCTTCATGTCGACCTGCGGTGCGGCCGCCGCCGCCGCCGCGGTTCCCAATAACGCTGCAAGCACCGCGACTTTGCTCTTCATCTTGCTCATCCTCGGGTAGCGAGCGATGTCCTTGGTCGCTCAGGAATGCCGCGGCAAGGCGTAGGCGATGATGTCGTCGCCGGGCTTGGTGCCAAGGCTGCCGTGACCGCCCGCCACAGTGACCACATATTGCCGGCCGTCCCGCCCCTGGTAGCTCATTGGCGTGGCCTGCGCGCCCGCCGGCAGGCGCGCCTTCCACAGTTCGCGGCCGGTCGTCACGTCATAGGCCCGCAGGTAATAATCGAGCGCGGAACTCATGAAGGCGACTCCGCCGCCGGTCATGATCGGTCCGCCCAGCGACGGCACGCCCAGCTTGATCGGCAACGGTACCGGGCTCGTGTCCACGATGGTGCCGTTCTTGTGCTTCCACAGCACCTTGCCGGTGGTCAGGTCCATGCCGGCGACATAGCCCCAGGGCGGCGCCTGGCAGGGCAGCCCGAGTTTCGACAGGAACGGGTTGAGGTACGCGGCGAACGGCGCGCCCTTGTTGGGGTTGTAGCCGGAACGCGCCGCCTCGCTCGCCTTGTTGTATTTCGTCCGGGTAAGCTCGTCGACGAACGCCATGTAATTGGGATGCGCGAACGCGATCTTGCGCACCGGATCGATCGCCATTCCGCCCCAGTCCATCACCCCGAAATTGCCGGGATAGACCAGCGTCGGCCGCAGCGACGGCGGCGTGAACGGTCCTTCGTAGCGCATCTTCTGGAAGGCAATGCGGCAGCCCAGCTGGTCGAGCATCGTCGCGCCCCACATGTCCGTGGATCGGATGCGCTCGGTGGGCATGAACGAGGCGTGGGAGAAGGGCTGGGTGGGCGCGGTCCAGTCGCCCGGCGCCGCGCCCTGCGGCACCCGCCGCTCCTCGACCGGCACCACCGGCTGCCCGGTGCGGCGATCGAGGATGAAGATGTTGCCGGTCTTGGTCGACTGCACCAGCGCCGGCACCATGCCCTTGCCGGGTATCGGCAAATCGATCAGCGCGGGCTGTGCCGGGACGTCCATATCCCACAGATCGTGGTGAACCGTCTGATAGACCCAGCGCACCTGGCCGGTCGCCGCGTCCAGCGCCACGATCGAGGTCGCGAACTTCTCCGTCGTCGGCGGGCGCTGGCCGCCCCACTGGTCCACCGCGCCCATCCCGAACGGCAGATAGATCAGGCCGAGTTTCTCATCCGCCGCCGACGTGCTCCAGCTATTGGGTGACGACAGGCTGTAATGCTGGCCCGCGGCGATCGGCGCGGTGCTGGTCGGATTGCCCGGGTCGAAGTTCCACACCAGCCTGCCCGTCTTCGCATCCCACGCGCGGACCACGCCCGACGGCATCGTGTCGGAAATATTGTCGTAGATGCTTCCGGCCAGCACCACGAGCCCGCGCGTGATCAGCGGCGCGGACGTAAACTGGTACAGCCCTTCCTTGTAGAAGGGCATTCCGGTCCAGGTGTTGAGTTGGCCGTTGTTGCCGAACCCGGGACACGGGCGCCCACTCGCGGCGTCCAGTGAAATCAGTCGCGCATCGTTGGTGGCGACGAAGATGCGCTGCATGCAAACCTGCGCCGGCGCGGCTGGCGCGCCCGGCTTGGCGGCAGCCACCGCCGCGCCGGCGTTGCCCGTCGCCGCGTCATAGTAAGAGACGCCCCGGCAGCTCATGTGCTGGGTGCCCTCGACGCGAACGTGCGGATCGAACCGCCACTTCTCGCGGCCGCTCACCGGGTCCAGTGCCATGACGATGTTGTGCGGCGTGCACAGGTAGAGCGTGTCGCCGACCTTGATCGGGGTTACTTCATAGGTGAACTCCGCCGGGTCGTTCGGACCTTTGAGGTCGCCGGTATGGATGTGCCAGGCGACCTTCAGGTCCCTGGCGTTGGCGGGCGTGATCTGCGCCAGCGGCGTATATTTGTCGCCGTCCCAGCTATGCCCGTAAGCACCCCAGTCGCCCGGCGCCACGCCGCCATAATTGGCGGCCACCGCAAGTCCGCCGGCCCGCAGTCGTCCGGCCTGGTCGTGCGGGTTCTGGAGCAAGGCAGCAATCGCCACCACGCCGGAAAAGACCAGCGAAACGCCGAGCGCCAGGCCGGGGCCGCCGCGCCAGCTTACCGCGGGCGACAGGCGACGCGTCAGCCAGGGCAGCGCCAGCAGGATTCCGATTGGCACCAGCAGGTCGCCGCGCGGCGCCAGCTGCCAGAAGTCGAGACCGACCTCCCACAGCGCCCAGATGATCGTCAGCGTCAGCAGCGCGGCATAAACCACCAGTGCCGAAGCCTTGCGGCGGTAGAGCAGATAAGCTGTCGCGAGGAGCGCGAGCCCGGCCAGCACATAATAGAGACTGCCGCCGAGCAGCGCGAGGTAACCGCCGAAGCCGGTCAGGAACAGGCCGATCAGGCCGCTGACGACGATCATGACGAGCAGGAACGGCGCGCGCCGCTCGGGCGAATTGTTGTCTGGCACAACAAGCCTCCGGTGGATTTTAATGGCCGTTTAATGCGTGAGCCGGCCACTTCGTTGCAGCACGCCCGGAAGCCTCGCTTTACCGGCGAATCATTCCCAACCGCTGTAATCGACCGGGGTCAGGAACACGCCGCCGGCTTCATTGCCGAGCATCCATCGGATTTGCGCGGAGAATTCCGCGCCGCGCTCGACCCGGACGGTCACGAACTCGCCGATGCGCAGCGTTTCCGGAACACCGAGCCGGAACCCGCCGCTCGATACATCGAGGAGGACAACCTCGTGCTCGACACCGCGGGAATCGACGAGAATTGCGGGACGCCGAAGATCGACTCTCGGGGCGCGTTTGCGAGGCCGCGGAATGTCTTCGATAGCGGTTCTCCTGCGATCCGCTTGTTACCATGAATTAGAACGATCCCGAAACGGTTTGAACTGCGCCTTGCGAGGTTGAGAGCGGCACTCGCCGGCGCCGTGCAAATCCACAGGATTTATATTGACGCGCAATTTACCGGCTTGCGTCTGATTCCGTTTAAGGCACAATAGATAGTAGCGGTCGAGGGGGAGTACTCAACCACTAGTGTTTCGCGCCGGAATTGCTATATTCCGGTGACGGGAACGCTCGTCCCCGCTTTCCACAGGCGGAGGGTGTGCAAAGGTCCCCCGAAGGCGCGAAAACGGCTAGGGTGCCGGCGATGGCTCCGAGTCGAACAAGTCAGGAACAAACGGTTCTCGAACGAACCGATGAAGGACGGGGTAGCGCGATGGATTTCTCGACCGGCTCTGAAGTAACGAGCGACGACGTTTCGGCCACCGCAACCGGATCGAAGGCGGTTCATGCGCCCAAGTTCGCCGTCACCACCGATGACAAGCGCGATGCCCTGCTGACCGAATTCGGCAAGGACACGCTGCGCGACCGCTATTTGCTCCCGGGCGAATCCTATCAGGACCTCTTCGCCCGCGTTGCCGCGGCTTATTCGGACGATGCCGAGCACGCACAGCGGGTCTACGATTACATCTCGCGCCTGTGGTTCATGCCCGCGACCCCGGTCCTGTCCAACGGCGGTACCGGCCGCGGCCTGCCGATCAGCTGCTATCTCAACAGCGTCGACGACAGCCTCCAGGCGATCACCGAAATCTGGAACGAGAACGTGTGGCTGGCGTCCAAGGGCGGCGGCATCGGCACCTATTGGGGCCGCGTGCGGGGCATTGGCGAACCGGTCGGCCTCAACGGCAAGACCAGCGGCATCATTCCCTTCGTCCGCGTGATGGACAGCCTGACGCTGGCGATCAGCCAGGGCTCGCTCCGCCGCGGCTCGGCCGCCGTCTATCTCGACATCGCGCATCCGGAGATCGAGGAGTTCCTCGAGATCCGCAAACCCAGCGGCGACTTCAATCGCAAGGCGCTCAACCTGCACCACGGCGTGCTGGTCACCGACGAGTTCATGGAAGCGGTGCGCGACGGTTCCGAGTTCGAATTGAAGTCGCCCAAGGACGGCAGCGTCCGCGGCACGGTCGACGCTCGCTCCTTGTTCCAGAAGCTGGTCGAAACCCGCCTCGCGACCGGCGAGCCGTACATCATCTTCATCGACCAGGTGAACCGGTCGATGCCCAAGCATCACCGCGATCTCGGTCTCAAGGTCTCGACCTCGAACCTGTGCTCGGAAATCACGCTGCCGACCGGCCGCGACCATCTCGGCGCCGATCGCACCGCGGTGTGTTGCCTCAGCTCACTCAACCTAGAAACCTGGGACGAGTGGAACGGCGACAAGCAGTTCATCGAGGACATCATGCGTTTCCTCGACAACGTGCTGAGCGACTATATCGCCCGCGCGCCGGACGAAATGGCGCGCGCCAAATATAGCGCTGAGCGCGAACGCAGCGTCGGCCTCGGCGTGATGGGCTTCCACTCGTTCCTGCAGGCGCGCGGCCTGCCGTTCGAAGGGGCGATGGCCAAGAGCTGGAACCTCAAGATCTTCAAGCACATCCGCAGCCAGGTCGACCAGGCATCGATGATGCTGGCGAAGGAGCGGGGGCCGTGCCCCGACGCCGCCGATATGGGCGTGATGGAACGCTTCAGCTGCAAAATGGCGATTGCGCCGACCGCGTCGATCTCGATCATCGCCGGCGGCACCAGCGCGTGCATCGAGCCGATCCCGGCCAACATCTACACCCACAAGACGCTGTCGGGCTCCTTTTCGATCAAGAACCCGTATCTTGAAAAGCTGCTCGCCTCGAAGGGCGGAAAAGATATCGAAAAGGTCTGGAATTCGATCCTCGAGCAGGGCGGAAGCGTCCAGCATCTCGACATCCTGACTCCGGAAGAAAAGGACGTGTTCAAGACCAGCTTCGAGATCGACCAGCGCTGGCTGATCGAGCTTGCCGCCGACCGCACGCCCTACATCGACCAGGCGACCTCGCTGAACCTGTTCATTCCGGCCGACGTCGACAAATGGGACCTGATGATGCTCCACTTCCGGGCGTGGGAGCTCGGTATCAAATCGCTCTACTACCTGCGCTCCAAGTCGGTACAACGGGCCGGGTTCGCGGGCGGCGTGGAAGCCGACAACACGCCCGAACTCAAGGAAATCCAGCTCGCGTCGAGCACAGACTATGACGAGTGTTTGGCGTGTCAGTGACGACCTCACCCTCTCGCGGCTCCGCCGCTCATCCCTCTCCCGCGGGGAGAGGGAGGGAGGCGCGTAGCGCCGGAAGGGTGAGGGCGTGAAGGTTTACGACGAAGCCCGGACGGGTGCAGTGCTTCGCGCGCGTGAACTTCGTCGCTCCTCAACGGATGCCGAACAACGTTTGTGGCAGGCGCTTCGACAAAGTTTGCCGCAACGCAGATGGCGTCGCCAAATGCCGATCGGTCCGTATTTCGCGGATTTTGCCTGCTTTGCCGAGCGACTCGTCATCGAGATCGACGGTGGGCAACATGCCAACGATGTCGGATACGATGAGACCCGTACTAAATTCATCCAGGCCGAAGGCTATCGCGTTCTCCGTTTCTGGAACAACGATGTCCTCAGCAATACCGACGGCGTGCTGCAAACAATCTCCGAACAAATAGCGGCCTCACCCTCTCGCGGCGTCGCCGCTTATCCCTCTCCCGCCGGGAGAGGGAGGGAGGCGCGTAGCGCCGGAAGGGTGAGGGCGGTATGAGATCCAAACTTCGCAAATACGGCAAGCGCGCGGGCTACGTGGTCTTAGGCCTCGTCGCGCTAGACCTACTGGCCGGCGTCGCCACTGTCGCCGTCGCGGCGTGGCTCCGTTGATGCGGCGGCTAACCCACGGCGTCGCCGCGCTCGCCTTGGTCGCCACTGCCGCCGCCGCTCAACCCGGCGGGCGGGCGCTCGAGAAGAGCTTCGACGGGATGATCAGCACCGCCGACCAGCTCGGCTGGCTGCAGACCATGTCCTCGGCGCCCAACCATGTCGGCGCGCCGCACAACAAGGCCAATGCCGACATGCAGCTGGCCCTGTTCAAGCAATGGGGCTGGGACGCGCGGATCGAGCGGTTCGACGTGCTCTATCCGACCCCGCTGTCGACGACGCTGGAGCTGATTGCGCCGACGCGAGTGGCGCTCGGCGGGCAGGAGCCGCCGATCGCCGAGGACCCCAGTTCCTCGAACACCGCCGGCGCGCTGCCGCCCTATGTCGCCTATCAGGGTGATGGCGATGTCACCGCGCCAATCGTCTACCTCAATTACGGCATGCCCGACGATTATGACGCGCTCGAGCAGCGCGGCATTTCGGTCAAGGGCAAGATCGTGCTCGCCCGCTACGGCGGCGGCTGGCGCGGCCTCAAGCCCAAGCTGGCGCAGGAACATGGCGCGATCGGCTGCCTGATCTACTCCGACCCGGCCGACGACGCTTATGCCGAAGCCGACGTCTATCCCAAGGGAGGCGGCCGGCCCGAAGCCGGTATCCAGCGCGGCTCGGTCGCCGACATGCCAACCTATCCCGGCGATCCGCTGACGCCCGGCGTCGGCGCGACCGCCAATGCCAAGCGCCTCACGCGCGCCGAGGCGAAGACCATTCTCAAGATCCCGACGCTGCCGATCTCCTACCGTGACGCGACGAAGATCATCGCCGCGCTCGATGGGCCGCTGGTAACCGGCCGGCAACGCGGCGGACTCGGCCTCGCCTATCACTGGGGCGGCAGCGACGCGGTCAAGGTCCATCT
>Ga0070660_100002060_pt1 | contig 13877 bp, 12 predicted proteins | sample KBSC33metaG_FD_64670 | JGI IMG/M metagenome (GOLD analysis project Ga0070660, IMG submission 64670) | Corn rhizosphere microbial communities from Kellogg Biological Station, Michigan, USA - KBS C3-3 metaG | ecosystem: Host-associated > Plants > Roots > Rhizosphere > Soil ... | reverse complement strand
GGCTCTGCGTTCAGCCACACCGCCGGAGAGCTTCGCGCCTACCAATCGGGGGCGAGCTGGTTCGTCGAGGGCGATGTCAATGGCGACGGCAATGCCGACCTCGTCATCCAGGTCGATCCCGTCGCGGGACATGCGATCGCCGCCAGCGACTTCCTGCTCTGACGGGAGAAAGGGGCGGCCGGGCCTGTCGACTTTCCGGCAACCGAGCCGCCGTTGTAAGAAAAGGATTTCGTCGCTAGCCTCGTTCCGAGCAGCCGCGCCCCAGCCGGTTGGGGAGGAATGATCGTGGCGACCTATACCGGCACCGTGAACGGCGACGTCTATAACGGGACCGACGATCCCGACCAGGCGACCGGCGAAGACGGAAACGATCTTCTCGTCGGACAGGGCGGAGCCGATTCGCTCGACGGCGGGGCGGGGAACGACACTTTGATCGGCGGCACCGGCGGCGACTGGCTGCAGGGCGGCGAGGGCAGCGACGCGCTCTACTCGCTGGCCGATCCCGGAGCGTACAACGAGCCTTATTACAGCATTCCCGGAGTCGCCCCCGTGCTCGACACGCAGAGCGAGGCCGACACCCTGCTCGGCGGTGAGGGGACCGACCTGTTCTCCGCCGGCTATGGCGACACGGTGAGCGGAGGCGCCGGTTCCGACGCCCTTCTGATCAGCTTCATGGGGGCGCCGGCCGGGGTCAGCGCCGACTTCCGGACGGTCGGCGCGGCCGGCTCGATCACGATCGGCGGAGGGGTCATCAGCGGGATCGAATATCTGCCGTGGCTGGAAGGCAGCGATTTCGGCGACTTCCTGGCGCCCGGCAACCTGGCCATCCCTTGGGCGCCGGTCTACGGACGCGGTGGGGACGACACGATCATCGCGGGCTATTATACCGGCAACATCTATGGCGGCGATGGCAACGACACGATCGACCGCGGCGCCTCGGGCTACGGCTTCGCGACCTATGGCGAGGGCGGCAACGACACGATCATCGGCGGCTCCATCATGGAGTGGATCGACGGCGGCGACGGCGACGACAATCTGCAGGGCGGCGGCGGCTCCGACACTCTGGCCGGCGGTCCCGGAAACGACGTGATCGACGGCGGCGGCGACGCCACCGCCATCGACGTCGCGGACTATGTGCTTCCCTCGACCACCGAGGGCGTGCTTCAGATCACTCCGCTGAACTGGGGCGACCCGCGCGATTTCAGGGTCGAGCAGGTCTACGACCGCGTGTTTCCCGGCTACACCTACACGTACACAATCACCCTCTTCAACGTCCAGTTCAGCGGCGAGACGGTCACCGTGACCGGCTACAATGGCGGCGCCGGATTGGGCACCGACACCGTCACCAACGTCGAGGAGCTGCGCTTCTCGATCGCCGGCTTGACGTACTCCGCGGTCTGGGTCAGCCCGCTCGCTCCGATCGTCGGAACCGCCGGCAACGACGTCCTTCACGGCACGGAAGGCCGCGAAGTGCTCGACGGCCTGGGCGGCAACGACCGGATCGAGGCGGGCGCCGGAAGCGACACGATCATGGGCGGAGCGGGCGACGACGTGCTGCTGAGCGGCTCAGGCACGGACGAGCTGGACGGCGGCGATGGCGACGACATATTGTACCTCGGGGGCGACTACAGCGCCTACGACATCGTGGACGGCGGGGCCGGTTACGATACGGTCGTCTTCCAGGGCTCCGACAGCAATCACAGCTGGTCCGGCTTCAATCCCTTTCCGGGGGTGGAGCGGCTGCAGCTGCTTCCGGCGGGCGACACTCGCTACGGGCCCGCCGTCGCCGGCAACGGCGGAGTGAACATCCAGTTCTACACGGACGACATGGCCCCCGCCGGCGGGACGTTCACCGTCGACGGGAGCGCGCTCACCACCTCGCTCTTCTTCATCAGCTATTACGAGACCGACGGAAGCTTCGTCGTCTACGGCGGCTCGGCGAACGACGACCTTCGGGGCAGCGGCGGCGCCGACACGCTCGACGGCGGAGCGGGCGCCGACACTTTGACCGGCGGCACCGGCGACGACACCTATGTCGTCGGCCAGGCCGGCGACGTCGTGACCGAACTGGCCGGGGAGGGGACGGACACGATCCGCACCGGCCTCGGCAGCCAGGCGGCGATCTACGTGCTGGCGGCCAATGTCGAGAATCTGATCGGCACTTCGGACACCGGCCAGATTGTGGCGGGCAACGTCCTCGACAACGTCCTGACGATGGGCTCGGGCAACGACGTTCTCGACCTCTCCTCCGGCGGCAAGGACATGGCGAACGGCGGCGGCGGCAACGACTATGTCTATTTCGGCGCGGCGTTCACCGCCGACGATGTGATCGTCGGCGGCTCCGGCACCGACACGGTCGGGCTGCTCGGCACCTACAATCTGACGCTGGGTGCCGGCACGCTGTCGGGAGTCGAAAACTTCAACCTGCTGAGCGGCACGGCCGCCGGCGGCACCGAGCACGTCAGCTATTCGATCACCACCGTCGACGCGAACGTCCCCGCCGGCGGCCGTCTCACCGTTTACGCCGGCGGGCTGCTCGCCGACGAGAGCCTGTTCTTCAACGGCTATGCCGAGACCGACGGGGCCCTAAGTGTCTACGGCGGCGCGGGGAACGACACGTTCGCCGGGGGACCGGCCAACGACGCCTTCGTCGGCGGCGCGGGCGACGATACGATGTACGGCCTCGGCGGAATGGACTGGCTCGAAGGCGGCCTCGGCGCCGACACGATGCGCGGCGGTCCCGGCAACGACCTGTTCGTCTACCAGTCGGCGGCGGAATCGACGGCGGCGAAGACCGACCGCATTCTCGACTTCGAATATGTCTCCGACCACATCGACCTCACCCGGATCGACGCCAATTCGAGCCTGGCGGGGGACCAGGCGTTCAGCTTCATCGGCGGCTCTGCCTTCAGCCACACCGCCGGCGAGCTTCGCGCCTATCAATCGGGCGCAAGCTGGTTCGTCGAAGGCGACGTCAACGGAGACGGAACGGCCGATCTCGTCATCCAGGTCGATCCCGTCGCCAGCCACGCCATCATCGCCAGCGACTTCCTGCTCTAGCGCCGCTTCGCCGGGCGAGGGGACTTGCACTTGCGTGGGCCGGCGCATCGGGGCAAAGCGGCGGCATGGGCTTCATGAAGCAACTCTTCACCTGGTGGGAGGGCGCGACCCTCACGACCGGGTGGCACGTCAGGCGGCACGGGCGGCAGGTCGGCTCCGATGCGCTGGGCAACGTCTATTACGCGTCCAAGGCGGGGAACCGCCGGTTCGTCCTCTACAACGGGCCGAACGACGCCAGCCGGATCCCGCCGGAATGGTATAGCTGGCTTCATCACCAGATTGATGGCCTTCCCGACGAGGCGCTCGGACCGGCACCGGCATTCCTCAAGCCGCCGACGCCGAATTTGACCGGGACCCCGCAAGCCTATCGGCCGTCGGGCGCGCTCGAGCGGGGCGGCCAGCGCGCCGCCGCGAGCGGCGACTACGAGGCCTGGACTCCCGAGGGGGGAGGCGGGGACGGGGGATGAGAGCCCCGCCTCGGCCGGCCCTCATCGCCGCGGCCGCGCTGGCGGCGCTGGCGGGGTGCAACAAGAACGGGTCCGCCGATCCCAACCAGGGCAACGCGCAGTCGAGCGCCGAGCCGCGAGTCGTCGACGTTCCCCAGGATGTCGCCGCCGAGGCGCCCGGGACCACCCCTATGGCGCAACGGGTCGCGGTGCTCGGCCTGCTCAACAAGCGGAACGGCATTTCCCAGTCGCTGACGATGAAGCCGGGCGAGGCGCAGCGGATCGGCGACGTCATCGTCCACCTGCGCGCCTGCGAGACGACGGCGCCGTGGGAGGCCCAGAAGCTGACCGGAGCCTTCGTCCAGCTCGACGTGCGCGACCCGCAGGGGCAGTTCCACCGGGTCTTCTCGGGCTGGCTCTACAAGGAGTCGCCTTCGCTCAACGTCGTCGAGCACCCGGTCTACGACGTCTGGCCCAAAAGCTGCGCGATGACGCATCCGGAAGCCGCGGCGGACACGGTTCGGGCGGGATCGGCGCCGAGCAATCGCTCGAGCGCTCCGAACTCTCCGCCCCGGGCGGGGACGGCGGGTCCGGCCCCCGCGCCTGCGCCCACTGCGCCGGCGGCGCCCTCCCAGGCGCCCGACAATGCGGCGGCCAACAAGGCGCGATAATCGTCCTGGCTGATCTCGACCGCGCCGAGGCTGCGCAGGTGGTCGGTCATGAACTGGCAGTCGAGCAGGGTGTAGCCGCCGACCCGCAGGCGCGCGACGAGCCAGGCCAGCGCCACCTTCGAAGCGTCCGTCGCCGACGAGAACATGCTTTCGCCGAAGAAGGCACGGCCGAGCTCTACCCCGTATAGTCCGCCGGCGAGATCGTCCCCCAGCCAGCATTCCACCGAGTGGGCGCGGCCGAGGCGGTGGAGGTGGACGAAGCCCTCCTCGATCGGGCCGTTGATCCAGGTCTCGCTGCGCTCGGCGCAGCGGCGGATCACCGCCTCGAAAGCGGCGTCGGCGGTGACTCGGAAGGCGCCGGAGCGAAGGGTCTTGCGAAGCGAGCGCGAGAGCCGGAATCCGTCCAGCGGGATGATCGCGCGCCGCCGCGGCTCGACCCAGAAGACGTCGCCGGCGTCGCGGCTGTCCGACATCGGGAACACCCCGATCGAATAAGCGCGCAGCAGAAGCTCCGGGTCGATCGTTGGCATAAGCGTCTAGAGTATCTCGCGTACCCGGTCCTGGGGGCGGCAGAGGCGGACGCCTTTCTCGGTCTCGACCAGCGGCCGCTCGATCAGCCGCGGATTGCCGATCATCGCGTCGAGGACGGTCTCGTCGTCGCAGCCGGCGAGATCGGCCGCGCCTTCCTCCTTGGCGCGGAGGCCCTCGGCCGGGGTCAGACCGGCGCGTTCGTAGAGTCGGCGAAGCTCGTCGCGGCTGGGGGGGGTCTTCAGATATTCGACGATGGTGACTTGGGCGCCTTCGGCTTCGAGGATCTCGAGAGTCTTGCGCGACGTGCCGCAATTGGAATTGTGGTAGAGGGTCGCCTTCATTTCGCTTCTGCTCCGCCGCCGCGCTCGCGCTGCTTGACCTTGCGAACCTCGGCGAGCTGGCCCTTGAGAATGGCGAGCGCGTCCTTCTCGGCCGCGGTGAGACCGTCCTTGGGAAGCCGGTCGACCAGCACTTCGAGGGCGTCGCCGATCCGGCCAAGCTGGCGGCCGTAGCTGCCGACCTCGTCCAGAACCTTCTGCTCGATCTCCGGGTGTGGGGTCTGGCCCAGGTTGATGTTGACGAGCCCGAGTTGAGCCCCCTGATTGTAGAAGGACCAGGGGTTGATCGCCTGCCACAATTTCTCGGGCGCGAGAGGGATTTGGAAGAGACTGGACATGGCCTCCTCCTAAGACTCCTCCAGCGGCTTTACCAGCCGCCGCCGCCGCCGCCCCCGCCTCCGCCGCCCGAGGAGCCGCCGCCGCCCGAGCCGCTGCTCGAGCCGGGGGCGGTGGAGGCGGAGGCGACGCTGCTGGTCAGGGAGGAGCCCATCGTGGAGGCGAATCGGCCGGGATTGGACCAGACGTTCTGGCTTCCCGAATACCAGCCCATGCCGGCCTGGCGGTCGGGCTCCGCCGAAGCCGCGGCGAGGACTCCGGCGAACCGGGATGCCCAGCGATTCTCGACTCCGAGCGCGATGGCGTGGGGAAGGTAGCGCTCGAACAGCTCGGGGGTCTTCTCCGGGGGGTGAAGGGTCTCGAGCCGGTCCTCCTCGGTGACGGAGAGATATTTCTCGAAGCCGGCGATCTCATCCATCAAAGTGCGGCCCTCGCGGGTCGGCGCGGCCATCCAGCGGAAGGCGGAGAGGGCGAGCGGCAAGGCGAGCAGCGGCGACAGCATCTTCAGCACGGTCATCGCATCGCCGGCGTCGGCGGCGACGATGTAGGCGGTGAAAAGCATGAAGGCGCCGCCGACGGCGAGGCCGATCGCGAGAAGGGCGAGGAGCCAGGACCTGCCCGGCGCGGCCAGGCGCGAGCGGGTGCCGGCGGCGAGCGCTCCTGCGACGAGGGCGAGGCCGAGCGCCGGCGGTCCCCAGGCGCCGTCGGCGGCATAGGGGTCGGTCAGCGACACGACGAGGCCGACGAACAGCATCGCCCCGCCGAGCAAAGCGAGGCCGGCCCAGGCCCAGCCCTTGTTGAGGTGGAAGGTCTTGTCGAGATAGGCGCCCTCGAGCCCCTCTTGGAGCGCCTTTTGAGCCGCCGAGAAGGTCGCGTGGTTCTCGTTTTCCATCTCGATGCTGTCGCCGCCGGCGAACAGCTTGCGGAGCATGTCCCGCTCGGGCTGGGCCATTCCGTCGGGCTCGGCGACCTTGTCGATCCGGGTAGTGCCGCGCGAGAAGAAGCCGCCCTTTCCCTCGACGAGGCGGAGCTTGCCCTCGACCCCGCTCTGCACGATCGCCGCCGCGAAGGCGCGGGTGTCGTAGCCCATCCTGCGCACGTAGCGCAGCGCCGCCGCCGACAAGCCTTCCGGGGGCGTGAAAAGCGGGACGACGGTGCCCGGCAGCGGCCCCCGGCCGGCCTTTCGCCAGGCGTGGAAATAGAAGCCGCAAAGGCCGACGAGGGCAAGGACGGCGGCGGCGAGGGGGCCCTTCTCGGCAAGCCAGCGCTCCGCCGCCGTCGGCGGCCGCGGGGCGTCGACGACGCCTTTGGGCCACGCGACCGCGACGGTGAGGCCTTCGTTGGAGCCGAGCGGCGCGGTGGTCCGGAAAAGGATGTCCCCGGGCGCCTCGGACACCACCTGCGCGTCATGCGCCGTCGAGCCTTCCGGCCCGGTATAGACGGAGCGCCGGCCGAAGGGCACCGGCTGGGGCAGCCGGACGCGCGCTTCGGCGACGTCGATCGGGAAGGCCCAGCCGGTCCCGGTCGCGTTCCAGTACAGCTCGTCATAGTCCACGAAGAAGCCGAGCTGGCGGGTGGTTCGGTAGTGCAGCGTGAAGACGTGCTCGCCATCGGCGAGGAGGGTTTCGGCCTTGCCGACGCGAACCTCTACTCCGTTATCGATCGATTGGGTGGTCCACTTCTCGTCTGCGCCGTCGCGCTGGACGCTATCGACGGTGAAGCCGACCCGGACGGTTCCGCCGCCGGCCCGCTGGTAGCGGGTCGGGAAGTCGCGCAGGATCCCATGCTGGAAGCGGTTGCCCTCGGAGCGGATTCGGATCGTCTCGACGACGTCGAGATGCCCGTCCTTCGCCACGGTGGCGTCGCTTCGGAAGAAGAGGATGCGTTCGCCGCTCTGGTCCTGGGCCGAGGCGGCGGGCGCGGCGAGCGCCAGCGCCGCGAGGAGCGGGGCGAGCAGCGGCCGGAGCGACCTCACCGGATCAGGCCCCGAACTTCACCACCGGCGCGGTCTGGATCGAAGCGTCGCCATCCTCGTAATATTCGGCTTCGGCAAAGCCCATCGGCCGGGCCATCATGACGTTGGGGAAGGACTGGATGGCGGTATTGAGGTCGCGCGCCGTCGCGTTGTAGTAGCGCCGGGCGCCCTGCAATTGCTCCTCGATCTCGCTCAGCTCGCCCTGAAGCTGGCGGAAACCGTCATTCGCCTTCAAGTCCGGATAGGCTTCGGCGACCGCCATCAGGCGGCCGAGCATTCCCGTCATCGCCGCGTCGGCCTGCGCCGTCTCCCCGACCGTGCGCGCCCCCGCGACGGCGGCGCGCTGGGCGGTGACCTGGGTCAGCACTTCGCGCTCGTGGGTGGCGTAGCCCTGGACGGTGCTGACCAGATTGGGGACGAGATCGGCGCGGCGGCGGAGCTGGACGGTGATCCCGCTGAACCCCTCCTTCACCAGCGCCCGAAGCCGGACAAGCCGGTTGTAGATCGCCACGGCCCAAAGGATCGCGATCACGACGACCGCCAGAACGACCAAGCCCACCATAACCATGTTCGTAAACTCCCCCCGGAATTGCCGCCTTCTTACGGCGCGGACAGGGCCGAGTCGATGGCGGCGCGGGCGAGGCGCGCGCGGCGGACGGACCAACCTGTCCTATTTGTCATTTCGCGTCCCGGCCGGGATCATGCGAAACGTGCCATGGCCTTCGCCAGGAGGCGCACGATGAGAGTCTCGGGACACCACATTCCGCACAAGCGCAGGCTGAAGCGTCGCGCCGGCGCGGCCCTCGGAGTTGCCGCCGGACTGTTCGTCGGCCTGCTCGGCTTTACCGGCTATCTCGGCGGCCCGGTCTTTAGCGATCTTCGTCCCGCGCCGGTCGCTCCGCCGGCTGCGTTTCGCGGAGTCGCGGTCGCGCTACTTTCCGGCGACATGGGGTTCCGGATGGGCATGGGCCGCGCGGTGGCCGACCGCCTCTCGGCCCAGGGCGTGCCGGTCGTCGGAGTGAACACGCTCACCTATTTCCGGGTCCGGCGGACTCCGCGCGAGGCGGGGCGGCTGGTCGAGGCGGCGGTGCGAAGGGCGCTTGCCGTCCCGGGAACCCGGCGGCTGGTGCTCGTCGGCCAGTCGTTCGGCGCCGACATGCTCCAGGCCGGTCTTCCGGATCTTCCCGCTGCGCTTCGCCGCCGGGTCGCGCTGGTCGCGCTGGTCGTCCCGGGAGCGACGATCGTCTACCGCGCGTCCCCGTCCAACCTGTTCGGGCTTGAGCGGCCGGAGGTGGACGCCTTCGCGACCGCCCGCCGGCTCGACTGGGTGCCCGTGCTGTGCGTCTACGGAGTCGAGGAGCGGGCAAGCCTGTGTCCCGGGCTCGAGCAGCCGAACGTCCGGCGGATCGGCCTCCCCGGCGGCCACCCCCTGCGCCGCGACTCGGACCGCCTCTACCGGACCCTGATGGACTCGGCGGCCGGAGCGCTGAAGTGAGTCGAACGCGGGCCGGGATCGAGGCCGCCGTCCGGCTCGCCGGGCGATACCGGCGATGGCTGGTCCTCGCCGCCATCGCGGCCGTCGTGGCGCTCGGCTTCTACACCCTCCACAACCTCACCCGCGAGATTCGCTACCAGGACGTCCGGCTGGCGCTTCACGCCATCCCGCCGGGCAAGATGGCGCTCGCCCTGCTGCTGACCGCGGCGAGCTACCTGACGCTCACTTTCTACGACGTTCTGGCGCTTCGCATCGTCGGCCGGCGGCTGCCGTGGCGGACCGCCGCCTTCGCCTCGTTCACGAGCTACACCTTGAGCCACAATCTCGGACTTGCCTGGCTGACCGGGGGATCGGCGCGCTACCGGATCTACACGGTCGCGGGAGTGCCCGCCGCCGACGTCGCCCGAATCATCCTCATTGCCAGCTTCACCTTCTGGCTGGGGGTGGTGACCCTGGCCGGGGCCGCGCTCGCCTTCCACTCCGGGCCCTTGCTTCCGGCGACGTTGAGGCTGCCGGTCGGGCTCGGCCATGCGGCCGGGGCCGCCGCGCTCGCGGCGGTCGCCGCCTTCCTGGCCGTGGCGGCGAGGGGGCCGAGGGCGATCGACCTCTTCGGCTGGCGGCTTCCGCTTCCCGGCCTCCGCTCGGCGCTGGCGCAGATCGCGGTCGCCGGGATCGACCTGACCGCGGCGAGCGCGGCGCTGTTCGTCCTGGTCCCCGATGCGCAGGCGGCGGCCCTACCGGCCTTCGTGCTCGCTTACGCCCTGGCAATGACCTTTGCCGTGCTGAGCCACGTTCCGGGCGGGATCGGAGTCTTCGAGGCGGTGATGATCGCGGCCCTGCCGGGCGACCGCGCCGCCCTGTTCGCGGCGCTGATCGCCTACCGTGTCATCTACTACCTGATCCCGCTGGGCGTGGGCGGGGCTCTGCTCGCCTTCGTCGAAGGGCGGCGCCGGCGGCTGCCAGGCCTCGCCCGGCTCGGAGAGATGCAGGCGCTCGCCGCCGCCGCGGCGCCGGTGGTGGTGTCCGGAGCGGCCTTCGCGGGGGGCTGCATCCTGCTCATCTCGGGCACATTGCCATCGCTTCACGGCCGGATGCGGGCGCTTCTCGACATCGTTCCGCTGCCCTTCGTCGAAGCCTCGCATATCGCCGCGAGCCTCGCCGGAACCGCGCTGCTGCTGATGGCGCCGGGGCTTTACCGCAGGCTCGACGGCGCCTTCGTCGCCACTCGTGCGCTGCTCGTCGCCGGAGCGGCCTTCTCGCTGCTCAAGGGCATCGACTATGAGGAGGCGATCGTTCTTCTGCTCATCGCGGCCTTCCTGCAGTGGACCCGGCCCGCCTTCTACCGGCGGACCGCGCTGATCGCCGAGCCGCTGTCGCTGCAGTGGCTGGCGAGCGTCTGCACGATCGCGGGCCTGGCGCTGTGGCTGGGCCTTTTCGCCTACCGGCACGTGCCGTACCGCAACGACCTGTGGTGGGAATTCACCTGGCGGGGCGATGCGTCCCGGTTCCTTCGTGCCAGCCTCGCCGTCGCCGTGCTGCTCGGCTGCGCGGCTTTCGCTCGGCTGCTCGGCGGAAGCGACCGGCCGTTCGTCGAGCCGCCGCCGGACCGGGCGGCGATCGACCGGGCGCTGCTGGGCGCCGTCCGTGCCGATGCGATGCTCGCCTTCACCGGCGACAAGAGGTTCTTGACCGCGCAGGGCGGCGACGCCTTCGTCATGTACCAGGTGAGGGGCTCGACCTGGGCGGTGATGGGGGATCCGGTTGGCCCCGTCTCCGCCTGGCCGGAGCTCTTCTGGCGGATAAGGGCGCTCGCCCACGCCGCCCAGGGACGGCTTCTGCTCTACCAGATCAGCCCGGCGGCGCTTCCGTTCGCGATCGAGCTCGGCCTCCAGATCTTCAAATATGGCGAGGAGGCGATCGTCGACCTGCCCTCCTTCACGATCGAGGGACCGCGGGCCCGGCCGCTGCGCCATGCCGCCCGGCGAGCGGCCCGCGAGGGCGCTTTGTTCGAGATCGTCCCGGCCGCCGCCGCGGCGCCGCTGCTGCCGGAGCTTCGGGCGGTGTCCGACGAATGGCTGACGGCCAAGGGCCATGGCGAGAAACGCTTCAGCCTTGGCCGCTTCGACGAAGCCTATCTGGGCCGGTTCGACCTCGCTTTGGTGCGCTGCGAAGGGCGGGTGGCGGCCTTCGCCAACCTGTGGGCGACGGCCAATCGCGAGGAATTGTCGGTCGACCTGATGCGGCACTGCGAGTCGGCGCCCTATGGCACGATGGACTTCCTGTTCACCCGCCTGATGGAATGGGGGCGGGACCAGGGCTATGCGCGCTTCTCGCTCGGACTTGCGCCGCTGTCCGGGATCGAGGCTCGGCCGCTCTCGCCGGCCTGGGCGAAGATCGCGGCGCTGCTCTTCCGGCACGGCGAGCGCTTCTACGGCTTTCGAGGGCTTCGGGCCTATAAGGAGAAGTTCGCGCCAAGCTGGGAGCCTCGCTACGTCGCCGGACCCGGCGGGCTGTCGACGATGCGGGCGATGGCGGACCTAAGGGCCCTGATCGGCGGCTAATGCGGCTCCCGCGCCAGCCATTCCTCCAAATGGCTTTAGGAATGGCTTTAGAGCCGTCCCCCGGACGCCTCTAGCCGCTGTCGCGGCCCAGCCATTCCTCAAGCCATTTGATTGTATACTCGCCCTGCTGGAATTCGGGGTCCTCGATCAGCTTCTGGTGGAGGGGGATGGTCGTCTTGAGGCCGTCGACGACGAATTCCTCGAGCGCTCGGCGAAGGCGCATGATGCAGCGCTCGCGGTTGGAGCCGTAGACGATCAGCTTGGCGATCATGCTGTCGTAATAAGGCGGCACCTTGTAGCCGGCGTAAAGGCCGGAATCGACGCGCACGTGCATCCCGCCCGGAGCGACGTAGTTCTTCACCAAACCGGGCGAGGGGGCGAAGGTCTGCGGATCCTCGGCGTTGATCCGGCATTCGATGGCGTGGCCGCGGAAGCTGATCTGATCCTGGCGGCAGGACAGGCCTTCGCCGGAGGCGACGCGGATCTGCTCGCGGACGAGGTCGATGCCGGTGATATATTCGGTCACCGGATGCTCGACCTGGAGGCGGGTGTTCATCTCGATGAAGTAGAATTCGCCATTCTCGTAGAGGAACTCGATGGTGCCGGCGCCGCGATAGCCCATGTCGGCCATGGCCTTCGCGACGATCCCGCCCATCCGGTCGCGCTCGTCGCCGCGGATGACGGGCGAGGGCGCTTCCTCGAGCACCTTCTGGTGGCGGCGCTGGAGCGAGCAATCGCGCTCGCCGAGATGGACGGCCTGGCCGTTGCCGTCGCCGAACACCTGGAACTCGATGTGGCGCGGGTCGCCGAGATATTTCTCGATATAGACGGTGTCGTCGCCGAAGGCGTTCTTGGCTTCGGAACGCGCCTGGCTGATCTGGCTTTCGAGCTCGTCCTCGGAGCGGACGACCTTCATTCCGCGCCCGCCGCCGCCGGAAGCGGCCTTGACGATGATCGGATAGCCGGCCGCGGCGGCGATCTCGCGCGCCTCGGCGAAGCCTTCGACCGGGCCGTCGGAACCGGGGACGAGCGGAAGGCCGAGCTTGGCGGCGGTCCGCTTGGCCTCGATCTTGTCGCCCATGATGCGGATATGCTCGGGCTTCGGGCCGATCCAGACGATCCCGTGGGATTCGACGATCTCCGCGAAGCGGGCGTTCTCGGACAGGAAGCCGTAGCCCGGGTGGATGGCGTCGGCGTGGCTGATCTCGGCGGCCGAGATGATGTTGGGGATGTTGAGGTAGGAGTCCGCGGCCGGCGGCGGGCCGATGCAGATCGCCTCGTCGGCGAGGCGGACGTGCATCGCCTCGCTGTCGGCGGTGGAGTGGACCGCCACCGTCTTGATGCCCATTTCGTGGCAGGCGCGGTGGATTCGAAGCGCGATCTCGCCGCGATTGGCGATCAGGACCTTCTGGATCATGTCGTCACTCGACGATGACGAGCGGCTGGTCGAACTCGACCGGCTGCGCGTCGACGACGAGGACCTGGCGGACGGTTCCGGCGCGCGGGGCGACGATCGGGTTCATCACCTTCATCGCCTCGACGATGAGCAGGGTGTCGCCGACCTTCACATTGTCGCCGGGGGCGACGAACGGCCTCGAGCCGGGCTCTCCCGAAAGATAGGCGGTGCCGACCATCGGCGACTTGACCGCTCCGGGATGGGCGGCGGGGGAGACGTCCGCAGCGGCGGCGGGCGGCGGCGGAGCGGCCGCCGGGGCGGCCGGAGCCGCGGCGGGAGCGGCGGCCGGAGACGCTGCGGCCGCGGCCTCGCGCTTCACCGAGATCCGACGCTCGCCGTCGACGACCTCGATCTCGGTCAGCGCATTCTCGTCCAGAAGCTCGGCGAGCTGGCGGACAAGATCAACTTCGATGCGCATTCCGCCGGGGGCGGGCGCGCCGGGTTCGTCGGTCATTCTCTTCCCCTTGTTGGGCGCGCTTTACGGTCTGTCCCGGCTTCCCGCAACGGGGGAGGCGGTCACAGCCGGGCCGCCGCGTCGAGAGCCAGCTCGTAGCCGAGCGCACCGAAGCCTGCGATGCTCCCCTTGGCGACCGGTGCCACGAAGCTCCTCCGGCGGAAGCTCTCGCGCGCCTGCGGGTTGGACAGGTGGACCTCGATCACCGGCACCGCCACCGCCTTCACCGCGTCGTGGAGGGCGACCGAGGTGTGGGTGAAGCCGCCCGGGTTGAGGATCACCGCCCTGGCGCCCTCGGCCTGCGCCTCGTGGAGCCAGTCGATCAGATGCCCTTCGTGGTTCGACTGGCGGATGTCGACGGCAAGGCCGAGGGCGCGGGCACGGTCCTCGAGGCGGCCGGCGATGTCGTCGAGCGTGTCCGACCCGTAGATTTCCGGCTCGCGAAGGCCGAGCAGGTTAAGATTGGGGCCGTTCAGGACGTAGACGGTGGGTGGCTTCGGCATGGCGAGACGCTATAGGGCGGCGCGTGGTTTACGACGACACCTTTTCGATCA
>Ga0070660_100002059_pt1 | contig 13884 bp, 11 predicted proteins | sample KBSC33metaG_FD_64670 | JGI IMG/M metagenome (GOLD analysis project Ga0070660, IMG submission 64670) | Corn rhizosphere microbial communities from Kellogg Biological Station, Michigan, USA - KBS C3-3 metaG | ecosystem: Host-associated > Plants > Roots > Rhizosphere > Soil ... | reverse complement strand
AGCCTGTGCGAGCCGCTGCCCGACGCCAAGGAGCGCGCGGCCGAAATGCCGGCACCTCAACGCTCGACGCCTTCAGCGGCGGCATCGGAACCGGCAGCACCGGTGCCCGAAACCATCGATCTCTTCGGGCGCGACTGACGCTCGTCAGCGCGCCGCGCCCGCCGCGAGCCACGCGCGCAGCTTCGCGCGCTCGTCGTCGGTCATCGCCGTCACGTTGCCGAGGGGCATCGCGCGCGTATCCACCGCCTGCGTGCGAATCGCGGCGGCGTTCGCGACGATCTGCGCCGGCGTCTCGAGCAGCACGCCCTTCGGCGCGGTCGCGATGCCCGCCTGCGTCGGTGTTGCCGCGTGGCACGGCGCGCAGCGCGCATGCACGATCGCTTCGACCTCGGCGAACGCGACGTGACCTGCGGGCGTCGTGCGCGCCGGCGCGATCGCGATGGCCAGGACGAGCGCGCCGATCGCCGCGGTGGCGGGAATCGCCCATACGGTGCGCCCGCGGTGGCGCAGATTGAAGAAATGCCGGACGTACGCGGCGAGCAGCATCAGCGCCGCGAGCACGAGCCACGCGTGCGGCGCCGAGTAGGTCATCGGGGAGTGATTGCTGATCATCGCCAGCAGCACCGGCAGCGTGAAGTAATTGTTGTGCACCGATCGCTGCTTGCCGCGCAATCCGTGCACGGCATCGGGCGCGCGGCCCTCGCGCTTCGCCGCGACCATCTGCCGCTGCCCGGGAATGATCACGTAGAGCACGTTCGCGGCCATGATCGTGCCGAGCATCGCGCCGATCTGCAGGAACGTCGCGCGGCCGGTGAAGACGTGCGAAAGGCCCCACGCGCAAAGCGCGAGGAACGCGACGAGCAGCACGCCGAGCAGCCGCTCGTGCGCGAAGCGAAGCCGCCTGCAGAGCTGGTCGTAGAACCCCCAGCCGATCGCGAGCAACGCCGCGCTGATGCCGACGGCGCCGAGCGGCGTGATCGGTGCGCCGGGCGCGACCATGTACGTCGCCGCATGCGCCCAATAGAGCACGACGAGCAATGCGACGCCCGAAAGCCACGTCGAATACGCTTCCCAGCGAAACCAGTGCAGCGCTTCGGGAAGCGCGGGTGGCGCGACCCGGTATTTCTGCACCTGGTAGAAGCCGCCGCCGTGGATCGCCCACAGCTCGCCGGCGACGGCGTCGGGCGCGTCGCGCGCGTCGGGCGGCGGGCGCAGGTGGTTGTCGAGCCAGATGAAGTAGAACGACGCGCCGATCCATGCGATGCCCGTGATCACGTGCACCCATCGGATCAGCAGTTGCAGCCACTCGCCTGCGTAAGCCTCCATGCGCTCCCCGAATGCGGACGCGGCATTGTATGCTCGGCACCGGCTTTCCTCGATCCATGAACTCGACGCCTCGCGACCCCGCCTATCCGCGTGATCTCGTCGGTTACGGCGCGCATCCGCCGCATCCGCGGTGGCCGGGCGGCGCGCGCATCGCGCTGCAGTTCGTGCTGAATTACGAGGAAGGCTCCGAGAGCTCGGTGCTGCACGGCGACGCGGCGTCGGAAACGTTTCTCTCCGAGATCATCGGCGCGCCCGCTTTCCCGCAGCGCCACCTGTCGATGGAATCGCTGTACGAATACGGCGCGCGCGCCGGCGTGTGGCGCGTGCTGCGGGCGTTCGCCGAATGCGAAATGCCGCTGACCATCTTCGCGGTCGCGATGGCGCTCGAGCGCAATCCGGCAGTCGCGCAGGCGTTCGTCGATGCCGGCCACGAGATCGCGAGCCACGGCTATCGCTGGGTTTCGTATCAGAACGTCGACGAGGCGACGGAGCGCGAGCACGTCGAGCGCGCGACCGGGATTTTGACGAGGCTCACGGGCGTCGCCCCGCGCGGCTGGTACACCGGTCGCGACAGTCCGCGCACGCGCCGGCTCGTCGTCGAGCACGGCGGCTACGCGTACGACGCCGACAGCTACGCGGACGATCTGCCGTACTGGACGCGGGTCGAGACGGCTGACGGTTCGAAGCCGCATCTCGTCGTCCCGTACACGCTCGACACGAACGACATGCGCTTCGCCACGCTGCAGGGCTTCAACAGCGGCGATCAGTTCTTCGCGTATTTGCGCGACGCCTTCGACACGCTCTACCGCGAAGGCGATCCGCGCGGCCTCGACGCGCCGAAGATGCTGTCGATCGGCCTGCATTGCCGGCTCGCCGGACGCCCGGCGCGGCTCGCGTCGCTCGCCCGCTTCCTCGACTACGTGCAGGCGCACGACGACGTGTGGGTGGCGCGGCGCATCGACATCGCCCTGCACTGGATCGCGACACATCCGCCTGCGTAACGCAGTCGCGCATCAGCGCACGACGATCGTCCCCGTCATCCCCGCCTCGTAGTGCCCGGGCACGAGGCAGCCAACGCTGAATCGGCCCGGGCGGTCGAAGGTCCACGCAAGTTCGCCCTCTCCGCCCGGCTTCACGCGCACCATGTTCGGATCGACGTGATCCATGCCGGGCATCGCGCGCATCTCCTTCGCGTGCTCGCGCAGCGTCCGCTCGGTGCCGATCACCATCTCGTGCTCGGCCTCGCCGCGGTTTCGCACGACGAAGCGGATGGTCTCGCCGCGCTTCACGGCAAAGCTCGCCGGCGTGAAGCGCATGTCGTCGCTCATCGCGACGTCGATCGTGCGACTCGCCTTCGCCGGATCGCCGGGCTGGCCGAACGGCGTCGCGGCGTGCGCGCCCGCGTGACCGGCATCGGCGTGCGCGGGCATCGCGCACGGCATGACGAACGCCAGTGCGGCGGCCAGCCATCGCGGGCGGAGCGACTTCATCGTGGATATCTGCGCACGTCGCGGCGATGATAAGGGGTTGCGCACGCGCGCTTTGCGCTGCGTCAAGCGCGGCGCAACCTCAGCGCATTGCCGACGACCGACACCGAGCTCAGCGACATCGCGAGCGCCGCGACGAGCGGCGACAACAGGATCCCGAAGAACGGGTACAGAACGCCGGCCGCCACCGGCACGCCGATCGCGTTGTACACCAGCGCGAAGAGCAGGTTTTCGTACATGTTGCGCACCGTCGCCGCGGAGAGCTGGCGCGCCCGCGCGATGCCGCGCAGGTCGCCCTTCACCAGCGTGACGTGCGCGCTGCTCATCGCGACGTCGGTGCCGGTACCCATCGCGATGCCGACGTTCGCGCGCGCGAGCGCCGGCGCGTCGTTGATGCCGTCGCCGGCCATCGCCACGCGCCGCCCCTCCGCCTGTAGCCGCGCGACGAGGTCGAGCTTGCCCTGGGGACGCACTTCTCCGTGCACCTCGTCGATGCCGAGGCGCCGCGCGACCGCCTGTGCGGTGGTGGCGCCGTCGCCCGTCGCCATGACGATTCGGATTCCCGCCTCGTGCAGCGCTTCGATCGCGGCCGGCGTCGAATCCTTGATCGGGTCGTGCACGGCGAGGGCGCCCGCGAGGCGGCCGTCAATGCCGAGGAACATGACGCTCGCGCCGTCCACGCGCATACGCTCGGCGTCGTCGAACAACGCGCCGACGTCGATGTCCGTCTCCTGCATCCATGCGCCGTTGCCGAGCACTGCGTTCCGCCCTTCGACCACGGCTCGCACGCCGACACCGGTCGCCGACTCGAACTGATCGGCCCTGGCGAGCGGCAGACCCCGCTTGCGCGCGCCTTCGACGATCGCGTCGGCGAGGGGGTGCTCGCTGCCCTGGTCGATGCTCGCGGCAAGGCGCAGCACGTCGTCGTCGGTGAAGGGCGCGATGCCGATCGCCTTCTGGAACACCGGCCGTCCGAGCGTCAGCGTTCCGGTCTTGTCGACGATCAGCGTATCGATCCGGCGCATCGTCTCGAGCGCCTCGGCGTCGCGAAAGAGCACGCCGTTCGTGGCGGCGCGGCCGCTCGACACCATCACCGACATCGGCGTGGCGAGCCCCAGCGCACAAGGACACGCGATGATCAGCACCGAGACCGCGTTCAGCACCGCGTAGACGCCACGCGGTTCCGGACCCCATGTCCACCATGCGATCGCGCTGATGACGGCGATCGCGAGCACCGTCAGCACGAAATAGCGCGCGACGACGTCGGCGACCCGCTGCATCGGCGCGCGGCTGCGCTGCGCCTGTGCGACCATCTGCACGATCTGCGACAGCACCGTCTGCGACCCGATCTTCTCGGCGCGCATCACGAGGCTGCCGGTGCCGTTGATCGTCGCGCCGATCACCCGCGCCCCCGCCTGCTTCTCGACCGGAATCGGCTCGCCGGTCAGCATCGATTCGTCGACGCTCGACCGCCCGTCGACGACGACGCCGTCGACCGGCACTTTCTCGCCTGGGCGAATGCGCAGCACGTCGCCGATATGCACGCTGGCGAGCGGGATGTCGTCCTCGGTGCCGTCGGCCGCAATGCGTCGCGCCGTCTTCGCCTGCATGCCGAGCAGCGCGCGAATCGCGGCCGACGTCTGCGAACGCGCGCGCAACTCGAGTATCTGCCCGAGGAGCGTGAGCGACACGATGACCGACGCCGCCTCGAAGTACACCGCCACGCGGCCGCCCGCGTGAAACGCCTCGGGAAACCGTTGCGGCGCGACCGTCGCGAGCACGCTGTAGACGAAGGCGGCAGTGACGCCGATGCCGATCAGCGTCCACATGTTCGGGTTGCGCGTGCGGATCGACGCGACGCAGCGCGCGAGAAAGGGCCATCCCGCCCACAGCACGACCGGCGCCGACAGCGCGAGCTCCGCCCACGACATCGCCTGCGGCGGCATCGGCACGAACGCGTGTCCGCCCATCGCGAGCGCGACGCCGACGACCGTCAGCGGCAGCGTCCGCCAGAAGCGCCGCGTGAAGTCTTCGAGTTCCGGATTGCGCTCGTCGTCGAGCGACGGCACCTCGGGCTCGAGCGCCATGCCGCAGATCGGGCAGAAGCCGGGCGCAGGACGCCGAATTTGCGGATGCATCGGGCAGACGTAGATCGTGCCCGCCGGCGCGGCGGGCGCCTCGGAGGTCGGCGCGCCGGCGGCGGCCGCGGGGCGCCCGCGCGTATCGTGATCCACCGGCGGCGCCGGCGCGTGATCCGCATGCGGATTCGCCAGGTGAAGACGATGATGCACATGCGGATCGGCGGGCTCGCTCACGACCATCTCCAGCTGCGGATCTCGGGCATGTCCTCGCCGTTGGCGACGATGTAGCGCCGGTGCTCGCTTCGCTTGTCGTGCATCCGCTGCTTGAGGTACGCGGCGTTCCCCGCCAGCTTCGCGACGCGGTCGGCCACATCCATCACGAGATGGAAGCGATCGAGATCGTTCCGAACGAGCATGTCGAACGGCGTCGTCGTCGTGCCCTCTTCCTTGTAGCCGCGCACGTGCAGGTTGTCGTGATCGGGCGCCGCCAGGCGATTCCCCGCGCCACCTCGAGCCACTTCGCATGCTGGTTGAACATCGAGTCGACGATGTGCACGAATGCCTCGTAGCAATCGAAGACGCCGTGGCGCCCGGTGAGCAGGCAGCCTTCGAGCCATCCCTGGCAGATATGCTCGCTCAGAATCTCCATCACGCGCCCGTCGGGCGCGAGATCCTCGTCGGTCGGCAGTCGTTGCGCGACCCACGTCTTCGCCGTCACCTCGTAAATCGCGCTCAGTCGATTCGAAGCGGTCTCGTCGGGCCCGAACACGCGGAAATTGCGCGCGTCGAGGTTCGCCGCCATCACGTCGCGCAGCAACGCGCCCGCGACGCGCATCGCCTCGGCATCGATCGCACCGGGCGCCGGCACGTCCACCGCGTGCTCGTGCACGTCGGGCAGGCGCAACGGAACCAGAAGCAGGCCGCCGTTCGCATGCGGATTCGCGCCCATCCGACGATCGCCGGCCGGCGCGAGCGCCTGCAACTCGGGCCGCAACGTCCCGCGCTCGTCGAAGAGCTCGTCGGGCCGATAGCTCTTCATCCATTGCTCGAGCATGCGCAAGCGCTCGGGATTCGAAAGATCGCCGAACGGCACCTGATGCGAGCGCCACGAGCCTTCGCTTGGCTCGCCGTCGATCGATTTCGGCCCGGTCCACCCCTTCGGCGTGCGCAGCACGATCATCGGCCAGCGCGGGCGGCCGGCGAACCGCTCGTCGCGCGCGAGCGACTGGATCTCGCGAATCTCCGCGACGGATCGTCGGGTTCGCGATCTTGTAGCCGTTGAGATGCAGGATCGGCAGCACCGCACCGTCGGTGCGCGGGTTCAGGAACTTGTTCGAGTGAAAGCTCGCGGCGCGCGCGCCCGTTTCGGCCTCGCGGTCGCCGATCACGCACGCGACGACGAGATCCGGATTGTCGAACGCGGCGCCGAACGCGTGTGCAAGCGAATAGCCGAGCTCGCCGCCTTCGTTGATCGATCCCGGCGTCTCCGGTGCGGCGTGGCTCGGAATGCCGCCCGGCGCGGAGAACTGCGCGAAGAGCTTCGCGAGGCCGGCCATGTCGCGCGACACCTCGGGATAGAACTCGCTGTAGGTTCCCTCGAGATAGGTGTTCGCGACGATGCCGGGGCCGCCGTGGCCCGGCCCCGTGACGTAGATCATGTCGAGGTCGTACTGGCGAACGATGCGATTGAGATGGACGTAGACGAAGTTGAGCCCGGGCGTCGTCCCCCAGTGACCGAGCAGGCGCGGCTTGACGTCGGCGAGCGTCAGCGGCTCGCGCAGGAGCGGGTTGCGGCGAAGGTAGATCTGCCCGACCGTGAGGTAGTTGGCCGCGCGCCAATAAGCGTCCATGCGCGCGAGCAGCTCGGAGGCGAGCGAAGCGGTCATCGACGGTCCCGCGTGAGCGATCGACCCCGCGGGAGGGCGGCGGCACACGGATCATTCCGCGGCGCGCAGGCGCCGATGGTGCGCGCGTCAGCGTCCAAGAAGCTTTCCGATCGCCTTACCGAGGTCGTTCGGCAACTCGGGCGTGGCGGCCTTGGCGCGAGCGGGAGACGACCGTTGCACGGTCGAGCTTTCCGCTTCGCGCTTCGCCGGCCGCGAGCCGAGCGCGACTGCGCACGCATCCTCGTGTTCCGCAGAGGGTGCGATCAGCGCGCGGCCGATGGCCGCGAGTCCCCCGCCCGACGCGCCGAGGGCCGCCATTTCGGCGATCGTCTTCGCCGCTTTCGCCGCGTCGATGACGACGCTCGGCTTGTCGAGCGGACCGCGAATGCGCACGAGGCTCGCGAACTGCGAGACGTCGATGTCGATGCCCTGGTGCAACTGCGGGTGCACGGCGAGGTCGAGCGTCTCGTCCTCGAGATTCAGCGTCCCGCTCGCCGACGCCGACAGCTTGGCCGTCTCGACGGCGATCGAGCGGTCGATGTGCGCGACGCCATTGGAGAAGGGCAACCGAAACACCGCGCAGCGTAAATCGGTGGCCGCATCCACGCCGGACAGCGGATCGAGCGCGCGCAGCAATTGCGCGAGCGCGCCGGCCCCGCTGCCGCCCCCGCGGCCGAGCGACGCGGGCCCCGAGACGAAGAGAATCGAGCCGCTCATCGTGCTGGCGATCGCGTGCGGCGATGTGCCGCGGCCGTCGATGTCGATGCTCGCGCGGAGCCGACCGCCGTGAATGTCGCGCTCGAGCCCGACGCGCGACGCGAGTGCCGCGAGATCGAGATTCTGCGCATCGAGCGACAGCCGGACGCGCGGCGCGTTCGGCGCGCCATCGACGCGAAGCCGGCCGCGCAGCGCACCGCCGAGCAGTTCTCCGGCGCCGAACGTCGCGTCCATCGCGCCGCCGCCCGAGGTGAATCTGGTTTCGACACGCCGCACGTGCGCGCCATCGCGCAACACGAGGTCGTCGATGGCGATCGCGCCTTCGCCGTCCTGCGCGAGCAGCGCAATCGGCGGCAGCGGTGTGTCGGGAATCAGATAGCGGCCGCGCGCGGACTCCGCATTCCCGGCGGACGTCGCCGCCGTGACTTTCGCCGGGGAAGCAGCATGCGCCGACAGCTTGGCGAGCTCGAGCACCGGCACGTGCAGCTCGACGACGTACTTGCGACGGCCCTTCTCGTCGACCATGCGCACGGACCCGGTGGCCGCGACGCCGTCGAACATCGCGGCAAGATCGGCGAACGACGTCGTCGTGCCGGTGCGGGCGAGCTTCGTTTCGATGCGTGCGGCCTTCCCGGCGACTTCGCCCTCGAGCGCGATCGGATACGGCGCGTTCTCGCGCAACCAGAGATCCGCGGCGCCCACGTTGCCCGATAGCGCGACGGGCACGTCGCCGACGGCGCCGCGAAATTCGACGGCGACGGGCGACGTCATGCTTCGCGCTCGCAGGCTCATCGTGTCGATCGACGCGTTTACGATCGTGCCGCTCTCGCCGCTCCTGTAGATGAGACTGCCGTGGCGAACCGTGAAGTTGCCGACGGCGAGCGCTGCCGGCGTCGACGACGACGAGCCTGCGTTGGCAATTGCGGATTTCGGCGGCGCGAACTGCCAGTTCCCGCGGCCCTTCGCGTCGGTCTCGAGGTCGATGACCGGATCGACGAGCGCGAACTCGACGACTTCGAAGCGTCGCGAGAGCAACGGCAGCAGCGCGATCTCCACCTCGACGCGCTCGGCGCTGAGCATCGCCGGCGCTTTCGCCCACGGCGCGTTGGCGAACGAGACGCGGTGGAGCACGATTTTCGGCGACAGCGAGAACGCGATCGAAACCGGTCCCTGCACCGTCAGGTCGCGCCCGGTCGCCTCCTTGACGCGCGCGGCGAGCGGCGCCACGAAGCGCGCCGGATCCACGGTGGCGATGGCGATCGCGACGCCGACCAGCACGAGCACGACGAGCGCGCCGGCGAAGGCGAGGATGCGCAGGACGGTGCGACGCATCGAAGCATTGTAGTTCCGACGCCGAAGCGATTGGGCGAGCCGCCCTCACCCGCCTCGCTTACGCTCGGCCTCCTCTCCCCGCGGCGCGGGGAGAGGGTGCAGGGCGAATTCGGCGCAGGGATCGGGGCGCACGATCCGCGGCGTCACCCACAGGTAAGCGAAGCCCGGATGATCGGCAACGAGCGCCGCGATCGCGCGCGCGTCCAGCACGACCGGTGTGCCGGGCGGTGCATCGCGCTCGACGAAGCCGACGCTGATCGACGTCGCGCTCGCGCCCGGCAGTCCCGGCGCGTGCAAGTACACCGGGACGCCGAGGTTCGCGCGCACGTGGCCATCGCCGGCGATCAGGATCGCACCGTCGCCGGTGGCCGCGTCGACGAGCGCCTGCGCCATGGCCGCATCGCGCATGCGTTCGCCCTCGACGAGGCGCGGCACGGCAGCGGCGGGCAACATGTTGCAATGACTTTCGACGATCTCGTCTTCGAGCGTTCGCGCCTGCGCCGCGCTCCATGGCGCCCGCTGCAGTCGCGCGAGCCAGCGCGTTTCAGCTTCGCGGGCGGCGGGTGTTGCGCGGTTGCCGCGGGTGAGCGCGATGATGCTTTCGCGCGACAGATTACCGGCGCGTACCGGAAGGTGCGCCGCGAGCGCGGCGGCGATGATCGGCGCGTGCATCGGCCACGCCCAACCCTTGCGATCGAGCCGTCCGGCGGTCGCCAGCATCTCCGCCGTGGCGTCGGCGGTTTGCGCCGCCTCGAGCGCCGCTTCGTGCTCGAGATCGAACTGCTCGAAGACGACGGCGGGATGCACGCCGCGCCGCGCGATCTCGCCGACGAGCCGCGCGCGGATCGCATGGTGCTCGGGGTCGTCGTGCAACTCGCCGAGCAGGCGAAAGCGCGCCTGCGCGAGCGCATCGACGAGCGCGGCTTCGCCGATCGTGCGGCGCGCGGCGACGTCGATGATGGGCGCGTCGAATCGGTTCGTCACCGGCCAGGCCGCGCAACCGGCGAGCGCGGCCATCACCAGCGCGACGAGGGCCTCAGCGAAGCGACGCGTTGACGGCGGCAAGCGCGGCGCTGCCCGGGACGAGGTCCGCGTCGTGCAGCGCGTTGAGCGGAGCGCGCGCGGTCTCGAGCGCCGCGTGCATCTCGTCGGCGACGGGATCGACGTAGAGCAGTCCGGTGACGACTTCGCCGGCCATGCGCCGCGATTCGAGGTACGCCATCGCCGCCACCTTGTCCGAGGCGTCGTAGTCCGCATCGACCTTGCGCAGCCGCAACGTGCCGCCGTCGTGCAGCACGATGTCGCGCACGTCGCCCTCCGGGTAGTCGGCGGTGAGGGGCGCGCGCACCGGCATGAAGTCGAGCCGGTTCACCGCCTCGTTGTGCTCGCGGACGTAGTCGTAGCTTTTCGTCGATCCGGCGTGGTTGTTGAACGCGACGCAGGGGCTCACGACGTCGATGAACGCGGCGCCGCGGTGCGCGATCGCCGCCTTGAGCAGCGGCACGAGCTGCGCCTTGTCGCCCGAGAAGGCGCGCGCGACGAACGATGCCCCGAGCGCCAGCGCGAGCAGCACGAGATCGATGGGCTGGTCGTTGTTGACCGCGCCGCGCTTGCTCTTGCTGCCCTTGTCGGCGGTCGCCGAGAACTGGCCCTTCGTGAGCCCGTACACGCCGTTGTTCTCGACGACGTACACCATGTTCACGCCTCGACGCAGCACGTGCGCGAACTGGCCGAGCCCGATCGACGCCGAGTCGCCGTCGCCGGAGACGCCGAGGTAGATGAGGTCGCGATTGGCGAGCGCCGCGCCGGTGAGCACCGACGGCATGCGGCCGTGCACGCTGTTGAAGCCGTGGGAGTTGCCGAGGAAGTACGTCGGCGTCTTCGACGAGCAGCCGATGCCCGAGAGCTTCGCCACGCGATGCGGCGCGATGTCGAGCTCGTAGAACGCCTGGATGATGCCGGCCGAGATCGAGTCATGGCCGCAGCCCGCGCAAAGCGTCGAAATCGCGCCTTCATAGTCGCGGCGCGTGAAGCCGAGCGCGTTCTTCGGCAGGTCGGGGTGGTGGACTTTGGGTTTGGCGAGATAAGTCATTTTCAGTGGTCAGGTAACAGGTAACCGGCAACCGATGCGCAACGCATGGTCACGCCGCGCGTCCTCCCGCCTTTCTGTTACCCGTGACCTGATGCCTGTTCCCCGGAAGCGGCGTCACGTTGTAGAGCCGCGCCTTCTCGCCGATCTCGCGGGTGATGAAGCGCTCGGTGATCGGCGTGCCGTCGTAGTGCAGCACCGACGTGAGCTTCGCGGGATCGATGCCGCATTCGTTGACGAGCAGCATCTTGAGCTGCGCGTCGCGGTTCTGCTCGACGACGAAAACGTGCTCGTGCGCGGCGACGAAATCGACGATCGCCTCGTCGAACGGAAACGCGCGCACGCGCAGACGATCGAGGTGGACGTCCTGATGCTCGAGCTCGTTCAGCGCCTCGGCCATCGCCGCGCCGGTCGAGCCGAACCAGATCACGCCGGCGTTCGTCGGCTGCGCGGCCGGCTGGACGACGGGCTTCGGCACGAGCGCACGCGCCGTCTCGAACTTGCGCAACAGGCGCTGCACGTTATCGACGTACGCCGGCCCCTCCTCGGTGTAGCGCGCGTAGCGATCCTTCGTCGTGCCGCGCGTGAAGTAGCTGCCCTTCGCCGCGTGCGTGCCGGGGTAGGTGCGATACGGAATGCCGTCGCCGTCGACGTCGAGGTAGCGCCCGAAGTCGCGGCCGGCGTCGAGATCGTGCGCCGTCATCACCTTGCCGCGATCCATCCGCCGCGCGTCGTCCCACGCGAGCGGCGCGCACAGCCAGTCCTGCATGCCGATGTCGAGGTCCATCATGACGAAGATCGGCGTCTGCAGGCGGTCGGCGAGGTCGAACGCCAGCGCGCCGAACTCGAAGCATTCGCCCGGATCCTCGGGCAGCAGCAACACGTGCTTGGTGTCGCCGTGCGATGCGTATGCGCACGAGACGAGATCGGCCTGCTGCGTGCGCGTCGGCATGCCGGTCGACGGACTTCCGCGCTGCACGTCGAAGATCACGGCGGGAATCTCCGCGAAGTACGCGAGCCCGAGGAACTCCTGCATGAGCGAGATGCCCGGACCCGACGTCGCGGTGAACGCGCGCGCGCCATTCCAGGCGGCGCCGATCACCATGCCGATCGACGCGAGCTCGTCCTCGGCCTGCATGACGGCGTAGCGCCGCTCGCCGGTCGCCTTGTCGGTGCGGAATTTCCGGCACCATTTCGCGAAGCTTTCGGCGAGCGACGACGAGGGCGTGATCGGATACCACGCCGCGACCGTCGCGCCGCCGTACACCGCGCCGAGCGCCGCCGCGTCGTTGCCGTCGATGAAGATGCGATCGCCCACGGCGTCGCGGCGCTCCACGCGAAGCCCGATCGGGCAGTCGAAATGCTCGAGCGCGTGCTCGCGCCCCAGCGCGAGCGCCTTGCGATTCGAGTCGAGCAGCGCTTCCTTGCCCTTGTACTGCTCGGCGAACAGCCGCTCGATCTCCGCCGGCTCGATGCCGAGCAACGCGGAGAGCGCGCCGAGGTAGATGATGTTCTTGAAGAGCTGCCGCTGCCGCGGATCGGTGTACGTCGCGTTTCCGATCGCGGTCAGCGGGACGCCGAGGACGTTGACGTCCTCGCGAAATTTCGACGGCGGCAGCGGCTTCGTCGAATCGTGGAACAGGTAGCCGCCGCTTTCGATTTCCGCGACGTCGCGGTCCCACGTCTGCGGATTCATCGCGACCATGAGGTCGACGCCACCCCGGCGGCCGCGCCATCCGGCTTCGACGACGCGCACCTCGTACCACGTCGGCAGCCCCTGGATGTTCGACGGAAAGATGTTGCGCGCGGCGACCGGCACGCCCATCCGCAGGATCGAGCGCGCGAAAAGGCCGTTCGCCGAGGCGGAGCCCGAGCCGTTGACGTTCGCGAACTTGACGACGAAGTCGTTGACGCGGGAAAGCCGTTTCACTCGCGTATCCATCCGTGCGCCGCGATCAGTCGGCCGCGGCGAGGCCGTACTTGGGCGCACGCTCGGGGCGCCGGCGCGCACGATCGTCGGCGTGCGTCATTTCGAGCAGGAACTTCTGCATGTCCCACGCACCGGTCGGGCAGCGCTCGGCGCAAAGCCCGCAGTGCAGGCACACGTCCTCGTCCTTCACCATGACACGGCCGGTGCGCACGGGCGACGAGACGTAAAGCGCCTGCGTGAGACGGTGCGCGGGCGCGGTGAGCCGCGTGCGCAGCTCGCCCTCGCTGCCGTTCGCCGTGAACGTGATGCAATCCGTCGGGCAGATGTCGACGCACGCGTCGCACTCGATGCAAAGCCGATCGGCGAAGACCGTCTGCACGTCGCAGTTGAGGCAGCGCTGCGCCTCGGCGTACGCGAGCTTGGGATCGAAGCCGAGCTCGACTTCGGCGCGGATGTCCTTGAGCGCGATCGTCACGTCCTTGAGCGGCACCCGATAGCGCCGGTCGCCCGCGATCGCGTTGTCGTAGCTCCACTCGTGGATGCCCATCTTCTGCGACATCAAATTCACGTGCGGCGCCGGCCTCCTGGAGAGCGGCTCCGCGCGGCACTGCAGGTCGATCGAGATCGCCGCCTCGTGCCCGTGCGCAACGGCCCAGATGATGTTCTTCGGTCCGAACGCCGCGTCGCCGCCGAAATAGACGCCCGGGCGCGTCGACGCCATCGTCGTCGCGTCGACTTGCGGCATGCCCCAATCGTCGAATGCGATGCCGAGATCGCGCTCGATCCACGGGAATGCGTTCTCCTGGCCGATCGCGACCAGCACGTCGTCGCAGGGAAAGTGCACGGGCGGCTCGCCGGTGGGCACGAGCGTGCGGCGTCCGCGCTCGTCACGCCGGGCCGCGACCTTCTCGAACGCGACGCCGGTCAGGCGGCCCGCGTCGTGCGTGAATTCGATCGGCACGAGGAAGTTATGGATCGGGATCCCCTCGTGCATCGCGTCTTCCTTCTCCCACGGCGACGCTTTCATCTCGTCGAA
>Ga0070660_100002057_pt1 | contig 13884 bp, 11 predicted proteins | sample KBSC33metaG_FD_64670 | JGI IMG/M metagenome (GOLD analysis project Ga0070660, IMG submission 64670) | Corn rhizosphere microbial communities from Kellogg Biological Station, Michigan, USA - KBS C3-3 metaG | ecosystem: Host-associated > Plants > Roots > Rhizosphere > Soil ... | reverse complement strand
GCCGCCCTGCCGGCCACGGCGTATGGGTTTCCTGCCCTGGTGCAGCCGCTGATCGTCGGGGTCGGGGAAGGCGTCTTCGGCTTCGCCACTGCCGGCGGCGTAGTGCAATGGAGCGGGCACAGGCGGGTGCGCATGATGAATCCGCACGGCTCGGGCGCCAGCGCCTGTACCAGCAATCCCCCCGACGAGACGACCAAACGCCGGGTCGCCGCGGTGCTCGGCTCGATCGGCTGGCGCGGGCCCTTCATGGTGGAGTTCCTGCGCGGCGGCGACGGCACGCTGTGGTTCATGGAGGTCAACGGGCGGCTGTGGGGCTCGCTCGCCCTGGCACGGCGGGCGGGCTTCGAATACCCCGCCTGGGCCGTGGCGCAGGCGGCGGATCCGACGTTCGTGCCGACGCGGGACCCCGCCGCGAGCGGCCCGACGACAGTGCGCCACCTCGGCCGCGACCTGCTGCATCTGCTGCACGTGCTGCGCGGTCCCCGTACCGCCTTTCACCGGGCCGGCTGGCCGCGCTTCTGGCCGACCCTCGGCGCCGTGCTGCGCCCCGGGCGGCGCGCCGGGTTCTACAACTACGATCCGCGCTGGCCCGACTTTTTCCTACGCGACGCGGTGGCGGTAGTGCGGCAGGCCTTGAGGAACCGGCAGTGACGCAGCGCTCAGTAACCGCCATCCTGCACGCCCATTCGAACTGGTCCTATGACGGCAGTTGGCCACTGGCGCGCCTCGCCCGACTGTTCGGCCGCATGGGGGCCGAAGCGTCGATGATGACCGAGCACGATACCGGGTTCGAGGCGACACGCTTTGCCGAGTTCGTGGCGGAGTGCGCGGCCGCCTCGACGCCCCGTTGCCGGCTGGTGCCGGGCATCGAATATTCATGTCCGGACAACGACGTGCATATCCTCACCTGGGGAGTCGATCGGTTCCTGGGGGCCGGGCGGCCGGTGCTCGAGACCTTGCGCGACGTGGCCGAGGCGGGCGGGGTAAGCATCATGGCGCATCCGGCGCGGCACGATGCCTGGCGCCTGTTCCAGCCGGAATGGGCGCCCTACCTCACGGCGATCGAGGTATGGAACCGCAAGGCCGACGGGTTGGCGCCGGGTCGCGAGGCACTGGCGCTGGTGCGGGAGACGGGCCTGCCGGCGACGGCGGGTCTCGATTTCCATCGCCGCAAGCAGATCTGGCCGCTGGCCAACCGGCTGGCCGTCGAGACGGCGCTGCCGCTCGAGCAGGGGCTGGTCAAGGCACTGCGGGCCGGACAGGTGGTGCCCATCGCTTTCGGCCTGCCGGTCCTCGATGCCGACGGGCGCGAACGACAGGCGTTCGGCGCCATCAACCGCAGCGCCGAGCGCCTGCGCCGTGCGGCGAGGCCGTTGTTCAGACGCTAGGCGGGATCCGGCAAGGCATGGAGCCGCGAAGGGGCGGCCTTACCTGCAATGGGCACCTTGATGCCGTGGGCAGCCCCCTCCCCCAGCCCCCCGCAAGAGGGGCGGGAGCGACAGAGCTCTTTGCCGGCGCGAGCGACCTAGAGAGCAGCGACCATGCCGCCGCGATAGCGCAGGGCGGCGCGCAGGCCAGCGCGATGGATCGGCGAACCCTTGAGGCTCCGGAGCGCTTCGCCCGAGACCACGCCGAGCCGGAACAGGGCGGTCGCCACCGGCCCGTGATAGCGCCGATAATAGCGTACCCGATTGGCGGTCAGCAGCGCGTAAAGGCGGGGGTCGCGGCGGTAGTCGCCGCCCTTGTGGATCACCACCGAGCGCGCCACAAAGCTGACCTGCAGCCCGCTCATGCGGACGCGCCGCTGGAACTCGACTTCCTCGCTGTAAAGGAAAAACGATTCGTCCCAGGCGCCGACGGCCGCCCGAGCCCGGGCCGCCACCGCCATCACCCCGCCACTGGCCCAGGCCGCAACGCCGTCCTCGGCATAAGGCGCCGGATTGGTGACGATCTCGCCCAGATCAAGCGCCGCAGTGAGCCGTCCGCCGAGCACCGCTTCGGCCCAGGCGGTCAGCAGGGAGGGCTCGCGCCGCAGTGATTTCAGCATGTTGCCGTTTTCGCGCAGCGTGCGGGGGACGGCGACGCCGACCACGGGATCGTCGAGCCGCGCGGTCAGCGGTCGCACGGCCCCGGCGACGAGGCGCACATCGGGATTGAGGATGAGCACGTCGGCATCGGGCGACGCACCGGCGAGACCGGCGTTGATCCCCGCCGCATAGCCCCCATTGCGTCCGGTGCGGACCACTAGCGGCCGCAGGGGATGGGACTCGGCAATCTCGGGCGAACCGTCGGCCGAGGCATTGTCGACGACCACGACGTTCCAGCGGTCGACCCCGGCAAGCGCAGCCGGCAGCGAATCGAGCAGCCCGGCCAGCACATCGGCGCTGTTATAGGCGACGGTCACCACGGTAAGCGGACGCTGGGAGGCGGCCGTCGGGGCCGGGTTCGCGGTCGTTTCGGTCTGCATCGTCGTCGCCTGTTCCCTGGAATTCGTCACTATGGGCCGCTGTCATCAGGATCGGGGTGCGGCGCGCCGGCGGCAATTCCCCAGTTCGGTCTAAGCTTGGTCCGGTGCCGGTTCAGGCCGGGACCTGTGCCGGGGCGGCGCGCGATACGCCCCGCTGGCGCAGGCGCGACCGGACGTCCGGGGCGGCCGCCGCTTCGGCCGCCGGCTGCGGCTCAAGCAGCCACACCCCGCTGCCCATCAGGATCAGCACCAGAACCAGCGCACCGTTCCAGTAGTGCACCATCCAGCCTTCGACGAAGATCGCCGTCATCGAGATCACATAGGCGGTCCGGTAGTCGCCGCGACGGGCATCGAGGCCCCGGCGGAAGGCCGCCCCCAGGACCACGAGGAAGAAGGCGGCCAGCATCAGCAGGCAGGCCGGCAGGCCGTAGGTAATGGCGTTGTAGAGCCAGAACATGTCGATGCTCGGCGGCATCCAGGACGGCCGCTCCCAGCGCCCCAGCCCTACCCCGAAGAGCGGATTGTGCACCACCGACTGCGTGCCGTAGTTCCAGATCAGCACGCGAAACATCGCCGATTCCGCATCGAACGCGAAGTCCTGGTAAAGGATCGTCAGCAGCGGCCGGTGGGCGAAGAGCTGGATGGCCAGCACCGCCGCACTGATCAGGCCGACCAGCAGCTTCCAGCGCCCGGCAAAGCTGCGCAGGAGCCAGTTCCAGCCCATCAGCAGGGTCTGCACCGTCAGCCCGCTGAGCGGGCAGGAGGAGAGCGAGAGCACGACGGTGAACGCGACCGTTGCGGTCCTGAGCCAGCGCTTGCCCATCGGTTCGCCGCGCCCGAGCACCATGTGGGCAAGCGAGAAGACGCTGCCGCAGCATACGCCCATGAGGATGGGATGGTCGAAGATCGACTGCGCCCGCGAAAAGCCGGCGCGCGGCGGCATATGGACTTCCGTGACCGTCGGAAAGACGTGCGACAGTGCTTCGAGCAGCACGCCATGCCCGGTCAGTGTCTCGATCAGGGCGAACGGCAGCAGCACCACCACGATCAGGAACAGCATCCGCACCAGGGCGTAAAAATCGTCGGCGCTGCGGATGTAGCGGCGCGCCATCAGATAGGCGCCGCTGGTCTCGAGGAACAGCACACCCCCGGTCTGCAGGGCCGGCTGCACGCCGTGCAGGGCGGTGAGCGCGATCATGCACCACACGCCGTAAAGCAGCACGCAGATATCCACCAGCCGGACGCGGCCGAGCTTGCCCGAGACCAGCGCCACGAGGCATGGCACGAAGGCCACGATCAGGACGATCCGGTAGGGCGTAAGCTTGAGGCTGCCGAGCTCGATCATCCACGGCAGGCACCAGGCGATGAGCAGCGCCGTCATTGGCCAGGCCAGTTTGGGCCGGGCGGGTCGGGCGCTGCTCGTGACGGCAGGCCGTCGCCCGGCCAGGCGCGGTTCAACGCCAGCCGGCCGGAGTCCCGCTGCTTCTTCGCGCCCGGGGGTTCCCCGGCGCAACCCGACTGCTGGTCTCGCAGTGAAACCCGTCACCAACTCACCGTCTCGCTGTTGAGGCGCGACATTACAGGAGTGAGCGCGGCGGCACGATTTACCCCTTGGAGCTAGGACGTTGCCGGCCGGATGGGTCCGCAATACGCCGCGCAGCGAATATCGCGCCGGCCGGCGTCACGCCGCGCTGCGTAAGCTCACCCGAATTCAGCGGTTCAGGCCGCCGACTCGTCCATGCTACCCATTGATGCCTGCCACGCTGGCGACGGGCCGCATGGCAGGGCCACCAGCGGGAGCCGTGTTCAGGCGACCAGTCGTTTTTCCGGGAGCATGCAATGCCTGCGGTTCAGGTCCTGATCCCCTGCTACAATTATGCCCAATATCTCGAAGCCTGCGTCGACAGCGCCCTGACCCAGACCGGGGTCGAGGTGCGCGTCCTCGTCATCGACGACTGCTCCACGGACAACACGCCCGAAGTGTGCGCGCGGCTGGCGCAGCGCGACCCGCGGGTGCGCTATCTGCGCCACGCGCAGAACAAGGGGCATATCGCGACCTATAACGAGGGCATCGGGCTGTCGGAGGGCGACTATTTCGTGCTGCTCTCGGCCGACGACCTCCTGGTGCCCGGTGCGTTGGGGCGGGCGACGGCGCTGATGGAGGCGCATCCGGCGGTGGGCTTCGTCTACGGCACCCCGATCACCCTCTACGATGCCGAGGCGCGCGAGCCGCGGGTCGGGGAGGCAAGCTGGACGGTCTGGGAGGGGCGCGACTGGATCGAAAAGATGTGCCGCACCGGCAAGAACTTCATCGACTCGCCGGAAACGGTGATGCGGCTGAGCCTGCAGCGCCAGCTCGTCGGCTACAACCCCGCCCTGCCCCATTCGGGCGACATGGAATTGTGGATCCGGGCGGCGGCGGTCGCCAAGGTCGGCCACGTCAACGGCACGGACCAGGCTTATTACCGGGTGCACGGGGCCAGCATGCAGCGCACCGTGCACTCAGGGGTGCTGTTCGACCTCGAGGGGCGGCGGCTGGCGTTCGAATCCGCCTTCCAGCGGGAAGCGGCCGACCTGCCGGGGGCGGTGCAGCTGCTGTCGATGGCCAGGCGGAGCCTTGCCGTGCTGGCCCTGCGCCACGCCCGCGGCGCACTCGATCGGGGCGAGCTCACGCCGGAAGCGCTGCAGGCCTGCTGCGATTTTGCCGTGGCGGTGGCGCCTGCCATCGCGTCCTCGCGCCAGTGGCGCCGCCTGCAGCGCGCCGCGCACAAGACCCCGGGACCGCTGCACGACGTCGTGTCGCGGGCCCGCCGGTTCTCGCGGCGCGTCGAGGACCATCTGGCATGGCGCCGCTGGTACGCCACCGGGTGCTTCTGAGCCGCTCGAGAAACCCCCTGCCAACCCGGCCGGCGACCGCTGTGGCCTCTCCCGGGAAACGCGCCTAGCCACTCATCTCGGCGCCGAACCTGGCATGCGCCCGCCGGAGAAATTCGTCATAGACGGCGCGGACTTCCTCGCTCTCGCGCGCCGGGGAATATTCGGCCCGGATGAAGGCGGCGGCGGCACGGCCGCGGGCGGCGCACCAGTCGGGGTCGGCCCCATCCTCGGCCAGCGTGCTTTCGACCGCCTGCACATAGCCGAGCACATCGCCGGCTTCGACCGGGGCCGAGAATTCCGGGCGGAAGAACTCCCTGCCGCCATAGCCGTGATGACCGATGACGTAGTTGCCACAGGCCATCGCCTCGGCGGGCGGCAGGCCGAACCCCTCCTGATAGGTGAAGGCGAGAAAGATCCGGCTTTGCCGCAACTGCGCGGCCACCTGCTCATGCGACAGGCCATCGAGGGGCGACAGTTCCCAGCCGTCGAAGCTGTTGCGGGCCTTGAGGATTTCCAGCACCTGGCGCGCGTCGACCTGGCCGCGTCGCGGCATGTAGGCGATGCGGCGGGGCCGTGGCGCGTCGCCGGGATGGAACACTGCCGGATCGAGACCGAGATGCATCCGTCGGACCGCCAAAAGCGGGAAGGCGTGGCTCAGCACCGCCGCATTGTGGGCCGAGACGGTAATCGCCCCGACGAGGCCAGGGCTCGACCGGTAGTGTTCGGAAGCGGTGTCGGGGGACCTGGTCCAGGTGAGATGCGTGTTCTGGTTGAAAATGACATGCGGCGTGTCGGCCGGCAGCCCGGCGAGCAGGCCGATCTCGAGCTCGGGAACCACCAGCAGGTCGCGCCGGCCGAGCGAGATGGCGCCGACATCGGTGACCGGGGCGTCGTGCTCGAACCAGGTGCATTTGAAGCCGCGGCGCCAGTGCAGCACGTAGGCGCGCAGGCCCGCCGCGTTGAGGATCTCGACGTGGCGATAGATCACCCGGATGCCGCCGGCCGGACGCTGATAATCGGGGGTCAGGAAATAGATCGCCGGCCGGTCGCGGTCGGCGCGGCTGGCGGTCGCCGCAAGCCGGCGCCCGCGACGCTGGTCACCAACCTCCCCCATGGTGCGATAGAGGCTCTTCGCGACACCTGCCGCCGACGTCAACATCGACCTGGCCCTACTCCCGGTTCCAGCTGCCGATGATCTGCAAAGCGCGGTCCTCGCGCAGCAGCGCCAGCATTTTTCGCGCCCGATAGAGGCGGATGCGCGCCAGGCAGGTGAGCGCCAGCAGCCGCTCGCGCAGCGTCCCGGCGGAGCGGCGGAGGGGCACCCGCGCCGCCTCGACGAGCGGGGACAGCGCGACGGCGGTGCCGAACAGCACCCACCGGGCCACATGATGGGGGCGCCCGGCGCCCTCGCGGAACTCGTGCGCGATATGGCGATCCCAGCGCCGGGTGATCTCGGCAAAGCTCTTGCAGGCCGGGGTCAGCACGCGGGCCTGCGGCAGATAGGCGAGGCGATACCCCATGGCACTCGCCCGCCGGCCCCATTCGCGGTCTTCCATGGTGGCGATGCCGCCGAAGGGCCCGACGGCCTGCCAGACGCGGCGGCGTACCGCCATATTGCCGGTGGCGGCGTAGCGGTCGCGCTCGACATAGAGCTTCACCCGGTAGGCGAACTGTTCCTCGTAGGCCTCGAACATGGTGGGGCGGAGGGGATCGAGCCGGGCAATGCCGATGGCCCCGCCGGTGAAGTCGATCTCGGGGTGTGCGGCATAGAATTCGGCGATGTTCCGGAGCCAGCCGGGCTGGGCCAGGCAGTCGGCGTCGATGAAGGCAATGATGTCGCCCCGTGCACGGTCGGCGCCGTGGCTGCGGGCCGGCCCCGGACCGGGTGTCGGCTCCAGTTCGAGGCGCACGCCGGGGAAGGCCGCGCACACCTCGTGCGGCAATTGCCGCGAGCCGTTGTCGACCACGATGACCTCGCTCGGCACGGCTCCATCGCGCTCGGCCGCAAGAGCGAGCAGGCAGCGGCGCAGGTCATCCGGCTCGTTGAGGTGCGGAATGACAATACTGATGAGCGGCTGGGTAGAGATGTCGACCATCCAAGGATAATTTTGACGCCCTGCGTGAAGGTATTGAGTGCGCCGGGGGCCGGCAAGTCAGCAGATCGGGTGACCGGCAGGCCGGTCGGGCGCCGGCGAGGCGCAGAAATCCGGCGATCTCCCGCGGCCCGCACCAACCGTGCTGCGCCGACTGCGCGTCCGTCCCCGTCGCCTGCCGGCTGATCCCCCCTGCCTTGCTCTACGCCATTTGACTTATTCTATACTCCAACGCTGTATTTTATTGCCTCGTTATCCGAGTAAACCGACTGTTTCGTCAGTTGAAATGTTACCTTGCCGGCAACAGCCCTCAGTGTACTTCTTTGCAACCAGCCGTACACGCCTGCGTCACGTTGAGGCGATCCAGAGGGGAATGCCGTTGCTTGGGCCAGAGAACCCATCGTCACCCGGGTCGGGAGAGGTGATCCATTTGGAGCAGGAGAGGATGCTCGGGGTGGCCGTGCGCTCGCCGGAAGCGCGGGATCGCGTCGACCAGCTCGTGGCCCTCGCGCTGCGCGGCTTGCAAAGGATGTATGTCGGCGCCGGCGCCTTCGTGCAGACGGTGCGCGGCATCGAGACCGATGGCAGCCGTGTGCCTCGCCCCGAGGGTGACAGCCTGCGCTACGCCGCGATCGTGGCGCTGGGGCTGTCGCGCGTCGACGAGGAGGCGCAGCGCGGCGTGCTGAAGGGCCGCACCGCGGCCGACCTGGCCGCCATCTCGCGGGGCCGAGTGGCGGGTTCGCCCGATATCGGCGCGGTAGCCCTGGGGGCCTGGGCCGCGGCCGAGGTCGCCGGCGTCTACGCGCCCGAACTGTTCAGCGACATGGACGAGCTGATGGCCAGCGGCCAGCCGGTCGAGACTGTGGCCTGCTCCTGGATCCTGATGGCGGCGCTCGCCGCCAGGGCGCTCGGCCCGACATCGGCACTGGCCGACCTGGCCGCCCATCGCCTGTTGGCTGCGCAGGCGCCGACCGGGCTGTTCCCGCATCTGCTGCCGCCGCAGGCACGCGGCCGGCACCGCGCCCATGTCGGGTGTTTCGCCGACCAGGTCTATCCCATCCAGGCGCTGGCCCGCCTCTATGCCAGCGACGGCGAGCCGCGGGTCCTCGAGGCCGCCGAGGCGTGCGCCCGTAGCATCTGCGACCTGCAGGGCGAGGCCGGCCAATGGTGGTGGCATTACGATACCCGCGACGGCAGCGTCGTCGAGGGCTATCCGGTCTATAGCGTGCACCAGCACGCGATGGGGCCGATGGCGCTGTTCGAACTGCGCGAGGCCGGTGGCAGGGACCGCCTGTGGCCGATCCTGCGCGGCCTCAACTGGATCGACGAGCGGCCGGAATCGACCGAGCTGCTGGTGTCGGAACACGATGCGCTGGTGTGGCGCAAGATCGGCCGGCGCGAACCGACCAAGGCAGTGCGCTCGATTTCGGCGATGACGACGGGCCTCAAGTCCGGCTGGCACCTGCCGGGGCTCGATATCGTGTTCCCACCCGACCGCATCGACTACGAGTGCCGCCCGTATGAACTCGGCTGGCTGCTCTACGCCTGGAAGTCGCCGGGCGCCGCGGCAAACGCCTCAACGTCCCCCGGTCGCGCCCATGGGTGAGCTTCCGATCGTCACCACGGCGCGCGGGCGGCAATTGCTGTTCGGACTCTATATCGATGCGTTGCGCATGGACGAGGCGGTGGCGCGCTGCCGCGAGGCGGTGGAGACCCGCCAGACGGTGCTGCTCGGCGTGCTCAATGCCGCCAAGGTGGTCAATCTGACGCGCGACGCCAGGCTGCGCGAGGCGCTGCTCGACTGCGACCTGCTGCTGGCCGACGGCCAGTCGGTGGTGTGGGCCAGCCGCCTGCTGCGCCGGCCGCTGCCGGAGCGGATTGCCGGCATCGACGTATTCGAGCAATTGCTCGGGCTGGCGCACCGGGACGGCCGTTCCGTCTACCTGCTGGGGGCCAAGCCGGACGTGCTGGCGGCCCTTGAGCGCCGCATCGGGGAACGCTGGCCGGGCCTCAGGATTGCCGGCCGGCAGCACGGCTATTACGCCGAGGCCGACGCGCCGAAAGTGGCCGACGATATTCGCCAGTCGGGCGCCGACATGCTGTTCATCGGCATGGGCTCGCCACGCAAGGAAGTCTTTCTCGGCACCTATGGCGCCTCGCTCGGGGTGCCGGTGCTGCACGGGGTCGGCGGCTCGTTCGACGTGCTCGCGGGGCTGACCAAGCGGGCCCCGCTCGCCTGGCAACGGGCCGGCTTCGAGTGGGCCTACCGCCTGCTGCAGGAGCCGCGGCGGATGTGGCGCCGCTACCTCGTCACCAACACCGCCTTCATCTTTCTGACTTTGCGAGAAGCCGTTTCGCCGACGCTGCCGTTTGCGCCGCGACCGAACCAGAACAGGCAACTGACATGAATGACGTTTTCAAGGGCACACTGGCCGTCATCGGCATGGGCTATATCGGCCTGCCAACGGCGACGGTCCTGGCGACGCGCGGCGTCCGGGTGATCGGCGTCGACGTTAATCCGCGGATCGTCGAGGCGATCTCGCGAGGCGAAGTGCCGTTCGTCGAGCCCGACCTCGCCGTGGCGGTGAGCGGGGCGGTGGCCATGGGCCACCTCAGCATGTCGCGCGAGGTGCCGGAGGCCGATGCCTACATCATCGCCGTGCCGACGCCGTTCAATCCCGACCACTCCGCCGACCTCTCCTATGTGCAGGCCGCCGCCGAACAGGTCGCCCCGCACCTCAGGCCCGGCAACATCGTGGTGCTGGAATCGACCAGCCCGCCGGGCACCACGGAAAAGGTCAGCCGCTGGATCGGCGCGCTGCGCCCGGACCTCAAGATGCCGCACGAAACCAGCACCATTCCCGACATCCATGTCGCGCACTGCCCGGAACGCGTGCTGCCCGGCCGGATCATGATCGAGATGATCACCAACAGCCGGGTGGTCGGCGGCCTGACCAGCCGGTGCGCCGAGCACGCCGCCACCATCTACCGGGTGTTCGCGCAGGGCGAGATTCTGTTGACCGACGCGGCGAGCGCGGAAATGGCGAAGCTGGTCGAGAATGCCTATCGCGACGTCAACATCGCGTTCGCCAACGAATTGTCGCTGATCGCGGAAGCGCTGCGGCTCGACGTCTGGGAAGTGATCCGGCTCGCCAACCAGCATCCGCGGGTGAAAATCCTGGCGCCCGGGCCGGGCGTCGGCGGGCATTGCATTCCGGTCGATCCGTGGTTCATCGTCGCGGCGGCGCCGGAGCAGGCCCGGCTGATCCGCACGGCGCGCGAAGTCAACGACCACAAGCCCCACCACGTCGCCGAGCAGGTCATCGCCAAGGCACAGCGTTTCCGCTCGCCGACGATCGCCTGCCTCGGGCTGACCTTCAAGGCCAATGTCGACGATATCCGCGAGAGCCCGGCGATCGAGGTGGTCAACCTGATCGCCCAGGCGCTGCCGGAAAACGAGATCCTGCTCGCCGATCCCTATGTGGACAAGATGCCCGAGCTGCTGCGCAGCAATGCCAATCTGCACATGGCGGGCGCCGCCGACGCGGTCGAGCGTGCCGATATCGTCGTGCTGCTGGTCGAGCACGAAGCGTTCAAGCCGCTGCGCCACAACCGCCACAACGGCAAGGTGATCTACGACACCCGCGGCGCCTGGGCCTGAGGCAGCGGCGGCGGTCGCGGGTTAGCCCCGCGAACGCCCCTTCCTTCTCCCCTCGCCGGCAAGGCGGCGCGAAGCGTCGGCCGAGGGGAGTCGCGGGCACGGCGTAGCCGTCTCCCACGCCATCAAGCGGTCGATGGAGGTTTCTCCTCCCAGGTGCGCGACTACTCGGCCGCGACGCGCTGGCCTTCGTCGGCGGGGGAGAAGTCGGCGGGGCGGGCGGCGAGGCCGAAATGGTGCTCGATGGCCTCGACGCAGCGCTGCGAGGCCTGCCCATCGCCATACGGATTGACTGCCTGCGCCATTGCCGCATAGGCGGCGGCGTCGGTCAGCAGGGTAGCGACCTCGCGCACGATCCGCTCTTCATCGGTCCCGACCAGCCGAACCGTGCCGGCCTCCACCGCCTCGGGGCGCTCGGTGGTCTCGCGCATCACCAGCACCGGCTTGCCGAGGCTCGGCGCTTCCTCCTGCACGCCGCCGCTGTCAGTCAGCACCAAGGTCGAGGCCTGCATGGCCTTGACGAAATCGCCATAGCCGAGGGGCGCCGTGACCAGCACGTTGTCGAGCCCCTGCAGCACCGGCAGCAATACCTCGCGCACCGCCGGGTTGAGATGGGCAGGCAGCAACAGCACGGTATCGGGGAAGCGTTGCGCGATGCGGGCCATGGCCCGGGCGGCGCGGGCCATCGGTTCGCCCCAGGACTCGCGGCGATGCGCCGTGACGAGGATGGTGCGGCGGCCGGCGAGCCGGTCGAGATCGGGGTTCTCGAACGGCCGGTTGCGGGTCGCCACGTCGAGCAGGGCATCGATCACGGTATTGCCGGTGATGCTGATGTGCTCGGCGGCAATGCCCTCGCGCAGCAGGTTTTGCCGCGACGTCGCGGTGGGGGCGAGGTGCAGCGCGGCGATGCGGCTGACGAGCTGGCGGTTCATCTCCTCGGGGAACGGATCGTAGAGGTTGCCGGTGCGCAGTCCCGCCTCGAGGTGGAATACCGGCACCTTGCGGTAGAACGCGGCAAGCGCGGCGGCAAAGCAGGTGGTGGTATCGCCCTGCACCAGCACGGCATCGGGGCGCACCTCGGCCACGACGTTCGAAACGCCCTCGAGGGCGCGCTGGGTGATGCCCTGCAGTTCCTGCCGCTCGGTGATGATGTTGAGGTCGTGGTCGGGCGTGATGGCGAACAGGGAATTCACCTGGTCCAGCATCTGGCGGTGCTGGCCGGTGACGGCCACCACGGTGTCGAAATGCGGCGAGCGGGCGAGGGCCTTGATGAGCGGCGCAACCTTGATCGCTTCCGGCCGCGTTCCATAGACCACCAATATCTTGCGCATCACGCCACTCCGGCAAACCCAGTTCAACAGGGATTCCAAATGTATCTTTGAGTTACACTTTCAGCCGCAAATGTAATTGGGGTCCCGAGAAGGACAAATAGGCATAACGATTTACCGCAGCATTGCCCGGGGCGGAATGCCGGCCCACGGCGGCCGAACCCCCTCACGGATGGCCAGCCCGCCCCGGAAGTGCGACCGCTGCGCCGCGCGAGACGAACCGCGACAGGCCCGGGGCAATTTGATCGCAAAACGATAAGCCGTTGATCCCGGGAGCTATTGCAGCCCCTTGCCAGGGCTCGCCGCGGCCGCGGCCGCGACGAATTCGGCCACCCATCGGCCCCCGGTACATCCAATTGCTGGATACCGACCGGTTACCGGGAATGTTAACACTTTATGCATCACGCGAAGTATTTCCCATCAAACAGAGGGCGTCGGTTTCTTTCTTCAGTTGGCGGCGGGGACTGGGCTGATTGAGACTGCCTGGAGCGGTACGATGTTCGAAGATTTCACCCGCGGGTATTGGGGCAACCGCCCCTCAAAGCCGTTCGTCCATCTGGCAGAGTCCGGCCGCAGCGCGCTCTATCTCGCGGCCAAGCGCGGCTTCGACATCGCCGCCGTGGTGCTCGCCTCGCCCTTGATCCTGCTGCTGATCGGCGCGCTGGCGCTGCTGGTGCGGCGGGATGGCGGCCCGGCCTTTTATTGCCAGCCGCGGCTCGGCAAGAACGGTCGGATCTTCATGTTATGGAAATTGCGCTCGATGGTGCCCGATGCCGACGCGAAACTGGCGCGGCACCTCGCGGACGATCCGGCGGCGGCAGCGGAATGGGCCAAGGCGCAGAAGCTGCGCGCCGACCCGCGCATCACCGCTCCCGGCCGCTGGCTGCGCAAGTATTCGCTCGACGAACTCCCTCAGCTCTGGAACGTGCTGATCGGCGATATGAGCCTGGTCGGGCCACGGCCGATGTTTCCCGAGCAGCAGGTGCTTTATCCGGGCTCGGCCTATTTCGACTTTCGCCCCGGCCTGACCGGCCTGTGGCAGATCAGCAAGCGCAACCAGTGCTCGTTCGCGGAGCGTGCCGATTTCGACAATCGCTACGCGCAAACCGCCTCGTTCGGCGGCGATCTGGGGATCCTGGCGCAGACCGTATCGGTCGTGCTGCGTGGCACGGGCTATTGAGGCGGTCGACGGCCGCCATCCCTCCCCGCAAAGGGGAAGGAGACGATAGTGCCGTGAGGCATATGCCCCTCCCCCTTGAGGGGAGGGTCCGGCAGGGGGTGGGGGTCGGGCCGCTGGCACTGTGTGGGTGGCGGTCCCCCCACCCTTGATCCCTCCCCTCAAGGGGGAGTGAGTGATGGAGCCGCGAGGCTGGAATCCTCTCCCCCTTTCGGGCAGGGTGGCGGCTGCGCCAGAGTTAGGGGTTCTGCCGCTTGGACTGAGTTTGCGGCCAACCATTGGTG
>Ga0070660_100002050_pt1 | contig 13904 bp, 10 predicted proteins | sample KBSC33metaG_FD_64670 | JGI IMG/M metagenome (GOLD analysis project Ga0070660, IMG submission 64670) | Corn rhizosphere microbial communities from Kellogg Biological Station, Michigan, USA - KBS C3-3 metaG | ecosystem: Host-associated > Plants > Roots > Rhizosphere > Soil ... | reverse complement strand
CGACATCACCACCACCCGGTCGGCCAGGTACACCGCTTCGGCAATGTTGTGCGTGACGAAGAGCACGGTCTTCTTCTCGCGCCCCCAGATGCCCAGCAAATCATCCTGCAGCTGGTTTTTCGTCAGTTCGTCCAGCGCGCTGAAGGGCTCGTCCATCAACAGGATGGAAGGATTCCAGGACAGCGCGCGCACGATGGAAACCCGCTGCTTCATTCCGCCGGAAAGCTCGGCCGGATAGGCGTCGCGGAACTTTTCGAGGCCGACGCTGCGCAGCAGTTCGACGCAGCGCTCGTCACGCCCCTGTGCCGGGAAGTCCACCACCTCCAGGGGCAGCCGCACGTTTTGCAGCGCGCTGCGCCACGGCAACAAGGCCGCCTCCTGGAACACAAAACCGAATTCGTTGCGCCTGCGCGCCTGCGCAGCCGAGCCGCCGCGCACAGCCACGGTGCCCTCGGAAGGACGCTGCAGATCGCTCACCACCCGCAGCAAGGTGCTCTTGCCGCAACCGGTCGGGCCGAGCAGCGCGATGAACTCGCCGTCGGCAACGTCCAGCGACACGCCGGAGATCGCGCGCACGGTGGCGCCGCGCGCTTCAAATGTGACGCCGACGCCGCGCAGCGAAATACACGGGGATTCCAGTTGCGCGGCAGCGGGCGTCACTTCTCCAGTCCTGGGACGAACAGGTCTTTCGCGGCCGGCGCCTTTTCGACCAGGCCGACGCGTTGGGCCGTCTCCGCGGTTTGCTGCCAGCCTTGTGTGGTTTGCGTGCCGAAGCTGCCGACATCATTGGGCTTGACGAACCAGAACGGCTTCGTCTTTGTCAGCACCTTCAGTTCGCGCGCCGGGTCGGTCTCGCTCGTGGCGGCGGCCAGCGCCTTGACCGCGGCCGCCTCGTCGGCGACCGACGCTTCGATGGCGCGCCGCGTTGCGCGCAAGAAGCCGCGCACGAGGTCCGGCTTGGACTGGATGACCTTGTCGTTCGCCGCGATCATCAGGCCGTAAGCGGTCACGCCGTGGTCGGCGACAGCCATTTCGGCCACCGGCATCCCGCCGGCTTCCGCTTCGAGCGCTTCGTTCATGGTGAAGCCCATCAGCGCATCGACTTGCCCGACCAGCAGCGGTTGCACGCCGAATCCGATGTCCACGAGGTTCACCTTTTTCGGATCGATCTTGTTCACGGCAAGCAGCGCCATCAAGGCCTGGTAGGTTGCGCTCGCGCGCTTGGAGCCGATTTTCAATCCCGTCGTCAATTGCTTGGGGTCAGTCACCGGCTTGCTCTTGGGGCTGATCAGCACGATCGGCGTGCGCTGGTAATAGGCGGCAACGGCTTTGACCGGCACGCCCTGTTCCGCCGCCTGCACCAGCACCAGAGCGTCGACCATCGCGAGCTCTACCGTGCCCGCGCCCAGTTGCTTGACCGAATCGGACGAGCCCGAACCGGAGATGATGTTCAGGTCAATGCCTTCGGCGGCGTAAAAGCCGCGCGCCTTTCCCAGGAAAAAGGGCGCGTGCTGGCCGCCGGGTTTCCAGTCGAGGCGGAACGACACTTTGGTCAGTGGCTTCGCGGCCGCTTGCGCGAGCGCCTGCAGCGGCGCGTGCATCAGACACAGCGCGATCGCGCCGAACGCGATTGCCTTGAATCGGTTGAGAAAGAGGGACATGGCGGGCTCCTACAGGGTCAATGCTGGTTCAGGAATTCGCGGGCCCAGGCCATCGCCTCGGGCGGCAGCGCGGTGCGTTGCACCTCGCTGTTCAACGGTGCAGTCGCGTCGATGCCCAGCTTAGCGGACATTCCGTCCACCGACGAGGGATCGAGCCGGTTGCAGAACACCTTGGGCACCATGAACATGTCGGTGTCGGCCTGGAAGCGCGTGGCCATGGCCCACAGCACCTCGCTGTCCTGGTACACGTCGACGTCGGCGTCCACCGCGACCGCGAATTTGATGTAGCTGTCCAGCCCGAACAGCAGCATCAAGGCATGCCGCGCCTGGCCCTCGGCGCTCTTGTGCAGCGAAATGTAGGCGTGGAAGTGGGTGCCCGACTTGGGATAATTCAGCGCCACCAGGTTGGGCACCAGTTCCTTCAGGCGCGTGAACACGTGCGCTTCCTTGGCGCTGCGCCCCAGCAGCAGGTGCTCATTGGACAGGCCGGGCACGATGTCCAGGAAGATCGGCTTCGATTTGCGCGTGACCGCCTTCACGACGAATACATTTCGCGTGGAGCGGAACGTGGAGTAGCCCGTGTATTCGCCGAACGGACCCTCGTCTTCCTGCACGCCCCCGAGGATCTCGCCTTCCAGCACGTATTCGGCGTCGGCCGGAACCTCGACGTCGATGGTCTTGCACTTCACCAATTCGACCGGGCGCTTGAGCAAGGCGCCGGCCAGCGCGAATTCGTCGACTTCCATCGCCACCTTCGCTGCGCCGGCGAGGTAGATGGCCGGGTCGCAGCCGATCACCACTGCCACTTCCAGGTTCTTGCCGCGCGCTTCGCAGCGCTGCAGGTGCTCCCAGATGTGGCCGCGCGAATGCAGGCTGGCACCGAAGCGGTTGCGCCCCTTCATTTGCAGGCGTTGGAAACTCAGGTTGCGCACGCCGGTGTCCGGGTCCTTGCACACGAGGATGCCCGAGCTGATGTAGCGGCCGGCGTCGCCCTGGAAGTGGCGGCTGATCGGCAGCTGCTGAACGTCGACGTCGTCGCCGGTCTGCACCACTTCGTGCACAGGGCCGCCCGCGATTACCTTGGCGGGAATCAGGTGTTCCAGGGCGTCGGCAAAGACGGCGTTGAATCCGGCTCGGTCGGTGCCGGCCATGCGTGCGATCCGCGTGCGATCCGCGAACAGGTTGGTGACGATGGGCACGTCCCATCCCGCGGGGTGGTCGAACCGGATCACCGGCGAGCGCTGCCGCGCATCGAGTTCCAGCGCCAGCGCCGTCTTGTAGTAGTCCGCCTCCACCGGATCGGTCACGCGGAGCATCTCGCCGGCGGGCAGGCTATCCAGGAAATCACGCAAAGAAGACATATAGCCTTGGCAGGCACCGTTCCTGGCGCGTCATGCGCCATCTTTGTTGGACAAAACGGCGCCATTATGTCCGACAATCCATCCACGACCTATCCGGAGAAAGTTCGTGCCAGCCACTTTTCACAAACAGGGTTCGAGATGAGGCAAGCCATCGCGCCATCCACGTCCAGCCCGGACGAGCGCGTGTTCAGCGCCATCTACGACGCAGTCCAAGGACAGCGCCTGGTTCCCGGCCTCAAGCTCAAGGAGATGGAACTGGCCAATCTCTTCAAGGTCAGCCGCACCAGCGTGCGCAACGCCTTGCTGCGGCTGGCGCACAAGGGGCTGGTGGACATCGCGCCCAACCGCGGTGCCATCGTGGCCCAGCTTTCGCCCGAGGACTGCCGGCAGTTGTACGAAGCACGCCGCGCCATCGAGGGCACCATCGTCGAGATCCTGGCGCAGCGCCGCACGCCGGCGATCGTGAAGTCCCTGCGCGCGCATGTGACGGCCCAGCGCCGCGCGTTCGAACGCAGCGACACGAAAGAAGGTTATCGCCTGGCCATCGCCTTTCACCGGCTGCTGGCCGAACTGGCGGGCAATCGGATCCTGGCGCAAGTGCTGGATGATTTGCTCTCGCGCATGCCGCTGGTGATCCTCACGATCGGTTCACAACGATCAGCAAACGATGCGACGCATGCAGATCACATCGAGCTGGTCGAGGCCATCGCAGCCGGCCGGGCGGCAAACGCGCGGCGCATTCTGTCCAGGCACCTGCAGCACCTCGAGGACGATCTGAACGAACAACGGCCGGCCGCCGCAGGGAGCCTGGCGGAAATGCTCGCGATTTAGTCCCGGCGCAACCAGCCCGGCTGGGCTGGCTTGTTCCGCGCTGCCTCAGCAGTAGTCCTGTTCCTACGCGCTGACAGCGACTTCGCTGTCGAGCCACCCTGGTTACAACTTCTAAATTCCGCAGAGGCTTTGAAACACACAAGCTCAAGCCGAACGGTGATGCTTGTGATGTGCCTCAGCAGGAGTGATCAGCTTATGCGTGCGAGGGCGTTCCATTCGATCCGCTTGTGCCGGCTTTCAGCGGCGTCACTCTTGCTGTGCGTCGCGATCGGCTCCCTCTGTGCGCTTGCGCCCGGCATCGCGCAGGCGCAGGCCGCTCCCGCTGCTGCATTGCCGCCGTCGGCGGCGGCCTCCGCTGCATCCGCTTCCGAAGTCTTTCGCCGAATGAGCGCCGAGAGCTGGATCTCGCGTGTCGTCACGCTGGCCGATCTGGGCCTGGGCGGCCCGATCGTGTTGGGCTATCCCGACACCACCCGCGAGATCGCGTTGCCCGTGCCGCCCAATGTGCCGCTGGCCAACGCGACCTTGCAGGTGGACGCGAGTTTCGTGCGCGCGGATGGCGGGCGTACCACGCTCATCCTTTCGCTCGACGGCTTGCCGGCTTCGGCGCGTCCCGTGACTGCAGAGCGCGGTGACGGCAGCTTGACGCTGGCGGTGGACGGCGCTGCACGGCCGAGCGGCACGGTGCGCTTCGGCGTCGATTGGCGCACGGCCATCGCCCGCGAAAATACGTGCTCCGACACGCGCACGCCGGGCAACCTGCTGCGCATCGAGCCCACCACGCGCTTCTCTTATCGCTATGACAGCTCAGCCGTGCGCGATTTGCCCACTGCCTGGGGTTCGCTGCCGCTCTCACCGCTGGTGCTGGTTGCTGGCAACAAGCTCTCCACCGACGCCTACGACTCGGCTTGGCGAGTCGGCGTCGCGCTGGAGCGTGCCGGCAAGAGCCCGCGCATCCGCGCCCTGCCGGGCGTTGGCGACACGGTGGATTTGCAAGGCGTGGTGGTGCCCACGGCACTGCGCCGCGTGCCGGCGTTTGCCGCGCTGGCCGACGGCGGCAAACACAAGCTGAAAGACCTGGCCGAAGTGGGCGCGCTGATGGCGCTCGGGCCATCCGGCCCGATGCAGGTCGACGTCGTGATCGGGGATCGAGCGACGGCCAGCGTGCTGGGGCAAGCGCTGGACGAGTTGCGCGAGCAGCTTCCGCGCGAATCGCAGCAGGCATTCAATGACTGGCGCGAGAAGGCCTTGGACGGCTGGGCCAGGCAACTGGCCGGCGGCCAGGTACGGATGACCAATGTGTTCGGCCGTCCGGCGATCGTGGTCGCGCCCGATGCAGGTGCGCAAGCGGCCGGCTTGTTCACGCAATCGTGGCAGATGGCGATGGGATCGTCGCCTTCGCTGGCGATCAACACCGCCGATGATCCGAAGTCCGATCTCGCCGCCGTGTCGCTCAAATATCTTGGCGCCAAGCCGGCAACGCTGGATGTCGTGTCGCGCGCCGATTGGAATGCGGCTTTCGACATGGCCGCGGTGGCCGGCGAGGGCCGCGGCCCGACCGCGCTGGTGATCGACGTCGCGGCGGCGCCCGGCGCGGCGCGCTCACCGGCAGTGGCATCGGTGTTCCTCAACGACGTGTTGCTGGGCGCGCGCGAACTGGAAGCCAGCGGCCGGCGCGAGCGCATCTTGGCGCCGATTCCAGCGCATGCGCTCAGCACGCACAACAACATCCGCGTGTCTTTCGTGCGTCAGCAGGCCAGCGACCGCTGCCGCGAAACGCCCGAGGCTTACCCCGTGTCGGTGCTCGCATCCAGCCACATGCTGCTGGACAAGCTGGAGCACGGGGCCGACTTCAGCGGCTTGATCTCGCGCTTCGCCGACGGCACCAATCTGCTGGTGCCCATCGCTTACCTCTATGACGCGCAAGGCACTTTGCCGCGCGTGATCAGCCTTGCGGCCAGCACCGGCGTGTCACCTTCACGCGCGAAGTTCTATGCGGTAACGGACGTCGGGCCACCGAAGACGAAAGGCCCCTTCCTGGCCATCGATGTGCCGATGAAAGACGCCGACGAGAGCGCGGTCAAGCTGCAAGGCGGACGGCTGTATCTGTCGGGCGGGTCGGAGAGGCCGCTGATGGACGTCGGTGGGCTGGGCCGCGCCGGTTTGCTCGAGGTCACGAAAGCGGGATCCGACAATGGTGCGATCTATCGAACCATCGGCCGCGACGGCCCCCTGATGAGTGCCTCAGTACACCTGTCGCAAGGCAATATCGCGGTGATCGGGGCCAGTGGGCTGCGCGCCGAGATCAACACCGTCGATCCGTCGGGCCAGGCGCTGGTGCACGATGGCAGGCACTCCGGCGCCAGGGGCGGGCGGCCGTGGTGGCTGCTTTCACCATTCGTGATCGCCGCAATGGCGGCGCTGCTGGCGTGGGGCTACCGCCGGGTGCAGCGCAGGCGCGCGGAGCGCGCGGCGCGGTGACCGGGTCAGGCGGCCGCCGCCTGGGCCTGCGAGATGCGGAAGCACTGGTGCGCGCAGTAATCCACGAGGGCGTCGATCTCGGTGGACTTGTCGAACACGGCGTCGACGCCCAGCTGCGCGCAGCGCTTGCGCACGCTGGCGTTGATGTAGTTGCTGAACACGATGATCTTCTGGTTCGGGCGGCGCCGTTCGATACATTGGGCCAAATGTATCCCGCTGCCTTGCTTGAGGAACAGGTCCACGATCACCAGGTCCCAGCGTTCGCTGTTCTTCTCCAGCCAGGCCAGCGCGTCGCCTTCCGTGGCGCTGGTGCCCGCAACCCTGACGCAGGTGAGCTCTTCCAGCGTACCGATCAGGTTTTCGCGGATCGTCGCGTTGTCCTCGATCACAAAGGCTTGCAGAAACACAGGGAACTCGATTTTCATGCAGAGATTCGACCAGCCATCATGCAATGTTGAGGTTCGCGTTCGCACCCGGACTAGCACGCATCCGTCGGTAGGACCATGCCTACTGCGAAAATAAACGCGAACACAAGACACGAATCGAATCAGTTGCACGAATAATCGCGTGTCATGCAAACGGGCCATTCGCACCGCACCCACTCGCTGCTGAAATTGCTCGAGCGCACGGCGTTCGTCGGGGTGTGGACGCTCGACCTGGCGGCCGATCGGCTCGAGTGGTCCGATCAGCTTGCTGCGATCCACGATGCACCGCCAGGCTACGTGCCGCCGCGCGAGCAGGCCTTCGATTTCTATTCGCCCGAATGGCGCGGCAAGATCCTCCAGCTGGTGCAGGCCTGTGCCACGCAGGGTGAGCCTTTCGACGAAGAGATGCAGATCGTCACGCTGAGCGGCCGGCGTGCCTGGATCCGCACCATCGGACATCCCGTGCGCGACGGCAGCGGCGCCATCGTCGCGGTGGAGGGCGCAGTGCAGGACATCGCGCCGCATGGCCATCGGAAAGGCACACTGCTGCGCCACACGGTCAGCATGGGCGGCGCCATGGGCAGCGGCGAGGCGTTCGCAACCATCGATCGCGCCGGCCGCTTCACTTACATCAACGAACAAGCCGAGCGCCTGCTGCATCGTCCTGCCGGCGAATTGCTGGGCCTGCCGATCTGGACCTGCTTTCAGAAAACGGTGCGCATGCGGCTGGAAGAACAGTTCCGCGCGAGTTGCGCCACCAACGCCGAGCTCGAGGCCGAAGAGCTTGACGCGAATCTCTCCAGCCGCATCGAGGTGCGAGGCTATCCATTCGGCGCAGGTCTGGCCGTGCATTTGCGCGACGTCACCGCCCGGCACAAGTCGCAGGAACAGCTGAGGTTGCTGGAAAGCAGCATCGCGCGGCTCAACGATATCGTGATCATCACCGAGGCCGGGCCGTTCCGGGAACCTGGCCCGCGCATCGTGTTCGTCAACGAAGCATTCGAGCGGCGCACTGGTTATACGCCGGAAGAAGTGCTGGGCCGCACGCCGCGGCTCTTGCAAGGGCCGGCCACGCAGCGCACCGAGCTCGATCGCATCCGCACGGCCATGGAGCAATGGCAGCCGGCCCGGGTGGACCTGATCAATTACAAGAAAAGCGGTGAAGCATTCTGGGTGGATCTGGAGGTGTCGCCGGTATGGGACGCGGCACGAAAGCTCACGCATTGGGTGGCCGTCGGCCGCGACATCACCGAGCGCAAGACGGCCGAGGAGAAGATCCAGTACCTGGCCTTCTATGATCCGCTGACGCGATTGCCCAATCGCCAGTTGCTGCTCGATCGGCTGCAGCGCGCGCTGTCCGATCACGACAGGCCGCATGAAGGCGCGCTGATGTTCATCGACCTGGACAATTTCAAGGTGCTCAACGACACCATGGGCCACCAGAAAGGCGACCAGTTGCTGCAGCAGGTGGCCGAGCGCCTGCGATCGTGCGTGGCGCGCGGCGATACGGTGGCGCGCCTGGGCGGGGACGAGTTCGTGATCCTGCTGGAAAACAGTGGCCACAAGCCGTTGCAGCCGGCCGAAGGCGCGCGCATCGTGAGCGATCGCATCCTGGCAAAGTTGGGCGAACCGTACGTGCTGTCGGGCCATCTGCACCACAGCACCTGCAGCATTGGCGTGACACTGTTCGGGCGCGCGCCGTGGTCGGTCAGCGAGCTGCTCAAACAGGCCGACCTCGCGATGTACCAGGCCAAGAACGCCGGCCGCAATACGGTGCGCTTTTTCGATCCCGAGATGCAAGCGACGGTCACCGCGAACGCGACGCTCGCCACCGACTTGCGACAAGCCTGGCGCGAAGGGCAATTCCTGATCGATTACCAGCCGCAGGTGGGCGCCGACGGCCGAATGACGGGCGTGGAGGCGCTGCTGCGCTGGCGCCACCCCAATCGCGAGATGGTGCCGCCCGCGCACTTCATTTCCACCGCGGAAGAAACCTCGCTGATCATCCCGATCGGACACTGGGTGCTGGAGCAGGCCTGCGCGCAATTGGCGCAGTGGGCCATGAATCCGCAGCGCAGCCATTTGAGCATCGCCGTGAACGTCAGCGTGCGCCAGTTCCGCGATCCGGAGTTCGTCGACCAGGTGATGACCGCCATCGCCAATTCGGGGATCGCGCCGCACAAGCTCAAGCTCGAGCTCACGGAAAGCCTGCTGGCCGACGGCATCGAAGTCACCGTCGCGAAGATGGGCAGCTTGAAAGCGATGGGCGTCACGCTGTCGCTGGACGACTTCGGCATGGGCTATTCATCCCTGTCATATCTCAAGCGCTTGCCGCTGGACCAGTTGAAGATCGATCGCGAGTTCGTCAAGGACATCCTCACCGATGCGAACGACGCCGCGATAGCGCGCACCATCATCGGCCTTGCGCAGAGCCTGGGACTCGGTGTGATCGCGGAGGGAGTGGAGACGCAGGCCCAGCGGGCTTTCCTGGCGCAGCAAGGCTGCTATGAGTACCAGGGCTACTTGTTCTGCAAGCCGTTGCCCATCGACGAGCTCGAAGCTTTCATGGACGGTCTGGAGTGAACAATCATACGGGTGCGATCTGCAGTGGAGCGGTGGCAATCGCCCGCGGCATGCGCATCGTGATGTTGTCGGTGCCGCGAATCAATTCCACGGATTCCGCCTGCGCCAGCGCTTGCACGTCCTGCCACTCCAGCTCGCGGTAGTTGGCCTCGAACGGCAGCCCTTCGAATCCATCCTGACGCGGACTGATGCGGACCGAAATCTCGGCCATTCCAGTCACCACTTCGGCCTTCACGTGAACCTCGCACGGGCCTTGCGCCGCGTCGGTCAAGGTGATGAGGGAAGCAACCAGCAAATGCCGCAGCACGACTCGCGACACCTGGAACGGGCTTTCGGGCACGTCCTTGATGACGACAAAGCCGCGGAAATTGAAATTGCTCGCGAGCAAAGACAAGCAGTCGTCGACGCCTTCGGCCAGCCGCACGCCTTCGTCTTCACCCGGCTCGATCCACGAGGCAACCTTCAGGCAATTGGCGACCGCCTCGCGGGCCAGCCGATTGAGCTTCGCGATGCTGGCGTGGAATTCCACCGGTGCGGGCGAGCCGCGCTCGAGCTTCGCGTTCAACACTTCCGCCATCATCGAGATGGCCTGGAGGTTGACCACCATGTCGTGTTTCAGCGCCGGTGCCAGCCGCCTGAGCACGCCGTAGCGCGCGGCCTCGGCGCTCGCGCGCGTACGCCGGGGCGCAGGCATGCCGCCGGCGTCGTTGGCGGCGGAGGATTGCCTGTCGTTCGAATTCGCGCCGGGCATGGATGTCTCTGCAGTGACTGCCATTGTTTCTCCTGAGTTGGTCGATGTTGCACGAACACACATTCCACACTCGTAGGAGGTAATGCATGCCGATGTAGGAACAGTCCACTGCAGTGCTACTGCTTGTAACCCCAGTTGCTTCGGCCGGCATTGACCGCTTCGGTATGCTTGCCGTATGAGCAAGGCGTTCACGCGCGAAACCGACGGCGACGACGAGGAGCAGGACAGCGGCTTGCCTGAGCTTCCTTCCGGCGGCAAGAATTACATGACACCGCAGGGCTACGCCGCCATGCGAAGCGAATTGCTGCAGCTGATCGACGAGGAGCGACCCAAGGTGGTGGAGGTGGTGCATTGGGCCGCGAGCAATGGCGACCGATCGGAAAACGGCGACTACATCTACGGCAAGAAGCGGCTGCGCGAGATCGACCGGCGCATCCGATTCCTGACGCACCGGATCGAATTGGCCGAAGTGGTCGACCCCACCGTGCATCACGGACATGACCAGGTCTTCTTCGGTGCGACCGTCACATATGCGGAGCAATCCGGCCAGGAGCGCACCGTGACCATCATGGGCATCGACGAGGCCGACAGTGCCCACGGCCAGGTCAGCTGGATTTCGCCGATTGCACGGGCGCTGCTCAAGGCGCGCGAAGGCGACGTGGTGAAGCTGGTGACCCCTGTTGGCGCGCAGGAGATCGAGATCCTGCGCGTGAGCTACCCGGCTCCCGCCGAGGCAAAGCCCTAGAGTGCGCCGGCGCCCGGCTTGCCGCGCTGAACCTTCATCACGGATGGCGTGCGCTTCAAGGTGCGCATGACGGCATCCAGATGCGTGCGGTCGCGCACCGCTACCAGGAAGCGCAGGTCGGTTGCATCCTGGGCTTTTTCGTCGCCCATGTCGACGTGGGTGATATCCGCTTCGGCGGTGGCGAGCGCGGCCGCGACGCGGGCCAGCACGCCTTTGCCGTTGCTCACCGTCACCAGCAAGCTGGTTTCGAACGGACGCACCGGCTCGTCGGCCCATTCGACACTGATGAAACGCTCGCTGTCCTTGTGCTGCAGCCGCTTGGCCACGGCGCAGTCCTCGATGTGCACCACCAGGCCTTCGCCGCGGCCCAGGTAGCCCAGGATCGGGTCACCCGGCACGGGCCGGCAGCAGGTGGCGAACTGCACCGATGCGTTCTCGCTGCCATCGAGCACCACCTCGCCCTGTGATACGTTCTCGTGCGCGGTGTAGCGCTCGCGCGTGATCAGCAATGCATCCGGCTTCTCGCCGCGCTCGGCCAGCATCGTGACGAGCCGCTTGGCGACGATGCTGGCGATGCGCTTGCCCAGCCCGATATCGGTGAGCAATTCGGCGCGGCTGCGGCTGCCAGTGAAGCGCAGCAGCTTTTCCCATATGGCGTGATGTTCTTCATCGTCGGCGGGAAGCCTTTCCAAGCCTTCGGCGCGCAGCGCCTGCGTGAGCAGCTTCTCGCCCAGGTCTTGCGATTCCGCTTGGGCCAATGTCTTGAGGTGATGCCGAATCTTCGAGCGGGCGCGGCCGGTGCGGACGAACCCCAGCCATGCGGGGTTGGGCGTGGACACCGGCGCCGTCACCACTTCGACCACGTCGCCGTTCTTCAACTCCGTGCGCAGCGGCACCTGCACGCCGTTGATCTTGGCAGCGACGGTGCGATCGCCGATGTTGCTGTGGATTGCGTAGGCGAAATCCACAACCGTCGCGCCGCGCGGCAGCGCCATGATCTGGCTCTTGGGCGTGAACACGTACACCGCGTCGGGGAACAGGTCGATCTTGACGTGGTCCCAGAACTCCGCGGCATCGCGCGTCTCGTGCTGGATGTCCAGCAGCGATTGCAGCCACTTGGTTCCCAGCCGGTCCGCGTTGTCGCCTTCGAGCTCGCTCGCCTTGTACAACCAGTGCGCGGCGACGCCGGACTCGGCCACCAGGTGCATGGCCTCGGTGCGCAACTGGAATTCCACGTTGACGCCCGAGGGCCCGACCAGCGTGGTGTGAAGCGACTGGTAGCCATTGACCTTGGGAATGGCGATGTGGTCCTTGAACTTGCCCGGGACCGGTTTGTACAGCTGGTGCAACAGGCCGAGCGCCGTGTAGCAGTCGATGACGGAAGGCACGATCACTCGGAAGCCGTAGATGTCAGTGACCTGCGCGAAACTCAGGTGCTTCTCGTCCATCTTGCTGTAGATGGAGAACAGCGTCTTCTCGCGGCCGGAGATGCGCACCTGCATGCGCGCGCGCTCGAACGTGGTGTCCAGTTCGCGCTGCACTTTCTGGATCAGGTCGCGGCGGCGATTGCGCGCCTTGGTCACGGCCTTGCTCAACACCGCGTGGCGCCACGGACGCAGGTAGCGGAACGCCAACTCCTGCAGCTCGCGATAGGTGAGGTTCAGGCCGAGGCGGTGCGCGATCGGCGCGTAGATCTCCAGCGTCTCCGAGGAAATGCGGGCCCACTTCTCGCGCGGCACGTCATCGAGCGTGCGCATGTTGTGGGTGCGGTCGGCCAGCTTGATCAGGATGACGCGCACGTCGCGCGCCATCGCCAGCAGCATCTTGCGGAACGACTCGGCCTGGCTTTCCTCGCGGGTGTTGAACTGCAGCTTGTCCAGCTTGGTGAGGCCGTCAACCAGTTCCGCCACCGGCGCGCCGAAGCGCTCGATGAGCTGCGGCTTGGTGACGCCGCAATCCTCGATCGCGTCGTGCAGCAGCGCCGCCATCAAGGCCTGGGCATCGAGCTTCCACTCGGCGCATTGCGAGGCGACGGCGATCGGGTGCGTGATGTAGGGCTCGCCGCTGGCGCGGATCTGGCCCAGATGAGCTTCGTCGGCGAAGCGGTAGGCCTTGCGCACCTGCTCGATCTCGGCCGGCTCCAGGTAATCGAGCCGGGCGGTGAGGGCGGCAAAGCTGGCGGCGGCGGCGTTCGCCGCGGCGGGACTGGAAGCGACAGGCTCTGGCGGCGGGTGCTTGCCCCTGCCTTTTATGAACTTCAGCACCGCGCTCATATACCTACTGTAGCGCGCAAGCGCTTCGCGCGTACACCACAATGAAAAAGCACCGCCAGGCGGTGCTTTTTAGGGGAAATAAGGCCGGTAGGGCGCTCAGCCGGGAACCTTCTTGAGCATCTCCAGGCCGATCTTGCCGTCTGCGATTTCGCGCAGCGCGGTGACGCCCGGCTTGTTCTTGCTTTCGATCTTGGGCGCGTGGCCCTGGCTCAGCATGCGGGCGCGGTAAGTGGCAGCCAGCACCAGCTGGAAGCGGTTCGGGATTTTCTCGAGGCAGTCTTCAACAGTGATGCGGGCCATAAGGGTGTTCCAGGTCAGGTGATGTTGAGGGCCTTGAAGGTATCGGCGCGGGCGCGGCGCTGTGCCGAGAACTTCAGGCGCTGGGCATGGACGATCGCTTTCAGGTCAAAAAGCGCGCGCTCAAATAACTCATTGATTATAACGAAATCGAATTCCCGCACTTGCGCCATTTCTTCCGCGGCATTCTGCAAGCGCAGCTCGATATCCTCGGGCGAGTCCTCGCCGCGCCGTTGCAGGCGCGATCGCAATTCATCCCAGCTGGGCGGAAGGATGAAGATCAGCACCGCGTTGGTGAAGATGCGCTTGATCTGCAAGGCGCCCTGGAAGTCGATCTCCAGGATCACGTCGGCGCCCTGAGCGATGCGCTCCTCGATCGCTTTCTTGGAAGTGCCATAGCGGTGGCCATGCACGAAGGCCCACTCGACAAAGCCGTCGGCCAGCACGAGCGTGTCGAAATCCTGGGGGGAGACGAAAAAATATTCGCGCCCGTGCT
>Ga0070660_100002049_pt1 | contig 13908 bp, 9 predicted proteins | sample KBSC33metaG_FD_64670 | JGI IMG/M metagenome (GOLD analysis project Ga0070660, IMG submission 64670) | Corn rhizosphere microbial communities from Kellogg Biological Station, Michigan, USA - KBS C3-3 metaG | ecosystem: Host-associated > Plants > Roots > Rhizosphere > Soil ... | reverse complement strand
GGCCGGACATTGTTGCGGCGGAGTATCGCGTGCTGGAATCCTATAACCTGGTCGGCCAGGCCAAACTTGCGCAACTTCCCTCGATCAGCCTGACAGGTCATGGCGGCACGTCCAGCTTCGCGCTAAGCGACTTGTTCCGCTCCTTTACTTTCGGCCTGATGCCCAGCATTAACATTCCCATTCTGGACCCAAGCGTCAAGGCGCGGGTGAAGACCAGCGAAGCGCAGACCAAGGTCGTCGAGGAAGAGTACCGGAGATCCGTCATTGCCGCGTTGGAAGAAGTCGAGAACGTGCTCGTCAATCTCGACGCGCACAAAAAGCAGCGGGTCGAACTGCAACAGCAGATCGACCATCTCACGCTGGTGGAGGCGCAGACTGAAGCGCAATTGAAGGAGGGCATTGTCTCTCAACTGGAAGTGTTCGAGACGGAACGCTCGCTGCTTGCCGCGCAACTGGCCCTGTTGGCCAATCACCAGCAGATCTTGTCGGATACGGTCACGCTCTACAAGGCGCTGGGCGGCGGCTGGCCGCCGGTAGCAGTGGCAAACGCGGATCAGTAATACCAATCTTCCGTTATAACGTGACAAATGAAATCGATGGATTTTTTCGTCCGGCAAGGCGGGAGGAGGCGTCATAGCGAGCTATGGTAACGACGAGCAACGCAGGCGGGCGTAAAAAGGCGCGATTTTATGTCACGTTATAACGGAAGATTGGTATAAATCATGCTGCGTCCGAAAATGGCTTCTGAAACGGCACCCGCAACGCAAATGCATTTGCCGACCGGGCAGGGCTTTGCCGAATACGACATTGTCCTGAAGCCTTTGTCTCATCCGGAACTGGGCGACATCTGCATCGACGAAAGCCTGTTTGCCATTGGCCGCACCGAGCCACCGTTCGCTTCGTATCCGCCCGAATTTGTCGCCGATCTGTCGCGGCGGCACGCACGTATATTTTGCGAATACGGTGCTGTCTATATTGCCGATCTGGACAGCAAGAACGGCACTACCGTCAATGGCGTCAACATTCAGCAAAAGATCAGCCGCTTGCATAACGACGACGAGATTTGCTTCGGAAAGTCTTTGTCCTACCAAGTGCGGTTCGGCGCGCGCGCGCAGACGCAGCGGCTGACTGTACGGCTTGCCAGTCTGACCTTGACGCCGGAGCGCAGCGACTCCGGCCTGCAACCCATCGTCATCACGCAACTCCCCTTCTTGATCAGCAAGGCAGACGACACTTTCGCGCGTTACAAGAACGAGTGCCCGCATCAGGTCCACTATCTGTCGCGGCGTCATGCGCATATCTTCCTCAAAGGCGGCCTGCCCTTCATCGAGGATCTCGGCAGCACTAACGGCACTTTCGTCGGCGGCAAGCGTCTCGACGAACACGCGGTCGCGCTGCAGGACGGCGATGTGCTTGCTTTCGGCGGGCATCATTTTGTTTATGTCGTCAGTCTGCAGAAGGAGTCCGCAGAGCTTGATCCCACTGTTACCAAGCTCACGCAGTCCATGATCAGCACGCCGGTGATTCCTTCCGATCCTGACAAGACCACCTTCGTTGCCGCTGCCGATTCCTTCCTCGACATCTTCTGCATCGATCAAGCGCCACCGCAAGAGGAAGAGCCGCGCAATAACGAACTGCATGACGGCGATGAGTCCGGCAGGCAAGGCGGCTGGAGGCAAGGAAGGATCGGCGTGCTGATGTCCTACATCGTCGAAGCGTTTCGCGGCCCGGCGCCGATTGACCGCAAACGTCTGCAGCGATGGGGCATCGGCGTTGCCGCTGCGGTAGTGGTCTTGGGAATCGCCGTCTATTTCAGAGGCGGCTCTGAGCAGAAGCTGAAGGACTCGCTTGCACAAGGCGAATACGGCCGTGCCGTGGAGGTGGCGGATCGTATTCTGGCGCGCGATCCGGATAACGTGGAATTGCAGGCGCTCGGCACCGAAGCCTTGCTCAAGGCCTATCTGCCGCAATGGCTGGATCGCTTGAAAGCGCGCGAATATGAGCGTGCCAACGCTATCCTTGCCGGCATGAAGCAGGCTGCCGTCCACAATCCCGATGCACACGCTCTGATCGGGGAACTGGAATGGCTGGGCAATCTTGAAAGCTTCGTTACCGGCAGAGGCGGGACGGATGCGCCGCTCAAGCTTTATGCCGATGAAAACAGGATCAAGACGCTGCTGCAGCGGTGGGACGACGATACGCAAGCGCATCAGCGTGCTCTTGCCAGGATCGCCTCTTATGTCTCCGGCTTTCGCGATTTCTATGCCGAAGCGTTAAGCCATCTGCGGCGATTGCAAAGCGAGGATGCCGTGTATGTCACGGCAATGGAGCGCCTGAAAGCAAGCATCGTCACGGCATTGAATCAGGATCGCCCACAGGAACTGAATGCCGTGCTGGATGAATACGCACAGAAGTATCCGAGAATCGCCGGCTTGGACAGCGTGCGCCAGGACCTGCGGCAATACATGGAAATCGACCATGAAGCCCGCGAGCGCAATCTGGGCAGACTTGCCGCGTTGCTCGCCGCTGAGCGTTTCTCCACACCCGCTTTCCAGTCCAGACTGAACGCCTTGGCCGCCGGCGACAGGTTCCCTCCGCGTGAAGTACTGCAGCAATACGCAGCCGTGTCGAAAGCCTGGCACGAAGGAAACATCGATCAGGCCATGGCAGGTTTGCAGAAGATGCAGGGTGGACGCTGGGCCGATGGCGTGGCGAAAGAGCTTGAGCGCAAGAAGGCGATCGCGCAACAGTTTGCGGATCTGCAAAAGATGCGCGGTGCCAGGGATTACGACCAGCGTTTGGAGGCATTCTATGCCGCCCTCGATCCCGGCGAAGACAGCTACTTCATTCGCGCAATGGAATCCGACCTCGCCCAGTATCGCGACAGGATACTCGGACGTGCACAGGAGCACGTGACACAGGCAGATGCGTTATGGCATCAATATCGCGAGAACGGCGCCATCGAAAACGGCCAGCGCCTGGAGGGAACGATTACCGACAAATTCCGCAGTCAGGCACGGCTGCTGTCACAAGCGCAGGCAAACACAAGGCAAGGCATACGCATTTACCGGCAACTGAAAGCGGACTATCCGCCGCAATGGAATGACCAGCAACAAGAGATCGATACGGAAATGGAGTTGCAGCGTAAATCGCTGCAGGAGTTGCAGGCGGTGCTGGAGCCGGCTTTGTTGAAATCGAAGATGGAGTTGTTGGGGGGGGAGGAAAATAAGCTAAGCAGGTCCACAAAAAGTTTTTGACATTTTCTGCGTTGCTCAAGCGAATCAGGCTAGCTCCCTTCTCCCGCAGGCGGGAGAAGGGTAGGGGATGAGGGTGCTTGCAAAGACCGCAAAAGGTTTCGCGATCCCCCTCACCCCCTACCCCTCTCCCGCTTGCGGGAGAGGGGGGCAGAAATAGGGAGAGGGAACCGTAATCTATTTCGCAGAGGTACTTAGGGAATGAATAAACCCCACCTGAAGCCCTTACCTGAAGCGCTCGAAGATCACAGCGCCGAAGGCATCGCGATTCTAAGCGCCGAGCCACGGCGCTTCATGCAAGCCAGTGTCGTTGCAATGGCGGCACTGGTTGTAGTCGCGCTGATCTGGTCCATCTTCGGTCATGCCGATGTGATCGTGTCAGCACAAGGCGCATTAGTCCCCGATTCCGAAGTGCGGCGTCTATACACGCCCATAGATGGCGAACTGGCCAACCTGTATATGGCAGAAGGCCAGCCGGTATCCAAGGGCGACGTGGTCGCCAGGCTCAATGCCAGAGGCGCAATCGAAGCAGCGACTCAGGCGCTCGAAGCGCAATTGAAGCTCGAAGATGCCGAACGCGAGTGGAAGCAATTCCCCGAAAAGAAAGCGATGATGGAACGTAAGGTTGCGGCGCTGAAGCAACAGATGGAAGTGGAGGAACGTCTGCATCAGAAGCGCGTTGCCGAAGGTACTAGCAAGCTGGCCGAGGGTCAGCGCGCGCAACTACAGGAAGCACGCACGAATGTGGAGGAAGCACGTCGCGCCCGTGATGCAGCCAAGGGCGAGGCGGACAAATACGCACGGCTGTTTGCACTGCCAGGTGGTGGCGGGGTATCGCAAGTGCAGGTCGATTCTAAAAGGAATGCGCTGCTGGCGGCGGAAAATGCCTATCGGATCGCACAGTCGCGCGTTTCCGAACTGAGCGCACGCCAGAGCATGGAATTCGGGCAGGCCAGGGCGCAACTGGAAACCAGCGGCCAGGAACTCGACAAGCTGCGCTTGCAATACGAGGCTGCAGCGCGGGAAGTCGCCAATGCCGAAGACAAGCTGCGCCTGCAAGTACAAACCGCGCGCCTGGTCGCCGATGCCGCCGCCCGCATTCGTTTCGAAAACATCGACAAGGACAACTTCCTTTTGATCGTCGCGCCGGTCGATGGCATCGTCACCGATGTCACCTCAACCCAGCCCGGTGACAAGATCCAGGCCAACACGCCTTTGGGCGGTATCGCACCGAAAAACGCGCGCCCGGTTCTCAAGGTCGAAATCGCCGAGCAAGACCGTGCTTTTCTGCGTGAAGGCTTGCCCGTCATGCTGAAGTTCAACGCCTTTCCCTATCAGCGCTACGGCATGATCGACGGCACATTGGAATTCATTTCGCCCGCCACCAAACCATCGCCGCAATCCAGACAGCCCATTTATGAAGGCCGCATCAAACTGGAGCGCGATTATTACGTGATCGGCGACCAGCGTTATCCGCTGCGTTACGGCATGACAGCAGTTGCGGAAATGGTAGTGCGTGAGCGCCGCATGATCGATCTCGCGCTCGATCCGTTCAGGCAGATCGGGGGATGAGTGCATGCGGCTACGCTTAGAGCAATTTGATAGCTCCCTTACACTGATCAGCAAACTGCGCTAATTGTCTTAGTCCTGAATGGAACTATTGCCTAAATGGATGAAAATCATAAGGTAAAGAAAAGATCAAATCAGGATGATCGATGGCAAAGGTATCTTTCCGCTTTCCTTCTTTAAAAAAAGAAGACCCGCATATCAAAAAGACATGCGGGTCAATGGCCACGAAGCTATCTGAATATAAAGATCTGAATATAAAAAGCTAAGACGGCATGAGTGTCACTTTCGTGACACTCATGCAATCTTCATTTGCAAAGGCTGTTGCACATTCTCATCAATGCCGCGCCTCGGACATGCCGCGCACGAAGAAGCGGCGTGTGCGGCGAGCACCGGAATCGGCGATCTTGTTTTCCTTGACCAAGGTGTTCAGCGCATAAGTTTGACGTTGCGATAATTTCTTGAGCTGTTCCTCGTTCGGGTCAATACCCAGCACCGATACTGCGGCGTTCAGAATATCGCTGGCCGATTTCGGTTCATCGGAAATCAGCTTCAGCCAGAAGTCCATGCCTGTAGGAGGAAGACGGCCGCCCACTGCCGATTTTGCAGGGCGGCCGCGTTTGGCCGCTTTCTTGGGAGCCACCACACTGCGCTTTGGCGGGCGCGGCGTTTGGGACATCATCTCCTCGTCTTCCGGTTCAACAAAACCTTCCAACTTTGCAAGCGCTTCTTCCAGCGCCACTACAAGCGATTGATAGTACTCGGCCCCCTGGCGTACGTGGTCAAGCTCCGCCTTGAGGGCCTCTTTTGCTGATGCGAGTGATTGCATTACGAAGCTCCTTAGATTGAAACAAGACGTTAAACAATCTGAGGCTGGTGCTTCAAGCGCTATTCATTCAGGTTTTATGATGGATCAAAGCTGAAGCTGTAATGCAATCAATTTGCAGTAACCATTCACATTGCACAGCCGGTCGCTTCTGCTTCTAACTCAGCCGAAAACCTACCGTTTGTTCGTCATGATCAGCAAGACGATATAAACAAATCAACTCGCAACGGATCTTGAGTAGGGAATTCCTGAAATTAATTTTAGTGTTGCTCTATTTCACAAAAAAGTTTCTTAATGAAATATATGTGGCCAGACCGCTGTATATTCGTAGGCTTGACAGGGACTGTTTGGAGTCTGTCATGAGTTCATGACAGACTCTGGAAATTCAAGGGGCACATAACGATGACTATCTTCCGTAATCTGAAGCTGTCGCACCGTTTTGCATTTTTGATCAGTGTTTTCGTGTTGGGATTCGGGTTGTATTGCGCCTGGTCTTTCAAGACGTTGAACGATCTCAAGGTGAACGGTCCTGTTTACCAGCGTATCGTGCAAGGCAAGGATTTGATCGCCGATATCCTGCCGCCGCCGGAATATATCATCGAATCCTATCAGGTCAGCCTGCAGTTGGCCGCTGCCACGGACAAGGGGGAACAGGATGCATTGTCCGCGCGCCTCAAGACATTGAAGGACGACTACGATACACGTCACGAATTCTGGCTCAAGGAAGAGCTCGACAATGGCTTGAGGGATCTCTTTCTAAACCAAGCGTATACGCCGGCGATCGCTTTCTACAAGACTGCATTCGACGAACTCATTCCGGCCGTGCGGAAACAGGACAAAGACGCAACGGCTGCGGCCATGGCGCGCATGAAGCAATCTTACGAAGCTCATCGCAAGGTGATCGATCAGGTGGTGCAGAACACAACCAAGCGTAACGAGAATGACGAAGCGCTCGCCAAGGAAAAGATCAATTCCGCCAGTTGGCTGATGTTGGCAATTTTTGCCTTATCGCTTGGTGCGGGCATCGCGGTTGCAGTAATCATCACTCGAGGGCTGCTTATCAGTCTCGGCGGTGAACCGGAATATGCAGTCGATATTTCGCGGCGCATTGCAACCGGCGATTTGACGATGGAGATCGCTATCAGAGATGGCAATCGCAACAGTCTGCTGTCTTCGATGAAGACCATGCAGGAAACGCTGGCGAAGACGGTATCGCAGATTCAGGTTGCTTCGGAGACGGTTTGCACGGGGGCGGAGCAGATCGCCAGCGGCAATCTCGATCTTTCCTCTCGTACCGAGGAGCAGGCGCGTTCACTGGGACAGGCAGCATCTTCGATGGAAGAGGAAACCGCGTCTATCCGTCACAATGCGGATAACGCAGCCCAGGCGAATGCCTTGGCGGTATCGGCCTCCGAGGCCGCACTCAAGGGCGGCACGGTGATGTCGCAAGTGGTTGACACGATGGGCAGGATCAATGATTCGTCGAGGAAGATTGTTGATATCATCAGCGTCATCGAGGGAATTGCCTTTCAGACCAATATTCTGGCCCTGAATGCGGCAGTGGAAGCGGCACGCGCCGGCGAACAGGGCAGGGGCTTCGCGGTGGTTGCCTCCGAGGTTAGAAATCTTGCGCAACGTTCGGCCACTGCCGCCAAGGAAATCAAGGGACTGATCGACAATTCGGTGGAGCAGGTGAATATCGGCGCGCAACTGGTCGATCAGGCGGGTGCCACCATGGAAGAGATCGTTGCCGGCGTCAAGCGCGTGACCGATATCATTGGTGAAATCACCACGGCCAGCAAGGAACAGATCGGGGGCTTCGAACACATCAGTCAGACGATCGTCCAGATGGACCAAACCACACAGCAGAATGCTGCACTGGTGGAAGAAACAGCGGCTGCCGCAGCGTCGCTGCGAGAGCAGACCGACAATCTGGTCAAGATCTCACGTGTATTCAAGTTAAGCGGCATGCGGTTTGCTTGAGCGCGGATTTCCGCAGGCGGGCTTGTTCAAAGCCCGCCGTGAACCTGCGATAAATAGTTGTAGGCAAAATTCGCCGGCAGATGGCTGGATGCCATCTCGGCACGCTCGCATACCTTGAGCATGTCTTCAGCCCATTGCGGATAGGCTGTTTTTTCTCCGGCGAGGATTTCTTCTTCGTAAGCCTTGAGCGCCTCCCTTGCCATTTCCCGCAGGCGTTCGATCTCGTCCATGATGCTTCTCCTGTACTGCGGATGCCCTGATCTTAGGCCGTCCAAGGGCGGGATTTTTGACGCGCCTCAGTGGGCGGCAGCGATGGGAGGTTCTTCAATCGTATTTGTCCGCACGGCACCGGCATGTCTTATCCTGCCGGAAGTACGTAAAATGTCGTCATGCTTGATTTCACATCCTATGACCTTATCATCGACGCGCGCAGTCCGCGCGAGTACGAAGAAGATCACATTCCCGGCGCCGTTAATCTGCCGGTGGTCAATAATGAGGAATACGCCGAAGTCGGCACCCTGCATCGCACCGATCCGATGGGTGCTTACCAGATCGGCGCGGTGTACTCGCTGAGGAACGTCGCGCGTTATTTGCAGGAACATCTCGTCAAATACGACCGCAAGAGCAGGATACTGGTTTACTGCTTCCGTGGCGGCAAGCGCAGCCGGGTGTGGTTCGACGTGTTAGACACCATCGGTTATCGCGTCGAGAAGTTGAAGGGCGGCTGGAAAGCTTATCGGCAGTGGGTCAATGAACAGTTGCAGTCGCTGCCGGCACAGTATCGCTACATTGCCCTGTCGGGACCGACCGGCTGCGGCAAGACGCGCCTGCTGCACGCCTTGCGCGAACAAGGAGCGCAGGTACTCGATCTCGAAGGCATTGCCGTGCATCGCGGTTCGGTCATCGGCGCCGTGCCGGGACGTGCCCAGCCTACGCAAAAGCTGTTCGACGGCGAACTGCTGCGGGAATTGATGGAATTCGACCCGATGCGTCCGGTATGGATCGAAGCGGAAAGCAAGAAGATAGGCGACGTGCAATTACCCGATACTTTGCTTCGCGCCATGCGCACGAGCATGACTATTCGCGTTAATGCACCAATGGAGCAGCGTGTACGACTGTTGCTCGAAGACTACCGACACTTCGAAGAAGACCCGCAATTCCTGCTGACTCGCCTGTCCTACCTGCGACCGCTGGTCGGCGGTCAGGAAGTCGAGGAATGGCACAGGCTGGCTGATGAAAAGCAGATCCCGCAACTGTTAGAACGTTTGATGCTCGTGCATTACGACCCGGCCTACCGGCGCTCCATCCTGCGCAACTACTCCGACTTCGACAAAGCGCCGTTGGTGATGCTGGAGGATATTTCTCTTGAGGCATTGCGCCCGTTGGCAGCGTCGCTGCGGGAGCGCTTCGAAATCATCTTCCAGGCGTAGTTAGGGGCTGTGCAGGTAAGGTGTGCATTTTGGCGGTCGTAGCGGGCAACGCCGCAGCGCGGCCACTATGGCCAGCAAAATGCACACCTTATTCCTGCGCAGCCCCTTAGTAGCGCCTTAGTGCGATCTGTCTGCGAGATGCAGGCAGATCGCACTGGCTACGAACTATCTTTATTTCTTCTTCAACTCCATCATATCGACCCATATCTTAGGTTCGGAAGACTTTAAGGATGCGGTGGGGATGGGATACTTATTGAGGACACATGTCATATTTATGTCCGCACTAAACCAAGTATATTTGCGGAGTCTTCCGTCCCAAAACCAATTTGCACCTAATCCCCAATCCATTTGGGTAGCTTTCAGTCCATTTGGACATTTCGCCCCAGCTTTAGCATCAGCTATGGCCTCTTTTTTGGATCTGCCTCCGCCCATTACCTTCATAATCTGGCCGCAGACGTTAGTAGTAGGTCCACACGCTGCTCTACCATCACCACCAAATTTCTCTATTCTAAATGCTTGAGCTTGAGACATTGGCATCATTGTCATGATTGCAGTGGCGGCCAGTGTTAGAGCAACGCTGGCAATGGTTTTTCCCTTGCGAACCGGGTTGATTTTGCCATTCATGTTTTTCATACTTCCCCCCCTAGTAGTGACTGCGCCCATTGATTGTCGCGTCAAATTTGGGCAGTGCTTGACGCAGAGATGTGTCAGAAGTCCATCGTCTTTCACTTGACAAGATCCTGGCGTGTTTCTCTTATCCATAAGTGGACGCACCTTGCAAACGGTTCCACTTCATCTCTCTTCACTTCGACAACCTCGATCGCTTGATGAAGAGGTAGGAGAGTTTTTGCGGCCTAGTCGTTACCTTTTTGAATTTGTATTAAGTTTCAAACAATTAAAAACGGCTTGAGAATAGGGCGAGGATGCAAGGAGGGATTGGCTGGATGCGCGTGGAGTGCAGACGCGTAAACAAGGTGAAATCTCGCGCGTCTTAGATGAAGAATGTTGATAGTCTGCATGTTGGCAGGGGCTGCGACCCGGCTTGCCGGCGCTCCATCCTGTGCTACTACTCTGACTTCGACAAAGCGCCGTTAGTGATGCTGGCGCTGATCAGCAAACCGCTCTATTGGTATTTATCGTAGATTGCAGCGAAAGTACCGTCTTCCTTCATGCTTGTAAGCGCCCAGTTAAAATCCGAAATGATTTTCGTATAGTCACGCTTCTTGGTGAACGCCAAATAGCTGGGAATCGAATCGGCGCCAGGAGTTAATTCCTTGATTTGATCAAGCACCCCCATTTTTTTTGCGGCGTCAAGCACGACATATCGATAGCCAACCGCAACGTCAAATCTTTTTCTGATAAGCATTGCAACCAGACTGTCAACATGATTTGTTTTAGTTACATCCTTCCAGGTGCCATCCCTTATTAAACCGTCAATATTTGGGCCATAACTCGTACCCAGAATGATGCCGATTTTAGTATCTTTCAATTTACTGAAATCGCCTTCAAATGTGATGTCGGAGTCCGCCGTAACAAAAAACGATTCAACCTGGATGATGATCGGGATATCTGTGTACGTAAGAAAAACTTCTCGTTCGGGCAATTTGAAAACCGAGAAAATTCCATCTACAGTCCCTTTGCGAACTTCGGCCAAACAACGTGCCCAAGGCATCAATCTTATTGTGATTGGATAGCCGGCCCTTCGGAAAGCTTCCGTCACAACATCGACGAGTATTCCTGCAGGCTTGCCATTCTGGATATAGGCTGTCGGGGCACTATCAGCGGCAACCAGAACCAGCTCGCCAGCATAGATAAAGTTTGTCGTCACCATTGCCGTGATGATGAACAATAAGCCAAGGAGCCTTTGCATAAATTTTGTTTTTGCAAACCGCTCCAAGCATCCATGTAGGTTTCCAAATTGCACAATTTATTCCTGCACGGACCCTAACTCGGACGAACAGGCACCGTCCTTCTTGCCCTCAAGGTTCCGCCCTTGGTACGGCGAACTTGATTTTCCGCACTTGGGACTCCTGAAGAAGGCGAGGGTTCTTCTAGAGACGGCGCGGGTTTTTTCAGACGTCTGACATTCGTTACTTTTACATCACGAATATGAGCGACGGTGGCGCCATCCTTCGCCGCATATGCGAGTTTTCCTTCGAGAGTAAGCAGTCGATGCGAATCGGCCGTCACTGCACGGCCATGCCATGTTGCCTGTATTTCTCCATTGCTTCCTTCCACCTCTGCTCCAGGATAGATTTCATCGACAAACAATGACACTTGATGGGAGTTTCCCAAGGAAGGAATAAGCGCAGGAGTTGCGGTCTGGATTCCCGCGTCGGTCAATGCCTTTCTAAGAGTGGCAATGACCTGGGGCCTGTCTGCGCGCAGATGCAGAAACCGTTTTGCCTGCTTGCTGCCATGCTGCATCAGCGCATTCTTCAAGCGTTCGCTGCGGTCAAGCTTGGAGTTCGCGCCTATTTGTATGCCCGTTGCCTTCTCGACGACAGGAATCTGCAACTTGATCCGGTCCACTTGAATGTATTTCCGATCCTGTACGTGTCCTGAATGTTCATGCAAGAGATCGTTGATAGCTTCAATGAAAGAAAGCTCCTGATTGAGTGAGAGGTTGCCTGCAAGTTCATTTCGGCGGTTCCAGATGTCTTGTGAAAGGTCTTTCCCCTCATACTCGGTGGGATTGATCTGCACGACCCAGATTTCATCCGGCTTTTTGCTCGGGTCCGGCAAGCCGGCGGTAAAGTTTCTGATCGGCGGATTTTGGGAAAACAATCCGTCCCAGTACTTGTTCTTACCAATCGATACCGCCTCGAAAAGCCATGGGATCGCTGCCGATGCGAGCACGGAATCGAGCGTAATGCCTCCATCGTCCGGTGCGCGTTCAGAACTGAAGGTGGCAAAGTCTCCGCTGCGGACTTCCACTGCGCCGATCAGCAACTGAGGGATGTCCGTCGTCGCCCTTAACAGGCGTGCTGAAAGTGCGGAGAGCGATTCTTCATCAAATGAAACCTCTTCATGTTTCCATGTTTTCAGGATCGAGCGAAGAGGCGCAGACTCTGGAAGCAGTTCCGCAATGAGAGCGGGCATGCTCAAGTGATGGAGAATCCGCTCTTGCAACTGCTGCATCTTGCTTGCCGCATCCACATTCCCTGCAGGCAAAGCGCTCGTCAAATCGAGCGTCAACTTGTATTCAATCCACTTTCTGATGTCCCCGGGAATACTGCAGAATCTGCCGAGCGCTTCTATCACCCTGAAATCAAGATCGCGCCTGATCAATTCTCCCAATTGATAGTAGTCGCCCCGAATCCATTGATTCGCCGTGCCTGCAAGTTTCGCCACGTCCGGCCATAGCTTTGTTGTCGCCCACAGTATTTGAGACAGTGGAGGCACATAAGGGCTGAACTGAATCTCGAACGGCAAAGACTCAAGCGCAAGCATGGAAAGTTCATTGGACAAGCGTTCGCCCACCCATGCCGCGCAATTGCGCTGCCAGAACGCATCCAGCTTTTCAATCGCCTTCTGTGGCCCTCCTTCCAGCATGCCGTACCAGGCCAAGAGCGCGCAGATCGCTCCGCCGGAGGTTCCGCTGATTCCGACCAAACGCAGTTCGTCCCGTTGATTGGAACCGATTACCGGCAACAGCTCCTTGAGGGCGCCTGCGGCATAAGCTGCATGACTGCCGCCGCCCTGGCATGCGATTGCAACGTTTTTCTTTTCCATAATGGCTCTTCTGGATTTGAGGTTTTATAAAAAAACAGTGTTCGGAATCAGCGTGATGCTTTCGGATTCCGCCATGTTGATTTTGGTCAGGATTACTTGCGTCAAGGGCTGATATTACGTCGGGTTTTTGATTTTGGGGGACGGAAAAAACAGAGGCCGGAAGAATCTGGCTTGCATGCGTTGCATATCGCACTAATGCAGTGGAATGCGGTGGCGTGGAACCAAAACAATGCTTCGCGTAACTCATGTAAAAAATGTGCTCATAGTAATTTCATTAATCTAAAAACAACGTGCACATGCCAGCATTCCTGTTAAAGAATTTGATACAAGGGTATTTCCCATGAAGCCTCCTCGCACAAGCGCAGCACCCCGTCCGGCCTCTTCTTCTTTGAACTTTCATGGAACGGCAGAGCAGTCAGCCGTTGTCAAGAAGGCCATGGATACCATCACGCTCTTGATGGCAGGGGGCGCTGAATACCTGAGGCCGTTGCGCGCCCATCTGTCAACACTGCCTGAAAATCAACAAGTCAGAATGCTTGGTACACCGGACTCATTTGGACATCTTCCGCTCTATGCGGCAATGGAAGAAGGGCAGGCGGAAGCGGTCAAGGCATATGGCGAATTGTTGGAGGTGATACCGAAGGATAAGCGTTTCGAACTGCTTGCTGCAAAATTCGAAGATGATAGTGCTCTTTATAACGCCATGAGTCTTGGAAAGCACGAAGTAATCAAGGCGTATGGCGAGGTATTGGCATCGTTATACGGTGAATCGCAGCATGGCAAGCGTCAAAGGATAGATACGAGCAGCGCTAGCACACGCGAAATGCAAGAACTCTGCGATCTCCTAGCCGGGAAGAATCGCTTCGGGGATTCCGCGCTTTATACAGCCATGAGTTCTGGAGAAGCAGAAGCCGTGAAGGAGTACGGCGATTTATTGAAATTGGCGCCGCCGGAAAAACGGTTCGACTTACTGCTACCCAGAAACGAAAAGAATGAAAGCGGGCTTGCAATAGCCTTGCGTAGAAACAAATTTGATGCGGTGACGCAGTACCTCGGTATCGTCGAAAAGCATGCGAGCGATCTCCCGTCAGACGACATCGAATCACTTCAAGAC
>Ga0070660_100002044_pt1 | contig 13926 bp, 19 predicted proteins | sample KBSC33metaG_FD_64670 | JGI IMG/M metagenome (GOLD analysis project Ga0070660, IMG submission 64670) | Corn rhizosphere microbial communities from Kellogg Biological Station, Michigan, USA - KBS C3-3 metaG | ecosystem: Host-associated > Plants > Roots > Rhizosphere > Soil ... | reverse complement strand
ACCTGAGCAGCTGACGCTGTCGCTGACTGGATAGCCGGCACCGGGATCTAGACAGTTGTACGGAAGGTCCTGATCGCCGATCGAGGCGGAAACGCCGCCAGTAAGCGCCATTGGGATCGCGATAAGCGGGATCCAGTTCGGCCCGCAGCTCGGCGCCAGCTGGTCGACGGCCGAGCCGGTCAGCGTCAGATAAAAAACGTCATCGATGTAGATGTCAACGCGAGTCCACTTGGTTTGCAGACGCGAGCCCGAGTTCGTAGCGTAGCCCTTGACCCCATAAATCTTGAACCCGACCGAGCATTCTTCGTGGTAAGTCGGGTCAGTGATATTGAGGCCACCGGATGGCTCGCCTGGGCCTCGGTAGCGCCAGAACGTGCTCGCCACGCCTGTCGTGCCGTCGTAGCTGGATCCGCACTCGAGCTTGAGCCCGAGCACGGTGAAGAACTCATCGACACAGTAGTCGACCTCGCCGCTCCATCCGTGGCCATAGATCTTCGGCGTCGGACCTGACTGGCTGACATGCCCGCGCGACCCCACCCGGCCTTCGAAGATCGGCCAGTCGATAAAGCGTCCATTCTCAGCCATTCGCTATTCGGGAGGAGTTTCTGCGTCAACCGGGATGGCCACGTCGATGACAAGCGCGGACTGAACGGCGATCTGGTCGTCACCGATCGGATCGAGAGGGGCTTCGCCTTCCTTTCTCATTGCTTCTCACCGCAGCCGCAGGGCTGGTCTTTGCGCTTTGTCGGATGCGTCTGGGCGTAGGTTGTCCGCCACTGGCGCGCGAAGGCCTGAACGGCCAGCGAGAAGTCGCTGACCGCGCAGTCGGAGCCGGTGAAGGTGAGGGTCATCTTCGAATCGCCGTCACACAGAACGACCGTGCGGTCGATCGTGGTCGAAAGCAGCTGGGGCTTCATTACGGATCGGTGTTGAGGTTGCGCGACTGGACCGGCTGGCGCTTCTGGGTCTCGTTCCGCCGATAGTCCTCAGCGTTCTGCATGATCTTGCGCCGCCGATCGGCGAGGATCGATCCGAGGGTCGAGCCCTTCTTTGGAGTGGGTCTGATCATACGGTGCCTACTCGGATGCCGACGTAGTGCGCCGGCGCGCTGGAATAAAGTTGCTCGATCGAGACGTCGAGGTCCGGATCGTTGACGCGGTGGATGTCGGACGTCGGGCCCGCGATCAGCTCGTAGATGCCACGGTTCTCGATCTCAACGATGTGGCCACGCCAAAGAAGATCGCCGCCGTCGATTCGGCCCATGAACGGCATGCCGAACTCGGCGCAGAAGTACTTTTTCGAGCACTGGTCGAACTTCTTCTCGCAGGCGCGCTTGCCGACGTTCAGGCTCGTCACATAGCGGTTGTAGATGCCAAGCGGGCGAAAGCTGCCCGTCCAGTTGTCAGGCCGATCGGCGACGAGCTTCGTCGGGTCCATCGAAGCGTAATCCGACTTCTGGACTTCGATCGGGTCGCCGTTGCGGAGATCCGCGCCGGTGATCTTGACGAAGTTCGCCTCGATCGGCAGCGGGCGCTCCGAGAAGTCACGGAAGACGTGGGAGCGAGCAGTAGCCGCATCGACGCCGAGCGCGTCCATCGCGCCCTGTAGCGTCTCGTAGAGCTTGAGCACCGGTGTGGCCGCTGGATCGAAGAGACCGCCTGGCGAGTCGTCGCCGGCGATGAAGCGGTGAAAGCCGCCTTGAGGGCGGAAGAAGTAGCGCCAGAGGCCCGCATAAGCCTCGAAGCCTCGCATGAGTATCTGCGCGGCGGTCTCGCCTCGCTCGGCGCTGAGGTTGTAGCGGCCGTTGCCGGGCGGCACGTCCGGAATCTGGAACGGGTCCGCCTGAATGACGTAGTGCACGACGCCGGCATCGTTCAGGACGTCGATGATCCAGTCGATGAAATACCAGCCGTCCCAGACCTTCGGGTCACGGTAGCGGAACTCCTCGAGGAGCGCCCAAGGGTCGCGAAAGGCGATCTTGACGTGCTTGTTTTCTTCGTTCCAGTGGTCCTGGAACTCCGGCTCTCCACCGACGCCATCGAAGACCAGCACGCCATCGATGAGTGCCTGCAGAGGGCGGTTCTCGATAATCGCGAGCTTCATGTCGCCGCCCACGCCGGCGAGCTCGGCCGCGGCCTGGACCGCTTCGGGATTCTTGACGGCTACCTCGAGCTGAACGCCCGAGGGGCTCTCCGGAACGGTGAGCGAGCACTGCTGAGTAAAGGGGAGGAGATCGGTCGGCGAGGATCCGTCCGTGTCGGCGTAGAGCGCCGGATATTCGACCTGTGAGGCATAGACGAAGGGCGTCTTGCCGGCGGCGCCGTTGAGCGTGATCTTCATCCGGCAGGCGACGATCGCACCGTCGTAGTCGGTGGTCGGATCGTAGCGCTTGACGAACTTGGCGGAGGTCGAGCCGCCGTTCAGAGTCGCGATGACGTTGTAGGTGGCCGCCCCCAGGTCGTCGGGAATGTCGCCGAGGAAGATCGACTTCGAGCAGCGGTAGCCGGTGTCCGGATACTTGATCGGCGCGACCTGCACCGAGGCCTGCCCCTCCGGCACGTTCCACCAGAACTTGGTCGCCGGCGTGACCTCGATCGAGGAGTCGGTCTCATCCAGATCATCGAAGTAGTGGATGAACTCGCCGCCCTGGCTCGTGATGATCAGGAGCCCGTTGCGCCGGATCCCAGGAATGATGCAGGCCCAGACGTACTTGCCCGAGATGTCCTGGTCGCGCGTGGTGCCGCAGAACGGATAGCGGCCGACGAGGACGTCATCTTTCCAGACCTCGACGGCGCCCGTAGGATTGAGCTTGAGCGCGACGCCCGTGCCGCCATCGGTGACGGTGGCCATGCCGCACCACATCTGGGTGAAGTTGTCATGGCCGTTGCCATAGACCATCCACTTGATGAACCAGGCCTGATTTGCGCCATAGCTCGCCGAGGTGATGACCGGCTCGTTCGCCGCCTGCAGATCGAGAATCCAGTCACCCGTCGGCGCGTTGAGGGATCGCTGCAGCCACGTGCCACTCGTGAGGACGAAGTCGGTCTTCGCCAGGCGCGCGTTGATGCCTGTGAAATTCGTCGCCCACGCAGGGCGCAAGGGTGCCGGCATGAGGAGCGTCGTGCCAGCGGACTTCTCTACATAGGTGTCTACCCAATAGTTGGGGCTCAGTTCGTCATAGGCACCTACGAGAGCCGCGATGCGCGACTTCTTGACTCGCCGCTGCGCCGTGTCGAGGTTCAGATTGAGATCAATCTGCATAGGCGCCCCGGAGGTTGTACAGCTGGTGGTTGTCGGCGCTCTCGGCCGCGTATTCGTAGATCGCCTGGATCATGCCCATGACGGCCGACTTGATCTTGTGGTGAGCGCCACCCATGCGCTTCAGGCCTGCGAGTTCTATCGAGGTGATGCCCTTACCGCCGATGCGGGATCCGCCGATGATCGACTGAGTTCGGTCGAATTGCTTCTGCAGCACGTCAGCCGACTTGCGCGTGTTGGTTTCGATCTTGCCGAGGGTGTTGTTTACGTGGTTGTTGGCCTGATCGCCTAACGACGCGGCTTTCTTCTGGTCCTGCTTCTTCTTATTACGGAGCGCCTGGGCGACGTCGTGGTCGCTTCCACCGAGATCGCGGACTCGATCGACATCTCCGCCGATGATCGCGTTGGCCATCATCTTTGCGTCACGGGCTTCCTGGTTCTTGCCGGCCTCGTCAAACGGAGAAGGCGCATCGTCCTTCTGCTGCTTCTCCATCTGCTTGCGGAAGTAAGCCGTCGCACCAAAAGTCGTGACGTCGGCAACCAGATTGAGGAAGGAGCTGCCGGCATGCGCCATGTCGGCCACGTTCATGGCGATGTTCCGAAGGAAGATGCTGCCAAGGTCGACGCCGTAGACGATCTCGCGGAGCAGTCCGGTCATATCGTCGACGTGGAGCACGTCCAGGAGCGCTTGGCTTACGGTTTCGCCGAGATCCTTGAAGACTCCGGCCTCTGTCATCTGGGTGACGATGTCGGTGCTCTTGTCGACGTTGCCGAGAACATTCGAGTTGACGCCCATGCCGAAGTCGACAAAGGCAAACTTGATCGCGTCCGACAGGTTGTCGAGGCTGTTCTTTGCGCCTCCGGAAACGCGCGGCAGCTTCTCTAGCTCGGCGACGAGGCCCTCTAGAGCCTGCTTGGAGGTGACGCCGCGGTGCGTAAGCTCTTCTGAGTCTCCGGTCCCGAAGTGCTTCTTAAGAAGCAGCTGCACAGGCAGATTCGCCTCGTTGAGCTGCATCAAGTCTTGGCCGCGCAGATTCGGGCTGACGGCGATCTGCCGCACGGCCATCATGATCCGGTCGAAGGTCTCCTTGCCTCCGCCTGCGCGAGCATTCGCGTTTGCGAACTCGGAGATCAGCTTCTCGGAGAAGCCACGGTCGAGATCCGCGTTGCGAAGTCCGACATAGGCGCGGACGCCTTCCTCAAAGCCTAGACCGGGCTGCTTTGCGAGGTTCTTAAGGTCGGCGAGGGACTTCTGCGCCTCCTTGGAGCTGCCATCGACCGCCTCGAGCGACTTGACGAGGCTGTCGAAGTCCGCGGCGGCAACACTGGCCGCGAAGGCCGTTCCTAGATAAGCAGTGCCAAGTGCGGCAACTCCTGCGGCATAGCCAGAAATCAACCGGTTGGCAGAAGAGAGGCCAGGGAGATTGATCTCCTTCTCGAACATCGCACCGATGCCGCCACTGGAGCCGCCCTTTCCGCCTGAGACTTGCGGAGCCGGGATCTTGATCGGCTTCTCAAGCTTCTCCTGGCTGTCGCGGACCTTCTTGTTCGTCCGAATAATTTCGTTGGCACCCTGGACATAGTCCCGGCGATCCATCTTGTATTCGGCTAGATACTGCTCGACGGTGCTGGACATATAATGCGCCTATGCGGGTGAGCTACGGAATCTCGTTGGTAGTGAGCGCTTTGGCGCTCGTAGGATGCGAAAAGCCTCAATCCTCGTCAGCGCCGCCGACAGAACCGCCATTCACACCGGCGGCTTCATCTTCGGGACCGAAGGCATTGAGTTCAACTGTGAATTGGCAGCTCACGGACGCTTGCATCGCCAAAGGTAGCGGCCGGACCGGCACAGCCAAGGCTCGCTTGTTCCACAGGCCCTTTCGACACAACTCTCGCATTGCCTACAGCTATTCAGGTACAGGCGGATACGATGCGAACTTCGGCATTTGGATCGACGACAAGCTCGTCCGGCCCCGGATAGAGACGCCCGTCGGCCAAGATGGAAAGGGCGATTTCACTTGCAATCTGGACGGCGAGTTTGGTCTCGAAGTCGGCGCAGCAGGCAACCAGCTGCTCACAGCCGAGATCTCCGAGCTTTGCTCACAAGAGGACTTGGACCTTGCTAAGGCTGACGAAACTCCGGCACTCTCCTACTTCGCTTATGAACCGTCCAAGAGTCCGTTCTTCCGCATCTGGAAAGACGAGCTTGTCCTCGAGATGCGAGGGAACGACTCGCGGGATGCTTGCAACGTGACCGTGTACGACCAGCATGGCAAGCGTCTCTCGCCGGCACTTGTACTCTTTGCGGGTCGGCGTGAGCGCGTTGCCATTCCTGAACCTCAATACGTTCAACTGTTCGTTGAGCCGATGCGCTTAAACAACGTAACGATCCTGGCCTCGCAAGGGCCTAAGCCAGCGCAATAGGCACGTCCTTTCGCCGGATACGCTCGATACGAAGAGCGATCCGGCGGGTGACTGCTGCCTCCTGGGCTTCGGTTAGGTCGTCTGGGTCCGGGTATCCGAGTTCTTGGCAGGCGACGGCTCTGGCGTAGTAGAGCTCATCGCCTTTGAGCCTTTTCCCTCTTCCTTCACCTCGTTCAGTTGGCGCAGCTGCTCACGAATGGAAAGCTCCTCGACGATCTGATCGTAAAGGCGCTGCAGCAGCTCAGGGCAGCCGATCAACTCGGCGGCCTGGACGTCATTGAAGAGCGGCTCAATGCAGAAATGCTTGACGAAGAAGCTCGCGACCGATTCCTTAACCGAGATCGGCACCGGTCCGAGCGCGGACACTGCCGCAAAGACCAGAGGGTGATCTGTCGCAAGGTCCTCACGAGTGAGCTGCTTGTGCCACTCGGCGGCTTGCTCCATCGCCTCCTTGAGGCTTCCGTACCTTCGAGGGCGCCGGCACTTGATGGGTTCGCCGCCCGGGAAGTAGATCTCGAAGGTGTCCTCCTCGATCTTGAATGCCTTCAAGTAGCGATCGATGATGTTCGGCGGCTCAATCGCAGCCTGCTCCATCGCTTCCGGCAAACTCACGAGGTGGCCTTCTCCTCTGTCGCCGGCGGGCTCGAGGGTGCAGGCTGCGCGGCGGGCTGCTCAGCTGCGCGCGTCTCGGGCGTCTTCTCCGACTCGTAGCCTTCGTGACGCTCACGCATGGCGTCGGTCAGGGGTCGCGGGCGGAAGCCTCCGCCGATGACTTCTTCTGGCTGATTATCGTTCTTTGCTGGCATGGTGCTCCTTAGCTGACGACGACGGCGCCGCAAGCCTGAAACTCGAAATTGTCGCGGATGATCTGTCCGCTGCTGAAGTCGAAGCCGAAGCTGGTCACGACGCAGCCGTCGGCCGAGGTGTAAACATTCGCGCCGGTGTCCACGCTGTAGGCGATCGAGGCGGTGCCGGTGATCGCGCTCGCGAGCGTCGGGTCGCCAGTGGAGGCGAGAGCCGAGCTGCCCTTGATCTTGAGCACGACCTCCTCGGTCTGGATCTTCCCCTGATCGGTAGAGTGGGTGACGCGGCTGAGCTTTGCCGGCATGGTAATCGAGAAGTTGCCCATCGTCATGACGACCTGGACGTTGCGCGCTGCAGCGTTTCCGGTCATCAGCGACATGTAGGCGGCGGTGTTCGTCACCTTCAGCCGGGCATTGATCGTGATGTCCGTGCCCATGGCGAACGGATACTCCCACTGATCGTTGCCCGCTTCGCCCATGTCGATCTCGGTCGTGCCCTGCATCGAGCCGGATTCGAGCTGCCCGAGCTTGCTCGTGCCGCCTACGGTGAAGACCGTAAACGAAAGCATCGACTGTCGCACGCCAGTAAGCGTCCGGAGCACCTGGCCGCCAAAGGTGAACTTCGACTTGCCGAGGACGGGATCCGCGTAGCGCTCGCCGATGCCTTGGCCCGCGTCATCCTGGTCTTCAATGACCGCATTGAAGGTCTTGAAGTTGTGAGTGTAGGCGGTCACGCCTAGCGTGACGGTGGCCTGATCGAGGTGAGATTTTCGAGTGTATGTGGGCATGGGTCTTTCCTATTTGAGGCGAGCCCGGAGGACCCGAGCGTGGACGGAGAGATAAAGCTTCCAGCGCTTGTCGATCTCGCGCGAGAAACCGCGGCCGATCTGAACCTTGCTGCCGTCGTCACCCATCTGAATGCGCGCGTACGGCGCATCGTCGGTGATCCGGATGACGCCGCGCGCGTCCGGTCCTTTCTTCTTCAATCGCTCCAGGAGATAGGCGGTCTGGATGTTGATCGGAAGGAGCGGCGCGCCCGTTTTCTTGAGGTTGCGATTCTTGATCTGCCGCTGAGTTAGCAACCGGCGAGCTCCACTACCGAGCTTTGCGAAGGCGCCGCGTGTCTGCTGAGGCGAGAGGTGGCCGCTAAGCAACTCGATGTGATCGACGTAAGAGCGATCGACCATCTCCTTGAACGCTTCCTCCTGCGTCTTGCCGTTCTTTTGCAGGCGGCGCTCCATGGCCTCGCCCATGGTCTTGAGGCTTCGGTAGACGGCCATTTTAGTGGTGGTCGACCTCGCAGGTGCAGGAGAACTCGACCGTGACGTCGTAGGCGCCGTTCTGCGGGTCGTCGGTTTGCGCGAAGCTCACCATCGGCACATAGGGAAGGTAGAAGACCGAGGCAAAGCTCTGACCCGTCTGCAACTGCGCCATCAGCTCGCTCGCGCGGTCCGCCTGTTCGAAGCGGATCAGGCTTGCCGAGTCAGCTGGCCAGGCGAAGCGGCCCGTGATCTCGACCTTGTAGGTCTGGGCCATATTGCCGCCGCTCCAATCGATCTCGACGTCGTCGCCGAACTCGATCGAGGCGCAGGGCGGTGCGTCTTTCTCCCGCGGCTTCTCAGGCGAGATCGGGATCTGCCCGCCGTTCGCCCAGGCCGCCTGGATCGCCTCCGCGAGCGCTGCGTAGAGCTCGCGGACATAGAGGCCGTTTCCTGCCATTAGGATCGGAGAGCGCGGATCTCGAGCTGCGCGGCGTCTGCGCCAGCATTGGTCGCGTAAAACGTCGTGATGTCAGCGGAGAACGGATTCGCCCTCGCATCGGTGTCGTGCCAGATGTACGGCACTCCCGCCTCAAGGGTGAGCGTGAGGATGCTCGCTCCGGTGCTGTTGGTCTTGATGGTGAGAGCCTGATCCGAGACCATGTAGAAGCTCACGATCGCGGCCGTTGGGCAGACGAAGGGGACCGCGACGTTTGTGCCGGCCGCGGCGATCGACTGCGAGCGGTTGATCTCGGAGCCGCCCGTCTTCTCGACCGAAGAGTTAATGCGGCTGTTGCCAGGTCCGACGAAGTTGAGATTGAGGGTGTGAGTAACAGACATTAGGGTTTCGGGACCTCCAGATAATCGAGCAGGATCTCGGCGTAATCCACGGCCGTGCCGCCGTCGTAGCGCTTGGGCTCAGCTGAGACGGTGAAAGTGCGGCCACCGATCGTCACCTCCGCGTTGAGCGGGAAGAGAGCGGCGTCGGGCAGATTGACGTTGAACGTGTGCGGGGCTTTGGTCATCACGCCCCAGGTCTGATAAATCGTGTTGGGATCTTTGGGCTCGAGGTAGCCGCGAGCCGTTGTGGTCTGATCTATGGGCGACGGGTTTGTTCTGAAACCGCTGCTGTCTGTGTCCTGGACCACCGCTTTGATATGCGCGGTGTGCGGACGAAATCCGAGCGCCATCAGCCAACCACCCGGCGATAGCGGGCGATCGTTCCGTCAAAAGTGTCGCTCCAGCTTTCGTGCTTGTTGTTCCAGGCGGTCGTGAGGTCGTACTCGACCTTGTGCGTGCCGATCTCCTCGCGCTTGACGGCTCCGGTCCCAACGGTCTTAAGGAAAGCCATCGCCGCGGCGCCTTCGATGATCGCTTGCCAAGCGTCGTCAGGCAGCTTCTCGGCGTACCCGCGCTTGCCGGTGATTCTGACGCTGCCAGGCAACTCCACCACGCGGACAAGAAAGCGGATTTCGTTGTAGCCGAGCTCTGTGCCATCGGCCTCGAGCGGGAGCAGCTGCACCTCAGTATCGAGATCGATGGTTCGAGCGGTCAGCCCGGGATAGTTGCTGGTCGTGATTGCGGAGATGTCCCAAAACCCTCCGCGGAGGTCCAGGACGCCATCCCAAGCCGGTGCATCGAAGAGGACGGTTGTCTCCTCTGCAGCACCGAGAAACGGCTTGTAGCCGGTCTCCTTCTCGAAACGTGCGATCGCCGCCGCCAGGTACTTGTCGAGCCCTGTTGGTGCGGTGATGCCCTGATCGGTGAAGAAGCTAGCGACGTCCGCTTCGATTGGGTAGGCGTCCTGTGGCATGGTTACTCGCTCTTGAGCGCTTCGCGGATCTTCAGCACGGCCGCATCGCCGATGCCGGTGACCTTGAGCAGGTCCGCGTCCTGGGCGGCTGCGAGCTGCTCTTTCGTCTTTAGCCCAGCATCGGCAAGTGCTTGCTGCTGCGGCTGCGTGAGGCCCTGGAGCGTAAACACGAAGTCCAACGGTGTGGCGTTCTTTGCTTCCGCTTCCTTGAGCTTCTCCTCGAGTTCAGTGATCTTCGCTTCAAGAGTCGCGACCTGCTGGTCGGATCCCTCTACGCTCTGCGCGTCGACCACGGCCATGCCGTACTCGCTGACGAGCGTTGAAGCGAAGCCGATGATCAGCGAGCGCGCTTGTTCGTTGCGCTCCGCCTGGTCGGGATGCTTCTCGAAGACAATGTAGGCTCGCTCGGCTTGGAACGAGTGAATGAGGTTGTCGAGGCGCTCGACGTTCTTCTCCGCGGAGGGAGTCTTCACGTCGCCGCCGAGCTCGGCAAGTTCGCGGTCGGTCAGCAGCTCGCGCCGGCCATCCTCGAACTCGACAAGGTGCTTGCCGTCGTCTTTGCCGACGACTTTGAATTTCACTTTGGGCATAGTTCCTCGCTAGAAAGGGCAGCTCGCACGGCTGCCCTTTGGGGTTGGGATTAGGTCGACGGAGCGCTTAGGTTGCGCTCGGAACCGGGTTGTTGAGCACGGTCTGCGTGCTGGTCGTATCGCCAGCGCCTGCCGGCACCTCTTCAGCATTGAAGAGCTCGACAATGACGCACTCGATCGCAACGTTCGCGGTGGCGCGGACGAGCTGAGCTCGAAGGTAGCGGCGTCGCAGTCGATGAATCTCAAGGCTGAGAATCTTCTGCGAGTCGCCAGTCGTGCCGATCGGCTCATTGGCAGCCGGGCAATAAGTGTCGATCGTGCCAGCGCCATAGGTCGCGGACGTATCCGAACCCTTGGCGTTCAGTCGTGCAGTGCCGGTCGCGGTGACCGCGCCCAGTACGACGATGATGCGAGCGTTGCGATAGCCTTTGCAGTCCACTTCGGTGAACGTCAAGGTATCGGTGGTGCCCGCAGCAACTGCGCCAGACACGCGCTTAAGGCAGGTCTGGTACGTGATGTTATGAGGTCGCATGTAGTAGCCCTCCTTCAAGGGATGCGCAAACGGGGAGCGGCCTGGCATTGAAGTGTCAGGCCACTCGGGTGTTCATCGAGGGAGAGCTGCTTAGCTCTGGACGCCGACGCGAGCTGCGCGCGGCTGAACGGTCTTGCCGCCGTTGCGGAAGCGGAATACGGCGTAGGCGAAAGCATCGCGCGGGAGCATCTGCATCTCCAGTGTCATGCCCATCCGGAGGCCGTAGTAGTACAGCTTTCGGAAGTCGCCCCAGACGATGGCGTTCGCAGCTGCGCCGCCATCGGGCATGAACGGATCGAACGCGATCGGTTTGCCGAGGAAGACCTCGCCGCGAGGCGTGGCCATGCCGCCATCGGTGTTCTTGAACAGACCGAAGATGTAGTTGCCCGCGGTGTCCTTGAGCTTGGCCAAGGTGCGGTACAGGTTCGTGTCGTTCATCAGCGCCGTGCCGTTCTTGCGATAAGGTTTCGGCAGGTTGTAGAACAGGTCGATGAGTCCGTCTGCGGTGACCGCGTTGCCGATGTTGACGGTCGGGATCTGACCCGTTCCACCAACGCCAGATCCGAGGATGCCGGCAGGGCCATTCATGCCCACGCCGTTGATGAGCTCGCGAGACGTTTCCAGATCGAACGACTCGCGCATCATCTCAGCGACCCAAGAGTCGACGGGGATCGCCGCGTCCTGGAGCAGAGTGCGCGTCATCGGCAGCTCCATCGAACCCTCGTGCATCGTGATTTCGACGGTGCCGATGTTCGGATCGGAGAGCGTGCCAGCGGCTTCACCTTCACCCGTTCGCGAGATGCGGAGCGGGTTGGAGTAGATGTCGCCGTTGGTGTCGCCGGTCTGGCCGGTGTAGCCCATGCGCGGGAAGAGCAGCTTGTCGCTGGAGCAGGGGAACGAACGAACAAGATCGAGGACGCCAGGCTCCTGCGGATCGCGCTTGATCAGCTCCATGATGACCTGCGGCGGCACGAAGAAGCCGACGCCGGTGTCGTTGCCGCCAGAGAGCGACTTGACTTCGTTCAGCACGTCGTAGTCGGTCTTGCCGAGGCCCTGCTCGCCCTTGCGCAAGTAGTTGCGCCAGGACTTGAGGTAGCTGTCCTCTTGCATGAGGGTGAACTGCTTTTCGGTCAGTTCAAACCCTTCGTGGTCGATCTTCTGGTTCCCGAACAGAGTGATCTGAACCAGGTCGGTGCCAACCTTTTCGCCTCGCTTGAACGTGGCTTCGCCGGTGTGCTCGTGCGCCTTGCGGGTGCCGAGATCCGGACCGCCTGCGGCCGGCGTGGTCGAGAGTTGGCGGAACGCTTCGGCGTCCTGCTCGAGCTGCTTGCGAGAGTCGATCTTCTCCTTCAAGCCCTTCAGCTCGTTAGTGAGATCAGTCGCTGCCTTCAGCTCCTCATCGGTCATTGCATCCTTCTGGAGAAGGGCGTCGAGCTCCACCTGCTTCTTGGTGAACTCGGCAATCAGTTGCTTGAGATTCATGGTGTTAGGTCTCCTATCAAAGGGCGAGCTGCAGGGCTGCAGCTTTGGCCCGGAGTGCATTCACCGCACTGGCGTCGGCCACGCGGTCGGAAGACTTTTCGGCGATTGCCGTCTCGACTTCCTGGAGCAGCGATCCAAGCTGCTCGTGGACGGTGGAGAGCAGGTCGACCGACTCTTTGCCGAGCGGCTGCTGCTTTTCCTCCATGCGTGAGGTGTGGATGTCCCTCCCGCGGATGACGAGACCCCGTACGGCACCAAGAACCGACTCGAGGTGATCGCCGAACTTCAGGTCGCCACGAGACCCGATGTCGGCTAAAGACTTGAGCGCTGTGACCTGCGCCATGGCGTTCATGGGCACAGAGCAGGGCGAGAATTCGAAGAGCTCCTTCGCTTTCCAGATGCCGCGAAGGCCCCAGCCCTTGTAGGCCTTGATCGCCTTCTTGTCAAAGAGCGAGGTATCCCAGCCACCCTTCTCGGCGAACTCTAGAAGTGCGTCACCCGTTTCGAAGAAGGCGTAGCCGTCGCGGTCGGCCATGAAGCCAACGGAGAGACCGAACGTCATGCCCTTGGCTAGGCGCTCAGCGATCACGGTCTTTGCCTTCTGCGCTTCGTCCGTGCTGTGGAACTCGGCCTCAACCTGAAGCTCGGCGCCGACCTCCTTCGCCTTCGTCGGCATGGCGATCGGCAGACTGCCCCAGTCGTGCGACAGCGGCACGAATCCCTCTTTGAGGAAGTCGCCCAGCACGCCTTTCCAGAGACCTGGGAAGAGCACGTCTGCGCCGCGGTCGAGATTGCCCTGAACAGCAGCCGCGCCGACAAGCGTGTTGCCGTTCACAGAGCCGCTCATCTTGAGGTTTTTGGTGATGGTTTCCATGGTCGGTTAAGCCGCTGCGTCGAGCGGTGAGAAGGCGTGAGGCATGAATCCGGTCTCGTCATCCGAGAGCCGCTTTAGATGGCATTCGCAGTGAAAGAGGCAAGGCGTGTCGTTCTGGCCCGGGTGCGTCGGCAGCGTGTGTTTTGTGTAGGGGCTACCCTCAGCAAGGTATCGACAATCGTCGCATTCGAACGGTCCGCCAGTGTCCACCCACTCCCATTCGGTCTCATCCGGGCTGTAGGAGACAAAGGCTTCGTTGGCCGTGCCGCGCGACTTCTGCGCGTACCAGCGCATGCGCTCCTGGACCGGATCAACCTGCAGATTGCCGTCTTCATCGTAGTAGCGCGGATCCTGGGTGTGCAGGTCCGAGAGAAAGCCTTGCATCCAGCCCGATTCGAGATTGACGGCGATCCGAGCAGCAACGCCATCGAAGTCGATCGAGGATGCAGCCGATGCGTCTGCGAGCTTGCGGCCGTAAGCATGGGCGTCTCGGTGCAACTCGTAGAGGAGCTGATCGAATTGCGTGTGCCATTCATTCGGATCGATTGAGTTGTCAGCGAGCTCTTTGGCGAGATCCCGAAACTTCGCGTCCGTTCGATCCATCAGACGCCCGTAGGCCTCCTTCACCGAGCGGCTGCGCTTCTTAAGCTGAACTGCCATTCTCGGCTAGCTCTCGCGCGGCGCGGGCTCGGGCGATCATGTCGGATGCGGTCTTCTGGCCAGGCTTGTCGTTCGGAGTGCCAAGCACAGGATCGGTCTGGCCGATGTCGGTGCGATACACGTCGTCTTTGGTCTCGTCCACCTCGTAGCCGAGCTTCTGGCGCGCGTCCTTGCGCTTAATCACGCCTTCCTTGTAGGCGCCTACGACGCGGGTGTAGAGCTTGTCTTCGT
>Ga0070660_100002041_pt1 | contig 13932 bp, 16 predicted proteins | sample KBSC33metaG_FD_64670 | JGI IMG/M metagenome (GOLD analysis project Ga0070660, IMG submission 64670) | Corn rhizosphere microbial communities from Kellogg Biological Station, Michigan, USA - KBS C3-3 metaG | ecosystem: Host-associated > Plants > Roots > Rhizosphere > Soil ... | reverse complement strand
GCCGTTGCTCGAGTGGTTCGAACGCCGCGGTATCCCTGCCAAGCTCGCTTCCGGCATGTGCGTGCTGATCTTCCTCTTGCTCGCCATGTTTGCGATCGGGTCCATCGTCATTCCGGCGGCCGACTGGGTTGCCCAGGTGCCGACCAAGATCACCAAGGTTCGCGCGGCGCTCGAACCGGTCATCAAGCTTTACAAGCAGCTCGACCGCTGGATCGATCGCGCGACGTCGCAGATTGCGATTACCCCCGCGCCGTCGGGGCGCACAGTGAGCGTGGAGCAACCGCATTCCATCGCGGGACTGCTCGCATCGTCCGCGCCGCATCTGTTGATCCAGCTGTTCTTCGCGCTGCTGGTGATCTTCTTCTTCCTCGCCGGCTGGACCGCGATGCGGAAGAAGGCGATCGTCACTCGCGGCAGCTTCGAAGGAGCGCTCACCACCGCGCGCGTCATTCAGCAGGTCGTCGACGCCACGTCGACCTATCTTGGCACCATCACCTTGATCAACGTCGGGCTCGGCGCGCTGACCGCGCTGGTGTTGTGGCAGCTCGGCATGCCGTCGCCGATCATGTGGGGCGGCATCGTCGCCGTCGCCAACTACATTCCTTACCTCGGCCCCATTGTCTGCGCGCTGCTGCTGTTCGCCGGAGGTCTGATGACCTACCCTGACATCTGGGGAGCGCTTTTGCCGCCCGCTGCCTTCATTGGCCTCCACCTGATCGAGGCCAATTTCTTCACGCCGATGGTGGTCGGTCACAGGCTTACGATCAGTCCGCTCTCGATCCTTATCTCGTTGTCCTTCTGGGCATGGGTGTGGGGAACGACTGGTGCACTTCTCGCGGTGCCGCTGCTGATCATCATGAAGACGATCTTCGCGGCCGCGGGCACGCCTGACATCGCGGGATTTCTCTTCGAACACGGGACCTTGACCCACGCCGGCGAGGCTGACGAGGAGGAAGTCGAGGAACGCCAGGAAATGGAGCCGGCGATGGTTGACACCTCCAAGCCTCGACCCTAGGTCGCCGCCACGCCAAAAACGCGGGTGTAGCTCAGTTGGTTAGAGCGCCGGCCTGTCACGCCGGAGGTCGCGGGTTCGAGCCCCGTCACTCGCGCCACATTCCATATCAGTTTAAGCTGGATTAAACCGTCGTCGATGCCTGACGACGCGTCCGCTTTCGCTGCGCTTGGACTGGAGCCCGGGGCCGATTCCGCGGCGATCGAACAGGCATACAGGCGCCTGATAAAGCGGCACCACCCGGACCGCGAAGGCGGGGACGCGCGCCGCGCTGCCGAGATCAACCGCGCCTATCGCGAATTGAGGGCCGAGCGCGATCTCAAGACCCCGCTCGAGCTCAACGAGGGCTGGGCGGAAGGGGCGTCAGCAAGCCGCACCTGGCCCGCGTTCGTGATGACGGGCCTTGCCGGCATCGGCGCACTGCTCCTGGTGATCGGACCGCTCGGACCGTCGGCCGACGCCGTGCGATCTCCTGTCCTGCACCGCTTCGCTGCTGCGCATGACGATGCCGCCAAGGATGCAATGGACCAGCCGCTCCATGTCGCCGCGATCACTGCGGCGGCGAAGCGGGCGCAATATCTCGCGAGGACGCGCGACGAGATGGCGCTGGCCAGTGCCAGCCGCGATTGTCACCATGAGCTGCGCAGCGATCCGACGTTGCTGAAGCTCGATCGCTGCGCGGCGTTCGACGACGCCGTCGTGCAGTTGCAGGATCGCGACCCGTTGCGCGACCAGGGGCCGTTCGGCGAGCTGGCAGTGACGGGCAGGCTGTGGAGCGGCGCCACGGCGATGTCGGACGATTATGTCGCGATTGATGGTCGTCTCGACCGGATCAGGCTCCAGGTCGCGGTGGCGCTGGCCCCACCGCCTGAGCCCGTGGATGCGACTTCAAACTAACGCGCGCCGGAGGCTCCGCCGGCCGCTGCTCCCGCCGGTTTGCCGAGGGGCTGCTGGTTTTCGGCGACGGTATCGCCGGACAGCGACCATTTCAGGTTGTCGGACGCGCGGAACTGTTCCGAATAGTTCCGCGGCTTGACCTCGGCTGAGGCCTTGCGGGCGGCAAGGTTGAAGCGGACCGCGACGCGCTTGTCGCCCCGCATCGACGGGCTGAGCTTGAGCGGCTCCGCGCCCGGAATGTCTTTGATCGCCTCTGCGACTGTCCCCTGTGAATAATTCGGGACGATGTGCGGGACTGACAAAGCTGCGGTGCGCAGCGCTGCAGCGTTCGGCTCGATACCGGCATAGGTCTTGGCGAAGGCGCCCGGCTGTCCCCAGCCGCCGGCCCAGCGATAGAACAGGTGCGCGCCGATGACGGTGTTCTTGGCCATGGTCGAGGCCCAGTACGGTACCACATAGTCGGCGTGATAATGGGTCGCCCATCCGACCGGCGAATAGACGGTTCCGCTGAGTGCAGCTTGGGCAACTGCCATCGCCCGGCGCCATCCTTCGGCATCGGGTTGGCGATTTAGCGAACCGTCACAGGTAAAGGTGAACTGGCAGCCGGTCGGCCGCGTCGAGCCTTGATAGACGACGCCGCAGACGCTGCCTGGGAAGGCTGGGTGGCGGACGCGGTTCAGCACGACCTGGGCGACTGCGCGCTCGCCATTACCGTCCTGGTTGCCGGCCTCGTAGTAGACCGCGCTTGCAAGGCAGTTGAGCGCCTGCGTGCGAGCGGCCGCGTTGCCCTTGAACTGGAATGGCGCCGCTGCCGGGTTCGGTCCGGAAGCAACCGGGATTTCGGCATTGACCTTCAGCGCCTGGTCCGGCGCGAGGGGGCGCACCGTCATCGGCGGCGGAGCCGGCGGGGCCGCGCCGGCGCTCGGGCCGTGACGTGAAAGCAGGCTCGTTCCGATCGTCGCGGAGGCAACCAGCCCGAGCAGGCCGGCGCCGACGCTGCCGCGCGGATGCGCGCGCCCCAGCGCTGCGACGCGCATCGCGATGTCGCGCAGGAGTGGCCGCGGCCTGGAGAGGGTCAGAGCGTTCATGACTTCAGTATGTGTTATAGCCAGCTAATACAGTCGTTTCAACTTTTGGGCTAGTCAGCCCCCCGGAAGGATCCGGTCTCAATCCAGCGGACCAGGGGTCTCAGCGGCAGGATCCAGATCGTTCCCATCACAAGATAGAATGGCGCCTGCGCCAAAACAGGCCATTGGCCGACAAACGGGGCGAGGGCTGCGACGAACGTCGCCCAAATGGCGATCAGCAGCAGGATTGCGCCGATTCCAACGAGCTTACGGGCTGACGGCTCGACCATGGCCGCTCGATAGCAGGCTGGCCGCGTAAAGTCGGGACTCAGTTGCAGACCGTGGGCGTTGAGGGGCCTTGCGAGTCCGAATAGCAATTGCTCGCCGCTGCGTCGGCCCGATTGTCCTTGCGCATCTCGACGAACAGTCCGGCGCACACCGCCAGGATCAGGAATAGGGCCAATGCTTTGATACGCACGATCTTACCCCTGTTGCGCCGTGAGAAGGACCGCCACGAACGCCAGACGAGTATCACCATGAACGCGGCAGCCGAAGGGCCGTTTGGTCCCGAATCCCTGAGATTCAGTAACTTCTGGTGATGTTCTGCCAACTGTGGCTTTTGTGTCACGCAGCGTGTCGCCAAGGAATCAGGAGCATTTGACGCTCGAATGGGCTATGGGCGCGGCATGACGCGCTTCGTTCTCGCAGCCGCGTTCGCCGTGGCCTCGTGCGCCCCGTCTCCTCCGGTCGGACAGCAAGGACCGGCGGCTGAGCTTGCCGGGCGGGTCGCTGGGCCGCCGCAACGCTGCGTTTCGATCTCATCGCTGCATTCGCTCCGCGTAGCCGACCGGGACCGCGGCCTGCTGCTTTACGGCAGCGGCCGTACCATCTGGGCCAACCCGCTCGGCCCCCATTGCTCTTTCCGCTACGATGACGTCCTCGTCACCGAGCCCGTTGGGTCGTCCTACTGCCGCGGCGATATCGTCCGCTCTTTCGACCGAAACAGCCGTATCCCGGGTCCGGCCTGCGTGTTGGGCGACTTCATTCCCTACAGCCGGCCGTAGCGTTCAGCGGCGGAAGATCTCCAGTCCCTCCGGCGAAGCGAAGGCGTCGAGCGGGATATCCCATTCATCGGTAGGGATCGTCTCGACCAGCCGCTGGAGCGGCCAGCCAACGCCCACCAGCCGAGCGCCGCCTTTTTTCAGCCGGGCCAGCGCCCGGTCGTAATGACCCTTGCCGCGGCCAAGGCGCGTTCCGTGGCCGTCGATCGCGATGAGCGGGACTAGGATCAGGTCGGGCTCGACCACCGGCGTTCGCGGCTTGGGCTGCATGATCCCGAACGGCCCGGGTTCGAGCGGATCGCCGGCGCGGAACTTGAACGGCTTGGCCGGGTGATCGAACGCCGGGTAGGCGACGATCCGGCCGACGGCGCGGGCTTCCTCGATCGCCAGGAGCGGGCTGATCTCTGACCCCAGCGGGGCGTAACCGCCGACGACTTTTGCTTCGGTGCACAGGGAGGTGAGGTGCTGTGCGAGGCGCTGCTCGAGAAGGGTCCGCTCAGCATCCGAGATCGTCGCGACGAACGCCTTGCGCGCGTCGAGCGCGATCCGTCGCAGCGACTCCTTGGATAGCGGCTCCATCTCAGACCGCGGGCCGCTCATAAAGGGAGGTGACGGGACCACCATGGCCGTTTGCCCTAAAATCCTCTGACGCCAAAACGTCAGGTGGGCGCCGTGTGATCCTGACCCAGGCGAAACCGCCGTGACCAGGGCAGGGACAGCTCCCTAGGATGTTCTATCGCCTCAGGGATTTTCCGAAGGCTCGCACCGGGTAGTGCCCGTCGCCTTCGAATTTAGGGATTTACGGTCTCGTTCTCAAGCGTCATCGCCAGCGATTCGAGGCGATCTGCGAGCGCTTCGGCGCGCAGGACGAGTGCAGGATCCGGCTTGGCCGGTGCCGATGCCGGAGCCGCCGGAGGCGAAGTTGAGGCGGTTTCCGGCTTGTTGTCGATCAGCTGATCCGCGAGCAGCAGCGACGCGAACAGGAACTGACGCGCTTCGGACAGCGTGCCGAGGCCGGCAAGGGCCTCGCGGCTCTTGCCGTCAACCAGCCGCGCCGCCGCGCGCAGGTTTTCCTCTTCGCCTTCGCGGCAGGCGACCTGGTAGGTGCGGCCCGCGATATTGAGGTCAAGCATCGTTGCCATCAGGCCGCGGCCTCGCGGATCAGCTCGTCGAGCTCCTCGACCACTTCGCGAACGCGGGCGCGCAGCGCCTCGTCGCGGGCGGCACTGCCGTTCCTGCCGGCAAGCGCGCGCTCGATGCGCTGCAAGGCCCGCTCGGCGCGCTCCAGAGCTGAGGAAACCTCGCTGTCGTCCATGGCGCATTGGACTACGCAACTTGCCCCGCACGGGCAAGCGTCCGGGGACGCGATTTGACGCGGCGGGCAGGGCGGCTAATGGAGCCCGCAGGATCGTCCGAAGTCACGGGCGAGCCAACCCCACAAGCGGAGCCACATGCAGCCGACCGACCGCCGCCTCGCCAACGCCATCCGCGGCCTCGCGATGGACGCGGTCGAGGCCGCCAACAGCGGCCATCCCGGAATGCCGATGGGCATGGCTGACGCTGCGACCGCCCTGTTTACGCGGCACCTGAAGTTCGACGCCGCCAACCCGCACTGGCCCGACCGCGACCGGTTCATCCTGTCGGCCGGCCACGGGTCGATGCTGATCTACGCCTTGCTGTACCTGACCGGCTACGAGCGGCCGACGCTCGACGACATCAAGCGTTTCCGCCAGCTCGGCTCGCCGGCCGCCGGCCATCCCGAGAACTTCGAGCTTCCTGGCGTCGAGGTCACGACGGGTCCCCTGGGCCAGGGGCTGGCGATGGCGGTCGGCATGGCGATCGCCGAGCGGCACCTCAACGCCGTCTACGGAGACGAGCTGGTCGACCACCGCACCTTCGTGATCGCTGGGGACGGATGCCTGATGGAGGGCGTCAATCACGAGGCCATAGGTCTCGCCGGACACCTGAAGCTCGGCCGGCTGGTCGTCCTTTGGGACGACAACAGCATCACCATCGACGGCTCGACGGACCTTTCGCGGAACGAAGACGTGATCGCCCGCCATCAGGCCGCTCAGTGGCATACCTGCGAGTGCGATGGCCTCGATGCTGCCGACGTCAGCCGCGCTCTTGCCGAAGCCATCGCCGATCCGCGGCCGAGCCTTGTCCGCTGCAAGACCATCATCGGCTTCGGTGCGCCCAACAAGCAGGGCACCGCCGCGACCCACGGTGCAGCGCTCGGCAAGGACGAGGTCGAAGCAGCGCGCGCCGGACTGGGGCTGGAGCCAGAGGAGTTTACCGTTCCCGACGACGTGCTGACCGCCTGGCGCGCGGCAGGAAAGCGCGGCGCGGTCGACCATGCGCTGTGGAAGGAGCGGCTGGAGGAAAGCGGCCGCAAGGACGAGTTCCTGGCGCGCCTCAACGGCAAGGTCAGCGATGCCTGGCTCAAGCCCTATCTCGACAAATTGCTCGCGGACCTGAAGCCGGTGGCGACCCGCAAGGCCTCGGAAATGGCACTCGAGGCGATCAATGCCGCAATTCCAGCGACCATCGGCGGCTCGGCCGACCTCACCGGCTCAAACAACACCAAGACCAAGGCGCTGGAGCCGCTGACCGCCGACAATTATGCCGGGCGCTATATCTATTACGGCATCCGCGAGTTCGGGATGGCCGCTGCGATGAACGGCATGGCGCTGCATGGCGGGGTCATACCCTACGGCGGGACCTTCCTCGTCTTCACCGACTATGCTCGGCCCGCGATCCGCCTCAGCGCGCTGCAGCGGGCGCGGGTCATCTATGTGATGACCCACGATTCGATCGGCCTCGGCGAGGACGGGCCGACGCACCAGCCGATCGAGCACCTGCAAAGTCTGAGGGCGATGCCGCAGCTGATGGTCTATCGCCCGGCAGACGCGGTCGAAACCGCGGAGTGCTGGGCGTTGGCGCTGCAAAGCGAGGAGCCGTCGGTGCTGGCGCTGACCCGCCAGAACCTTTCGCCGGTCCGCACTGCCACTGCGCCAGAAAATCTCTGCGCGCGCGGCGCCTATCGCCTGAAACCAGCCGGGAGCAAGCGCAAGGTGATCATTCTTGCGACCGGCTCTGAAGTCGAAATTGCGCTCGCGGCGGCGGCGCAGCTTGAACAGCGGGGGATCGGCACCGACGTGGTCTCCATGCCCTGCACCGAACGCTTCGATGCCCAAACGAGCGATTATCGCGAAGACATCCTGCCGGACGTCAGCAATCGCGAGATTCTGCGCGTGTCGATCGAGGCGGGGAGCACGTTCGGCTGGGAGCGCTACACGGGTCTGCACGGTCTAAGGATCGGCATCGACCGCTTCGGCGTCTCGGCGCCGGGCCCTGACGCCTACGACTACTTCGGCCTGACTCCCAGCAAGGTCGCCACGCGCATCACGGATTTTATGAGGACAAGAGGAATCCAATGACGAAAGTTGCCATCAACGGATTTGGCCGTATCGGCCGTCTGGTCGCCCGCGCGATCCTTGAGCGGCCGGACTGTGGGCTGGAGCTGGTCAGCGTCAACGATCTGGCCGACGCCAAGGCCAACGCCTGGCTGTTCAAGCACGACAGCGTCCATGGCAAGTTCCCAGGCGAGGTGTCTGTCGACGGCAATGACATCGTCGTGAATGGAAAGAAAATTCATGTCACGGCAGAGCGCGATCCGGCGAACCTCCCGCATGGTGCGAACGGCGTCGAACTCGCCCTCGAATGCACCGGCTTTTTCACTGACCGCAATGGCGGCGAGAAGCACATCGAGGCGGGCGCCAGGCGAGTTTTGATCTCAGCTCCCGCCAAGGGCGTCGACCTGACCGTCGTCTACGGCGTCAATGACGACAAGCTCACCGCCGAGCACAAGATCGTCTCCAACGCCTCGTGCACGACCAACTGCCTGGCGCCGGTGGCCAAGGTGCTGAACGACGCGCTGGGCATCGAGCGCGGCCTGATGACGACGGTCCACGCCTACACCAACGACCAGAAGATCCTCGACCAGATCCACTCGGACCTGCGCCGCGCCCGGGCCGCGGCAATGAGCATGATCCCGACGACGACCGGCGCCGCACGGGCCGTGGGCGAGGTGCTTCCCGAGCTCAAGGGCAAGCTCGACGGGTCGGCGATCCGCGTCCCCGTGCCCGATGTTAGCCTCATCGACCTGACCTTCACGCCCAAGCGCGACACCACCCGCGACGAGGTCAATCAGATCCTCAAGGCCGCCTCGGAAACGCAGCGGTTGAAGGGCATCCTCGATTACACCGACGAGCCGGTCGTCTCGATCGACCTCATGCACACCAGCGCCAGCTCGACCGTCGACAGCCTCGAGACCGCGGTGCTTGAAGGCAAGCTCGTTCGAGTCGTCAGCTGGTACGACAATGAATGGGGCTTCTCGAACCGCATGGTCGATACTGCAGCCGCGATGGCGAAGCTGGGCTGATTTGGGCCGCTTCAAAACCCTCGATGATCTGCCGGAAGATTTGACCGGCAAGAAGATCCTCGTCCGCGTCGACCTCAACGTGCCAATGGATGGCGCGAAGGTCACCGACGACACGCGGCTTCGGGCCATGCTGCCGACGGTGCTGGAGCTGAGCGACCGCGGTGCCATCGTCCTGCTCCTGGCCCACTTCGGCCGGCCCAAGGGTGAGGTCCGTCCCGACATGTCGACCGCGCAGCTGGTGCTGCCGGTCCATCGGCTGGCGGGTCGCTCCGTTCGCTTCATCGAGGATTGCCAGGGGGCCGAGGCTCAGCGCGCGATTACCACGATGCTGCCGGGCAATATCGGCATCCTCGAGAACACCCGCTTCCACCTCGGGGAAGAGAAGAATGATCCTCAACTCGCCAAGGCCATGGCGGCGCTCGGCGACTATTATGTGGACGACGCTTTCTCCGCCGCGCATCGGGCCCATGCCTCGACGGAGGGTATTACTCACTTCCTGCCGAGCTTCGCCGGCCGTGCAATGGAGGCCGAGATCAAGGCTCTGGAGCGCGCCCTCGGAGATCCACAGCGGCCGGTCGCGGCGGTCGTCGGTGGCGCCAAGGTCTCGACCAAGCTCGCGGTGCTCGGCCACCTGGTCGGCAAGGTCGATCATTTGATCATCGGCGGCGGAATGGCCAACACGTTCCTCGCCGCACGCGGAATCGACGTCGGAAAGTCGCTCTGCGAGAAAGACTTGCTGAGTGAAGCGGAGAACATCTTTGAGCGTGCCGAACAGGCCGGCTGCACCATTCATCTGCCTTATGACGTGGTGGTTTCGAAGGAGTTCGCGCCCAATCCGCCGAGCTTGAGGACCTGCAACGTGCACGAGGTCGCCGCGGACGAGATGATCCTCGACGTTGGCCCCGCGGCGGCCGAGGCCCTTGCCGACGTGCTGAAGACGTGCCGGACGCTGGTTTGGAACGGCCCGCTCGGTGCGTTTGAAACACCCCCGTTCGACGCGGCGACGGTCGCGCTTGCACAGACGGCCGCTGCGCTGACCAAGGAAGGCTCACTGGTCTCGGTGGCCGGCGGTGGTGACACGGTCGCCGCGCTGAACCACGCCGGCGTCGTTGAAGATTTCAGCTTCGTCTCGACTGCAGGCGGAGCATTTCTCGAATGGATGGAAGGCCGCACGCTCCCGGGCGTTGCGGCGCTCGAACGACAGGGGTGATCAATGAATCAGTCTGAAATGACCGCAAGAATTCGCCAGGGTGACGGCTTCATCGCCGCGCTCGACCAGTCGGGCGGATCGACTCCGAAGGCGTTGGCTGGCTACGGGGTCGAAGAAGGCGCCTGGTCGAGCGACGAGGAGATGTTCGGCCTCATCCACCAGATGCGCGAGCGGATCATCACGGCGCCCTGCTTCGGCAGCGGCAAGGTCCTCGGCGCGATCCTGTTCGAACGCACCATGGACGGTACTGTGAACGGCAAGCCGACGCCGCAGGCGCTGATCGACATTGGCGTCGTGCCTTTCATCAAGATCGACAAGGGGCTGGAGGCCGAGGAGAACGGCGTCCAGATGATGAAGCCGATGCCTGACCTCGATGCGCTGCTCGACCGCGCGAAGTCGCTGGGTGTCTTCGGGACCAAGGAGCGTTCGGTCATCAATTCGGCCAATGCAGCCGGCATCGCGGTCCTTGTTGCGCAGCAGTTCCAGGTCGCGCGCCAGGTCATCGCCAAGGGCCTGATGCCGATCGTCGAGCCCGAGGTGAACATCAAGAGCGCCGACCGGGAACAGAGCGATGATTTGCTCCTGTCCGCACTAATCACGGAGCTCGACGAGCTTCCTGAGGGTCAGCAGGTCATGCTCAAGCTTTCGATCCCGGCCGAGCCGGGCAAGTTCGAGCCGCTGGTCGACCATCCCAGGGTTCTTCGCGTGGTCGCGCTCTCCGGCGGCTTCAGCCGGGAGGAAGCCTGCCGCGAACTGGCGAAGAATCCCGGCATGATCGCGAGCTTCAGCCGCGCTTTGCTGTCTGATCTCCGTGCACAACAGAGCGACGAGGAGTTTGACCGGACGCTCGGCACGGCGATCGACGAAATTTACCGGGCGTCGACCTCGAAGGTCCTCGCCTAGCCTTATCTCCTGCGGCCGAGATTCGCCCCGACGGCTTCGCGGATCAGCGCCTTGAAGGCGCCTTCGTCGATGTCGGCTCCCTCGGGGATGTCAATCGCGCGTCGGGTCCCACCCGCAAGTCCGGCGTTGAACAGGCCGGAGGGGTCGTCGAGCGCAGCACCCCGGGCGAAGGTCAGCTTCACCTTGTCCTTGTAGGTCTCGCCGGTACAGATGATCCCGGCATGCTCCCAGGTCGGAACGCCGGCGGGGTTGCTGGGCTTCTTCCATTTGCGCTCCTCGCGAACCTCGGGATCGGCCTCATGGATTAGCCTCCGGACTCGTTCGATCGTCTCGGCGCGCCAGTCGTTGCTCATTGCGTCGCTCCACGTATCAACTACGGCGTTCCTTGCAATGACGGATACAGAGTTCAATCCCATCGACTTTCCAGCTTCACCGCGAAAAGAACGGGCGCAACTCTACCTGGTCAGTCCTCAAGAGGTCGGAGGCGCGTTCCCGGACCGGCTTAGGGCGGCGCTGGCGCCTGGCATAGCGACTGCGTTCCAGCTGCGCGTGAAGGATGTCGAGGAGCATCAGCTGGCACGTCTCGCCGAGCCGCTGCAGCGCATCTGCGCGGATGCGAATGTCGCGTTCATCGTCAACGACAGCATGGCGCTGGCGAAGCGGCTGGGGGCCGACGGGGTTCATTTGGGCCAGTCCGACGGCGATATTCGGGAGGCCCGGGCGTTGCTCGGGCCCTCCGCGCAGATTGGGAAGACGTGCCACGACAGCCGCCACCTCGCGATGGAAGCGGGCGAGGCCGGCGCAGATTACGTCGCGTTCGGCGCCTTCTATCCGACGACGACCAAGCCCAGCCATTACCGGCCGCCGCCGGCGATCCTCACTTGGTGGTCAACGCTGTTCGAAATTCCCTGCGTGGCAATCGGCGGGATCACGCCCGACAATGCCGAGCCGCTCGTGAAGGCCGGCGCGGACTTCCTCGCGGTCGTGCAAGCCGTGTGGGGGAAGGACGATCCGGCAGCTGCGGTGAAAGCCTTCGAGAAAGTCCTGTCGGCCTAAACAAACGGCCGTTCGCGGTACCACTTGGTGACGATGTACTTGGTGCCCGCCTCGACCGGCATGCCTTCGTGCAACGTCCAGGGGTTGGGGCTGCCGTCGAGCGACATGTTGTTCCAGATAAGGATCCGGCCGAGCTTGGGCTCGACCTGGAAGTCGAGAAGCTTGAACCGCGTCGCTCCGCCGGCTTCAGGCTCGTTCAGATAGATCATCGCGGTCCAGGTTCGCTGCCCGCCGTGCGGCTCATATTCGGCCCAATAGGGCTGGTCGATGTAGAAGAAGTCTGCGTGCTCGCGGAAGCGCTGGCCCTCCTGGTAGCGCTGGCCCTGCAGCGGCTCGCCATGAGCCTTGTCGATGCCGAGCAGGGCGGAGATGCGGCTGTCGATGTCGACGATCAAGGCGTCATAGGCGTTGAGGTTGCAGCTATAGCTCGTCCGGACGTCTTCCCACTTTTCCTTGTCGTAGAGAGGGGAAGGGTAGCTGCCCTCGTCGATCTTCTCGCACATCTGGCGACACGTCTCGGCATCGAGGAAATGATCGTCGATGTAGAGCTGGATCGGCTGCCGCGGACTGGTGCACAGCCGCCAGAGCTTCGGCGTCGCGTCGAGATTTTCGCCTATCCTCCGCCCGACGCCGGCGCGCAGGTCCGACCGCTGCTGCGCGAACGGAATGCTCGGCTCATAATAAGGCGGCGGTTCGGCGTCGGCCATATTGTAAGCTTATCAGCGGCTGACTTGCCCGACCATCGACTTCAATGTCCGCGCGTCGTCGAGCGCATGACCGTGGATGTCGTTGTTGAAATAGCACCAGCACGACTTCCCGCTCCGGCGCTGCTCGACGAGCCAGTCGGTCCATTCAAGCAAAGCCTCGTCGGAGTAGCGGCCGCGATACTTGCCCGCGGTCCCGTGGAAACGGACATAGGCGGTGCTGCCGCTCGCCCAGCGCGGTGAAGCTAGGCCCCTGAGATCGTGCGCGACGAAGCCGACACCGTGCCGGTCAAGCAGCTCCAGCACCTCCTCATCGTACCAGCTCTTGTGACGAAACTCGACGACCTGCTCGAGGTCCTTGGGAAGCCGGGACAGGAAAGCGTCGAGCCGCTCGACATCCTTGTGGAGGCTGGGCGGCAGCTGGTAGAGCAGGGGCCCGAGCTTCTCACGCAGTGGCCGCGCGAGGTCGATGAACCGATCGACCTCCGCCTCGCAGTCGAGCAGCTTCTTCATGTGGGTGATGAAGCGGTTGACCTTGACGGCGTAGCGGAAGGCCGGCGGCGCCTTTTCGCGCCAGCCTTCGAAGGTCGCTGGCAGTGGGACGCGGTAGAAGCTGGCGTTGATTTCGACGGTGTCGAACTCTTGCGCATAGTGCTCGAACCAGCGCTTCTGCGGCAGGCCTTCCGGATAGAAGATCCCGCGCCAATGCTTGTACACCCAGCCCGAGCAGCCGACGTGGATGCCGGGCGTGGAAACAGTTGTTCGCTCCATCGTTGCAACTCAACAACGTTCACCGCCGGAGAGTTGCGACAGCCATGCTCAAGATCATCGGCACCGCGCTTCTGACGGCGGTCGCGACGAGTTTCTTCTGGATCTGGTTCTACGGCACCGTGCCTCAACCAGCCCCGGAAGTCGCACGCAGTGGGCCGGTGGTCACGGTCAAACCGGAGAACGCGCCTCCGGTGGTCATTTCCCAGCAGGTGCAGGTCGCGCCGTCGGGGCTGGCGCTCCCGGTCGTCGGGGTGAAGCCCGACCAGCTCGTCGACACGTTCGACGCCGCGCGATCTGCGGGGCGACGTCATGACGCCATCGACATCATGGCCGCCGAAGGCACCCCGGTGATCGCCGCGGCGGATGGGACGATCGAGAAATTGTTCAACAGCGCGCGCGGCGGCCTCACAATCTACGAGCGTTCGCCCGACCAGAAGTGGACCTATTATTACGCGCACCTTTCGGCCTACGCGCCCGGGCTTGCCGAGGGACAGCAGGTGAAGCGCGGCCAGGTCATCGCGCGGGTCGGCCATACCGGCGATGCAAGTCCCGCCGGGCCGCATCTCCATTTCGCCATCAATGCCATGGCGCCAGGCGAGCGCTGGTGGGACGGGACACCGATCAACCCATACCCGCTGCTTGCCGGAAAGGGGCAGCGCGGCTAACAGCGCCGCGGCTCTTTCCCACCATTCTCCGAGAGAAGACATGAAGATCAGCGGCGTGGACATCCGTCCCGGCAACATCATCGAATATGAGGGCGGCATCTGGCGCGCCGTGAAGATCCAGCACACCCAGCCGGGCAAGGGC
>Ga0070660_100002029_pt1 | contig 13961 bp, 15 predicted proteins | sample KBSC33metaG_FD_64670 | JGI IMG/M metagenome (GOLD analysis project Ga0070660, IMG submission 64670) | Corn rhizosphere microbial communities from Kellogg Biological Station, Michigan, USA - KBS C3-3 metaG | ecosystem: Host-associated > Plants > Roots > Rhizosphere > Soil ... | reverse complement strand
CTTTACAGTAAAGGCACAAACAGCAACGAGAAAAGTAAATACTCATTCTTTATTTTGGTTAGGCTCTGTAAATACCATCCGCTTTAATCAACATTGGGCAGTGGTTGCAGACTTTCATTACAGAACTTATGATTTCACTGCTAATCCATATAATTACATCACAAGAGGTCTTCTCAATTATTGGTTTAGCGAAAATCTTACGGCAGGCATTGGCTATGGACATATGTGGTCAGGAGCGATGACCTCCGAACCTCATCCGTATTCAAATGAAGATAGAATTACCGAGCAGGTGCAATTAACTTCAAAAAAAGGAAGATTTTCTATCACTAACCGTTGGCGTCTCGAACAGAGATGGCAACAAAAAATCATTGATAACAAAAAAACAAATGATTACCGCTTCACAGATCGTGTAAGATATGCACTCACTTTTGTTTACTCTCCCTTTAAAAATAAAACGCTGCCATCATTTACAAACTATGAGGAGGTAATGGTTCAATTCGGCAAAGAGGTAGTGTATAACACTTTCGATCAGGCGAGAATTTCTTTTGGCATACGTCAACCGATCACTCCGCATTTGAATGCAGACATTAATTACATGTATGTTTATCAACAACAGTTGAGCGGTAATCAATATTTGCAGGGGAATACATTAAGAGTGTATATTAATTATAATGTCGGCTGGCAAAAAAATAATAGTAAGCAAAAGGATAAAACTGCATTCGCACAGAAAAGTGATGAATAAAGTTTGAGCTGCCTTGATCGTACATTTTTCTTTCGTTTACTAACTGCAATTATTCTTCCCTCACGATTCAGAAATATGCTTTTACATTTGCCTTAATGGCTGCGGGTTCATCAAAACATATTCTCACTTTAATTAAGAAAGATCTTTTGCTCGAGATAAGACAGCAATATACTTTTTATGGTGTATTGTTGTATGTGGCTTCAACGATTTTTGTTGTTTATTTAACGATGGGTCAACCAGAAGAAACTGTATGGAATGCATTGTTTTGGGTGATACAATTATTTGTGTGTGTGAATGCTGTAGCGAAAAGCTTTTTGCAGGACAGCAAAGGACGAATGCTCTATTATTATTCCATTGCAGGTGCAAGAGATTTTATACTTTCTAAACTTGTATTCAATGCGGTGCTCATGATGGTGATGAGTTTATTAAGCCTTTTCATTTTTACTTTGCTGCTCGGTAACCCCCTTTACAATTTCCTTCAATTTATTGGTATAATTTTCCTGGGCGGAATCGGGTTAAGCCTGATATTTACTTTTCTTGCAGCTATTGCAGCAAAGGCACAACAGCAAGCAGCATTGATGGCGATAATGGGATTTCCTATTGTAATACCTCAATTATTGTTGCTTGGTAAAATTGCAAAGGCTGCATTCTCTCCCGTTTTACAAGCTGGCTTGTGGCAAATGGTTTTATTATTAATAGGTCTTGATATTTTAGTTGTGCTATTAGCGATTATCTTATTCCCGTTTCTATGGAAAGATTGAATTATATAAGCACTTATATGTTCTCATTTTTAAAAATTATAGAACGCTATCGGATTAATTATTTTTCTTCATGTAAACCTTTCTCTTAATTTTGCCACACTTTTACTAAACCGGTTTGCTTGCTGATTATTATCGGTTATTCAGGTAAAATTTATTTATGCTTCGTAAGTCGTGGTGGAAAATATTGTCTTTCGTTTTGCTTATGTACACATGTACCTGGGGATTTTTAGTGCCGATTCCTGTTCTTGACGGAAGACTACAGCAATCTATCCGCAACCTTTTCTTTCATGTGCCGATGTGGTTTGCAATGATGACATTGTTTACAGTATCTGTGATCTACGCTATAAAATATTTACGTTCTCAAAATCCTGTTCATGATGATTATGCTGTTGAATATGCACGCACAGGAATTGTATTCGGCGTACTCGGTTTGATTACAGGAGCAATATGGGCAAATTATCAATGGGGTTCTCCATGGAGCGGCGATCCGAAACAAAACGGCGCAGCTATTGCATTGCTCATTTATCTTGCGTACTTTGTTTTACGTGGTTCAATGAATGATGTTGATAAGCGTTCCCGCATAAGTGCTGTTTACAATATTTTTGCATACGCTATGTTGTTTCCGACGATCTGGATTTTGCCCAGAATGACGGAATCATTACATCCCGGAGGTTTAGGAAGTGAAGGTAATCCGGGGCTCAATCCAAATGATACTTCGTCACAAATGGAGATGGTTTTTTTACCTGCAATAATTGGTTGGATTTTATTGGGGGTTTGGATAACTACTTTGCGCATAAGATTACGCTTATTAACAGAAAAGAAATTGGCTCATGAGTAAACTGAAAAGAATTGCTTTTGTTATTTTATTATGTTTTATTCAATCTATTGTATTTGCTCAAACTGATTCAACAATAAACGGCTCAACAGATTTTATGCGCAGCAACGGGAAAATATATGTTGTGGTTGCAGTTGTGATTGTTATCGTTCTTGGCATTTTTATTTACCTGCTGAATCTTGATAAGAAGATAACGAAGCTGGAAAAGAATTCGTAATGTGGATTGTCAAACATGAATCATTGACAATTGACCATTCACTATTGACAATAGAAGTTCCGAACGCACAAGTGAGTGACACAACAGGCGATGAGTAAAGAATAAAAAGCCGGTAACAAAATAAAATTAAGTGTCAAACGCACAATTAAAAAACAAATGTTAATTAGCTCAATAAAAAATTTTAAAATCTTAAATACTTTCACATGGCAGATCAACAGTATAGCTTTTTTGAAAGCGTAATCAGAAGCTTTGATAAAGCGTCAAAATTTACTAAATGGGAAAATGGTTTGCTTGAACAGATCAAAGCATGTAATGCAGTATATCAAATGCGTTTTCCGATTAAAAGAGATGACAGTTCAATTGAAGTGATCGAAGCATATCGTGTGCAGCATAGCCAGCACAAAACACCTTGTAAAGGCGGCATTCGTTTTAGTGAAGCGGTAAACCAGGATGAAGTAATGGCGCTTGCTGCATTGATGACCTACAAATGTGCGATCGTAAATGTTCCTTTCGGTGGCGCAAAAGGCGGCATAAAAATCAATCCACATAATTACAGCGAATTTGAGTTGCAAAAAATTACACGTCGTTATACGGCAGAACTGATACGCAAAAATTTTATCGGACCCGGCACGGATGTTCCAGCTCCTGATTACGGAACAGGCGAACGTGAAATGGCTTGGATAGTTGATACATATGAAAGCATGAAACCGGGAGAAATTGATGGTTTGGCCTCTGTAACAGGAAAACCCGTTTCGCAGGGCGGCGTACGTGGAAGAAAAGAAGCTACAGGACTTGGTGTTTTTTATGGTGTACGTGAGGTTTGCAATATGCCCGATATAATGCGGAAACTGGGCTTGCCTGCAGGTGTAGAGAATAAAACTGTTATTGTGCAAGGCTTAGGCAATGTAGGCTATCATTCGGCAAAATTTTTCCGTGAGCATGGAGGAAAAGTAATTGGCATTGCTGAATATGAAGGAGCGATTATTTCCGAGAATGGTTTAAATGAAGAAGAAGTTTTTCAGCATAGAAAAAAAACCGGATCTATTTTAAATTTCCCGGGCGCCAGGAACCTTAACAAAAGTGGAGATGCGCTTGAACTGGAATGTGATATTTTAATTCCGGCTGCATTGGAAAATGTTATCAATAAAGACAATGCAGCAAATGTGAAAGCAAAGATCATTGGTGAAGCCGCAAATGGTCCTTTAACACCTGATGCAGATGAAATTTTAAATAAAAAGGGAACGCTGATCATCCCCGACATGTATTTAAATGCAGGCGGCGTAACCGTTTCATATTTTGAGTGGTTAAAAAATCTTAGCCATGTTCGCTACGGAAGAATGGAAAAACGTTTTACTGAAAACATGAACAAGCAAATTCTGGGAACGGTAGAAAAACTTACAGGAAAATCTATAACCGCCAGGGAGAGAAGTTATATAGAACATGGCCCCAGTGAAGTTGATCTTGTACACAGCGGATTGGAAGAAACAATGATCGAAGCAACCCATGAGATAATGAACTGCTGGAAAGCAAATCCGAATATTCCCGATATGCGTACAGCGGCTTACGTTGTAGCGATAGATAAAGTGGGCACCGCTTATGCAGAGCTTGGAATTTTCCCGTAATTTTTTGATTGATGTACATGAGAAGAAGCTTTCCATGTTTGGAGAGCTTTTATTTTTTATAAGTGAACATACTATCGAGGATGCAGATAATTATTTTTTATCCAACTGCAGTACTGCTATTGAACTTTTGTTGTGTCACTCCCTTGTACACCTTGTTCTTTACTGAACAATCAAAACCGGGAACAATTCTGACATTACAGGTTTTATAGATTATCCACAACTGTTCAACAAAGTATTACTGTTCTGTTTTTGGGTATTATTTTTTCAATATTTTCATTCCTGATTTTTTCAACCATTTCAAAGCAAAACATTTAAACAAATATTGATTCGGTCATTAAATATAACTTCCTAAATTGTGGATAATAAAAATTAAGTAATGGGCCCATCCTCATTAATTCTTCTAACTATTGCTGCGATTGCGTTTGCCGGTGGTGGCATTGCTGTTGCAAAGTTTTTTGTGAAAGGAACAAAGAATCCTGCAAAAGGACAAGCATACGAATGTGGGATTCCAACAGATACGTCTCCATGGAATCAATTCAATATCGGTTATTATTTATTCGCGCTGATCTTTTTGATCTTTGATGTTGAACTTGTTTTTTTATATCCTTGGGCAGTTGTGGTAAAGCAAATCGGCATGAGTGCTTTTGTTGAAATAATAATATTTCTCTTTATTCTTTTCATGGGTTTTTTATATGCGCACAAAAAAGGCGCGTTGAAGTGGATGTAAAAGCCTCCTCCTAACCTCCTCCGGTGGAGGAGGAGAAATAAACGAGATTCAAGAATGAGTGACCTGCAAAATATAAACGGCGAGTTTGAAAATGTCTCCCCCACCGGGGGAGAATTAGAGGGGGCTTTTCCCGGTTCTGTTCACCCAACAGCAAGTGGCGGAATTTTAGTTACAAAGCTTGATGAAGTGATCAATTGGGCTCGTTCAAATTCTTTATGGCCACTTGTTTTTGGTACGAGTTGCTGCGCGATTGAAATGATGAGCACTGCTTCTGCAAAATATGATTGGTCAAGATTTGGATTTGAAGTTGCAAGAGCAACTCCACGACAAGCTGATGTAATAATTATTGCAGGAACGATCGTAAATAAAATGGCTCCGGTTTTAAAAAGATTGTACGATCAAATGGCTGATCCTAAGTATGTGATTGCGATGGGTGCATGTGCAACAAGTGGTGGACCATTTTTCTATAACACATATTCGGTAGTGAAAGGAGCTGACCACGTGATTCCTGTTGATGTGTATATCGCAGGATGTCCACCACGACCGGAAGCATTAATGCATGCACTAATAACATTGCAGGAAAAAATAAGAAAGGGTTGGACGAGAGAGCAGATCAAAAATAATAATTCAATAAGCAATGGACAATAGGCAATAAGCAATTAAAAAATTAATGAGTAACGAAGAACTAAAAATAAAGTTGATTGAACTGATTCCCCCGGCAACTTTTGAAGAAGGGAATGAATGGATGACAATAAACATTGAATCGTCAAATTGGAAAACTGTCGCTCAACAATTTCGTTCAACCGCAGGTTTTGAATTCGATTATTTATTTTGCCTTACTTGTGTTGATTGGAAAACGCATCTCACGATGGTATATCATCTCACTTCAACAATACACCGGCACACGTTAGTAGTAAAATCTAAGCTTGACAGAAATAATCCAGAAATAGAAACGGTATCTGACATCTGGCGAACAGCAGAATTTCATGAACGTGAAGTGTATGATCTGTTCGGTGTAAAATTTTCGCATCATCCTGATCTGCGGCGTTTATTGTTGACAGATGATTTTAACGGATATCCTTTGCGAAAAGATTTTGAAGACCCGGTTAACATGATAAAACTATAAAGCGATTCGTAATAAAATAAATGTATAGAGAAACTCAAATAATAAGCGACGGCACAAAGTCTCCTCCTTCAGGGGGAGATTTAGAGGGGGTTGGAGATTTAGTTATCAACGTCGGTCCGCAACACCCATCAACACACGGTGTATTACATCTTGTAATCACACTCAGCGGCGAGACTATCAAAAACGTTGAGCCGCATCTCGGCTACATTCACCGTTCTATAGAAAAAATGTGTGAGAGTTTATCGTACCGGCAATTCATTTATGTAACAAGTCGCATGGATTATCTTTCCTCGCACATCAACAATCATGGTTGCGCATTGTGTGTTGAAAAAGGTTTGCAAATTGAAATTCCTCCACGTGCAAAAGTGATTCGTGTATTGATGGATGAATTAACACGACTTGCATCACATCAACTTTGGTGGGGAGCAATGGCAATGGATGTTGGCGCACTCACTCCTTTCTTTCATGCATTTCGTGAAAGAGAAATGATCAACGACATCATGGAAGAAACCTGCGGTGCACGATTAACCATGAACTACATGGTGCCCGGCGGAGTGATGTTTGATCTTCATCCAAATTTTCAAAAACGCGTAAAAGAGTTCATCGAATTATTCAAAAGTAAAATTGATGAATATGATGAGCTGGTAACAGATAACATCATCTTTCAGAATCGCATGAAAGGTGTTGGTTATCTTTCAAAAGAAGATGCAATTTCTTACGGCTGCACAGGACCAACTGCAAGAGGCAGCGGTGTTAGTTGTGACATAAGAAAATTATATCCTTACGAAGTATATATCGAGGTTCAATTTGATGAAATAATAGAAACAGGAGGAGATTGTTTTGCACGTTATCTTGTTCGCTTGAAAGAATTGCGCCAATCACTTTCAATTGTTGAACAATTAATAGACAATATTCCTGAAGGTGATTTTCAGGCAAAGACAAAAGCTGTTTTAAAATTACCAAAAGGAGAATTTTATTCAAGAGTAGAAACCGCACGTGGTGAGTTTGGTGTTTACATTGTGAGCGAAGGCGGCACAACACCATATCGGATAAAATTTCGTTCACCGGGTTTTTCAAATCTCTCTGCACTCAATCACATGGCAAAGGGATATAAGATCGGAGATCTTGTAGCAATAATGGGTACATTGGATTTAGTGATACCGGATATAGATAGATAGAAAACCCCACCAAACCTCCTCTAAAGGGGGGGCTTACAAGAGCGATTAGAGTTTAGACTGTTGAATAAATTTCTTTTGTTGATGTGGAAGAATGATTAGTTGAAATAAGTTACAAAAGCACTGCTCCTTCTCCTTAAGGAGAAGGGGTTAGAGGATGAGGTAAAACACAATTTATGTTCTCACTCGAAGGCATATCAAATTCTGTTCATCAATGGTTGTACAGCACATTCAATCCAACAATCGCTCTGTCGATTGAATTTGTCATCATCGGAGTTTTAGTTATTGGTTTATTTGCTGTGCTTGGTTTGGTGTTAGTGTTCATGGAAAGAAAAGTTTCTGCTTATATGCAAATTCGTCTTGGACCAAATCGCGTTGGACCCGGAGGAACATTGCAAACAATGGCAGACACTTTAAAACTTGTTCTCAAAGAAGGTCTCACTCCTGAGGGCTCAGATAAATTTTTGTTCAACCTCGCACCGTTTATTGTAATGATCGTTGCAATGCTGATCCTCGCTCCTATTCCATTTGCAAAAGGATTTCAGATATGGGACATCAACATTGGTGTGTTGTATGTTAGCGCAGTTTCGTCTGTTTCAGTGATTGGTGTTCTGATGGCAGGATGGGCAAGTAACAATAAATATTCTTTGCTTGGTGCAATGCGCAGCGGCGCGCAAATAGTAAGTTATGAATTAAGCGCAGGTCTTTCTATCATTTCAATTGTTGTACTCACCGGAAGTTTACAGATATCAGACATCGTTGCATCGCAGCAAAATGGTTGGTGGATTTTCAAAGGTCACATACCGGCAATCATTGCATTTGTAATTTTCATCATTGCAGTCACAGCAGAGACAAACCGCGCACCGTTCGATCTCGCCGAAGCAGAGAGCGAACTCACCGCAGGTTTTCACACAGAATATTCAGGAATGAAATTCGCACTCTTCTTTCTCGCAGAGTACGTGAACATATTCATCGTATGTTCCATCGGCGCAATTTTATTTCTCGGTGGCTGGATGCCGCTGCACATAGGCAACTGGAGCGGCTTCAATCACATCATGGATTACATTCCGTCATCGGTGTGGTTCATCGGCAAAGTATTTTTTCTCATATTCGTCATTATGTGGTTTCGCTGGACATTTCCGCGCCTCCGCATCGATCAATTGCTTAATCTCGAATGGAAATATTTGTTACCCATCAGCATGTTTAATCTTTTGTTGATGACATTGATAGCGATCATGGGTTGGCATTTTTGACCACGATTTTGACCTGATGAATCTGATTGATGAGAAATATAAAAGATGAAATCGTGGTTACTTTTAGTTCTTTATTTATGATACCAGCTTTTGTTCTTCGTGGCTTCGCCTGTTGTGTCACTCACTTGTACGTTTGGAACAATGTGGAGCAATTGTCTGAACAATGATTTTGACCTGATGAATCTGATTACCCTGAAACAAAAAAATAATAATCAGACAAATCAGGAAAATAAGGCTAAAATCGTGGTTCAGACAAATGCCGAATAGAATTACAGAATGCACAAGAGTGCGACGCAACGAAAGTATCATACGAGCACAAAAGATTGGCTCATAAAAATTATTATCATACAAATAAATTTTCAACGCTTGTTCATTACAGATTATATATCCGATGTTTTTAACGCGACGAAATCGCTGCTGAAAGGCATGAGGCGAACAGGATATTATTTTACGCATCGGAAAGAAATTATTACGCAGCAATATCCTGACGTGAAGCAAATTTTACCGGAGCGATTTCGCGGCGAAGTAGTGATGCCGCATGATGAGAACAATGAACATGCATGCACAGGTTGCACGGCGTGTGAGCTGGCTTGCCCGAACGGCACAATAAAAATTATTACAAAGTTTGATGTAACGCCTGACGGCAAAAAGAAAAAAGCGCTCGATACTTTCGTTTATCATTTAGAGTTGTGTACGATGTGCAATTTGTGTGTGGAAGCTTGCCCGACCGACGCAATAAAAATGGCGCAGACATTTGAGCACAGTGTGTACGATCGCAATCAACTGACAAAGAAATTAAATAAACCCGGCTCGAAATTAAGGGAGGGCGTGGAATGAGTGCGTACGCTATTTTCTTTTATATTATCTCCGCTTTCATTTTAGGAACAGGTGTGCTTGCGGTTACGACAAGAAAAATTTTTCGCTCTGCGATATGGTTGTTGTTCTCACTGATTGGCATTGCAGGATTGTTCTTCTGGATGGACGTAAACTTTATTGCTGCAGTTCAGATTGTGGTGTATGTTGGCGGCATTGTTGTGCTGATTATCTTCTCTATTTTTCTCACACAAAAAGCAGGCAATGAAATGCAGAAGCCGATTCGCAGTCGTACATTCTTTGCTGCGCTTGCAGTATTACTTGGATTTATTTTGAGTTACACATTAATCTATCAATACAATTTTCAACCAGCGAGTACACAACAATTAAATGTAAGTGTAAGTGATATCGGAAGGCAAATGTTGAGCACATCGCAAGGTGGATATGCGTTGCCTTTTGAAGTAGTGAGTGTGTTGTTGCTTGCAGCAATGATCGGTTGTATTGTAATTGCGATGAAAACTCCATCTATGATTGTAAGAAAAGATATAGAAATAATTGAGCCGCACGGAAATGGTCAGGAGCGAAATAAAATAACTGAAAAAATTTTAGAGACAGAACATGAGTGAAATCCCATTAAGTCATATTCTCTTTGTAAGTACAGCTCTTTTCTTCATCGGAATGTATGGTTTGTTTACAAGAAGAAACATGATTACGATGCTGATGTCAATCGAGCTTATCTTAAATAGTGTGAACATCAACTTTGTTGCGTTCAATAAATATTTATATCCGAATCAACTGAACGGAATATTCTTTACCATTTTTATTATTACGATTGCCGCAGCGGAAGCAGCGGTAGCAATTGCGATAATTATAAACTTGTATAGAAGCCACCATTCAATTGATGTAGAAGATGCGGATGAACTGAAATGGTAAAGCACCAAGAAACAAGATACAAGAACCAAGAAAGTAAACTACATGAGCTATGAGTCTTATATAACGCTAATTCCTTTATTGCCGCTACTAAGTTTTGTTTTGCTTGGTTTATTCGGAAGAAAATATTTTAAAAATTTTTCCGGCATTATCGGCACTGTTGTTCTCCTTGCCATTACTGTTCTTTCTTTCATCACGGCTTATCAATATTTTTTTGTTGACGGAAAAGTGAATGATGTTTATCAATCCATCATTCCGGTAAAATATATATGGTTACAATTCTCTCCGAATGTTTCCATTGATATGGGTGTTGTGCTCGACCCCATTTCTGTAATGATGTTAATTGTTGTCAGTTTTGTTTCGCTGATGGTGCACATTTTTAGCCTCGGTTACATGAAAGGTGAAGAAAGATTTTCTACTTACTATGCTTTTCTTTCTTTGTTCACTTTCTCGATGCTTGGCTTAGTTGTTTCGACAAACATTTTCCAGATTTATATTTTCTGGGAACTTGTTGGGATCTCCTCTTATTTGTTAATTGGATTTTATTTTGATAAACCCTCTGCCGTTGCGGCTTCTAAAAAAGCTTTCATCGTAACACGCTTTGCAGATGTCGGTTTTTTGATTGGAATTTTGATTCTTGCTTTTCATGCAGAGACACTCGATTTCAAAACGCTTATTGAAAGACTTACTTCAACACAATCATCACAATTTATCAGCATCACCACGAGTTCGTTTCTTGGTGTATCAATGCTGACATGGGGATTGACATTAGTGTTTATTGGCGGCGCAGGAAAATCAGCAATGTTTCCATTGCACATTTGGTTACCCGATGCGATGGAAGGCCCCACACCTGTTTCTGCATTGATACATGCTGCAACAATGGTTGTTGCTGGTGTTTATCTCGTTGCAAGATTATTTCCGCTTTATTCATTTGATGTAGTTGCATTAAATATTGTTGCTTATGTAGGCGCAATTTCCGCTTTGCTTGCTGCAATCATTGCATGCACACAAACAGATATCAAACGTGTACTTGCGTATTCAACAATGTCCCAAATTGGATACATGATGTTTGCATTAGGTGTGTCGCGATATGGAAGTGAGCAAGGTTTGGGTTACATGGCTTCCATGTTTCATTTGTTTACGCATGCATTCTTCAAATCATTATTGTTCTTGTGTGCAGGCGCTGTAATTCATGTTGTACACAGCAATGAAATGAAAGACATGGGTGGATTAAGAAAGTTAATGCCGATCACGCACATTGCATTTTTGATTGCATGTCTTGCTATTGCAGGTATTCCGCCTTTCTCCGGTTTTTTTAGCAAAGAAGAAATTTTGACCGCTGCATACAACTCAAACAAACTGATTTATACGATTGGTGTGTTTACTTCGATGTTTACTGCGTTTTATATGTTTCGTTTGTACTTCTCAATTTTTTGGGCGAAGACAAGCCCCTCTCCCTTGGAGAGGGGTTGGGGTGAGGCCGCACATGGAGAAGGAACTTTATCAATGAAATTCCCATTGGTTGTTTTGACAATTTGTACCGTTGCTGTTGGCTTTATTCCTTTTGCATCTTTTGTTACTTCAGATGGTGCTCCACTTGAAACACCTATTGATATTGTTTTCTCGATACTGCCTGTCGCTCTCGCTGTTGCCGCTATTTTGTTTGCTGCAAGATTATATCGCAGGCAAAATGAATTGCCTGAAAAAATTTCTACTTCATTGGGAGCATTGTATCGTTCCGCTTACAAAAAATTTTATATTGATGAAATATATCTCTTCATCACGAAGAAAATTATTTTCAATCTTGTTGGCAGACCGGCGGCATGGATAGATAAAAATATTGTTGACGGTTTTATGAATTTACTTGCAACAGTCACTGCAAAAATCTCTGCAATGATAAAAGGTCTGCAATCTGGCAAAGTGCAGGATTATGCATTGTACTTTTTTGGTGGAGTTGCAGGATTAGCTGTGCTGTTTATTTATTTAGGGAAGTGAAGAAGACAGTAACCACATAGAAACATAGGAACATAGGTTTACATAGAGCTATGTGCTTTCTAATGTGTTCTATGTGTCTATGTGGTAAAAAATTAAGTAAAAAAATCTGAAATGAATTTATCCTTACTAATATTAATTCCGCTTCTCACTGCTATTGCAATCTTATTTTGCAAAGGGTTAAAACAAGTAAGAAGCGTTACATTATTCGGCTCTCTCGTTCAACTTGGCGCTGCATTGTTTTTATTATATGCATACTGGCATGAACGCGCAACCGGCAATACAACGCAGATGTTATTTGAGGACGGCTACGTTTGGTATGAACCGCTCAACATCAATTATCATATAGGTGTTGACGGAATTTCTGTTGCAATGATTTTGCTTACATCGTTTGTTGTGACTGCCGGTGTTTTAGTCTCCTGGAAAATGGAAACGATGACAAAAGAATTTTTCATCCTTCTTGTTATATTAAGTGCCGGCGCTTACGGATTCTTTATTTCGCTTGATCTCTTTACATTATTTTTCTTTCTTGAAGTTGCGGTAATTCCAAAATTTTTACTAATCGGAATTTGGGGAAGCGGCAAAAAAGAATACAGTGCAATGAAACTTGCATTGATGTTGATGGGCGGCTCCGCTTTGGTTTTTGTTGGTTTGCTCGGATTATATTTCAATACTTATACAAGCAGTGGCACGCATACGTTTGACATTATTCCAATTTCACAAATGACTATTCCAATTGATGTTCAAAAAATATTTTTTCCGTTTGCATTTATAGGTTTTGGCATTTTTGGTGCGTTGTTTCCTTTTCATACATGGGTGCCTGATGGCCACTCCTCTGCACCAACAGCAGCATCAATGTTTCTTGCGGGTATCTCAATGAAACTTGGTGGCTATGGTTGTTTGCGTGTTGCTACTTATCTCATGCCCGATGCAGCACATTATTATTCGCCCATCATTATTGTGCTTGCAACCATCGCAATTATTTACGGCGCCTTCGCTACGATGATGCAGAAGGATCTGAAATATATTAATGCATATTCTTCCGTTAGTCATTGCGGTTTTGTATTGCTTGGAATAGGCATGCTAACGCAAACTTCAATCAATGGTGCAGTGATGCAAATGGTTTCTCATGGATTGATGACAGCCCTTTTCTTCGCTGCTATCGGAATGATATACGATCGTACACATACAAGATGGACTGCACAACTTGGCGGCTTGCTGAAAGTAATGCCATTTATTTCAACAGTGTTTGTACTTGCTGGTTTGTGTTCATTGGGATTGCCGGGATTAAGCGGTTTTGTCGCTGAAGTAACCGTATTCATGGGTTCATGGCAAAATGCAGACACTTTATATCGTATTGCAACAATTTTATCATGTGCATCAATTGTTGTAACAGCAGTATATATTTTGAGAGCCGTTGCACAAACGATCATGGGACCAATAAACAATATGCATTATTTGTCTTTATCCGATGCAACATGGAATGAAAAATTTGCTGCAGCAATTTTGATTATCGGGATCGTTGCAATTGGTGTGGCTCCCTTCTGGTTGAATGATTTGATTTCACCTGCAACGCAAAATATTATTCAACACACTATTTCCGCTGTAACCCTTAAATGAAGAAATGAATTATGACCTCACAGTTTTTTATATTATTAAAATTTGAGTTGCTTGTTGCAGTAATCATTTTCATTTTGCTTTTTATAAAAGTGGGAAGCAGTGAATGGAAAAACAAAACTGTTTTGAATGTTGTAAATATTTTATTGCT